>Ga0114129_10004829_pt1 | contig 19039 bp, 19 predicted proteins | sample RhiMetdeltSRZDD1_FD_80071 | JGI IMG/M metagenome (GOLD analysis project Ga0114129, IMG submission 80071) | Populus rhizosphere microbial communities from Tennessee, USA - Rhizosphere MetaG P. deltoides SRZDD1 (version 2) (version 2) | ecosystem: Host-associated > Plants > Roots > Rhizosphere >...
GCCACCCGGTGCTCCTGCAGATAGATGATCAGCAGCCGCACGACCTCGACGAGGACGAGGATGAACAGCACCTCGGCGATCACGATGCGGAAGTCCAGGACGGGCGTGAGCAGCTCGGCGAAGAGCCGGGCCAGCGTCCGCGCCATCAGCGCGAACACCGCAGCCGCGATGGCGAGGACGAGGAGATCCTGAGCGGGCTCCAGGAACCGGCGGACGACACGATGCACGCCGGTGTGAGGAGCCCCGACAACACCGCGGGCGAATCGTGCCCCCGTCATGGCTGACCGCTCCGGCCAAGCTCTGCCCGGAGGGTCGCGCGGCGGCGGTGTCCCGGAGTCCGGAAGTGGTGACCGCGCATCGCGGGCTCAGGGAGTGCGGAGCGCGGCCAGCAGTCCGCGGCGGACGAACGTGACCGCGATCGCCGCCAGGACGAGGCTGAAGACCTTGGTCACGGCCTGGGCGCCCGCCTCGCCGAGCAGGCGACCGATCAGGGTGGCCCAGCGCAGCGCGGCCCACACGACGAGCAGATTCAGCGCGAACGCGGCGAGCGTCAGCGCGTGGCCGTAGGTCCTGGCCACGGTCAGCAACGTGGTCAGGACGGCCGGCCCGGCGATCATCGGAGTACCCAGCGGGACGACCCCCGGCCGCTCGCCCGGCTGGCGCAGCGGCCGATCGGGGTGAAGCAGGTCGTGGATGGACAGCACCAGGAGCAGGATGCCTCCGGCGATCTGGAAATCCCCGACGGTGATTCCGAGGAACTGCAGCACGGCGTCCCCGGCGAGCAGGAATCCCACGCCGACGGCGCCGGCGGTGAGCGTGGCCTCCGTCACCAGGCGGCGCCGCGCCCCATCGTCGAGCGTCATGCCGATCCCGAGGTAGATCACGACGACGGCGATCACGTCGACCGCGACGAAGATCGGAATGAAGGTCAGCAGCAGCGTTCGCAGCACGTCAGGGCCGGCCGAGCCCGCTCACGCCACCCGCGACGACGAGGCGGGGGCAGAACGGGCGAGAGCGCGGCGCACGACCTCGGCGGCATCGTCGACGAGCTCGAACGTGAGCTGCCGGCGGAGCTCCGGCGGCACGTCCTCGAGATCGCGCTCGTTGCGACGGGGCAGGAGGATGGTCCGGATCCCCGCTCGGTGGGCGGCCAGGACCTTCTCCTTGATCCCGCCCACCGGCAGCACCTTGCCGCGCAGCGTGATCTCGCCCGTCATCGCCACGTCGCTGCGCACGGGCCGACCGGTGGCCAGGGAGGCCAGCGCGGTGACGATGGTGACGCCCGCCGAGGGACCGTCCTTCGGGATGGCGCCGGCCGGCACGTGCACGTGGATGGTCTTGTTCTCGAAGAGCTTGGGATCGACGTCGAGCGCCTCGGCGTTGGACCACACGTAGGACACGGCCGCCTGGGCGCTCTCGCGCATGACGTCGCCCAGCATGCCGGTCAGCACTAGGCGCTCCTCGGTGCCCGGCATCATCGTCGCCTCCACGAACAGGACGTCGCCTCCGGTCGGCGTCCACGCCAGCCCCGTCGCCACGCCGGGTCGCGTGGTCCGCTCGGTCACCTCGTCGAAGAATCGCGGTCGTCCCAGGAACTCGACCAGGTTGTCGGGCGTGACGCGCACCGGCTCGCGCGAGCCCTCGGCCAGCCGCCGGGCCACCTTGCGGGCGATCGCCGCGATCTCGCGCTCAAGATTCCGCACGCCGGCCTCCCGCGTGTAACCCCGGACGATCTGGCGGATGGCCTCCGGCTCGAAGGCGAGCTCACCGCTCCCCAGCGCGTGGGCGGCGAGCTGCTTGGGGATCAGGTACTGAGTGGCGATCCCGATCTTCTCCTCGTCGGTGTAGCCGGACAGCACCAGGACCTCCATCCGATCGCGCAAGGGCCCGGGGATGGTGTCCAGCGTGTTGGCGGTGGCGATGAACAGCACCTGGGAGAGGTCGAACGACACGCCGAGGTAGTTGTCGGCGAACGTGTGGTTCTGGGCGGGGTCGAGCACCTCGAGGAGCGCGGCGGAGGGGTCACCCCGCCAGTCGGCCCCGACTTTGTCGATCTCGTCCAGCATGAAGACGGGATCGCGATGCTCCGCGCGTCGCAGGCCCTGGATGATGCGGCCCGGCAGCGCCCCGATGTAGGTGCGGCGGTGACCCCGGATCTCCGCCTCGTCGCGCACGCCGCCGAGCGACACGCGCACGAAGCGACGCCCCAGTGCCCGGGCGATGCTCTGGCCCAGGCTGGTCTTGCCGACACCGGGCGGACCCACGAAGCATAGTATCGGCTCCCGGGCGGGCGTATCCCCGGTGACCGCCGGCGGCGTGGCCGGCGCCGCGTCGCGGGCCGCGCCTTCCCGGTCCTGCCGGAGCTTCCTGACGGCCAGATACTCCAGGATGCGGTCCTTGATCTTCTCCAGGTCGTAGTGGTCCTCGTCCAGCACCTGCCGCGCCCGGTGGATGTCGATGCTCCCGCCGCTGGTCCTGCTCCACGGCAGGCTCGCGAGCCATTCCAGGTAGGTGGCGACCATGCCGTGCTCGGGTGACGACGGCGGGATGCTGGCCAGCCGGCTCAGCTCACGCTCCGCCTCGCGCCGCGCCTCGTCGGGCAGGTGCGCCTCGTCGATCCGACGCCGGAGCTCGGCCACCTGGCTGTCGCTGCCCTCCTCCTCGCCGAGCTCGCGCTGGATCGAGTGGAGCTGCTCGCGCAGATAGATCTCGCGCTGCCGCTTGGTGAGCCGCTCCTCGGTGTCGGAGGTGATCTTCCGCCCGAGCTCGCGGACGGCGACCTCGTGCTGCAGCAGGTCGACCAGGCGCCGCAGCTTGGCGCTGATGGGATCGAGCTCCAGCAACGACTGCCGGGTGGCAACGTCGAGGGGCATCGCCGACGCCACGAAGTAGACCGCGTGACGCGGATCGGTGAGATTGGCGGGGACCGCGGCCATCTCGTCGGGCAGCTCGGGCGATGCCGTCACCAGCCGGTGGAACAGCTCAGCCACCGCGCGACGCAGGGCGTCGACCTCGGTGGCCTGCGCCACATCCTCGGGCGCGGCTTCGATCCGCGCGACCAGGTACGGTTCGGTCTGGACCCAGTCGAGGAGGCGGATCCGCTCCAACCCCTGGACCACGAGCCGCAGGGTGCCATCGGCGGCTCGCACGAGCTGGTGGATGAGCGCGACGGTCCCCACCCGGTGCAGGTCGTCGGGCATGGCCGGCTCGGCCTTGGGATCACGCTGGGCGACCAACGCCAGCAGGCGATTGCCGCGCATGACCTCGTCGACCAGCACGACGGAGCGGGCCTGCCCCACGGCCACCGGGACCGCGGTGAGGGGGAACACGACGGCGTCGCGCAGCGGCAGCACCGGCAGTGCGTCGGGAATCGCGATCTCGCTGGAGGGCGTCGGCGACGGCTCGGCCATCATGCCTCTCCAGCGCGCTTCGGCAACGTGATCGCGAGCAGGCCGCGCTCGTAGCGCGCCACCACGCGCTCGGCGTCCACCGGCGTCGGAAGCCGCACCACCAGGGCCAAGGGCCCCTGACGGATCCGCGCCGCGTGGTAACGCGTGGCCTCGGCGCCGGGAAGCTGCCGGTGTCCCTGAACCACGACCGCGTCCTCGAACAGCTGCACCTCGAACTGGTCGTCCTCGACACCGGCGAGGTCCACGACGATCTGGATGGTGCTCGCCGTCTCGTAGATGTCGGCATCGGGCTGCCAGCGCCCCTGCGCCAGCAGGCGCACGCGGTCGCCGGGCCAGATCGTGTCGAGCGGCCACGCCGGCCACGTCGAGGTGACCGTCGTGTAGCGATGGCTCAGCCGGCGGTACCGCATGGCCTAGGCGCGCTCGATGACGACGTAGGCGGTCGTCCCGCCACGGTTGACGAGGGCCACCAGCTCGCGCCGACCGGCCTGCTGCATCTCACGCTGGACGTCCTGGGCCGAGCGGACCGGTCGGCCATTCAGCTCGACGATGACGTCGCCGGGCTGCAATCCGGCCTCGGCGGCCGGACCGCCGGACGCCACGCCGGTCACGACGGCGCCGGACTTCGGCGAGCCTGGAGGGAGTCGCCGCGCAAGCTCCGGGGTCAGATCCGTCACGGCCAGGCCAGGCTGACCAGGCGCGCTCGACGTCTGTTTCGTGGCGACGGGACGCGGGCGCTCGGGCGCCTCGGCGAGCGCCACCTCCAGGGTCTGCTCTCGCCCGTCGCGCACCAGCGTGAGCCGTACCCGCGTTCCCGGCGGTGTGGCGGCGATCAGATTGCGGAAGTGCCCGACGTCGTCCAGCGGCTTGCCGTCGACCGCGGTGATGACGTCACCCCGGCGGAGCCCCGCGCGCGCCGCGGGCCCGTCGGGAGTGACGTCGGCGACCAGGATGCCGCGCTCGAGGGACAGCCCGAGCCCGCGGGCGATGGCCGGGGTGACCTCCTGGGCGGCGACGCCCAGGTGGCCGCGGCTGATGCGGCCCCGTGTGATGAGCTGGTCCATCACCTGCCTGGCCATGTTGACGGGCACCGCGAAGCCGATGCCCATGTAGCCGCCGCTCTCGCTGAAGATCGCCGTGTTGATGCCGATCAACGCGCCCGTCGCGCTCATCAGGGCCCCGCCGGAGTTGCCGGGATTGATGGCGGCATCGGTCTGGATGAAGTCCTCGTAGTCGGCGATCCCGACGTTGGCCCGCCCGACCGCGCTCACGATGCCCATCGTCACGGTCTGCCCGAGGCCGAAGGGGTTGCCGATGGCCAGCACCACCTCGGCGACGTCGACCCGGTTCGAGTCGCCGAGCGGCAGGAGGGAGAACCCCGAGCCCGACAGCTTGAGGACCGCCAGGTCCGTTGTCGGATCGGTGCCGACGAGGCGGGCTTGCAGCTCGCGCCGATCTTGAAGCGTCACCCGGATGTCCTGGGCGCCCTCCACGACGTGGTTGTTGGTGAGCACGTACCCGTCATTCGTGACGATGACGCCCGAGCCCAGGCTGCGCTCGCGGCGCGGCGCGGGGTCGGGCCCGAAGAAGCGCCGGAAGAACGGCTCGGCGAGGAATGGCGTGGACGAGGGATCGGGACCGCGCACGATCTTGGCGGAGGCGATGTTGACGACCGCCGGCATCGCGCTCTTGGCCACCGTCGTCCAGCCGCCGGGCGGGGGGCCCGTCGGCGCGGCAGGCGCCTCCACCACCGCGGGCCGCGGCCGCTGAAAGGGCCACCAGTCGCGGGCGCGATCGGCACCGACGTCGAGGAGCCACCAGCCGGCCAGGATGACCAGCGCCCAGAACACGAGCTGTACCCCCCGTCCGAAGAACCACGCGGAACCTCTGCGCATCGCGCTCCTCCTCCGGCTACCAGAGCCGCGGCCGTTGCGTGCCCCCGCGCCACAACGGTTCCTCGCGATGCGCGCGGGCCAGCTCGTCCAGCACGGCGTCGGCGGTGGTGGCCGCGTCGGCCAGCCAGCGCGACGTTTCCCCGCCGTGTCCCCGCACCGCCTCGAGCGCAGCCCGGCACACCATGTCGACGAGCTCGTCCGGCGCGTCGAGCTCCCGCACCAGACGGCACGCCGCCCGCACCGCCGCCTCCATCGCGTCGCTCACCTCCCGCGCCCCGAGCTGGCCGCGCTCGAGGCGGAGGACGAGCCGCTCGCGCACGGCGATGCGGATCCCCCGCGGCGGCACGCCGGCGCGCAGCAGCCAGGACAGTTCGTCGCGCAGCGCCTCCTCAAGCGCGCTCACGCTGCCGCCTCCACCGGCCGCGCGCCGGCTACCGCCTCGATCCGAAGCTCGCCGCCCACCACGTCCACCCGGGCGGCGCCGCCGTCGGTGAGCTTGCCGGCGACGATCAGGCGGGCGACCGGCGTCTCGACGTCGCGCTGGATAGCCCGCTTGAGCGGCCGGGCTCCGAAGACGGGGTCGTAGCCGACCCGGGCCAGGTACGCCTTCGCCGCCTCGGAAACCTCCAGAGTGATGCGGCGCTCGGCCAGCCGCCGCCGCAGGCCCTCGAGCTGGATGTCGACGATCTTCGCCAGCTCGGCCTCCGTCAGCGCGCGGAAGACGACCACCTCGTCGACGCGGTTGAGGAATTCCGGACGGAACTGGCGCTGCAGCGCCTGCAGCACCTGCTCGCGCATCCGACGGTACGTCTGCTCGTCGGCGCCGCGGTACTCGAGGATGAGCTGGCTACCGATGTTGGACGTCATGATGATGACGGTGTTCCGGAAGTTCACGGTCCGGCCGTGCCCGTCGGTCAGTCGGCCGTCGTCGAGCACCTGGAGCAGGATGTTGAAGACATCGGGGTGGGCCTTCTCGATCTCGTCGAGCAGGATGACCGAGTAGGGCTTGCGCCGCACCGCCTCGGTGAGCTGGCCGCCCTCCTCGTAACCGATGTAGCCGGGCGGCGCGCCGATCAGGCGAGCCACGGTGTGCTTCTCCATGTACTCGGACATGTCCAGCCGGATCATGTTGTCCTCGTTGTCGAACAGCGTGGCGGCCAGCGAACGGGCCAGCTCCGTCTTGCCGACGCCGGTCGGACCGAGGAACAGGAACGAGCCGATCGGCCGCTTGGGATCCTTGATGCCTGCCCGGGCGCGGACGACCGCGTCGGCGACCGCCCGGACGGCCTCGTCCTGGCCGACGACGCGCTTGTGCAGCTCCTCCTCCAGCCGGAGGAGCTTCTGCATTTCGCCCTCCATGAGCTTGGAGACGGGGATGCCCGTCCACCGCGAGACGACCTCCGCGATGTCCTCCTCGTCGACCTCTTCCTTGATCAGTCGACGCCCACTGCCGGAGGAGAGCTGGGCCTCGGCCTCCTTCAGCTCCCGCTCGAGCTGGGCGAGTGTGCCGTACTGCAGCTCGGCCACCCGGTTCAGGTCGTACGCCCGCATCGCCTGCTCGATCTGGACCTTGACCTCCTCGATGCGCTTGCGCAGCTGGCGGGGCCGCTCGAGCGCAGCCTTCTCGCGCTCCCACTGCTCCTGGAGCTTCGTTCGCTGCGCCTGCAGATCGGCGAGCTCCTTCTCCAGCTTCTCCAGCCGGGCGCGCGAAGCCGCGTCCGTCTCCTTCTGCAGGGCATTGCGCTCGATCTCGAGCTGCAGGACCCGGCGCGAGATCTCGTCCAGCTCGGCCGGCATCGAGTCGATCTCGGTGCGCAGGCGGGCGGCCGCCTCGTCGACGAGGTCGATCGCCTTGTCGGGGAGGAAGCGGTCCGTGATGTAGCGATGGGACAGCACCGCCGCCGCCACCAGCGCAGCGTCCTTGATGCGCACGCCGTGATGCACCTCGTACCGCTCGCGGAGTCCCCTCAAGATGGAGATGGTGTCCTCCACGGACGGCTCGTCCACCATGACCGGCTGGAAGCGCCGCTCGAGGGCGGCGTCCTTCTCGATGTGCTTCCTGTACTCATCGAGCGTCGTGGCGCCGATGCAGTGCAGCTCGCCGCGCGCCAGCATCGGCTTCAGCAGGTTGCTGGCGTCCATGGCGCCCTCGGCGGCGCCGGCGCCCACGACCGTGTGCAGCTCGTCGATGAACAGGATGATCTGCCCCTGGGCCTCCTGCACGCTCTTGAGGACGGCCTTGAGCCGCTCCTCGAACTCGCCGCGATACTTCGCCCCGGCGACGAGTGCCCCCATGTCGAGCGTCACGACCCGCTTGCCCTTGAGGCCTTCCGGAACGTCGCCGCGCACGATCCGCTGGGCCAGTCCCTCGACGATCGCCGTCTTGCCGACGCCGGGCGGGCCGATCAGGACCGGGTTGTTCTTGGTGCGGCGAGACAGGATCTGGATGACGCGGCGGATCTCCTCGTCGCGCCCGATGACGGGATCGAGCTTGCCCTGCTGGGCGAGGGCCGTGAGGTCGCGGCCGTATTTCTCGAGCGCCTCGTAGGTCCCCTCCGGCGTGGGACTGGTGACCCGCTGGCCCCCCCGGACGGCCGCCGCCGCCTCCATCAGCTTGTCCCGCGTCAGCCCGGCCGACCGGAACGCCTCGGCGACCGCGCCGTCCTTGAGGTCAGCGATTGCGAGCAGCAGATGCTCGACGCTGACGTACTCGTCCTTCATCCGCTGGGCGTCGGCCTCGGCGGCGCGCAGCACCTCGTCCACGCGTGGGGAGACGTAGACTTGGCCGCCGGTGGCCCCGGGGCCCGACACGTGTGGCAGTTTCTGCACCGCCTGCTCCAGGCGCTGCCTCACGGTCGCCGGGCTCGCTCCCACCTTCTCGACGATGCGCCCGGCCACGCCTCCGTCCTGAGCGAGCAGCGCCAGGGCAAGGTGCTCGACCTCGATCTGCGACTGGCCGTGGCGCTGGGCGAGGCTCTGAGCCTGGCGGATCGCGTCCTGGGCCTTCTCGGTCAACCGGTTGGGATCCATCGCTCTCTCCTCCGGGCTCGCCGCTCCCGCGCCTCACCGGCCGCGGTGACGCGTCAGCTCGCGCTCGAGTTCCTCCAGCCGCTCGACCAGGTCCACGATGATCGCCGCGCTGTCGAGGTTCACGCCGAGGTCGCGCTGCAGGCGCAGCATTCGCCGCAACCGGGCGGCCGCGGCGGCCGTGAACCGTCGCCCTCCGGCGTCGGTCGACTCGATGAGACCCAGTTGCACCAGCCGCGCCAGTCGCGCCGGGCTGAGACCGACGGCCGCCGCCATGTCCTCGGACGAGAGGTAGATCTCGGCCCGTTGCGGCCCGCGGACGAGGGAACCGCGCACCGACAACCGAACTGGCGCCGGCATGCTCAGGCCGCCGGCCGGTCGGCGGCGACGCCGCCCACACGCTTGAGGGTCTCGTAGGCTTCACGCTCGGCGGCGCTCGGCCGCTCCGGCACGACGATGCGGACGACGGCGTGGAGATCGCCCCGACGGCGATCGGGGCGCGGCAACCCGCGCTCGCGCAGGCGCAGGCGCCGTCCACCCTGCGTCCCCGGCGGCACCTTGAGCGTGACCGGCCCGTCGGGCGTGTCGATCGTCACCTCGCCACCGAGGACCGCCTGCCACGGCCACAACGGAAGGCCCATCTCGAGATCGTCGCCGACCACGCGCAGGCGCGGATGCGGCAATACCCGCACGTGCAGGTAGAGATCGCCTGGCGGTCCACCGTTGAGACCCGGCTCGCCCTGAGCCGCCAATCGTAGGATTGTCCCGTCGCGCGCGCCGGGCGGGACCTCGACCTCGACGGCTCGGCCGTTGGGAAGCTGCAGCCGGCGGCGGCCGCCGCGGAGCAGCTCTTCCACCGTGACCGGCAGCTCGGCCTCGACGTCGCTGCCCGGTATGGTGATCCGCACGCCGCCGCGCCCACCGCGCCGGCCGGCGCGACCGAAGAGTGAGGCGAAGAAGTCGCTGAATCCGTCCGCCTCGTTCCAGGTGGACGTGTCGGCCGCCGTCCAGCTGCTCCCGGGCGGCGGCGTGTAGTCCATGCCGCCCTTGTAGCTGGCGCCGAGGGCGTCGTACTTGGTGCGCTTGTCCGGATCGCTCAGCACCTCGTAGGCCTCGTTGATCTCCTTGAACCGCTCGGCCGCTGCGGCCTTCTCGGAGGCCGGCTTGAGATCGGGGTGGTGCTTGCGCGCGAGCTGCCGGTAGGCGCGCTTGATCTCGTCGGCCGTCGCCGCCCGCGGCACGCCGAGGACCTCGTAGTAGTCGCGAAACTTCACCGCCACCGATCGGGGGCCTCTTCGGACGCGACGACGACGACCTGGGCGGGGCGCAGCAGGTCACCGTCGAGTCGGTAGCCTCGGCGCACCTCGCGGGCCACGGTGCCGGGCGTCCGGCCGTTGGGCGGAGCCGTCGCGACAGCCTCGTGGACCGTGGGATCGAAGGGCTGGGCCTCGGTCGGCACGGGCTCGAGCCCGGCGCTGCGCAGCGCGTCCACGAACATGCGATGGATCGCCGCCACGCCCTCGTAGAAATCCGGATCGCTCGAGCCGGTGGCCAGCGCGCGCTCCAGCGCGTCCAGCACGGGCAGGATGGGGGCCAGCGCCGCCCGGCGCCCCTCGCGTCGGGCGGCCGCTTGCTCGCTCGCAACTCGCCGCCGAAAGTTCTCCAGATCCGCGCGCAGCCGCAGGTGGCGGTCGCGCTGCTCGTCCAGCTCGCGGCGCAGCGCCGCGACGTCCTCCTTGTCGACAACCGGAAGGCTGCGGTCGGCCGAGTCCATGGCTCGCCGCTCGCTCAGCTGGCCTTGCGCTCGTCGACGTCCCTGAACTCGGCATCGACGACGTCGTCCTTCCCCGGCCCGCCCGGTGGCTGGCCGCCGTCGCCGCCGGGAGCCGGACGCTCAGCGGCACTGGCCAGCGTCTGGGCCGCCCGCGTGAGCTCCTCCTGCGCTCGCCGAATGCGCTCGGTGTCCTCGCCGGCCAGTGCCTCGCGCGCGCCGTTCAAGGCCTGCTCGACCTCGGCCCGCTCGGGGTCAGTCAGCTTGGCCCCGTGCTCGGCGAGCGCGCGCTGGGTCGAGTACACGAGGGCGTCGGTCGTGTTGCGAACCTCGATCTCCTGTCGCCGCCGGGCGTCCTCGTTGGCGTTGGCCTCGGCCTCGCGCACCATTCGCTCGACGTCCTGCTTGCTGAGGCCGGAGGACGCGGTGATGGTGATCTGCTGCTGCTTGCCGCTCGCGGTGTCGCGGGCCGACACGTTGAGGATGCCGTTGGCGTCGATGTCGAACGTCACCTCGATCTGCGGCACCCCGCGCGGGGCCGGCGGGATGCCGACCAGGTGGAACCGCCCGAGTGTGCGGTTGTCCTTGGCCAGCGGCCGCTCGCCCTGCAGGACGTGCACCTCGACCGACGTCTGGTTGTCCGTGGCCGTGCTGAAGACCTCGCTCTTCTTGGCGGGGATGGTGGTGTTGCGGGGGATCAGGACCGTCATGACGCCGCCCAGCGTCTCGACGCCCAGCGACAGCGGGGTGACGTCGAGGAGGACGACGTCCTTGACGTCTCCGGCCAGCACGCCGCCTTGGATCGCCGCGCCCACCGCCACCACCTCGTCGGGGTTCACGCCCTTGTGCGGCTCCTTGCCGAACAGCCGGGTGACGACCTCCTGCACCTTCGGCATCCGGGTCTGCCCGCCGACGAGCACGACCTCGTCGATGTCCCCGGCGGTGACGCCGGCATCCTTCATCGCCTGCCGGCAGGGCTCGATGGTGCGGTCGACGAGGTCGCCGACCAGCGCCTCGAGCTTGGCCCGCGTGAGGGTCAGCACGAGGTGCTTGGGACCGCTGGCGTCCGCGGTGATGAACGGCAGGTTGATCTCGGTCTGCAGCGTCGAGGACAGCTCGATCTTCGCGCGCTCGGCCCCTTCCTTCAGACGCTGGAGCGCCATGCGGTCCTTCCGGAGGTCGATGCCGTGGTCACGGCGGAACTCCTCGGCGATCCAGTCGATGATCCGCTGATCGAAGTCGTCGCCGCCGAGATGGGTATCGCCGTTGGTGGCCTTGACCTCGAACACGCCCTGGCCGATCTCGAGGATGGAGATGTCGAACGTCCCGCCGCCGAGGTCGTACACGGCGATCTGCTCGTCGCTCTTCTTGTCGAGGCCATAGGCCAGCGAGGCCGCCGTCGGTTCGTTGATGATCCGCTGCACCTCGAGACCCGCGATGGCGCCGGCGTCCTTGGTGGCCTGCCGCTGGCTGTCGTTGAAGTACGCGGGCACCGTGATGACGGCCTGGGTCACCTTCTCGCCCAGGTGGGCCTCGGCGGCTTCCTTCAGCTTCCGGAGGATCATGGCCGAGATCTCGGGCGGCGAGTACTGCTTGCCGCGAATCTCGATGCGGACGTCACCGTTGGGCGCCTTGACGACCTTGTAGGGGACGAGCTTGATCTCCTGCTGGACCTCGTCGTAGCGCCGACCCATGAACCGCTTGATCGAGAACACGGTGTTCTCGGGATTCGTGACCGCCTGCCGCTTGGCGACCTGGCCGACGAGGATTTCCCCCTCTTTCGTGAAGGCCACGACCGACGGCGTCAGCCGGTGTCCCTCCTGGTTGGGGATGACGGTCGGGTTCCCCCCTTCCATTACCGCCACGACCGAGTTGGTGGTACCTAGATCGATGCCGATCACCTTGGCCATGACATCCTCCCGGCCGCCCGCCCGAGCCGTCTCACGTGCGGCGCCTCATGTCTGGATGGGCACGCGACGCGCGCCCGCGCGCCCAGCCATCTTCGGAAACCTCACAGTCAGCACACCGTTGGCGATGCGCGCCTGTGCCCGGTCCACGTCGAGGCCCGGGGGCAGCGGCACCGTCCGGACGAAGCTCCCGTAGCGGCACTCGGCGATGTAGGTGCCGCGGCGCTCCTCACGCCCGGATCGCCGCGGCTCGCGCACGATCAGGCCCGCCGGCGTGACCCGCAGATCCGGGTCCCCCTCTTCGCGCATCTCGCGCTTCTCACCCCTGATGACGAGACCATCGGGAGTGATCATGAGGTCGAGATCCTCCGGCGTGAGGCCGGGGACCTCGACGGTCACGACGACCTCATTGTCGGTCTCGTGGACGTTCGCGGACGGAAGCCAGCCGGGATTGCCGACCGCCGATGGACCCCACGGTTCCTCGACAATTCGCTGCAGCCACCGGTCGAAGTCGTCGTGCAGCAACAGGACGTCGCCCCGCGGCGCCGGTTCCACCTGGCGGCCGCGTCGCCAGGGCACGAGTGCGGCAACCTTGTCCATGATGCCCATCACGGGTCCTCCTGCTACTCGGTCTTGACGGGGATCTTCCTGGGCTGCGTCTGCACGGACTTGGGGATCTCGACCCGGAGCACGCCGTCCCGCAAGACGGCCGTGATCCCGTCGGTGTTCAGATCCTCGGTCAGCGCGAAGGCGCGGTAGTACTCACCCAGCTCGAATTCCTGGTAGTCGGGCGGCGTGGCCGGACGCTCGGGCCTCCCGCGGATGATGAGCGTGCCGCGCTCGGCCTCGACGCTGAGGCCGGCCGGCGCCACTCCCGGCATGTCGGCCACGACCACGTACGTCTTCTCGGTCTCATAGATGTCCGCCGGTGGCGAGACGGTGTGCGGCGCGCGCTCGCCACGCTCGTGCCCGGCGCCCACGGTCCTGGGGTTCATCACGGTCGCCATGCTCTCGCTCCTGTGGTGGTGGTGGTCCTCTGGTCGTGGTCTCAGGCCTGGATCGGAACCTTCCGGGGTGTCGTGTCCGGGTGCCAGGCGAGCTGCACCCGAAGGATGCCGCTCGTGTAGGTCGCGGCGGTACGCTCGCCATCGAGACGCTCGCCGAGGGCGATGGCCCGGTTGAACGCGCCGAGCACGCGTTCCCGTCGGTGATACTGCCCGTCGTTCACGCCCGGGTCAGGCTTGCGCTCGCCGCGGATCGTCACCGCGTCCCCGACGACGCTGACGTCCAGGGTGGCGCGGTCGACACCGGGACACAGCGCCTCGAGCGTGATGCCGGTCTCGGTGCGCGTGACGTTGATCGGTGGAAACTCGGCGCCGAGAGGCCAGCGTCGCATCGGCGACGCATCGGCGAACATGCGTTCCATCTCCCGCTGCAGGCGATGCATTTCTCGCCAGGGGTCCCACGTCGACGGGCTCGCCATCGGATACCTCCTTGCTTCGGTCCGGTGTCAGCCGCGCGATCCTTTGCGCTCGAGCTGAGTGTCGACCGACCAGGGTGTCCGGCCGTCCCGAACAGGTGACTATCCGTCTCCGTCAGCCCGGCCGTACGGATGAAGTGTTCGTAGAGCTGGACCGGATGACGCAGCGGCAGCGGCACCGAGACGTGGGGCGGCCGGAGGACGAACGTCTGCATCTCCTCGGGCGAGGGGCCGGCGTGGGCGCCGCGCTCGGGGATGAACGAGACGTGCCCACCGGGGGCGTCGATGCCGTAGATCACCAGGTCGCCGATACTCGGCATCGCCATCAGCTCCGCGATCCCGTCGAGGACGACTCCGGCATCGGGACGGCCGGCGAACGGGCCTGGATCATCGTCGCCCAGCTGATGGCGCTTGCCGCGCCAGAAGCACACGGGCCCGTCCGCCGAGCGCGCCAGGCCGAAGCCCACCCCGGCGCTGCGCGACAGCTCTTCGGCGAGCCCGGGCAGACGCCGCTCGAGCGCGTCGGCATCCAGCGGCTCCGGCGCGTCCAGCACGTAGAGGAAGGCGTTGAGACCGGCCGCGATCGCCCGGAAGCCGTCGCGCTTGTACGCCTCGGGATCGCGGTTGCGGAGAAAATCCTCGTCGAGATAGTTGAGGAAGTGCTGGACGGGCCCCGGGCTCTCCCGCCGGCGAGCGCCGATGCCGCGCAGGAGTCCCGATCGACGGCCTCCCCCGGTTCCCGCGACGGTCGAGGGCTCCACGAGGTGCTCGACGATCCAGCGCTCCAGCCGGCGACCCCCGGCGATGTCGCGAAATGACCGGCACGGCGCCTTGCCGTGGTCGGCGAGGATGTAGACGTCGTAGCGATGCTCGGGGACGCGCCGGACCACGCGCCAGAGCTGGTGGATCGCGCGGTCGACGCGACGCAGCGCCCGCACCGCTGGCCGGCTCTGGGGTCCGAAGGCGTGAGCGAGCACGTCGTAGTCGAGATAGTTGACGTACACCGCCGCCGGCCGGCGTAGAGATCCCTCGACGCGGCCAGCGTGAAGAAGCCACGCACCCACACCGACAGGCCGATCTGCAGCGTCAGCCAGCGCCAGCCCCGCCAGCCGTGGAGGGGATCGGCGAGCACGCGCAAGACCGCGCGCACGAGCTCCAGCACGGTGCGGGCACCGTTCTTCAGGACGACCCACCCGACCACCACCAGCGGCGATAGCGCGCGGAGAAGTCCGCGGCCGGAAGGCCTGGTGAGACGCGCGAAGCTGAAGAGGTCGTTGGCGGCGCCGCCGGGGAAGACGCATCCGTACGCGCTGCCGTCCTCCAGGATTCCGGACCGGCCTGGCGCCTGATCGCGTTCGACCCGGGCCGCATGACCGGGGCGAGGAAAGTGGTCGTCGCCGCGCAGCCGCCGATCGTAGTAATGGAAGCTGGGGATGTCCGGGCGCACACCGTACATCGCGCCCATCTGAAACGCCGCCGTCGAGGTCGGCAAGCTCACGCTCATCGGCTCCAGCCGGTAGTGGTGCCGGTCCAGCAGCCGCTTCGTGAACCGCAGCTGTCCCGTCGCCAGCCCTTTCAGAAGGACCTCGCGGGAGAGGCGTCGATCTGGACGATGAGAAGCCGTCTGCCCCCCGCCGCCGGAGGCGGTCCGACGCGAAGACGGCGAACGAGCCGATCGAGGGCCCGTTGCAGGGCGAGGATCAGCTCGTCCGCCGACACCGCCCGGCTCAGGCGTACGAGATCACGATCCGGTTCTCGACGGCCGTGACCCCAGGAGCCGCCCAGGCCGCCCGCTCGGCTTCCTCCTTCTCGGCCCAGGAGCGCACCGTTCCCTTGAGGATGACCTTGCTGCCCTGCACTTCGACGGTGATGCGTTGGGCGTCGAGCTCGGCCGAGCGCACGAGCGCCCGCTCGATCTTTTCCTTGAGCTCGCTCGGGGCGAGGCGGGGCTTGACGGTGATCAGGTTGCTGACCCCCCGGATGCCGGCGATCCGTCGAGCGACCCGCTCGGCGTCGTCCTTCTGGAACTGCCACTCGACCTCGCCCTTGAGCGTCACCCAGCCACGGGACACCGTCACGTCGAGCTTATCGATCGGGATCATGGCGTCCCACTCCAGCGCCCGCACGACGGCCGCGGCGATGTCGGCGTCGGTCCGCTCGGCCGCGATCGGGAGCCGGACCTCGAGGTCGTTGGCGACCGCCTTCACGCCGCGCACGCGATGCGCAGCCTCATCGGCCGCCCAGCGCTTGGCGTAGGAGTCGACCCAGCCGGTGAGAGTCACGATTCCGTCGCGGACCACCACGCCGATCTCGTTGGGGTTCAGGCGCGGATCCCATTTCAGCTCGGCCAGCACGTCGCGCTGGATCTGCTCGTCGATCGGGGTCCCGGTTCGCGTCGCCGTTGTCGTCGCCATTGCTGTCCTCCTTGCTGCCGTTCGCCCCCGGCGTTCGGGTACCGGTCGCAGTGTCGAGCCCTGACGGTGCTCGAGGGTCCGGGACAGGTCGCGGCCCGTCTCAAGCGGCGCGGGCCAGGCCCGGTCGCAGCTCGGCGCGGGCGCGCCGGAGCCTGAACGCGAACGCGACGAGGAGCACCCCGAACACGGTCGCGTAGGCGCCGATCCACAGGACGAGCGCCAGCGCGCCGGCACCGGGGGCGATCGCCGTCAGCAGGCCGAACACCACGGAGAGGACCCCGCTCAAAGCCAGCCGCCACTCGCCGACGATCCATCGGCGCAGCCGCACCGCGGCCACGATCTCCAGCACGCCGGTCACGATGGCCCACCCGGCGATGACGTACATCAGGGCCAGGGCCGTCAGACCGGGCAGCACGACCGTCGCCACGCCGGCCGCGACGCTGACGAGCCCTTCCAGGAGCAGAACCCATCCGGGCAGATCGGCAGTGCCACCGCGGGCCGCCGCTACGATGTTGAAGACGCCTTCCACCAGGGCGTAGACGGCGAACAGCACGATGAGCGCAGCCAGCGTGAGGCCCGGCAGCACGAGCGTCAGGATGCCGAAGACGATGGCGACGACCCCGCGCAGGGCGATCGCCCACCAGCGGTCGATCAGGGTCTCCGTATTCATGGCTCACCCTCCTCGTGATCCGTCACGCCGCCTGCCGGGCGCCGCCCGCGCGGCCGAACAGCGCCACCATCGCGCGATTGAACGCGGGGATGTCGTCGGGCCTGCGGCTCGAGACCAGGTTGCCGTCCACGACCACTTCTTCGTCGACCCACTCCGCGCCCGCGTTGCGCAGATCGGTCCTCAGCGATGGCCAGGCGGCGATGCGTCGCCCGCGGGCGGCGTCGGCCTCGATGATCGTCCACGGGCCGTGGCAGATCACGGCCACTGGCTTGCCGGCGGCGAAGAAGGCCTTGACGAAGGCGACGGCCGGCACCTGCATCCGCAGGGTATCGGGGTTCATGACGCCCCCCGGGAGAAGCAGGGCGTCGAAGTCCTCGGCCCGAGCGCGGGTGAGCGGGACGTCCACGGGGAACTCCTCCCCCCAGTCGGTGAAGTTCCAGGCCCGGACGCGGTCGGGCTTCGGCGAGACGATCCGCGTGTCGGCGCCTTCCAGATCGAGGGCGCGCCGGGGCCGCGTGAGCTCCACCTGCTCGAAGCCGTCGGCGACGAGAATCGCGACCTTCACCTTGTCGAGCGTCGCCATGCTGATGCTCCTCTCGTCGGTGAGACTCGTCAGCCGCCCCGGCCGCGCCACGTCTCAGGCGATGGCGCGCTCGAGTCGTCTGGCGATCTCGTCTTTCGGTTGCACTCCCACGATGCGATCGACCTCGCGCCCGCCCTTGAGCACCAGCAGCGTCGGAATGCTGCGCACGCTGAACCGGGCCGCCGTCGCGGGGTTGTCGTCGACGTTGAGCTTTCCGACCCTCATCCGGCCCTTCATTGCCGCGGCGAGCTCGTCCACCACCGGCGCCACCAGCCGACACGGCTGACACCACGGCGCCCACAGGTCGAGGAGGACCGGCAACGGCGACCGCTCGACTTCGGTCGCAAAGGTGGCATCGGTGACAGTGACGGGCTGGCCTCCGACGGGGAGGGCCGCCTTACATCGCCCGCACACGGGGTCGAGCCTGGCGGCGAGCTTGTCCAGGGGAACCCGGTTGAGCGCCCCGCAGCTGGCGCAGCGGATCATGGCCGTGTCAGACATGTTCCGAGTCCTGGTCAGCCGCCTCAACCGACAGCCGGCGTCGACGAGGCGTCGCGGATCCTCGAGCGTTCACGAACCAAGGATCGATTGCCGGCGGTGTCCTACCATCCGGGAGTGGTGCCGGCGCGTCCAGCGAACCGAGTGCACCTCGCGCGGGTCGCGGCACCGCGCCGGGTGAGCGCGAGGCGGCACCGGGTCTGCGATCGGCGGCGAGGAGGCTCGCGATCTGGGTACGGAAGCGGCGGCTGGAGCGCAGCAGCCGGGTGGCGAGGGCCGCGCATCGGCGGCACGTGCCGTCCACGCGGAAAACGCGGTACTCGGTGCGGGGCGGGGAGTGAGCCCCGTGTCGGATGACGACCCGCAGCAGATGGTCGTGGGTGGTCACGAGCAGGGTCATCGAGATCACGATCGGTCGCGTCGACCGCCGGGCCATCGTCAGGTCATGTTGCAAACCTTCGTCTCTGGCTGGCTAGCCGTACGCGTACGGAGCCGCGGACTCTCCGTACGCGTACGGAGGCCGTCTCCGTCGAACCGTTCCTCGCCCAGGGGGAGGATGCCGCGCCGGAGGGCGTAGCGGACGAGGTCGGTCTGATTGCGCAGGTTGAGCTTTCGCATGAGGCTGGCGCGGGAGCTCTCCACGGTGCGGACGCCGATCGACAGGCGCCGTGCCTCCAGGCCGACCTGGAAGTACGGAATGACGGGGTCGATGAGGTCGCTCCGGTTCTGGTAGAAGTGGGCAACAGTGCGTACCCCACGGCATATCGCCGAGCACGCCGAGCCCGCTCTTCCTCAACGCGGTGTTCGTCGCGGAACCGGACGCGCCTTCGTGAGACCTGCGCGACCGCGCAGCGCTCACTTGCTGCAGTGGCACCGCCCCTCGCCGCCCGCCTTGCCCTAATGTGTGGGATGCCGGTTCGCGGTCCACTCCTTCCAGCCCACGTTCAGCTCCTTCACGAAGAACCCGCGCTCTGCCAACTGCAGAGCGACCTTCGCCGAGAGCTGTCAGTCGTGCCCCCAGCAGTAGGTGACGATCTCCCTGTCCTTCGGCAGCGTGTCGGCGAGGTCGTCGACCTCGGTGTCCGCCACGCACCGGGCGCCCGGGATGTGCGCGTTGGCGAACGGTTCTCTCCCCGCGTATCGAGCAGAACGAAATCGAAAGCGTCCGCTTCCACCGCCTTCAGCACGTCGTTGCGCTGCTTCTCGGCCCGAAGCTTGTTGACCAGGTACTCGCGATTGGCGCGAATGTCGGCCGACCTAAAATAAATGCCATGGCTTCCTCCTCCCTCGCCTAGCCGTCCCTCAGGTATTCGTGCGCGAACGCGATCGCCATCGCACCCTCGCCCACGGCCGATGCCACCCGCTTGACCGAGCCGGAGCGGAC
>Ga0114129_10004830_pt1 | contig 19029 bp, 10 predicted proteins | sample RhiMetdeltSRZDD1_FD_80071 | JGI IMG/M metagenome (GOLD analysis project Ga0114129, IMG submission 80071) | Populus rhizosphere microbial communities from Tennessee, USA - Rhizosphere MetaG P. deltoides SRZDD1 (version 2) (version 2) | ecosystem: Host-associated > Plants > Roots > Rhizosphere >...
GGCAATGAAATGGATTTCAAATTTCCGCATGGAGTCGGTGCGGCAAGCGCCGCGCTGAAAAGCAGTACGGCAATGTCAGCGATCATCGTTAGGTCCTCCGAGTTGGGGGAAAACTATCACAGAATTCGCCGCAACTGGTAGCTTGCGCTTCGGTCCTTCCCCTTGACATGTCAGAGCCGCACTTCAATAATTCGAGCTGCGCTTCCAATCGTTGTAAAAGGTTGATCGATCTATGTTCACGGCCATCGTTGTCTTGTCTCTTGCTGTTCAAGCCGCAGAAAGAAATCCGCCGGACTTGAACGGCTTCTGGAACAACCAGTACACGCCGAATCTCGCTCAGGCTCTTGGGCATGAACCGCCTTACACGCCGTACGGTCTGGAGCGTTGGAAGAGTGTGGATACGAAAAACGATCCGACGGGAAGGTGCCTGCCTGTCGGTCCATCGAGGGCATTCACGGCGCCGTTTCCATTTCAGGCGGTTCAGAGTCCGAAAATGATCGCCTTCCTTTTTGAATATCAAACGATCTACCGCATGGTGTACCTGGATGGCCGGCCGCACCCGTCAGAGATTATGGATTACCCGGAGTTCATGGGACATTCGATCGGCCATTGGGAGGGCGACACACTCGTCGTCGATACGATTGGTATCAACGAACGCAGCTGGCTCGATACGGCGGGGCACGAGCACAGCGGTCGGCTGCACCTGATCGAACGCATTCAGAAGGTCGATGATGACCACTTGAAGTACACCGTCACCTACGACGATCCGCTGTTCTTTGCGGAGCCGTGGTCGATAACCCGGACGTTTACGCGCGGAAAGGCCGCGGATCGCATCATGACCTATTCGTGCGAGGAAAATAATAAGGACGTCGAACACCTGCAGAGTAATAAGAAGCCGCAACAGTGAGGTGCGCGTGAAATCGAGACAAGGCGTGTCCCGTCGAAAGTTCATCGGCGGCATGGTTGCAGTTGGAGGCGCGGCCGGACTGCAGCAATCGGGGAACATTCGAGGCTTCGATCATGTCGCTCTTCCAATGCAAAACACGGACGCCATGCTGGCGTTCTATCGTTCGCTCGGATTGCAGGTGGCCGAGAATCCGCAAGCCGTTTCCGTTTACATCGGAACCCAGATGATCAACTTTCATCGGCCCGCCACGTGGCAACGAGAAAGTTTTACTTTGCGCGCGCCGGCAGCCAAGCCGCCTTGCGGCGATTTGTGCTTTGTGTGGGACGGAACACCGGATTCGCTAAAGTCCATGCTGGATCGAGCGGGCGCCAAGATCATTGAAGGTCCCGTGCCGCGACAGGGAGGTCGCCGAGCCGCCGCCTCCAGCGTCTATGTGCGCGACCCCGATGGTAACCTTCTCGAGTTCATGATCTATCCATGAGGGCCGACGCAATCTATTCCGCGCCCCCTGCCGCCGCTTTGCTCACGGGGTTGCGGAAAATGTGCAGCCAATTGCGGGATGTGACCGAAACGGTGTCGTTCGGCCATCCCACGTTTCAAGTCGGAGGAAAAACGTTCGCCGTTTTTGAACAATACAAGGGCGAACTCGGTCTAGCTTTGAAGGTCGAAAAAGAGTTGCAACAAGTGTTCCTGAAAGACCCGCGCTTCTACATGACACCCTATATTGGCAAACACGGTTGGGTAACGCTTCGTATGGAAACAAATCCCGTAGACTGGAAGGAAGTTCGCGAGATGCTCCGAGGCAGTTATCGGCTCCTCGGACCCAACAAAGTGGCAACAAAGAGAAATGCCGCGACAACCACTTGATGCCGTTACATCAGCCAACGCAACACAAGCGACGGTGCGGCAGCTTCGACGACATGAAAGCCCTCATGGACTGCTGCGTCCCGAAGGACCCCCCGATTTTTGAGTATTGGCCATAATTTGAAGCGCTGCCCTTCGGCATTCCTCGATGAGGTCATCGGGGTCGAGACCACTTGCTTCGACATGTCGACCGCTGACATCACGTCCAAATGCTCGGTAAACACCAGCTGATACTTCCTCGGCATCGAATGACCAACCCGGCACCTCTGGAAACTCGCGTGGCATAGCGTTTACGGAGTCACGTCTCTAATGATCCCGCGCTTCAAGAGGATTTGCAATCGCACCGGCGTCACATACTGCATACCGCCACCTGGTTGATTGAACCAAGGTGCAACTGTCCCTGACTGAACCTCAAACGGCTTTACGACCTCGAACGTCCTCAACGGCTGTCCCACAGTCCCGGGCGGTAGCGAACGTGCCCAGTTAGGCGTTCCTGCAGGGGAGAAAAAGCGGGAGTAGCCGCTTCCACCGTATCGGCTGATTCTTTGTCCTGGCATCAAGAACGTTCGTTCCGTTGCGCCTCCGAATCCGGCGTTTCCAGGATAAAACTTCGTTAGGGCGATGACTTCACTCTTTGCTCCGTTCCAAGCTAGCCCAAGTGCTTTCCCTGCGCCGAAACCGAACAATCCACTAGCGCATCCGCTAACCGCGGCACCCCCGACTTCTTCCCATACACTTTTTCGCCCTGAGAGGGAGTTTGACGCCAGTTGCCAGCCTGCGTCAAAAGCGGCTCCGCCAAGGCAAGCAGCCAACCAGGGAGCGATCTCGCCTGTTGGATCGGTAGTATTTATTGGGTCATCAAAAACGTAGGAATAAAGGTTGGAATCGCCACCTGCAAATCCAATCGGGTCTTCGCTAATGAACCGACCGAGGGTCGGATTGTAGTATCTCGCGCGGTAATAAAAGAGACCCGTCGCGTCGAATTCGCGTCCTGTGAATTCGAAGCTATTGGTTGAAGTCTGGCCTGATGTGGTCGGCAGCCCAAAGGGCTCGTATGTGTACTGGGATTGGATGGCACCGCTGGAATCGGCGAGACCTAGCGTGCTGCCAAGACGGTCGGTCAGGAAGGTGCGTGGGCCCGCCGAATCCGTCCGCAAGAATAGTTCGTCAAGACCGCCATAGAGGAGGTTTGACGTGACCGTGCTACCTTGCAATTCCTGGACGGGGTTCGCGCCGTCGTAAAGGAAGCTGGTTGTGGTTCCTGCAAAGCTTTTGCTTATACGGCGGCCAACGGCATCGTATTGGAATGTACTTGCGCCGGAATTCAGAGACACCAATTGATTGCGTGCATTCCAGACGTAAGTATTCGTGCCGTCACTAGTCAAGTTCCCATTAGCGTCGTAAGAAAGGGTGGCTCCAGCCCAGTTGGTCAGCTGGTTATTCGCGTTATACGCCGTCGTGGTCACGGCACTGGGCAGGTTGATCCGCGCCAGACTTCCTCCACGTCCGACTTCCCGGCCGGCAGCATCGTAGGTGTAGGTCACATCGCCCAGCCTCGTGCTGCCGACGTTGTATGTAATGCTCGTGAGGCGAGAGTTCTTGTCGTACGCGTAAGCGGCTACGATCGACCCTGGCAGCGTCATTGAAGTTCGGCGGCCGCCTGCATCGTAGGCAAATGAGATGGAGGTTGCGCCTTGCGTGACCCGGGTCAGCTGGTCGGCATTGTCATACGTGTAGGTGACCGCGGGTTGTCCCGCCACTGTCATCATCGCAGGACGGTCGGCATTGTCATACGCATAGATCACCGTTCCCTGCGGTGTAGTTTCGGATAGCAAACGATCGACCCCGTCGTAAGTTCGGGTGATGGTCCCTGCGAGCGAATCCGTCGCGGAGATTAGGCGATTCCCAGCATCGTATGTGTAGGTGATGGTGCTCTCGTAGACGGGTCCTGGTTGCGTGTCGTATCCAACGAAGGTCAGACGATTCAGCCGATCGTACGCGTACGTGGTCACTTTGCCGCCGCGGTCGGTCGATTGCACCACGTTTCCGACAGGATCGTATTGGTAGCTTTCCTGATTGTTCAGCGGATCTTGATGCGAGATGACCCGGTCCATGTTGTCATACACATAACTGGTCGGGACATTTCGGGGGTCGATAATTCCAACGACATTCCCGTTCGGATCGTAGCTGAAGATCGTGAGGTTGGATTGTGCGTCGGTACTGGCGATCAGATTGTTCACGTTGTCATATGCGAAGAATGTCTGGTTTCCCAGAGGATCACTCACGCTGGAGCGCCGCCCAGCCCAGTCATTGATATGGCGCGCAATGTTGTTCAGTGGATCCGTAACGCTAACCAGTCCGGTGGTGTCGTAGCCGAACTGCGTTCGGTTCGACAGAGGGTCGGAGACGGAAGTCAGTCGGCCTTGTGTGTCGTGCGTATAACTCCAGGTGTTCTGGAGTCCGTCTTTCCAGGTTGCCAGTCCGCCGCTTGCATCGTAGGTTAGGGTATTTGTGTGCGTGAGAGGGTCGGTTACCTGAGTGACTTTGTTAAATACTGGATCGTATGTCATTGACCACGTCACTGCATCGGGTGTCCCGGCCAATCCAGTAACAGATGTAATGTTGCCAACGGCGTCGTAGGTGTAATCCGTCCGTCGCGAAAGTGCGTCTGTCACGCTCAGTGGCAGATTCGTCCCGGTATCGCGAGTGTAAGTGATGGTCTGCTGCTCCGGGTATCCGAGCGCGTAGGTATCACTTATGGGATAGCTGTTGGCACCAAAGACCACGCGTCGAACCGTGCCGCGCGGATCCGTGATGTCCGTTTGTGTGATTTTTCCATCTGCACCAACTGTGTAGCTGAACTCGAATGAACTGCCGTCGGCAAGCGTCTGCCGTGCGACCCGGCCATTCGCGTCATATTCGTTGCGCAAATAGACGATGTTCCGCGCATCTTGTACCGTCAGCATTCGGTTGTTACTGTCGTAGGTGTATTGAGTAATGCCACCGTTGGCATCAGTGACCTGGATGAGGCGATTCGAAGTATCGTAGGCATAAGAGACGATTCGGCCGGAGCTATCACTGATCCGTGTGATGAGATTGTTCGCGTTGTATGTGAAGTTGATGAATCGGCCATTGGGAGAGGAGACCTGGAGGATATTGCCGGATGTACTGTCGAGTCTTCGCGTCAAAGTCACCTGATTGCCGTAACGATCTTTGATCGCTTGGAGCGGTGCATTCTCTCCAAATACATACGACACACCATTTTTCAGTGTCAGATTCCAACCATCGCCGTTCCACGCGAGTTGGCTGCCATAAAACACCGTCGGGCTGAAAGTGTGTGCAAAGATCGCGTCGTAAAAATTAAAGCCGGGAGACGTGCGCACAAAGTGGTACTGCGCATTTGGCATACTGAGATCGGCGACCTGGTACTGGTTCGTTGACGAAAGAAAGATTCCGTATGTCGAGATCGTGCCGACGCCGAACTCGCGCAGATTGCTGTCGTTGTTCATGTAGGTGCGCGTGACTTGAATCGGGATGACATCATCGAGGAACAGATCGGTCTTCGTGTAGACGAACATGCCCGTTGCCGGGTCTACCGGATCACCGCTCGATGGCGCGCCACCGGGCGGAGGTCCCACAGGACGGGGTTGTCCTCCCGGAAAGTTGATCATCGCACCAACGAACTCGTAGATTTCTACTCCCGGATTGGGAACGACCTGCTTACCGTCTGCGGTGACTCGGCCCTGCCCATAGACGTACCAGCCTCGCCCATCCGGATCATAGGTCCAGAACGGCACGAAGCTGTTCGGCGCCGCGTGTGCAACGTTGGGATAAATCAACCGCGCACCCGCCCCTTTCGGTGCTTGAACGTAAGCGGCTCCGGGTTGGATCGTAAAGAATAGCGGTGTGCCGCTGGGAAGCGGAAGCGGCGGACGTTCCACGGGTATCGGTGTGATGCTGATTTCGCGAACTGTTCGATCCCAATGGTCGGTGATCACGGTCCCGGCTGGCAGGTGTAATTCCAGCCCCGGAATCAGCGCCGTAGTAATCACGGTTTCATTTGGTGTTGGTGAGGGAATCGCAACCGCGTGAGCCTTGTCGATGGGTGTTAACCAAATCGTATGATGTAGGACACTCGTGCTGTCTTGCTTCAAGTCGACGCCGATTTCATAAATCCCATAGCTGTCCTCAAAACTCGAATTACCTCGACTGTTGCCATCAACCAGCAGGACTTGATGGCCCGGCGGGACTCCCGAGAGCAGGAAACGGCCAGTGCCATCGGTGCGAGCTTGATGGTTTTCGATGGACAACCTGACGCCTCCGAGGGGAGCGCCGGCAACGGTCAGAACTTGCCCTGCAAGGGCCGTGACTCCTGGAGGGGCTTGTAGCGGCGGAAGAGAACGCAGCGCGTCGGAATCGGAGGAAATCCTATCCGACTCTTTCGCGAGATCTGCAGTTGTGAATGCAGACATCCAAGAGCGAACCGACTCGCCGGCAACTGTCGCCACCCCGCGCACTTCGACCGCGTACCGCGTTGCGGCCTCCAATGAGTTCTTTGGATTGACGAACGCTAACTTACCGCCCTCAGCGCCGACGACGCGGGCCTCCAGCTTTCCACTTGGCCCGGTCAACATGACGGTTTCAGAAGACAGCGAAGTCACGAGGACCGGCTCCGAAAATCGAATCGCAATCAGGGTGTCGATGGGTATGCCTAGTGCATTATTTTCGGGTATTACATCGATGTGGATCGGAGCAGAGTCCTTCGGTATATCACCAACTACTGTGCGGATGGTTTCTCTGGCAGGATCAAACAACTCTGCTGCCGAGACAGCCTGTTGGTCAGCCGACTTTCCTGCTGTAATAAGGATCTGACCGTCGGCTATAAGCTCGGCGGTGTGGCTCCATCTCGGGACAGTCAAAGACGCCGTCGAGTCTTTTGTTTTTCTCGTTCGCGAATCCCAGTATTCGACAGCATCAAGAATTGCGCCGTCGCTGGATATGCCGCCAGCTATTACCACCCGTCCGTCCGTCGCGAGCGTCGCAGTATGAAACGCACGCGGCGGCGGGCCAGTGATCACCTCGAAATTCCCGGTTTCCGGATGGAAAATTTCAGATTGGTCCACGACTGCACGAGTTTCATCGATCCCGCCGAGCACGAGGACGGTTCCATCTGGCAACTGCGTTGCCGTATGCGATGCTCTCGCAAAATGCATCGAACCAACAGAGCGGCTCACGCCAACTTTGGGATCAAGGAGTCTAGCTTCACGCGTCGAGATACCTTGATGATCCTCTCCACCAACCAGCAACCATTGCCCATCCGGCAACAGTGTCTGTGATTCTCCAGGTCTTTGTTCGGGAGCTACTGTGGGAAAGGTACGGCCATGGGAAATACTGCCGCTGATCAGGAGCAGAAAGAAGCCGATCATGCTGACAACCGCTTTTTTGTTCATTGTTCTCCTCGCTCTCAAGCAGTCTGTCTTGTGGAATCTGACGGAAAAATTCTTTCAGTTACCTCTAGGGGCTGGTGACAGCTACAGTGACCATCTCAGCCCCCGCCCAAACGGGATCGATGTAGATGGTGTAGGTGCCGGTGTTTGGCAGGCTTACCTGGGGCAAATCGAAATCGGCATTGTTTACGTTACATATGGTCTGTGAAACGAGCGCAGTAGTTCCATTTGTTGAGAACAGCGTGACAGACATGCACTGCCGTTCAGAGTAAATCAAAGCATCCGTCAATCGCACAGTCACTAACTGACCAGCGGAGCCGTTAAACCGAACGGCAAGATTCTGTCCGTTACCTGCTGTTGTGAAAGTGATTGCTCGACGATTGATGTTCACGTTTCCGGTAAGATCCGCCGCGTTGTACAGTTGCGTTCTCACGTACAGGTTTGCGAAGCTACCGGCTGGATCCGCCAATAGCGTGTAGCTTCCAGCGTACAGTGTGACGGCGTCTACAAAGGTGCGGTCCTGGCAAAAAGAAGAGGGGAAATTATAGTAACGTGCAACAGTGATTCCGGCCGCATCTAGGATGGAAGCGTCCGCACAGTGTGTGTACGTACCATCGTCGACAAGAAAAAGCCCGGCGCTCACCTTTGTGGGGTGTGAGAGAGTGAAGTTAAACCGGAGGTTTTGACCTGGAACAGTGTTGGTGAGAACAGCTTCACCCCCCACTGTAATCGGAGCCGTCAGATCGGCCGCATTGTATGCCTTGATAGTCGCATTGCCTGCTCCCCTTACGGATCCAAGTTCTAACGAATACGTTCCCGTCGCCGGCAGCACGGTCCCGTCGATAAACCCGTCTGCACCAACGCACTTGCTTGCCGCCAATCGCGTAGCTGCGGGACTGAGTAGCACGAAATCGGTCGAACACGTTGGGAAAGTCCCATTACTCAAGGTCGCACTGATCTTCTGACCTGCTGTCCCATCGAAGAGAAGCAATCCTACCTGGCCCAGCCCGACGGATGCAGTTGCAGGAATCCCGACAGAGATGCGGCCAGAACCCGTGCCTACTGGACTGACCAATGAAGCTGTATACGGACTGGGGGCGATGTAGAGATCGTCATTACTGGTTGCGGTACCGAACGGCGTGGTCACAGAGATCCGGCCCGAACCGACTGCCGGTGAGAGCGCCGACAGGTTGGTCGGTGTTGAAGACTGCATCTGGCTGGCGAACGAGTTCACCTTGAATTGATTGAGTACGTTTATAGTTTGAAAGTTGTCGCCGCTCACGGTCACCGATGTCCGCGGATCGACGACCGAGGGAGTGAAACCGGTGATCGTGGGCGACTGGCCAATCGTGAAAGGCTCGGTACTCCATGCCGATTGTCCATTGACCGTAATCTCTATCAGTCCGGTTGTTGCGCCGACTGGAACGGTGGCGACAATTTGAGTCGCTGTCGTGGAGCTGACGGTTGCATTCGCACCATTAAAACTGATGCTGTTCTGACCGGGGGTCGCACTGAATCCCGTGCCGTAAATCGTGACGCTGGTGCCGAACGAGCCACTGGCCGGGGAAAACGATATTATGGAGACCGTGGTGGAAGCATATTGGGCGATGGAGAGGATATTTCCGGCCGAGTCATAAGTGTACGCCGCAGTTTTACCAGAGAGAGCATCACCAACCGACAACAACCGTCCGACGGCATCATAGGTGTACGAAATCTTCGCCTCCGGCGTGTTCGAGATCACGACGAAGGTCACCCCATTGCTGGCAACTCCCGCCACCGTGACCACTACCGGCCCGGTTGTAGCCGCGGTCGGTACGATTGCTGTGATGGAATTCTTATTCCAAGCGTTGACCGTTGCGATAACTCCATTGAAGGTTACTTTGCTGCTGCCCTGTGTCTGGCCGAAGTTGCTTCCAGCAATCTTGACCTGCGAGCCCGCTGCACCGGAATTCGGTGCGAGACTATTGATGCTCGGCGCTGCTGCATAGGTCCGTTGCGCAACCGATGCATAAAAAATGAGGGTGATCGCCAGTCTGACCCAGATTACCGAGCGGGCATTCCGGATACGTGTGGGTTCAAAACGTCCTATTTGCTCACTAACACTCGCGACCGTTAAATCGCATGCGAAACCCAAATCCTCCGACCTGCTTGGCATAGGCACCCCCGAAATCGCATCCTTACCAACGTCGAACCAAACGCGTTATGATTGCCAGCCGCCGCAACGTCCGCCGACACACGACGCGCCGAATGAACTCTCACTGGTAACTAAAACGGAACGCAACGAGCCTTTGAGTCTGTTACGCACACCTCTTCATGTGATCGATTCGACCTCGGTCACGTACTTTGATTGCGGTGTTGCGTGGTGTCGTGTGTGATTTGGGGCTGGCTATTAGTTCTGCTTACTCATGCCGCTGGTCGTTGGATTTCATCAACCGTGCATTTTTTGCAGGAGAACATCGGGCCGGGTACGTATAGAACGCTCTTGCACCAAGAACACTGGTGCGGGTGCATGATAGGTTCATCGGTCGCAATCAGGAATTCACGACCCGGAGGAAGACCACACTGTAAGCACTTAGCGGACGCGTCGTCCTTGCGAAACCAGCTTCGAACTGTCTGAAAGAGCGCTGCGATCAACGATCCCTCCTTGGCTCGGAGAGAGCATTTCGCCTGCCAAAGCCGGGACGTATCTTCGGTTCAACCGGCAACGCGCAGCTTACTGATGAGTTCAGTGTCAGCAGGCGGGAACTGATAATTGCCGATGTCATGTGGCGTTACCCATCGCAGATCCGCGACATCCATCGGCTTGGGATCACCTTGCAGAACGGTACAATTAAAAAAGTGGAGCCGGACGGACCTTGCGGGGTAGTCGTAGTTGATGGTGAGAAACTCGTCGTTAACCCGGATTTTTATTCCGAGTTCCTCCTGGATTTCCCGTTGCAACGCCACTTCAAAGGACTCTCCGGCTTCGACTTTTCCACCAGGGAATTCCCAAAACCGCGCCAAATGGACATTATCGAGCCGCTGAGTAATCAGGATTTCACCATCTTTGCGGATGATTGCCGCAACAACATCAATTCTCACGAGAGGCCGCTGCTTTGCGGTACGGACGAAAATCGAGGAGACAATCGTTGCGTCGCAAGAAATCCATAAAACGTCGATACTCCTTTTCCTTCAATCGAAACGTCGACGCCATTGTCTTATACGATCCACGCGTCGCACGTAAACCGAAGTCGACTAAAGCAATGACTTTCTCGCGAGAAATGTCGCGGCGCTTATATCGGCTGTGAATAGCAGACCAGAAATCCTTGCGGCCTTCGGAGAGATCTTTAAACCAGTTCTGAACTTCTTCCGCTGGACCCTTATCTGCCGACGTGTTTCCCTCCAGGGGTACTTCGGTAATCATGATTCCCTTCGTCAAAAAAAACGCGCGCTCAATCGCATTTTGGAGTTCTCGGACGTTGCCAGGGAACCTTTGCATTGACAGATGGTCGACAACGCCGGCCGCTAAATATTTTGTGGCCTTATTCGCCGCGTTCAATTTTTTCAGGAACGCATGGGCGAGCATCGGGATGTCGTCTTGACGGGTGCGTAATGGAGGTAGTTTAATGTGAAGAACTCTAAGACGATAAAGGAGATCTTTTCGAAATTGTCCAGCATCGGCTAGTGTTTGCAGGCTTTGATTACTCGCTACGATTAAACGGACGTCAATCGAGCGGCCTTTTGTTTCGCCGATCCGTCTTACTTCTCGCTCTTGAATAATCCTCAGAAGCTTTGCTTGCAGAAGTGGGGTCGTGTTCGAAATCTCGTCGAGAAAAATGGTCCCGCGGTGCGCCGATTCGAATAGCCCGGGCCTGTCGGCAATCGCACCGGTGTATGAACCCTTTTTCGACCCAAACAATTCGGCTTCGATCAACCCCTCTGGAATTGCGCTGCAATCGACCGCAATGAACGGCTCTTTCGCTCTCGGCCCCGCTGCATGGATTGCTTTTGCGACTAGCTCCTTTCCAGTCCCGCTTTCGCCTTCGATCAATACCGTCGCCGCATTTCTGGCTGCGATTTGGATCTGCGAATAGACTTCTCTGATCGGTTTCGAAGCTCCTATGATGCCGTGGAACTCCGACAGTTCTCTCAACTCGGTTTCCTGGGCTTGCCGTGTTTCTAGTCGCTTCAACGCACTGCTCGTGATAGGGCCCATCATCGTGAGCAGTTCGATTTCTTTTTCCGTGAAAGGCGATTGCGAACGGCAAGTCAGATATATTCCCCCCTCACACGTTTCTGATTTCAGCGGAATCCAGGCACTCACCTGTTTTCCCTTATCGTCAGCCGATTCAAAGTAGACGCGATTTTTGGCGTGATTACGGATCAATTCAATACGTTCCGTTGTCTCCGGAGTTATTTTCATTCTCACTGCAATGGAAGAGGAGTTGTTTGGATGCTTGAGGGTGATCACGGCAGATCGACTAAGAGAGGTCGATAACGTCTTCTCGATTGAAGAGAGTAGACCATCGATCGACTTGGCCACCGATGCGGCCATGGTGAACTGGTAAGCAGCAGCAAAGTATTGTTCCCCATCAGCGCTGAACACCGTCGCAGGACGAAGAAGTATCGATTCGTTGCAGCTGGCAAGCCACCGGGTTGCGTCACGACGCCATTGTTTAGCCAAATACTTCGTCCGCGCAGCAATCGGGACTTCGTCAGCAAGACGCACCGTAATGGATGTACTTCGAATGAGATATTCCCGGGCGGTGACGGTATTTCCAGACTCTAAATTTAAAATCCCTATGTGGTAGGCGGCTTCTGCAATCAACTCCTGAAGACCCATTTCCGATGCAAGTTGAAAGGCGTCGGAAAGGAAGTGCTGTCTTTCAAGCGCGTTCTCGCAAGCGAGACCAGACAAAAGAACCGCCTCGGCGGCAAGAATTTTATAGCCATTCTTGTTTGCCAGTAGAAGTGCTCGGCTCGCAAATTGCCCACCCTTCCGCCGTTCGCTAAGCTCAATATGAACAGCTGAAATCTGATTGAGCAATTGGCATTCTTGATAGAGAGTTGCGAGCTTCTCAGAAAGGCTTAAAGCCTGCAGCAAACGTTCTAGTCGGTCTTTGGGTTGAATCTCAGGAAACCGAGCTTCGATCAAAGCTCGCTCTACCTGAAAGAAATCTGTACCGAAAATAGGTGATTGACCAACGCGCGTGAGCAAATCACTTGCTTTCTTAGTTAGGCCAATTTCGATAAAAAACCTGCATCGAATGAGGTTGCACGACACACGGTCCATCTCAAACATCAAATCATTTCCGACAGAAGCCTTCTTAAGGCACTCGGCTGCAAGCCGATAAGCGCCTAAGTGAAGATTATGCGAAGCAAGATCGCAGGTCAGACTGTCCAATCGTATTTGTCCAAAGAAATTCCATCCGCCTTGAAAGCGTCCAATTACCTCATGCGATTGGTTGAATAACCGCTTCGCCTCGAGCATCTCACCAAGTTTGGTTTTGATTGCAGCACAATTATTGAGCGTCAAAACATGAAACAGAATATTGCCATTCTCAAGCGTGGTCTTCTGAGCGGTTACCAAGTACGTGATAGCAGTCTTCAAATCACCTAGGTTCTCGAGGCAGTATGCGAGGTTAATTGGTACTGTTGAGGCATCAGGGTCTGACGCGGTAGATGATAGCAAGCAACGGACAGCGTTTCTGAAATCGCCGATGTTCATCAACCAAAGTGCACGCGTGGGATTAAGTGTGCTTAAATTGCCATTTTGACGGAGCGTGTAATCTTCCGCCTGCCTTAACGCTTGGCCTGCGTGAAGCAAATGACCAGCTCTGAGTAGTGTGAAGCAGTACTGTGTGTACCGACGGGCGAGGCTACTTGAATTAGCTGGCAAGCAGCGGATGGCGTCTTCCTGGAAACGAATGCGTGCCTTTGAACTCGTCTTATAAAACGCCATCGCCAATCGCACATAGACTGACGACAGTAATTCTGGATCCTTCTGAACGGATTCAGCAGCAAGTAGATTTTGGTAAAGCTGTCGTGCGGGGCGGTACTTCCCGAGCCACTCATAGGATCTTGCCATTTCCAACCGGTCATTTGCTCCCAACAGTTCAACACCACGAGCGCTACATTGTTGAACGTGCTCATAATGAACCACAGCTTGGCGATATTTCTCGTATCGGTAGGCGTTTTTCGCCAAGTCGCGATACAAGGCAGCGGCTTCAATAAACATTTGCCCCTTGAATGCGTGATCAGCCAACGCTTCAGTGTCCGACCCAAGTTCCTTTAGCGCTAGAAAAGCACAGCGATTGAGAAACACCTTTGTTTTTTTGGGGAGGGACTCGTAAAGCTTCGTTCGAACAACCGGGAGTCGAATCTCGACGAGTTCGGCGTTTCGTTTGACGAGTCCCAAAAGTGCTCCCGAATTTAGAGCAAGCTCTATCGCAGAGACCGGTTTCTCACATAACGTTGCGAGAACCCTCACGTGGATCGGCGCGCTGAACACCGAAACGACTTGCAACACATCGCGCGTAGCTTTTGTCAGTCCAGAGAGCATTGAAGCAGCAGCATCGGCGACGCGCGCAGGCGGGGATGCTGATGAGCTTCCATACTTTGCGTACTCTTCTATGAATAAAGGATTACCCGCACCGAGTTTTGTAACGTTGAGTCGTCGTACGCCATCATCCTTCAGGAATTGAAGCATCTTCTCAGAATCCTCATGCGACAACGCGCTTAGTTGAACGCTGCGGAAATCGGGGCCGAGGCGCGCCGTCATCGCATCGATCCACTTCGGTTCAACTTCACTTGCTCGACGCGTCAAAACTATTGTCAAGGGAAGCTCAGCGGCGCGAATTGAAATTTGATGCAAGAAGAGAATTGTCGCAGGATCGGCCAAGTCGATGTCCTCAATGGTCAGCACAAAATGAGGACCCCGGGAAATCGCGCACAGTAAACTGATGAGATCGCTAACGACTTTATCTAACTCATAATCCTTTTCGACCGAATGCGAACAGGCCGCATGGTATTCAGCAACCGATCGCACCCACCTTTCGATATCGAGTTTGAATGCTGCTCCGACGAGGTCCAATCCACTGTTGAGCAGCTTACGTAAACCGTCATGAGCAGGGGCTAGATTACTTGACTCTTTTCTGCAACACCAGACGACGAAAGCTAGGCCAGAAAGTGCGCAACGAAGCCGCAATTCTGTTATCAATCGGGATTTTCCAATGCCCGCCTCTCCTTCAATCAAAAGGACTCGTAGAGAAACGGCACGGTTCTGCAACATCTCGGTCGCGCGCTTTAGGAGCTCCTCCCGTCCTACTAATACGCTACGATTTGAAACGACCTTTTCAGAACCGAAAGCAAGCTTTAACTTTTCAAATGCCGCCGTCCTTCTTACACGATTTCTGTTAAGAAGCTCCAAGACGATTTCCGAAATGGCTGTCGGGATAAGCGACGTGTAGGGCGCAGGCTGCGGAAAAGCAGAGAGGTACTTCGATCTCAGACGGCAAGGATCAGCGTCTTCAAATAAATGGCGGCCAGTCAGGATGCGATACAGAATTGCACCTATTGAGTAGAGATCGCCTTCATGACTAATGTCGCCCCCCTCTAGGGCCTCCGGTGCGGTAAAGTGCACCGATTCATCATTGTCGGCAAACGCTGGCAACCGACCAAATGTTGCGTCGGTCAACTTGAATATCGCGTTCGTAACAAAGATGTTCGACGGTTTTATGGCTCCATGTACTCGGCGATGCCGAGATAAGAAGGCGACAGCAGAAATTAGCGATCTCATCACAGCAAGGGGATCTACAGAGAAGAGTTCGGACGTCGGCAGATACTCACGTACATAGTATAGATCCTGCTTTTTTGTTAGCCCTGCATCAAGAACGCTCGCAAGTTGGCTGTGCTGAACGCCGATTGACCAGGAAAAGTGTTCGACCACCCTGTCTCGATCAACGTTGATCTGATCCCTTTTGATGATCCTAACGATTACGTTCTCCCGATCGAGGAGGTTATCGTTTGCAAGGAATGTCTTAGACCGACGATCTTCTCGAAGAATACGCACCAACGCAAATCGTTCTGGAGTCAAACTCCTCATTGATCACCCTCAACTCTGCCGCATCATTTAGGCAAATGTTCTTTTAAGGAAAGCCAACACGAAAAGGACCGCTTCGGCTTGCTTTCCAATCCAATGAGTTTCACGAGATAGAGGTCACGAAGGTCACATAAAAGACGACGAAAAGGTAGAGAAAACTGCGACTAATTAGAGAGTTGCATGGTCCGGATGCCGCGGCGCACAGCTTCACGGAGCTCTCGATCTTCATGCATGCGCAATTCGGCGGCCAACAGGAGGGCTTCCAGATCTGCACCATCTTCGGGAAAGATTGCGATGCCAATGGATACCTGGAGCGGAATTTCTGCCTGACTACGGACAGCGAACTTGAAATGGTCCAGGTCGTTTTGAAGTCTAGACTTCAGATTCTCGGCTTGTTCACGGGACATTCGAGGGTTAATGGCAATAAATTCCTCACCTGCATAACGCACTAACAGGTCGGTTTCGCGGAGTTCGTTTTTGAGATACTGCGCTGCTGCCCGTATTGCTTCGTCACCACTAAGATGTCCCCATCGGTTGCGGATGTTCTTGATGTCTTCCAAATTTATGGAAAGAAGCGCTAAGGGATATTCGTACCTGGCTGCATCCATGGCGACTTGATCGAACATTAGATAAAGCTGGAATCCGTTAGGGAGACTTGTCAGGGTATCGACGAGTAGCTGGGATCCGTCGATTTCCTTACTAGATCTCGCCAACATAATGGCGGTCTGGGATGCGACTATCTCAAGTCGCCGAAACTCTTCGTCGTCAAATTTGGCGGAGTCCATCCGGTACAGCGAAATCGCACCGAACACGTGATTGTGGCGATTCATTGGAGCGATAGCTGACATTTGGAATGCAGGTCGGGGTTCCGCACAGTTCAAAAAATCAGGAAAGGGGGGGAGGTTGCACAAAGCTTGATTGTTAGCTGCGACCCAACCCGTCAGTTTTTGTTCTAACGGCAAAGTTAAACCTGGTAGACCTTCATTACTTTCTCCTAGGGTGTGGACAGCGGTAACAACGCCCTGCCTCAAATCAGCCGCGTAGAATGCAGCAGCGTCAAAGCGGATCAGCGCTTCCAATCGGCGTCCCATAAAAGCAAAGATTTCTGTCAGAGTGACGCATTGGAGATCTGCTCGAGCGAATTCAAACACCGAATACAACTCCCGCTGAATATCAGGACCGGCATTCAAAGCCTTGCCATAAGAGACAATGGGTTGGACCTTTTCAAGTGCTCGCATGTTGGCCTTGGTCACGCTCGGTGTCTCTTTTAGTCCCCAGATGTCCGCATTCCCTAGATCAACCGCTTTACCAACCGCTTCAATTTCTTCGAGATGATCAATGAAGACTTGGACAATATTCGGATCGTACGACCGGCTTGCTTCGCGCTGGAAAAACTGGATAACTTGTTCCCTCTCCATTGGTGATCGATATGGCCGATTCGTTGTGAGCGCATCATAGCAGTCGACCAATGCCAAAATTCTGGCATTCAAAGGTATCTCCGCGCCTTTCAGACCGTCCGGATAACCGTTGCCGTCCCACCGTTCGTGGTGCCATTTGACCATTGGGATAAGCGGATAGGGGAATTGGATCGTGTTGAGCATATTCGCCCCAACGACCGGATGGATCTTCATCTTTTCATATTCTGTTTCAGTCAACGCAGTGGGTTTATTCAAGATATATTCGGGAATCGCAATCTTTCCGATGTCATGAAGGAGCGCCCCCGCTCGTATCGACAATAATTCCCTTTCATCCTGAACACCGAGGTGTGCCGCCAATTCAGCTGCGTAAGCCTGGACCCGCCGGATGTGGCCATGCGTATATCTATCCTTCGCATCAACCGCGCTCGCCAATGCCTCCACAGTCTGCAGATATAGTTTGTTGAGCTCGGATATGTGGGTCTGAGCCTGTTCATACTTTTGAATGTAAAACCGGTGCAATTGGTAAAGAATGACGGCTATTGGTACCGCAAGGACGATTTTCAAGAAGTCAGCCCGTTGATAGAACACCGACATCAAGCCCGCGGCTGCGGCAGACCCCAAGAAATTCAGAATGTATAGGATAAGTCCCTCCCGCCACACTGACCAGAAGGATCTCTTCATCCAGAAGGAAAGTGCGAGAGAAACAGTACCAGTGTTGACGAAAAACCAACCGGTAGCCACACTGAATAGTGCGGCGATCATGTTTAACGGGTAGGTTATTGGTAGATTGTTAACAGTGCCATAAAGCACATACATGGTCCACGCCGACAGAGGACAGCAGGCGAGGTTGAAGAGCCATCGATGTAAATAAAAATTCGCATCCGGCTTTACTCGGTATCTCCGAATGATGTCAGCAGTAGCCGCTACCACACTGTCTATCCAGTAAGTAACAAGCGCCGGTCCGACTCCAAACTGCATCAAGACAAAAATAGTGAAAACGTCGGCCATTGAGATAACTAGCGAGAGTTTTGGAAGACGAACGTTTATTGTGGCCACAAAGACCGAAATGATTGTGAAGAGGAACCAATGGACCGAGAAATCGTTCTTTGCTTTAAAGCAAAGAAACGCCAAAGGAATGCTGACAAGATACAAGGAGAGCAGATATAACTGACATGCACGAGATTGTTGTCGCCAATGCACTTGTCTACTTAGCCCGCTTCTTGCGAAGCAACGCATTATGCTTCAAGGCCATGGCGTAGGCACAAGCTTTTCTTGCGTCCCCACATCAGAACACAAGCCAAACTGTCGCAGCTCAGTCCAGGTATGTTTTTCGAATGGAGGTGGTTATACTCTCGAATTCGCTGGGCCCCGGGACCAGTTCACCCCGCAGTCGTCCTTCGGTGACTTCTCCTGGTGTGAATAGGCCCGGGTTGACGACCTAGTCGAGGACTCCCACTAATGAACTCGGGGCAATCTGCTGCTCCAATTCTTCAACATTGATTAGTTCGTTCATAAGGGCCGGGGTTTCATTCTTCGACATTTAGATTCTCCTATCTGTCTCTGCTCAAATTGGTGTCGTTCAAAGTTTCAGGTCTTGGGGGGGCCTAGACCCAAATCACTCCGTAGTTCTCTTTCATCGCGAATTCTCCTAACTGGAACAGGCTCAAAAACGAAAAGGGCTGCCGAGGCAATTGCCTCTGGCAGCCCGACCGACCTGGTCTGCTCCTACTCGCGTAGTACAGACTGTAGTCTCGAAGCTTTGCGCCGCCGTCTTTCGACGGGTTTGCCCTTGTCAGTAGGTGTGCTCTCGGTAGGAAGCTGGGGCATCGACCGCCCGCCTCAAAGCTTCCTGCCTTTGGCGGCCCAACCAGCGTTACCCTCAAAATCGAAGGTGTTAGCTTTGCGGCTTTGCGTCTCCGTCTTTCGATCGGATTTGCCCTGGACAAAGGGTCGTGTCTTCAGCTTGTCAACACTAAAGAGGCGCGAAAACCCGTAAAAATACTTACTACATAAAAAAAATTGGAAAAATTTTGACCCCGTGCTACGGAGTTCACCCCTTCAGGGCAGGAGGTACCAAAACTCGGTGCGTAGCCAGCGGACCATACGGCGAGTGATGAGGTCGATAATCCGGCGGTCGCCGCAATAGATCTGGGCGACACCGGTCATTTCAGGTTTCAGCAACAGGCCGTCGTTCTCGAGCTCGCTTCTGACGACGACCATTTGTTGCGAATTTACAGTCTGCGCGACGGTACTGATGAAATCGACGCGGCCCTGAAGATCCACTGCGGGCAGACTTCGCGCCTTCATCCAAAC
>Ga0114129_10004831_pt1 | contig 19026 bp, 16 predicted proteins | sample RhiMetdeltSRZDD1_FD_80071 | JGI IMG/M metagenome (GOLD analysis project Ga0114129, IMG submission 80071) | Populus rhizosphere microbial communities from Tennessee, USA - Rhizosphere MetaG P. deltoides SRZDD1 (version 2) (version 2) | ecosystem: Host-associated > Plants > Roots > Rhizosphere >...
GCGGGATCAAATCTTTGATACAATCCCATTCGGCATCAGTGAGGTCTGTAGGGTATGGCTTAGCATTCATCCCTCCAGGGTACTGAACTGATGCCACTTATGGACGACTTTTCAAACAGCCTCGAAGGCCAGCAGCGCATGCCCTGCCGACGTCGAGAATCTGCCCGACCACATCCCCGCGCCGCACCGTCCTGTCCCGGGTCCACCCTGCGTGGCGAGGCTCGTGCACCACCGGCATCTCTCCCGTAGCACCGACATATATCAGCGTGAAGGAGACTTCATGACAGCCAAGGATACGAGCAAGCCCTGCAGCCACGTTTGGCAGTTACCGCTCCCTATGCCCTCGCCCCATCATGCCACCCATGCTCATCATGCGCTCGCGCATGGTGCGGACTTTCTTTTGCTGTTCCGGGGTGAGCAGCTTATGGACCTCCTGCATCAGGGTGACGTGGGCCAAGTGGAGGTCGGCCTCTTTCGCGCCTATGCTCTGGAACAGTTGTTTGGCCTTCGGAAGGTCTACTGGGTCAGTCTCCAGCAGTTGCTGCACGTCAACCACCAGCACGCCGATATCTGTCCTGAGGCGCATGGCCTCCTTGGCATGGGTGCGCAGGAGAGCCCGTACCTGGGCCTGTTGTGCATCGGTGAGCTCGAGCTGTTGCGCCAGCCGCTCCAGATGGCGGCCCATCATCCCACCAGGACCCATCATCCCACCCATGCCCATCATGCCTCGGCGGCCCATCAGCCCGCGTTGCGGGGCGGCGTCCTCGTCATCGTCTTCTTGGGCAATCGTGCCCATACCTCACCGCCCCATCATGCCTTGCATCCGTGCCATCATGCCCTGCATATGCTGCATCATGCCCTGCATGTTTTCCATCATGCCCTGCATCGGTTGGGGCTGTGCTGGCACGTCTGTACCGGTCTCGGCGGGTTGTGGCTGGAAGGTCTGGGCGCCACCAGGATGATGCTGTTCGTGTTGCTGCTGAGCCTGGACGCCTCCGACCAACGCTGCAGTCAGCACGAGGGCCATGCCAACCATCTTATAAGATATGTGTTGCATACGTGCCTCCTATAATGGAGAGATGGCTGCACGCCGATTCTCTCAAGAGTGCTTACAGATGTTAACGTGCGCAGTGAGCCAGAGATGCACCACTGGCACAGTAAGCCAGCATGCCTCTCACACGTGCATGATGTTCTGCCTCCTTTCCCTGCGGGAGAGAGAGGCGCAGAGCACAGTACGCCTGACCTGTTCGCCTGCTGACAGCGTGCGTCAGTCTCTCTCCTCGAGCACGTGGCGCATGTCCGCAAACGCTTCCTTGCTGATCTCGCCACGCGCAGAGCGTTTTTGCAGGATGTCGAGAGCGCTTGCCGCGCTGTGCCCAGCACCCACCTGCCGCCCGCGCTGGCCAGCAGGAACCAGCCAACGGATGAAGAAGATCAGAGCCGCGATGAGCGCCGCCCACACCAGGACCATCATGAGCATCATGCCGGTCCCCCAACTGCCCTACATCATGTGCATGCCCCAGGGGCCCCAGTCCTGGCCATTGGCCGCTGCGGCGTCTGTCGTGGTACCAGACAAGAGGGCCACCGTACTGCTGAGGCGCCACCACCAGCGTCTTGCATCCCTTACTCACCTCCGATGCCTGCTGTGTCGTCGCTGTCCACCCTGCTGCCACAGCGCCTTGCTCGGCGTACTACAGGGGCAGGATTCACAGAAAATACGCCTTCACCACGTATTGCTGCAGCATGCGCTGGGTGTTGAAAAAAGAGCCATTGAGTGCAATGGCGTGGCGCATGACACTGATGAAGCCCTGCCGATCGCCATAGAACAGGGGCAGAACGACCTGCTCGAGTTTGTCGTAGAGCGCCGCCGCGTCCTGGGCCAGGTCATCGTTTGCGGTCAGGCCGCGGTGGTTGGGCCCAATCGCCCAGCCTATTATCCCCTCAATACACCCTTCAATCCACCAGCCATCGAGCACACTCAACGAGGGCACCCCGTTGAGCGCCGCTTTCATGCCACTGGTGCCGGAGGCCTCCAGCGGTGGCTGCGGCGTGTTGAGCCAGACGTCGACCCCCGCCGTCAGTAAGGCTCCCAGGGCGATGTCATAGTTGGCCAGGTAGGCAATCTTGACGTCGTTTTTGAGGAGGTCTTTGACCGCATAAATGTGCTTGATCAGTTCCTTTCCCCGGTGATCCTGGGGGTGGGCTTTCCCGGCATAGATGACCTGTAACCCCCCGGCACGTGCGGTGAGCTGCTGCAGCCGCTCGGTGTCCTGGAATAGCAGGTCCATGCGCTTGTAGGCGGTGGCCCGTCTGGCAAAACCTACGGTGAGCACATCGACGTCCATCCCCGTATGGGTGGCGCGGTTAACGTCCTCGAGCATCTGGCGCTTGGCGGTAAGGTGGGCGTCCCACACCTCCTGATTGGGGATACTGAGGGCATAGCGCAGGCTGAAATTGTCCTCGCGCCATCCGGGAATGTGCCGATCAAACAAGGTCTGCAAGGGCGACGCGGTCCACGTCGCTGCATGCACGCCATTGGTGATCGCGTCGATCGCATAGTGTGCGAACATGTGTCTGGCCACTTCCCCATGCTTTTTCGCTACACCGTTGATGTAGTGGCTGAGATTGAGCGCCAGGGAGGTCATGTTGAGGACGCCCTCGCAACAGAACACCTCGGGCATAGTGTGGAACGCGGTGCGAGGGCCAAGCACGCGTTCCACGAGTTCGAGTGGAAACTGATCCTGCTCGGCAGGAACCGGGGTATGGGTGGTAAACACGCATTGCTGACGGACGACCTCGACGTCGTCGTGAGTGAAGGCCGGCCGACCCGCGCGTCGGGCCTGCTCATCGAGCAGTTCCAAGGCGAGCAGGCTGGCATGCCCCTCATTCATATGCCAGCGGGAGAGGGTCGTATAGCCGAGCGCCCGTAGCATGCGCACCCCCCCGGTCCCCAGCAGCACTTCCTGGCACAGCCGGTAGTGGGCATCACCACCGTAGAGCACATCGGTCAACGTGCGGTCCCAGGCCGCGTTGTCCGGTAGATCAGCGTCCAAAAAATACACCGGCACAGTGAAGCCACTCAAGCCGTGTACGGGGTAGTACCAGGCGCGGAGGTGCACGGGGCGCCCTTCGACTTTGACCTCGACTCGTGCCGGCATGTCGTGCACAAAGTCCTCGACAGCCCACGTTGCTGGCACCTCGTGTTGCCAGCCATGCGCATCCAGGCGCTGGGAAAAATACCCCTGGCGGTGCAGGAGCGTGACCGCCACCATGGAGATGTGGAGATCGGCCGCGGCGCGCACCGTATCGCCCGCCAGGACACCCAGCCCGCCACTGTACGTGGGCATACCCACCTCGAGCGCGATCTCCATGGAGAAATACGCAATGGTTCTGTAGGTTGCTCCGATGTTTTGCTCAGTAAGCTGCATAGCATTACCTCTCAGACCGACTCGGGCTCATCCGGGTTGTCGAAGCAGTTCCTCACAGCACCCCCGCTATTAAGCAAACACTATGCCATGCTATAAGAGAGGCTGTCGCGAATTTTACGCATGCACGGTTGCAGGTATGACCTCCCTCTGCACCAAGATTGGACGAGAGAGGGAGAGCCTAGATGATCAGCTCCGCCCTGGACAGATTGTGCACCTAGCTGACACTTTGTCAGCAAAACGATCGGTATGCGCATCGGCGTGACTGCACTCCGGCGCTCAGATGATGAGATAGTCGCACAGATTGAGGACGTCTGCGAGTCATCGATACCGCTCTAGAGCGCACCGTCCTGTGTCGAGTCACAAGGCGCCAGGCGCATCGGAGCATTTCTGCAGATCTGTGGCACGCTTCTTGCCCTTCCTGCACGTAAACAGCACATGTGGTGTCATGGTCTCATCTGGATGGCGCGGAGATACGAGCCGTGACGCACAATAGGATGGGCACTACCAGCGACAGGAGTCATAGATGGGCAAGAGCGGGTGGAAGAAATGGCTAGCAGCGGGTGTGGTGACGGCTATGCTCGCGGGGGGCAGCGTCTTCGCCTGGCGCCAGTTCAAGCCGGCTGGCCTTCCTGACAGCTTTGCGGTCGGCAATGGGCGTATCGAAGCCACGGAGATCGACATTGCCACCAAAGCAGTGGGGCACATCACAGCGATCCTGGTCAACGACGGTGATGTTGTCGAGGCTGGTCAAGTCCTGGCCCGGATGGATACCCAAACGCTCGAGGCCGAGCTGCGGCAGGCGCAAGCCCAGGTCAGGCAGGCGCAGCAGGCCAAGGCCACCGCCACCGCCATCGTGGCCCAACGCGAGAGTGCGAAGGCCACGGCTGCCGCCGTCGTCGCCCAGCGCGAGAGCGCCAAGGCTACCGCCGCCGCCGTCATCGCCCAACGCGAGAGCGAACTGGCATTGGCAGAAAAGGAATTGACCCGTTCACAGCAGCTGGCCTTCAAAGGCGCCGGCTCACAGCAGCAGTTAGATACCGATTACACCAGGTACAAGAGTACGACAGCGGCGCTGAGCGCGGCCCAATCCCAGCTTTTGGAGGCGCAGTCCGCCATTGCCGCAGCCAAATCTCAGGCGGCGGAGGCACAATCCGCTTTGGAAGTGGCTAAATCCCAAGTAGTGGAAGCGCAGTCCACCATCGAAGCGGCTCTCGCCACGACCGAGCGGCTGAAGGTTGAGATCGAGGACAGTATCTCCTCAAGGCACCCCGCAGTGGGCGTGTGCAATACCGCGTGGCCCAGCCTGGTGAGGTGTTGCCCGCTGGGGGCAAGATACTCACTCTCCTTGATCTCAGTGATGTCTATATGACCTTCTTCCTGCCTGAAACGCTCGCCGGCAGGGTTGCCATCGGGGCTGAAACGCGGGTCGTGTTGGACGCCGCGCCGCACTACGTGTTCCCGGCCACCGTGTCTTTTGTCGCCAGCGTGGCCCAATTCACCCCCAAGACAGTAGAGACCACCACAGAGCGCCAGAAACTGGTCTTTCGGGTCAAGGCGCAGGGCGATCCCGAGGTGCTCAAGCGCTATGGGGCACGGGTCAAAACTGGCCTCCCGGGAGTGGCCACCGTCCGCCTCAATCCCGCCGCCGCATGGCCGGCGCATCTGCACGTGAGGCTCGCACCATGACGCCGCCGCCAGTCTCCGTGGCACAGCTCTGCGGTGTCACCCTGCGTTATCACCACACGGTAGCCGTGGATGCCGTCGATTTGGACATCCCGGCCGGTGGCATGGTCGGCTTCATCGGGCCGGACGGAGTCGGCAAATCCAGTCTGCTGGCGCTGATCTCGGGGGCGCGCAAGATCCAGGCGGGCCGTGTCGACGTCCTGGGAGGCGATATGGCCAATACACGCCACCGCCAGGCGGTCTGTCCGCGCCTTGCCTACATGCCTCAGGGGCTGGGCAAGAATCTCTATCCGACCCTCTCAGCGTACGAGAACGTGGATTTCTTCGGGCGGTTGTTTGGCCAGTCCGCTGCGGAACGGGCCTGGCGGAGCAGAGAGCTGCTCACCAGCACCGGTCTGGCACCCTTTGCCGACCGTCCAGCAGGGAAACTTTCGGGTGGTATGAAGCAGAAGCTCGGACTGTGCTGTGCGCTGATTCATGACCCGGACCTGCTGATTCTGGACGAGCCTACCACGGGTGTTGATCCCCTGTCCCGGCGCCAGTTCTGGGAACTGATCGCGCGTATCCGCGCGCGCCGCCCACAGATGGGCGTGCTCGTTGCTACCGCCTACATGGACGAGGCCGAAGGTTTCGATGGGTTGATCGCTATGGATGCCGGTAAGGTGTTGGCCACCGGCAGCCCACACGATCTCAAGAGGCGCACGGGAACGAGTACGCTGGAACAGGCGTTCATCGCGCTGCTCCCCGAGGACAAGCGCCGCGGGCACTGCACGCTCGTCGTCCCGCCGCGCCACTCCGAAGACAGTGTGGCGGCGATCGAAGCCCGCGGGCTGACGCGCCGCTTTGGGGCGTTCACGGCGGTCGACCACGTCAGTTTCCGTATCGAGCGCGGCGAGATCTTCGGTTTTCTGGGCTCCAACGGCTGTGGTAAGACCACGACCATGAAGATGCTCACCGGGCTGCTGCCGGCCTCCGACGGGGAAGCACGGTTGTTTGGTCAGAGCGTCGATGCGCGTGCTTTGCTGACCCGCAAGCGCGTGGGCTTCATGTCGCAGGCGTTCTCCCTCTATACCGAACTGACAGTGCGGCAGAATCTGGAGCTGCATGCCCGGCTGTTTCATCTTCCCACCGCCTGTATCTCGGCCCGGGTGCAGGAGATGGCGGAACACTTTGGCTTGTGTGAGGTGATGGACGCCTTGCCGGAAAGTCTGCCTCTGGGCATGCCTCAGCGCCTGTCTCTGGCCGTGGCTGTGATCCATGGGCCGGAGATCCTGATCCTGGACGAACCGACGTCAGGCGTTGACCCGATAGCCCGTGATAGCTTTTGGGAATTGCTGATTGCGCTGTCCCGCCAGCAGGGGGTCACTATTTTCATCTCGACCCATTTCATGAACGAGGGAGCGCGCTGCGACCGTATCTCGTTGATGCACGCGGGCAAAGTATTAGCCCAGGATGCCCCCGCCGCGCTGCTGCGGGCACGCGGGGTAGAGACGCTAGAGGAGGCCTTCATTGCCTACCTGGAGGAGGCCAGGGCTGCGGAGCAGGATACAGGGAAAAGCGCCAGCGCTGCAGCCGTGGAGTCGGCTCCGGCACCGCCGGCCGCGCCACCTCTCGAGCGCTGGCGGCGTTTCAGCTTCCGCCGGCTGTGGGCCTATGCCCATCGCGAGGCCATGGAACTCCGGCGCGACCCGATCCGGCTCGCGTTCGCGCTGCTCGGGCCAATCCTGCTCATGATCACTTGTGGCTATGGTATCTCGTTCGACGTGGAGAACCTCTCCTACGCCGTGTTAGATCGGGACCACTCGCCCGAGAGTCGTGCCTATCTAGAGCAGTTCGCGAGCTCGCGCTATTTTAGGGAGCAGCCGCCCATCGCTGATTACGCCGATCTGGAGCACCGGCTCCGGAGCGGCACGCTGAAAATCGCCCTCGAGCTCCCACCCGATTTTGGCCGCGATCTGAAGCGCGGGCGCCAACCAGCAGTCGGCGTCTGGCTCGATGGCGCCATGCCGTTCCGGGCTGAGACCAGCTGCGGGTATGTGGAGGGTGTGCACCAGGCCTATATGGCTGATCTGACCCGGCGTGAGAGCGGTCAAGAGCCGCCAGGACTGCCGGCTGATATTGCGGTGCGCTTCCGCTACAACCAGGAGTTCAAGAGCGTGTTCGCTATCGTCCCTGGGGTCATCATGCTCATGCTGGGGCTGATCCCGACCATGATGACGGCCGTGGGGGTCGTACGGGAGAAGGAAATGGGCTCTATCACCAATCTCTATGTCACCCCGGTGACCGGACTTGAGTTTCTGCTGGGCAAACAGTTGCCCTATGCGGTGCTCGCGTTCGCCAGCTTTGCGAGCCTCTTGCTCCTGGGATTGGGTCTGTTCCAGGTGCCAGTCAAAGGGACTCTGGCAGCCCTGATCGTGGGCGCGGCGCTGTATGTCGCCGCCACGACGGGCTTCGGTCTGCTGCTCTCGACGTTTGTGAAGACCCAGGTCGCGGCTATCTTTGCTGCCGGCATCCTGACCACGCTCCCTGCCATGCAGTTCTCAGGATTTCTGACACCGATCTCGGCCCTGTCAGGTGGCGCCAAGGTCATGGGGCAGGTGTTCCCCAGCACGTATTTCCAGCAGATCAGTATTGGTGCCTTTACCAAGGCGCTGGGCTTCGCTGACCTGACCATGCATATGGTGGCGCTGGGAGCCTTGGTCATCGGCTACCTGCTGGTCACCCTAGCGCTCCTCAAGACCCAGGAGAGCTAAGCGTGCGAGAACGCCTCGAACACATCTATCGCCTCGGCATCAAGGAGTTGTGCAGCCTGCGCCACGATGCGGTCATGATGTTCCTGATCGTCTATGCCTTCACCTACGCCATCTACGCCCCGGCCAGGCAAGCCTCGACCGAAGTGCGCAATGCCGCGGTGGCTATTGTCGACGAAGATGGCTCACCGCTGTCCAGGCGCATCCACGATGCCTTGCTCCCACCCCGCTTCCTCCCACCCGCACCACTGACCGTCCAGGAAATCGATGCCGCCATGGATACCGGGCGCTACACCTTCATTATTGATATCCCACCAGACTTCCAGACTGACGTGGTGCGGGGACGGCACCCCACGATGCAGCTCAACGTGGATGCCACTGCCATGACCCAGGCCGGCACTGGCGCCGGCTATATTCAGAGCATCATCGCACAAGAGCTCACGGCCTTCCTCGGGGGACCAGCAGTGGCCGCCAAACCCCCGGTGGCCCTCGTCATCCGGGTGCAGTTCAATCCGAATCTCGAGGTCTCCCCCTTCATGGCCGTGGTACAGCTCATCAATAGCATAACCCTGCTCGCCATGTTCCTCGCCGGTGCGGCCCTGATCCGCGAGCGCGAGCACGGCACGATCGAGCATCTGCTGGTGATGCCACTCACCCCAACCGAGATTATGCTCGCCAAAATCTGGGCCAATGGTCTGGTCATTGTGGTGGCCACGACGCTGTCATTGCGATTGGTCGTGCAGTGGGGACTGGGCCTGGCCATCGCTGGTTCTATGGTACTCTTTGTCGCAGGGGTAGCCATCTACCTGTTTGCCATCGCCTCGCTCAGTATCTTTCTGGCCACCCTGACACGCTCCATGCCCCAGTTCGCGCTGCTCGCCTTTCCGGTGTTCATTATCATGAATTTACTCTCCGGTGGTAACACCCCACTGGACAGCATGCCACAGCTTTTACAGACGGTCATGCAGGGCTCACCGTCGACACATTTTGTGAGTTTCGCCCAGGCGATCCTGTACCGCGGGGCGGGCTTCGACATTGTGTGGCCAGAGTTCGCCGCGACCGCGGTCATCGGTGCAGTGTTCTTCGTGGGTGCCCTGCTGCGTTTTCGCAAAGCTCTCACGGTGATGCAGACGTGAACGACACATTCTGGATGTACGACCCTGGCCGGCTCGATGACCCTCACGTGATCCTTGCTGGCTCTTGTCTTACCATGATAGCCTGCCGAGTGTTCCCCAGACAGATATTCAGGCCCAATGCCGCACCCACGAGATCGCTATCGAGAGGCACCTGTTTCTGTCGTGACACGGCCTCGCGCATGAGGACAGCGGTCATGCACCCGTCCTGGAGTGCGACCATATGCCCCACTTTGCCCTGGGCAATCATGTGCACAGCCATAGCCCCAAAGCGGGTGGCCAGCAACCGATCAAAAGCTGAGGGGGAGCCGCCCCGCTGGAGATGCCCTAGGACGGTGACACGCACGTCGGTATGACACATTCTCCGCAACTGCGCGGCTACCACTTCCCCGACTCCACCCAGCCGGGACACACCTCCCAGGTCGCGCTCTGCCTGGTAGACAGCTTCGCCACCGAGCGGCATACTGCCCTCCGCCACGACCACCAGGCTAAACTGCGCACCGCTAGCATTGCGCTGCCGGATCTTGTCAGCAATGACGTCCAGGTGGTACGGGATCTCTGGGATGAGAATGACATCGGCGCCGCCCGCCACACCGGCCGCCAAGGCGATCCAGCCGGCGTGACGCCCCATGAGTTCGATGACGAGCACGCGGTGGTGGCTTTCAGCGGTGGTATGCAGCTTATCCAGCGCCTCCATCGCAGTCGTGACCGCTGTGTCAAAGCCAACAGTGATCTCTGTCCCATACAGGTCGTTGTCAATGGTTTTGGGCACTCCGACTACCTGCAGCCCTTTCTGCATCAACTCCTGAGCAATGCGCATCGTGCCGTCACCCCCAATGACCAGCAGCACATCGATGCCATAGTCCCGCACGCGCTGGAGCACCGTCTCCGAGACATCAAAGACTTTGACCTCACCGTTGTTGCTGACTTCGTAGTGAAAAGGGTTGGCCCGATTGGTACTGCCCAGCATTGTGCCACCCCGCGGCAGCAGCCCGCGCACGTCTGTGATGTCCAACAACCGGGCCTTGTCCGGTTTGATGAGCCCCTCGAAGCCATCTTCGATGCCCAATACCTCCCATCCATACTCGTTGATAGCGGTCTTCACCGCGGCCCGGATGACGGCATTGAGGCCAGGGCAATCCCCACCACCCGTGAGAATACCAATACGCTGAATCGTGTCGGACATCACTCAGACCTCCCTCTGGTAGAAGCCTCAGAGCCTCTTGTGGCTCATCTCTCTTCTGTGGGAGAGGTGCAAGGCCAATGCCATCCCTCACACAAACGCTCAATACTGGCTACAGGGCGGTTTTACACGTGTATCCAAAAGTCTGGCAGACAAAGCACTCTCGGAGCAGTGGACATTCTGTCCTACCCCTGGACAATCTGCCATAGTGAGGGGTATATCACCCTCATGATGGGGCTATGCCGTGGCCTGCGGACTGCGCAGACTGTGCAACCAAAGAGGGTAAGATCGACAGCATCGAACGCGACATCACTCTAGACGGTGCCCTCACTGAGGACCAACAGGCACGACTGTTACAGCTCGCTGATCGCTGCCCCATCCATCAGACGTTGATCTTCGGAAATCAATATCCAGACGTAGCGATGCCCCATTATCACTGCAGTCACCTCCTAGCGTGACAAGCTGTCCAGTCGTCGACATCTTGTAATGGCGCGGTCCCTCTCTGGCACTGGGGGTAAGAGGCTATTGACCTGCAAACGCGTGAGATACAGGCTCCACACAGTCTGGCATAGGTTTTGCCTGCATATGAGAGAGGTGCAAAGAGGCAAGGACATGCGTGACTGAGCATACGACAGGAGGGACAATCCATGCAAACACGGCAACGCCTGATGGCTATGGCACGGTTTCTGGCCATCCTTATCCTCCTCTTCAAGGGACGCGCTGCAGCCGAGGACAGCGCCTTGCAGCGTGGTATCCAAGGCACTATGCACGCGTTCTTCCAGGCGCTGACTAGTGCCTTTCCCTGGAGTCTCGACGAGCAGCAGTTTCAAGCTCCAGAACATCGCCAGCGCATACTTGAAGCGCTCCGCGCCCTCGCCCAATATGCCAGGCAACTCGAGACCCATGGCCAGGATGTGCCGCAGAGCTTCGACTTTCTGCGCCGCTCTCTGGCTAGGAGCGCGCAGGATGCGGCACAGCGCTATGCACAGGGGCAGTACCAGCAGGCGCGTTTCCTTCTCCAGGGATTCACGGAGAACTGCTTTGCGTGCCACTCACGGCTCCCGAATCTCCAGCCTTTTGATCTTGGCAAGCGTTTCCTTGAGGAGACCAATGTCGAGAACCTCCCCATGCCGAAACGCTTCAAGCTGGAGGTGGCGACCCGCCAGTTTGACACGGCACTCTACACCTGCGAAGCGCTCTTGCGCGCCCCGAATATCACGGCTGCTGACATGTGGCTGATGGGTATATTCAAGGATTACCTGAAGATTATCGTGCGAGTGCGGAATGACTTCCCACGGGCTATTGCGGTCCTTGAACAATTCCTGGCACGTCCAGATGTCCCTGTCTTACTGCGAGACCAACTGTGGAGCTGGGTGCATGCTCTCACAGAACTCCAGTCCCATGGGTCCATAGACGATGCCCTGACGCGTGCCCGCGCCCTGCTCGAGGCCGGACAGCGCCGCAATCGCTTCCCGGCAGATAACCAGGGATTCGTGCATTTTGTGGTGGCGTCGAGCCTCCTGCATCGCTTCCTTGACACGCCACCCACCGACAAGAGTGCCCTCGCTGAGGCGTACTATTTGCTTGGTCTCGCCGAAATCTCTCTTTCGCGGACCTCCTGGCTCTCCGAGGCGCCATTCTTTCTGGAAACCGCCATTCGCCTTGACCCCACGTCCTCTGTGGCTGGCAAGGCGTACGACGTGCTCAATACGTATATCCTTATAGAGTACACGGGATCTCTGGGCACACGTGTACCACAAGATGTCCAGGATCACCTGGAAGAGCTCCGCCGGCTACGGGGTGGGTCCTGAGCGCCTACACTGCTCAGGACTGGTATGCACAGCGAGTCGTATGATGGACAGGACTGCATCTGTATGTGGTCCGGAGGAGCCCCTGAGAGCTTGTCATAGAAGTTCTCTTCAGGAGCTGGACAAGGGGCCTCTCACCACCCACCTGAGGGGTGGTAGGACGGATAGAGGAGGCATGAGCACGTGGTACTGCTTGGCGTCAGCAGGTGGAGCCATCAAAGTCTTCTTGGTGCGTCGAGATGGGGGGTGGTAGGACGAGGAAAGGAGTGCAAGACATGTTCATACAGCTCTTGATCCGTAGTTTAATACTTGGCGTGCTCCTGGAGGCGCTGCTCGGCTATGGCATTGCATGGGGGTGGCAGCAGCGTGCGAGGAGGAAGCGCGACATGGACCGGTTGATTGAGCAATTCCAAGCGCTGTTCCGGCAGCTCGACCAGGAGAAACGTCAACGTCCGTAAGGAAGGTGCTATCCCTCTTCCATTGACGGCGAGTGGTAAGCGAGGCCTGAACAAGCAGTGCTGACGCTGCTCGCTCAGGCGTGACACGTCTCAGGCGCAAGGCTATGTCGGATTGCATGCACTATCAGAATCCGGGGTTGAAAACGGTCCATAGCTTGGGAGCCTCAAGATGGCTATGTGAGGCCATGCGCATCCGAGTCGTCTGGTGGTCGCCGGACTTGCTGGGCAGTTTGCAAGAGCGCTACGGTCGTCTCCAGCATACGCTCGGCTGTAGCTGTGATCTCCTCCGTGATCTGTTGTTGATTGGCGAGAATGTCCAACTGTTCCTGGACGTGTTGCCACACCGTGGGGGCTGGACGCGAGCGCCGGCGCGGCCCACGTCCCCATGCGGCTGCTGCAAGTACTTTCGTCTGGGGCAGGAGGATGCGTCTGGCCGCCTTTGCCCCTTGCATCCAGGCACATATATGGGGCACGTTGAAGGGGAAAGGCGGCCTGGAGCTGCGCCGCAGTGAAGCGAATGAGCAAAACAGCCATCCCTCCGCCCCGTACGGTCGCTCTGACCCGTTGGATCGACCAAGTTTCGATCCCCCAGTGTTGCAACAATGCGACCAGCGTGCTCTCATCGGGGTATTGAGAGGGTAGGCGGTCCACACTGTACGGATTGGTCGAGGCGTAGCGGACCTGATAGGTGTCCCCACGCCGCGCGATACTCAGCATGCCTTCCTCCATCATTCGCTCCCCCTTTCCACACACCTGACTCGCACCGCCCCGAGGGCCGGGCACCCTGCCTAACACTGGCGTTTTGCCCCGTGGTGTGGATACTGCGCCTCTCCATCTCGCAAGTTCTCTTGTCCCCATGCTATGGGCAACAAATGTGCCAATGGCCACAGCCACAGATTTAGCAGGGTCATACGGGCCTTGGATCATCTGTGCGCAGTGACAGAGTGCCGCGGTCATGCACACGCTGTCCTGGACAGAATGTCAGGAGGAGCTGCGACAGCGCAGGCCACATAGCTTGCGCTGGTGCTTGAGACATGTGCCGTGTTATCCTATCTTCCATCCTGCTCGACGGTGGAATGCCATGGCATCCATGAACCTTGCCAATGTGGAATGGTTCATGAGTAGCGAGATAGCACGTGATAGACTGTTAGGGTATACAGTCATCAGCTCTGGAGTGCTGTCTCCTGTGCCATCTCGTCTCCTGTGTTGCCCTACATAAGGAAGCGATGCTGATCTTGCAGACCTCGCTGGAAGAGTTGCACGTCGCTGAAGAAGAAATGCGGCAGCAGCACGAGACGATCGTCATCGCCCAGCAGGCGGTAGTCGTGGCGCACCAGCAGTATCAGCAGCTATTCGACTTAGCGCCAGACGAGCACCTGGTCACCGATAGCCATGGGGTGATTCAGGAGGCCAATCAGGCTGCAGCAGCCCTGCTCACCCGCTCCCAGGAGTATCTGATAGGCAAACCGCTCGCGGTCTTTGTGTCCCGGGAGGAGCGGCGCGCGTTTCGGAGGCATCTGGCGACCCTGGCCACCGCCCTCCGCCCCCAGACGTGGGAAGGCCACCCGCGACCGCGTGGCCAACAGCCGTTCGCGGCAGAGCTGACCGTCGCCGCGATTCCCGATCCTCAGGGCGAGGGCATGCGACTGCTCTCTGGCTGCTCCGCGATATCACAGAGCGCACGCGGGCCGAGGAGGCCCTCCGCCAGGCCTATGAAGAGTTAGAGCAGCGTGTCAGAGAGCGCACGGCGGCACTCGCCGCCGAGAACAACGCGGTGAAGCGCTTAGCCTATAGCATGTCCCAAGACCTGCGAGCCCCGCTCGTCACTTTGCGAGGCTTTGCGAACGAGCTGCGCACCGCCTGCGACCTGCTCAAAGCCGCGCTGCTCCCGCTCCTTCTCCTGGTGGAGCCTCCCCAGCGCACGGCGGTATCGCAAGCCCTTGACCACGATATTCCTGAAGCGCTCGAGTTTATCGCGGCGGCGGTCATCCAGATGGACAGTCGCATCCAAGCCATGTTGGATTTCTCGCGGAGGTAAGGCTGATGATTGGGCCTGCACCGTTCAAGTCAGCGCCCGTGGGGGGAAGGGCAAAATGCGTTCGGCCACCATCCCCCACCCACGCTCCAGCGTGGTCATGCAGTCCAGCGTCACGAGCATGCGGCTGATCTTCCACAGGCCCCCTTCACAGCGAAACTCCCACTCGTAGCTGCCCCAACCACAGTATGATTGCTCCTCTCGTGACTGCACTACCAACCAGGTGGCGTAGCCGGTGGCTGTGCCATCGTCATTGATGGCAAGCTGATGGTTCGTGATGAAATGTCGTGGGCCGTGAAAGGCCCGACGATAATTCCGTAGGGCTTTGAGGGCTAAGGCCTTCCCCACCAGAGGGCGCTGTGTCCATGGTTGTGTCTGGAGCACCACATCATCCGTCAAGATCGCCGCCAGATCATCCTCACGCTGCTCGTCGATGCCACGAGCATAGCGGGCAATCGTCTGCCAGAGGTCTTGTCGAGCCTGTATGAGGCTTTGTTGCCGTTCGAGGGCAGCCAGGCGTATTTCAAGATCCATGAGTGCGTTCCTTATATTTGGACGGATGCCAGTGCACCCTTCTCTGACTCCATATAGTGCGGCTCCCATGGCTCTTGGAGCGCTGGCAGTGCCTGGTCCGCCGCATGCGTCAATGCCACATGTACAAGACCCTAGCAAGTCCGATGCCAGCCCTGGTTATACAGGGAAGGCAGGTGCATCTCAAGCAGTTCTGTCATACGCAGACGTTGGACAGGAGGGTGCCTGGCGACAGATTGTCTTTGTCGTGGACATATTGTCGGTTGGTGTATCTCACGCGAGCATCCGACCCATGAGCTGGCGCTTCACCAGTTCCACCAGTACTAAATATGTCAGTGTTGCCCCTATCAGGAATAGAAAATAGGTCCCTGGCAATGGCACAAAACCGAGCACGGGAGCCAGGGGGGTGAACGGGAGCACGAGTCCGATGAGCACGATGAGGACCGTCGTCGCTGCCAGGGGTAGGCTCGGTCGGCTGCGCCACGGCGTGCCGGCCGTGCGGATCACGAAGAGCACTAAGGTCTGTGTAGCTAGGGATTCCACGAACCATCCCGTGTGGAACAGGGCTTCTGAGGCATGGAAGCCCCACAGCAGGATCGCAAAGGTGAGAAAGTCATAGAGGGAGCTAATGGGGCCAATACCAAGCATGAAGTTGCGAATGATGCGGATATCCCAGCGCTGCGGGGTGCGCACGAAACTGGGGTCCACGTTGTCGGTAGGGATGGTGACCTGGGCCAGGTCATAGAGGAAGTTGTTGAGCAAGATCTGCAGGGGGAGCATCGGCAGGAAGGGCAGGAATAAGACGGCACCCGCCATGCTGAACATATTGCCGAAGTTGGAACTGGTGCCCATCAAGAGATATTTCATCACATTGGCAAAAGCTTTGCGGCCCTCGATGATGCCACTGTGCAGGACGGCGAGGGTGCGCTCGCCCAGGAGAATGTCTGCGGCATCCTTGGCCACGTCCACACCATTGGCGACGGAAATCCCCACATCGGCGGTATGGAGTGAGGGCGCATCGTTGATGCCATCCCCCAAAAAGCCCACAACGTGGTTCCGACTCTTGAGCGCCAGGATAATGCGATTTTTCTGGGCTGGTGAGACGCGCGCAAACACCGTGGTCCGTTCCGCGACTGCGGCCAAGGCAGCCTCGCTCATCTGTGCGATCTCGTCTCCCAGAAGGATGTTACGGCCATCGAGACCGACCTGTCTGCAGACATGCTGGGTGACCAGCTCATTATCGCCCGTCAGGATCTTCACCGTGACTCCGTCGCGTTGGAGTGCTTGCAGAGCGTCACGCACGTCGGCCATGGGCGGATCGACGAAAGCCAGGAAGCCGGCCAGCACCAGCTCCTGTTCATCGGCTACTGTGTAGCTGCGTTGCGCAGGCACGGGACGGGACGCGACACCAAGCACCCGGTAACCTTGGGCGCTGAGTTGCTCGTAGACTGCCTGGCAGCGCGCCCGCGCCGCTGCGTCAAGCGGGGCGTGGGTCTCCTCGATTTCGTAGGCTGTGCTACAGTGCAGGATGCTCTCAGGCGCTCCCTTAGTAATCAACAACCGCCCAGGCAGGCTGTCGACAATAATGGACAGGCGTCGGCGTTCAAAATCAAAAGGGATCTCATCGACCTTCGTATAGTCCTGCGTCGCTGGCTGGCCAGACGCGAGAATGGCGGTGTCGAGCGGGCTGCGGATGCCCGTCTCATACAGGCTATTGAGAGAGGCAAGCAGCAAGGGATGCTGTGCCTTTTCTCCAGACGGACCGAGACAGCGGTCGAGCACCATGGCGCCGGTCGTGAGCGTCCCTGTCTTGTCACTGCATAACACATCCATGCTGCCAAAATCTTCAATGGCGGAGAGATGCTTGACGATGACCTTCTGTCGCGCCATGTGGACAGCTCCCTGGGCCAGCGTGACGCCCATGATCATCGGGAGGAATTCCGGGGTGAGCCCCACGGCCAAAGCCACCGCAAACAAGAGTGATTCGAGTGGGGGACGGTGCAACGTCAGGCTGGTCAGGACCACAAAGAGGACCAGAAAGAGGACGGTGCGCATGATCAAGAGGGCAAAATGCCGCGTCCCCCGCTCGAACTCCGTCTCTGGTGGTGGTGCACTGAGCTGCACCGCAATATCGCCAAACGCCGTGGCTGGTCCGGTGGCGACGACGAGCGCTTGCGCCGTGCCGCTCACGACTGAGGTGCCGAGAAACACCATATTACGTGCCTCGGCGAGCTGCGCTGGCGCCTCCGAGAGGTTGCCCGCCTCTTTGTCGGTGGGCATGGACTCCCCAGTCAGGGCCGCTTGTTGGACGTGCAAGTCACGAGAGGTGAGGAGGCGGGCATCAGCCGGCACGCGGTCGCCGGCCGCCAGCCGAATGACGTCACCGGGCACAAGGTCGCGCCGCGGCAGGTCGATCCAGGTGCCATCCCGCAACACCGTTGCTGTCGGTGCCACCTCGTCGCGTAGGCGCTCAGCAGCCTGCTGCGAGCGATACGTCTGGACGGCATTCAGCACCATACTGAGGAGCACCATGAGGGCGATGATGGTAGCATTGGCCACATCGTTAAGGAGGCCAGAGACGAGACTCGCCAGGAGGAGAATTACCACGAGTGGATTGCTCGCAAAGGCGAGCATGTGCCGCATGCCATTGCCCCGTCGGTGCGCCACTGGTTCGTTGGGTCCGCTGGCGAGCAGGCGTTTCTGCGCCTCGGCCTGCGTCAAGCCACGCTCTGAAGCATGCAGCTGCTCGCTGAGCTGGGCGAGAGGCATCATAGCGACGTGCGCGTCGAGCCCGCCAGGCACGACCAGCGATGGGGTGTGGTGCTGCGGCATACAACCTTCCTCACTTCAAGTACTAAGAGGGGTATAGAGCCAAGGTGATGATGATGGCCGCCGCTTCTTTGGTCACCTCTGTCCCTGTAAGCCCCATAGCCACTCCGATCGACGCTTCCTTGAGCGCTGGTGCATCATTGACCCCGTCCCGGTCATCGCTACCACTGCGCCCTGCACCTTCCAGGCCCGCACGATACGGAGTTGGTGCTCCGCCTTCACCCGGGCATAGACAGCGATGTGCTCGACACGCTGCGCCAGCACTTGATCGCTGCTATGGTCCAGCTCAGGCCCAACCACGACGGCGTCACTGTGTGCGAGGCTGCTGCAGTGTCCTGCGCTCTCTGTCTCAGGATGATACTCGAAAATCAGGCCACGACATCTACCCTGATGACTCCTGTACAAGGCAAGCTTCGTACCAGACGCGTCCCACTCAGTAGGACGCCTCCTGACATGTGCTGCTGTTGCTGTGGGTGCATATCTGTCTCTTCTGAGGAGACAAGATGTCCGCACGCAGGATGACACCTTGTCAGTGCCCACCCTCCCTTGTCATGTCCAGGCTTGGCCGGCTCAGCGGCAGATGCCATCGGCATGGTTCTTGCTCCTCTCAAGAACTGTGGTGCTTCCCTTGCCAGGCTCCCTTGGGGATGAGGCGTATGTTCGTTATGTCGCGACTACGTCGGCATTCTTTCCACATGTTGGCCATGCAAAGCGTAAGGAAGCATGAGCGAGAGAACGCTCAACAATGAAGGAGATACGTATGAACCGCACAACCTATACTATCGTTAGCTTCACATTCGTACTGACGCTGGCACTGGTGCCAGGAGGGATAGCGCAACAACAGCAACACCAGGAACATCATCCCAGTGGTGCCCTGGCAGCGCAGGACAAACCCACCATGACAGCTGCCGAGGAGCAGGAGCAAGCACCCATGATGCAGCCCATGCGCGGGATGATGGGTCATGGGGGCATGATGCTGCAACAGCACCTCGAATGGCTCAGCCAGCAGCTCAAACTCAATGACGAGCAACGCGCCCAGGTCCAGACCCTGCTGCGCAATCACGCCAGGGAGGTTATTCGCCTCAGGGCAGAGATCGACACGATGGCGCTCGATGTCCCGACATTGCTGGAAGCCAATCCAGTAGATCTCGCCAAAGTGAAGCAACTATTCCAAGCCATTGCTGCCAA
>Ga0114129_10004833_pt1 | contig 19024 bp, 15 predicted proteins | sample RhiMetdeltSRZDD1_FD_80071 | JGI IMG/M metagenome (GOLD analysis project Ga0114129, IMG submission 80071) | Populus rhizosphere microbial communities from Tennessee, USA - Rhizosphere MetaG P. deltoides SRZDD1 (version 2) (version 2) | ecosystem: Host-associated > Plants > Roots > Rhizosphere >...
CCAAGGTCGTTCGGGGTGCGAGTGTGGCCGGACTCGTCGCCGCAGCCATTGCCGTCGCGAGCAGCCAATCTGGCCCGGCGAAGCAGCCGTACACCACCTGGAGCGACTACGGCGGCGCGGCCGATTCGATGCAGTACTCGGCGCTCGCGCAGATCAACAAGAGCAACGTCAGCCGGCTGCGGCAGGCGTGGTTCTTCCCGGTGCCCGACAAGAAAGGCAACTTCGGGTTCAACCCGATTGTCGTCGGACGCGTCATGTATCTGCTCGGCCCCGGCAACGCGATCGTCGCCGTCGACGCGGCCGGCGGAAAAGAAATCTGGTCGCATGTCGTCGTGGACGGCACGCCGGGCAATCGCGGCATCAACTACTGGGAGAGCAGGGACGGATCGGATCGGCGGCTCATCTTCGGCGCCGGCGGCACGCTGCGCGAGATCGACGCGCGGACCGGCGACCCGATCCGGACGTTCGGCGACGACGGCCGCGTCGACATGCGCGTCGGACCGATCCGGCCGCTCGGCGGTCCCAGCGGCACGCCGGGACGCGTCTTCGAGAATCTGTTCATCACGGGATCGCAAACCGGCGAAGGCTACGGGTCGACGCCCGGCGATCTTCGCGCCTACGACGTCATCACGGGGAAACTCGTGTGGACGTTTCACACGATTCCCTATCCGGGCGAGTTCGGCTACGAGACGTGGCCCGAGAGCGCGTGGAAATGGGCGGGCGGCGTCAACACGTGGGGCGAGATCTCGATCGACGAGAAGCGGGGCATCGCCTACTTCCCGCTGGGATCTCCCACGCACGACATGTTCGGCGGCGATCGGAGAGGCGCGAACCTGTTCGGCAACTGCCTGCTCGCGCTCGATGCGCGGACCGGCAAGCGGCTGTGGCACTTCCAGACGGTCCACCACGATCTCTGGGACTACGACCTGACGACCGCGCCGAAGCTGCTGACGGTCCGCCACAACGGCGCGAGCGTGGACATCGTCGCGCAGGCGACGAAGTTCGGCCTGCTCTACGTCTTCGATCGCGTGACCGGCACGCCGCTCTGGCCGATCGAAGAGCGGCCGGTGCCGAAGAGCGACGTGCCCGGCGAAGAATCGTGGCCGACGCAGCCGTTTCCAACCAATCCGCCGCCGTACGCGCGGCTGCGGTTCGCCCCCGGCGACATCAATCCCTACGTCGACGATGCGGAGAAGGAGCGGCTGCGGGGGATTCTGATGAACGCGCGCAACGAAGGCCTGTTCACGCCGCAGACGCTGGCGCGCGATCAGATTTCGATTCCCGGAGAGTTGGGCGGATCGAACTGGGCGGGCACGGCCGCCGATCCGACGACCGGCATGCTGTACGTGCGGACCGCCGATCAACCGGCCATTCACCGGCTGCGCGAGTTCGAGCCGGCCGCGACATCTCCCGGTGGCAGCACGCCGCCGCCGGGTCCTCCTCGCCCGCCGCTTCCGGACATCGCCGGCGTCACGCGCTACACGGCGCGGCTCGGCCTGATGTTCCTCGCGAAAAACGGTCTGCCCGCGATCGGGCCGCCGTGGGCTGAAATCGTCGCCTACGATCTCAATGCCGGCGTCATCAGGTGGCGCGCGCCGCTCGGCAGCGTGCGGGCGCTGGCCGACAAGGGCATCAAGGACACGGGCAACGCGCAGCGCGTGCATCGCAACGGTCTCGTCGTGACCGCCGGCGGGTTGATCTTCGTCGGGACGAACGCGGACGGGATCGTCCGCGCGTTCGACAAGGACACGGGCAAGGTTCTCTGGGAACACGCGCTCGAAGCCAATCCCGAGGGGATGCCTGCGGTGTTCGATGTCGCCGGACGCCAGTACGTCGTCTTCTGCGCATCGAGGTACGACGAAGTGCCAGAAGGCGACATCGCGATCTTCAAGGGCAAGCCGGAGGCGCAGGGCTACTACGTGTTCGCGCTGCCGCAAACCCCCTCGTCATGAAACTCAAAGGCAAACGTGCGGCGATTACAGGCGCGGCCCGCGGAATCGGGCGCGGCATCGCGGAGGTGTTCGCGGAAGAAGGCGCGGACGTCGCGGTGATCGACATCGACAACATGCCGCAGGCCGAGGAAGTCGCTCAGTCGATTCGGTCGAAGGGACCGCGCGCGATGGCGGTCAAAGCCGACGTCGCGAAGCGGACCGACGTGGAGCCGACGATCGACAAGGTCTGGAAGGAGCTCGGACCGATCGACATCCTCGTGAACAACGCCGGCATCGAGACGATCGTGCCGTTTCTCGATCTGACCGACGAGCAGTGGACGCGGCTCGTCGACGTCAACCTGCGCGGCGCGTGGCTCTGTTCGCAGGTCTTCTGCCGCCGCGCGCTCGCGGAACGGCGCACGGGAAGCATCGTCAACATCGGATCGATTCAGGCGGCGAAGGTTCTCCCGGGCCGGACGCACTACGCGCCGAGCAAGCTCGCGCTCGAAGCGCTCACGCGCAACATATCGGCGGAGATGACGCCGCAAGGCATTCGCGTCAACTGCATCCATCCGGGATTGATCGACACGCCGATGACCGAGTGGGTGATGAAAGATCCGGAGATCCTGCCGCTCATCCTGGCGCAAATCTCCCTGGGGCGCGCCGGCGAGCCGCGCGAGATCGGCAAGGTCGCGGCGTTTCTCGCCTCGGAAGAAGCCAGTTACCTCACGGGCCAATCGATATTCGTCGACGGTGGATGGCAAGGTAAATGAAGCGACTGATCGATCTCAGCATGGAGGTGTATCAGGGGATGATGACGTACCCGAACGTCGCCAAACCCGTCATCGTCGAGATGGAAAGCTACAGGGACATGGCGCGCAGTGTCGGCACCGATCAGTACGGCGTCGACGAGATCACGAACCACTGCATGATCGTCACCGGCGATCACATCGGGACGCATATCGACTCGTGGGGTCACGTCAAACCGGATGCGCCGCGGGCTGAAGGAATTCCAATTGAGTATTGCTACGGCGACGGCGTCGTCCTCGATCTGACACGGAAAGGACCGGGCGACGAGATCGGCGTCGCCGACATCGAGGAGGCCGAGCGCCGGCTCGACGGCTATCGCATCAAGGCGCTCGACATCGTGCTGCTGCGGACCGATGCGGCGAAGCGGCGGACCGAGAAGGCGTACCTCACCGAACATCCCGGCATGACGAAGGAAGCGGTCCACCACCTGCTCGATCGCGGCGTCAAGGTCATGGGCATCGACGCGATCGGCTTCGATCCGCCGGTCGCGAAGATGTTCGAGCGGAAGAAATTCTGGGAAGCGCACCGTGTGATGCGCGAGCGCGAGTACTACCATCTCGAGAACCTCTGCAACCTGCACGAGATTCCGCCGCCGTACCATTCGTTCACCGTCAGCGTGCTCCCGGTCAAATGGCGCGGCGCCTCCGCGGCGCCGGTCCGCGCCGTCGCGATCATCAACTCCTAGAGATGTACCGGCTGGACGGCAGAGTTGCGCTCGTCACCGGCGGATACGGCGGGATCGGCGAGGCCGTGAGCCGCGGCCTGGTCGGGGCCGGCGCGCGCGTCGCGATCGCCGGTCACACTGCCGCGAAGGCGGCCGCATGCGCGGAGGCTCTGCGAGAGGACGGCGGAGATGTGTACGCCGTCACATTCGATTCGCGGTCGGTCGCCGAAACGCGGCGGATGGCGGATGATGTCGCGGCACACTTCGGGCGGCTCGACATCCTCGTCAACTGCGTGGGGCTGAACCGCGAGGAGAAGGCGGAAGACGTGACCGAAGAAATGTTCGATCACGTCGTCGACGTGAACCTGAAGAGCGCGATGTTTCAGGCGCAGGCCGCCGCGCGACACATGATCAAACAGGGCGCCGGCGGCAAGCAGGTGCACATCGGATCGGTGCGGACGCAGCTCGCGCTGCGCGGTCACGGCTACGCCGCCTACTGCGCCAGCAAGGGCGGGCTCGCGATTCTCTGCAGGCAGCTCGCGGCCGAGTGGGCCCCGCACCGGATCAACGTGAACGTCGTCGCGCCGACGTTCGTGCGGACCGAACAGGTCGCGCACCTGCTGTCGGACCCGCAGTTCTACAACAGCCTGATCGCGCGCATTCCGCTCGGCAGAATCGCCGAGCCCGAAGACGTCTGGAACGCGATCATGTTCCTGGTCTCACCGGCGTCCGATTTCATCACCGGGCAGACTTTGTACCTGGACGGAGGAATCACCGCGACACAGTGAACTGAGGCTTGCACGAGCAGCGCGCACGCCATGACGAGCGCCACCCAACGCCACGTCAGGCGGCTGCCGACGGCGCGAGCGCTGCGAGGATCTCGTCTTGGTGCTGCAGTGGAACCGACAAATGGGCGTCCTCTGGATAGAACGTGGCGCGACAGTTCGGGAGCACCGCGGCGAAGTATCTCCCGCTCGCCACGGGCACGTTGCGATCGCGCTCACCGTGCCAGAGGCGCACCGGAACTTTGATGTCAGCGAGGACGAATCCCCACGGTCGCGCAATCAGTGCGACGTCAGACGCCGGCCCACGTGGCCCGTTTCGACACGCCTCTTCGAAACACGCCATGAACCCTCGCGCGATCTCTTCTCGCTGCAGCAGAGTGCGATCGGGCTCCGGTGCCCAGGACGACATCCGTTCTCGACCCCGATCGCCGCCGCGGCGGATCGCACGCAGCTGCAATCGAAACAGACCACGTAGCACGGCCGGAGCTACCCGGGCGAGTCGGAACATGAAGCGCAACAGGATGTTGTGTCCTCCTGGAGCATCCGCAGGCGCAGCACCGCCGATCAATCCCACGAGCCGAACACGATCGGGCATTCGAGCGGCGCAGGCGAGGGCATACGCCGCCCCGCCGGAGGAGCCGACGACGGCAAACGAGTCGAGACCGAGCGCCGCGGTCAGGTCGGCCACATCGTCAGCCCAATCCACGATGCGGCGGTCAGGCTGAAAATCGGAGTAACCCATCCCCGGACGGTCAGGAACAATGATTCGTAATCCCCACGCGGCAGTCCTTGCGTTGTCGAGAATCAGATCGCCTTCAACGCGCGAGCTCGGAACACCGTGACAGTAGACAATCGGCGCTCCGCCTCGGTTCCCATATTCGGTGTACGCCAGCGTCCGACCGTCCCGCAGCCGCACGTTGTCATGATCAGACATGGTTTCTTGCAGCCATAACGCCTTGGCGATGAGCCGCGATGAACGCGCGATGGCTCGAGCGCTGTCGCCTCTAGCGCCGTATTATGCCGCCTCTGAAGTGGGATCTCAGGGTCACCGGTCGTCTCAACGTCGACGCACGGCCCGATTTCGTGTGCACCGAGGCGGGCATGCGATCTGAGGCCGCTCAGGACACTTGCAAGAGTGTGGACTCGTGCAGTGTCGTGAATCTGAGATCCATCGGCAATATTGCGCCACGCTGGCTATCTGGTGTTCCTCCATGTTCCTTTTATCTTTCGGCGTTGTCGTCGGTCTAAACACGGTATGAAGCGAATGATCATGCCCAAACTGCCCGTCGCGGCGGCTCTTGTCGCGGCCGGCCTCGCCGTTGCCTGCAACGGCACGTCGGTGCCCACTCCGGACACGACGATCTCGCCGACCCCGACGAACGCGGCGATCGCGCCGAACCCGACGACGACCTTCAAAGCGGCAACCTGCGCCACGGGCGACGGTGTGAACGACGCGTGCGCCTGCGACGCCGACGCGCACGCTTACTGCGACGGGTTTTACGATGCAGACTGGCAGTCCTATGCCCGCGCCAACGGTTACACGACCGCCAGCTGGAAGTACGGGCTGCTCGACTGCCTCGGGAAGCACAGCGTATCCGCGGCGTGCAACGTGAGCCTCGACCGGCGCGAGGCGCTGAACGCGCAGATGATGTCAGCGTGCGGGACATACTGCAGGGGCACGTCGCCGCAGCCCGGAGCCGAGCCGTGCGTCGACCATCTGAAGGCGATCTACGACTCGCTCGATAAAATGTGCCGCATCGCGCTCGATGCCCACGAGGCCGCCAAAGCGCTCGATGGGCGTGGTGCTCTCTAGCGCTGGCCGGCTGTGGCTAACGAGTCGATGCGAGAGTTCATCGGGACCGCACGGCTCCGAGCTCATTGACGATCTTGCCGTCCGCGTCTAGAAAGGCAATAGTGGGCGTTCCGTCGGGAGTGACCTGTAACAGGATTCTCTTTCGTCCGTTGCGGTCCATGAGCGACAGGCTGGCGACCCCGTCCTTGTCGTGGCCGATGAAGACACGCCGCCGATTGCCTGTCGCGTCGGTGTCCGACAGAGTGAGCCCGACGATGTGGTTCTTTGAGTCTTGCACACCGGCGAGTTGAACGAACTGAGAGCTCGCCCCATAGCGATCGAACGAGAGGGCCACTCCAGCATCCACCACCTCGCCGTTCGCGTTGCGGTGTCCACCGAATACGAGACCGCCGTTCTCGGTCCCTTCGTCGTTATAGAACAGCATGCCGGCGTACGGCCGATCGACGCGCGGATTCTCTTTGCCTCGGACAATGACGCCCGGCAGGCGGGCATGGTTGGAAATCACCATGCGCAGGGTGCCGTCAGCCTCACGAACGTTGATGCGGTGCACGTCGATCTCGTCAAAGCGCTGAACTTTTGCGGCCGCGGATCCCGCTAGCGTGAACGCCGCGAGCAGCGTCGTCAAAATAGTCGAGTAAACAACAAGGATTTTGGTAAGCATGCGTGTTCCTTTGGGCGTCGGCGGACGTGGAGGCGGGGATGAAGTCGACACGATCGTTCGGACCTGCGACGAGTCCATCGAGGCTGATGAATTCCTGAAGCACGACCTTCCTCACGGTTTCCCTCTCCTGTCAGACAGCGGGCCGGTTGCCGACCACTTCTTGGGCGAAAGCCTCGAAGAGACGGAGCGCCTCGTCGCGATCGATACGACGATAGAAGCGGGCCTCCTGGCCGTACGAGGTTGGGATTTCGAACAACTGATGCTTCCAAATGTGGCCGGTACCCCACTTCGATACCACGCAGCCTCCCTGGACGATGCCGGCATGCGTTGCATTGCCTTCGCCGTCGAAATAGATGACCACATCACCGTCTTCCACATCGGCTGCGGTGATGTTGTGCAACCCACGATCGACGAGACGAGCGATGAAGCGCGCACTCGGGAACGCATCCTCGTGCTGGCGCGCAAGTGCGATCAGTCGATCAGGAAGAACAGCGAGTCCGAGAGCATACATGAAACAGTTGTAGCCGTGTGGCTGCTCAGAGCTGTGCGTGACGAACGAAATTGAATGAGGATGTCTTTTGCCAAGGGCCGCGATATCGGCGATCTGGTTGAATCCCGACGTCTCGGTAATCTTCTGGAGCTCCGATCTGAGTTCACGATCGTCCTCTTGTACAATCATCATTCCTTCTTCGCACATGCCACTGCCATGACCTTCGCGTGAACCAACCCTCAGAATCGCCAGCCGATGGTCGTCCCGATGTCGAACAAGAGTCGGGCCGGAGCAAACCCGGACAACGGCTGCGTTGCAATACCTGTGATGTAGTGCGTGCGGAAGCGTGCGGGAGTGATTATGAGATGCCCTGACTCGATGACGAGATCGACTCCGCCGGACCACGCCAGGTGATTCCCCGCCTGACCGGGTCCCTCCTCCTGAGAGGAATACCGGGTGGCCACTTCCTTTCTGACGAGGCTGACTCCACCGAGCGCGTTCAGGCGCGCGGCGTTGCGCGCCGCGACCGACCGGCCTGCGAGGAAGCTCGCGACCAGGTCACGTTGCGTAATGACGTAGACAACAGGGCCGGCTTTTATCGCGCCCGGCACGCGCCTGGTCATCGTCGTTGGCCAATCACACTCGAGATGGAAGACAACCTTTCCGTCGTTGCGGGCGACTACGGCGCCGACGGATGGCTTGACCGTACGGCCATCGCTTGGCAGTGCGAATTTGTCGCTACTGTTTCTGGCGATGACCGCCCCTGCGCCGCCGAAGACACGTATGGTCGGTTGAGCCACAGCCGTCGTAGAAGACAGTGGAAGCAGGAGGAGGCTCAACGTCTTCAGAACGATGCGGAGCGAGCGAGCTTCGACCACGCCTAACCCAACTGTCGCTCGCCAAACCAGTAGCAGAGGCCGTCAGGCGCGACGACGTAGAAGACGTTCCACGCGACGCCGTCATGTTGCTCGACATCGAACTGGGAGAGTTCCTTATGTAGTCCGTTGGCTTTGAATTCAGCGAACAACGACTGCAGGTCGTTCACATGGAAGGCGCACCCGTCCTGCGTCGAATCGCCCCCATTCTCCGCGAGCCCGATTCTAATGGCGTCCCGAGCGAGCACGGCTGATTTGTGCGGGGCGTCACTGCGGGACAGCACTTGAAAGCCGAGGACGTTTTCATAGAACGGCAGCGCCACATCGAGGTCTCGCACAGGGAGATTCATGTTGTCGCCCTGGTAGCCCCACGCTTTCTCGAGCGTCGCCATGTTGTCCTTTGTGACATCCTCAACGCTTCACTGCTTCAATCCCATCATCCAGGGCTAACGCGGAGCGTCAGCCGCGGCGCTTCGTGATCAGGCGCCGTTCGTCTGGATCGGAGTCAGACGGCCACGGCCACGTCGTTGAGAAGTCACCGCCGGAATTGACGAACAATCTTCTCGTTGAGCGTGATCCCGAAGCCTGGCCGTTCGCTGACACTGAGGTGCCCTTTGGTGAAGCTCTCGGGTGGATCCGTCAGTTCGGCACGCCACGGCACCTCGGCGAAGGCGAACTCGTTGATGTCGAAGTTCGGCAACGCCGCGCAGACATGTGACGCCGCAATGTTCCCGACCGGGCTCGCGGGGCCGTGCGGCGAGACCCGGAGGCGCATGCCCTCCGCCATTCCGGCGATCTTCCGCAATTCCAGCAGGCCGCCACACCACTTCACGTCGGGCATCAGCACGTCGACGACGCCGGCGGCCGCATACCGATAGAACGCCTCGATGCCGTAGATTCCCTCGCCGCCGGCCGTGGTCATCGTTGTCGCGCGATTGATTGTCGCGAGGCCCTCGAGAGGCTCGGGCGCAGTCACTTCTTCCAGCCAGTACAAGTTCAGCGCTTCCATCTCCTTCAACAAATCCAATCCCTCGCGGACCGTGAGGAGGCTATGCACATCGATAAGAAGATCGCGGGACGCTCCCAGCACTCGACGCACCGCTTGCCCACACTCCACCGCCAGCCGAATCTGTCGGGATCGTGCTTCGGGAGGTCCGGCGGAAAGGCCGTCAAAAGGGGCCATCTTGACGGCATCAAAACCCGCGGCGACGGCCAGCTCCGCTGAACGCGCAAAACCGGCCGGGCTGCGATCGATCGTCATACGGTTGATGTTGGCGTACTGCCGAATACTGGAGCGCAACTTTCCGCCAAACAGCTGGTACGTGGGAACGCCCAGGGCTTGTCCTTGAACATCCCACAGAGACTGCTCGACTGCGCTCAACGCCACCGCCGCGGGCCGCCCATGCTTGGCGATCTGGGGACGGCTCCACTGTCGGAGTTCCTCAACAGCGAAGATGCTGCGCCCGCGGAGTTGCAGCTGGTACTCGTCGAGCAAGGCCAGTACCTTCGAGTCGTCACCGCTCTGAGAACAGTCTCCGAGTCCTGTCAGACCGCTGGACATTCTGGTCCGCAGCAGCACCCAGTCTCCGCGTTGGTTCACCTTGACGCGAAACGCCTCGAAACCGTCGATCGTGTGACGCGATGCCTCTACGGGAGACGCCGCCTGACTCAACAGGGTTGGCGCCCACATTCCGGAGGTGAGTGAACCCAGCATCTCTCTTCGATTCACGCGGTCGTTCTCCTCGTAAGCGCCTCGATCCTTCGCTTCACGCCCTATTTCAGATCCAGAGCGATAGTGGCCTCGCCTCGTTCACTGAATGGTGATTGTGGCCGCGGCAATGCCCTGCTCGCCACATCGCGAAGGCCCGTTACTTTGCCGGTGCAAACACGTCGTCGATGTTCACGTCTTTGATTGATCCGAGGTTCAACGCGCGGATCGAGGGCTCGATGGTCTTCCGGTCACCGACGATCACAATCGTGAGATGGTCGGGGTGCATGTATTGCTGCGCGGCACGCTGCACGTCGATCGGGCGAACCGCGAGAATCGCAGGCACGTAGCTGGCGTAGTAGTCGTCCGGCAGGCCGTACACCACCAGCGACTCCAGCGCCCGCAGGCGACTCGAAATGCGCCCTGTCGCCTCGAAGGTCTTCGGAAAACTGCGGGCGATGTCGTCCTTCGCGCGCACGAGTTCGTCCGCCGGTATTCCCTTCACCATGCGGGTCAACTCGTCGACCAACGCCCTGACAGACTCGGCTGTTTTGTCCGCCTGCGCGGCGGCGGCGGCAACGAACGACGTCGCGGACTTCCGCATGTCGAAACCCGATCGCACCCCGGCTGTGTAGTCGCGCAGCGTCCGGTTCTGGTCGGAGCTCAATCGACTCCCGACGACGGTGTTCAACACCTGAATCGGAAAGAAGTCGGACATCGAGCTCGACGCGGCCACGCCGCCGATGAGAATCCGTGACTGCGGCGCGCCCGGCACGTCCACGAGCATCAACTGGCGGGGAGACTTGTGAAGGGCCGGGGCCGGTTCGCGGACGACGCCGTTCACGCTGGCCGGCTGCCATTTGCCGAAGTGGGTTTCGAGCAATGGCAGGACTCGATCCGACACGACATCGCCGACCACGATCAAAGTGCTGTTGCCTGGTCGGTACGCGGCCCCGTGAAAGTCGTGAAGAGCCTCCGGCGTCAACGCCTTGATGCTGTCGGCCGTCCCGATGAGCGATGCGGTGCTGCGGTGCGATGGACCGTAGACGGCGCGCGCGAACGTCAGCGCGGCGATCGCGTCTGGATCGCCGCGCGCGTTCCGCAGCGTGACGAGGCGCTGCTGCCGCAAGGTCTCCAGCGCTTCTTTCGGAAACGTCGGCCGCTGCGACACATCGGCCATCAGCGGCAGCGCGTCGGCAAGACGCCCGACCGGTACGTACAACTGAAGAGACGAGGAATCCGCGGCGCTCGAACCTGAGAGATTCGCGACGAGGGCGTCGAGCGCGTCGGCGATCTCGACGCCTGATCGCGAGCCGGCGCCCTCGGTGAGCATCGCCGACGTGAGACTCGCGATCCCATATCGGCCGCGCGGGTCGGCGTCGGCGCCGGTCAGCACGAGCAGGCTCATTTGCACGACAGGAAGCTCGTGCTGCTCGACGATCCAGACCGGCAGGCCGTTGCTCAACTGGCGCTTCAGGATCACCGGCGTCATCGTCGCAGACGAACCGGCATCGGGCCGCTGGATGCGGTTTCGCGCGTGGCTCGACGCCGCAGCGAGAACGGCTGCGACGAGGACGGTGGACACGAACCGTTTGTTCATGGTCAATTCAGCGTCCACAGCGAGAGCGACGTGGCGTCCTTGATGAAGAATCGATTGCCCGAGACGGCCGGCTGCGCCCAGGTCGCGCTGTCCGCGACAATGTACCGCTTCAGGGGTTCGAAGCCATTCTTGCTGCTCCTCGCCACGATCAGCTCGGCGTCGTCGTTGAGAAGCAGGAGAAGATCGCCTGCCTTGACGATCGCGGTATTCGAGGCCTGACGCGGCCGGCCGAGCCAGAGAACCGTGCCGCTCTTCGCGTCGAGCGCGAAGAACTGTCCTCTCGCTTTCTCGGACAGGCCGAACAAGGTGTCGCCGACGACGACCGGATTGCTCAGAAAAAGCGAGACGTCCTTCGTCTCCCACACGACGTCGACGACCCACTTGTCGGCGCGCCTGGTCGGCTTCAGTGCAGCCACGCCCATGGCCTGACTGCTGACGATCAGCGTCTCCTGGTACAGGATCGGCGTGATGGCGCTCGGCGTCGAGCGGGACAGCCATGGGTACTCCCAAAGCCGCGTCCCATCGGATAGAGCGACGCCGAGCACGCTTCCTTGAGTCATCGTGACGACCTGACGGATGCCACCGAGCTGCACGATGATCGGCGATGCATAGGCGCCACGATCGGTCCCCGCCCATTTGACGACGCCGCTGTTCGCATCGAACGCGGTCAGCGGACCGTGATTGCCAGGATGGACGATGACCAGATTCTCATCACCGACTGGAGACACGGCCGTGCCGTAAGACGGATGCTCGCGCGCCGAGGGTGTCTGCCACGCGAGCTTCCCGGTTGCGGCATCGAAGGCAGAAACAATGCCTGTGATCCCGAGGCTGTACAGCCTGCCATTGTGGAAAAGCGGAGTGGCCTTTGGACCGACGCCATGCGCAGCGGCCGGAGTGGCAGGCGCATAGGGTGCCGGGTAGTTCGTGTGCCACCGCTCTCTGCCCGTTTTGGCCTCGAGTGCCGTCATCACCTCGGTTCCGTTCCGCCGAGTGAAGACGTAGACCGTGTCGGCAACGACGAGAGGCGTTGCGTACCCTTCTCCCACGTCGACCTTCCACCTGCGCGTCAGCGTTTCGGGCCACGACGCCGGCTCAGCGAAGGCGCTGGCCGCACCGTCGCGGTTCAGTCCACGCCACTGCGGATAGTCTTGCGGAGAGCGTTGCGCGGCGGTCGCTCCGGCACACGCCATCACCACGGCACCGCCCACGAATCGCCAGCACTGCGCGGATCTCCGTCGAACGCGGTGGCACGGCAGGTTCGTGATCACGTTGGACCGTCAGCGTGGCTTCAACTCTCGAGTTTGGGAAGCGAATCTCGACAACCCACGCGCGACGGTTCCATAGACTCACACTGGACGGCCGCCGAAGCAGACGATGTAGCCGTCGGGATCCTCAACGTAGAAGTCTTTCGTGCCCCACGCGGTAGGCGTCAGCGGCTTGAGGATCGTTACACCGTTGGTGACGCACTGCTCGTAGAACGCTTCGATACCATCGACGCCCGCCGCGGCGTCGAGGTGCTCATTGTCCCGCCGGTGGCGGCGCTCGACTTGGTTCTTGGGCGCTTCCTTCAGGTGTAGTTCCAGCCCGTCCAGATGTCCGATGGCATAGAAGCCGCCCCACGGTTCCCCGAACGCAAAACCGAGCTTCCGATAGTACGCAATCGAGCGCTCGAGGTCGTCGACGAGGAACTGAGGAGCGAATGATGTCACACGCGGCTTCATCGCGATCGGGCGCGTCACGGGCGACGTAGTTGAAGGAATTCGGCGGGCGGCAGCGCACGGCGCGTGAAGCGCGCGATGTGGATCGCGCCCTTGAAATAGTCGACCAGGTTGATTCGCACGCCGATCGACGTACGACCCGCTTTCTGAGGCGCCAGGCGAATCTCGGCGGCGCCTTCCTCGATGCCGTTCACATAGTTCTTGAACGTCCGGCCGTCGTAGACCGTCGCCACGTGATACCAGGCGCCGAGCGGATGCAGTTTGGTCCGATCGAGCAGCGCCCGCTGCCCCTCGGCACTGTGGTTGTAGCTGTCGAGACACCACTGACCGTCGACCACGCGGATTTCGTAGAGCATCCGGTCATCGCTTCCGGTCTCCTGCAGGTGGAACCAGCGCTGCTCCGTCCTGCCGCCGTCCGGGCGGAAGATGGCTTCCCACGTGAACGTCCCGGCTCCGGCCAGCGGATGCACGTCGACCATCAGCGCATCGTCCACGCCATCGAATTCAATGGCCTTGCCGACCGGCGTGTCGACGACCCGCGGATTGCCCAGGACGGTCGTCGGATGACCCCCGATGCGATCGAGGCGATCGAACGTCCATACTTCGTCGTCCCCGCCGCCGCTCTTCGAGCTTTGGCGAGGTCCCGCCAGAGCCCTGGCGGAGGCGGATGCCGTCATGCCGGAGGACACACAGATTAGAATAGCCGCCGCGGTCACAAGGAGAAGTCTCATGAAGAATCGAGCGCGCATGTTCGCGGCTGTCATTCTGATTCTTCTGACGGGCGTTGTCACGCGCAGCCAGCTGAAAGATTTCAAGCCGGTGACCGACGCGATGCTGGTGAACCCGGACCCCGCCGACTGGCTCAATTGGCGGCGGACGCTCGACGGCTGGGGATACAGCCCGCTCAAGCAAATCACCACGCAAAACGTCCATCAGCTCCAGCTCGCGTGGTCGTGGGGACTGAGCCCGGGCTCGAGTCAGCCGACGCCGCTCGTCGCCAGCGGCGTGATGTTCCTGCCCGTGCCGGGCGGCGGCGCGCAGGCGCTCGACGCCACCAATGGCGATCTGCTGTGGGACTATCGGCCCTCGTCCGCCGGCGGCGGACCGGCGCGAACGACGCCGATGCGCAACCTGGCGATCTACGGAGACAAGATTTACACCGCGACCGCCGACGCGCGGCTCATCGCCTTGAGCGCGCGCACGGGAGCCGTCGCCTGGGAGCACCAGGTCGCGGACTCCAAACTCGGGTACAGCTATTCCAGCGGACCGATCGTCGTGAAAGGGATGATCGTCGCCGGCATCACGGGCTGCTCGCGCTACAAGAACGACGTCTGCTTCATCTCCGCGCACGACGGTCAAACAGGCAAAGAGATCTGGCGCACGTCCACCATCGCGCGGCCGGGCGAACCGGGCGGCGACACGTGGGGCGACCTGCCGCTGATGTTTCGCGCCGGCAGCGACGCCTGGATGCCGGGCAGCTACGATCCGGCGGCCAACCTTATTTACTGGGGCACGGCGCAGGCCAAACCCTGGGCGCGCTTCGCGCGCGGGACCGACGGCGACGCGCTCTACACGAACTGCACCCTCGCGATCGATCCGACGACGGGAAAAATCGTCTGGTACTACCAGCACGTTCCGGGCGAGACGCACGATCTCGACGAGAGCTTCGAGCGCATCCTCGTCGACTTCGGGAACGCCCGGTCGTCCGTGTTCACGATGGGCAAGCTGGCGATTCTGTGGGAGCTCGATCGCCGGACCGGCGCGTTCGTCAACGTCCGCGATCTGCGCTACCAGAACGTGCTCGACGTCGATCCTCGAACCGGCAAGGCGACCTACCGGCCCGAGATGATTCCCAAAGCGGGCGTCGAGCTGAATTTCTGCCCGAGCTCGACCGGCTTCAAGAGCCTGCGCGCGATGGCGTATCACCCCGACACGCAGGCGTTCTACATCCCGCTGAATCTGAATTGTGAGAAAGGCACGTTCAACGAGGTGAAACGCGTCGAGGGCGGCGGCGGATCGGGTCCCGTGCGCCGCATCAACCTGATGCATCCGGAGAGCCCCGACGGCATCGGCGAATTTCTCGCGATGAACGCGAGGACCGGACAGATCCTCTGGCGCCACCGCACGCGGACGCCGCCAAACACCGCAGCCCTCACGACCGGCGGCGGACTTGCGATCGTCGGTGATTGGGATCGGTATCTCTACGCGCACGATGCCGCGACTGGAAAGGTCCTGTTTCAGACGCGGCTCTCGACATCAGTGCAGGGCTTTCCGATCACCTATGCGGTGAACGGCAGGCAGTACCTCGCGGTCCCGGTCGGGACCGGCGGCGGCGGTTGGGGCACCTCCCTTCCAGGGGAGCTCACACCTGAGAAAAAGAATGCGCCGGGTGCGAACGCGATCTTTGTGTTCGCGCTACCCGAAGCCACTCGCACAGTGCCATCCACGCGCCGGCCTTGACGGCGCGGCCAACTCGACGGGGTTACGTGTGACGGCTAGGAGTTACGCCGTCCGAAATCTAAATCCCACCACGACGACACTCCAGTAACACAAAAGTGCCTGTTGGCATGGCCCGTACGTGGCGGGCTGCTTGCTGGCGGACACGCGAATTCTGCACGTTCACGCGTCCGAGCTCAACCGCGATCGCCCCCAACGTGCACGCCACAAGGAGAAGACCATGCGCAGCAGTACGCAAGGGGTGTCCGCAGCGGCGTTCGCCGTCATCGCCGCCGCCGCGATGTGGACCGGCTCATCAGCATCGGCCACGAGCTCCGAGAAGGCTCCCGCCGGCGGAGCCGGGCGCGCGGTGGACGCGTACGCGAAATTGCCGCTCGCGTTCGTGGAGAACCGCGGTCAGACGGACGCGCGCGTGCGCTACTACGCGGAGGGCAGCCGGCGCGCCGTCTATCTCACGCGCGACGAGATCGTGCTCTCGCTGGAGAAAGAAAAGACGCGCGGACTCGCGCTGGCGCTGCGGTTCGTCGGCAGCAATCCGCGGACGGTCCTCGATGCCGAACAGCGCGCGCCCGGCGAGATCAACTACATCCGCGGCAACGATCCCGCCGGCTGGCAGACACAACTCCCGCGCTACGGACAGATTGTGTATCGCGAGCTCTGGAAGGGGATCGACCTGCGTTTGCGCGAACGGGCCGGGGCGCTGAAGTACGAGTTCAGCGTGCGGCCGGGCGCGCGGCCCGCCGACATCCGCCTCGCGTACGCCGGAGCATCGCGTCTCACATTGGACGACTCCGGCGCATTGCGCATCGAGACCGAGATGGGCGCGCTGCGCGACGCGCCGCCCGTGTCCTACCAGATGATCGACGGCGCGCGCGTGGCAGTGGAGAGCCGCTACGTGCTGGACATGCCGCACGGGGGGCGCAACGCCGCGCACCGCTACGGATTCGCGGTAGCCGGCTATCGGCCCGATCACGAGTTGATCATCGACCCGGGCCTCGAATACTCGACGTTCCTCGGCGGATCGAGTGACGACATCGGCGCCGGCATCCGGGTCGATGCGAACGGCAACGCGTACGTGGTGGGCACGACGCAGTCGCCGGATTTCCCCACGACCGTCGGCGCCTTCAGGCGAACCGGCGCGGCCTCCAACTTCAGCGACGTCTTCGTCACGAAGCTGAACCCGTCGGGAACGGCGCTCGTGTACTCCACGTTCGTCGGCGGCAGCAACTTCGATTGGGGACGCGCGATCGCGATCGATGCGGCGGGCAACGCGTACGTCACGGGGCAGACGAAATCATCCAACTTTCCGACGACGGGCGGCGCGTTCGACAGAACCTTCAACGTCGACACCTGTCCGCGCTGCGGGATCGATCAGTACGATGCCTTCGCCTTCAAGTTGAATGCGGCTGGTTCGGGCCTCGTCTACTCCACGTTCCTCGGCGGGTTCGATCTCGACGACGGCCTCGCCATCGCGGTGGATGGATCGGGCAACGCGTACGTGGCGGGCGAGACGGGCTCGTTGAATTTCCCGACGACGGCCGGCGCCTTCGACACCACGAGGAACGCCAACTTCGACACCTTCGTCACGAAGTTGAATGCGACCGGTTCGGCTCTCGTCTATTCCACCTATCTGGGCGGATCGGGAGTGGAGTTCCCCTCTCATGTCGCGGTCGATGCGGCTCGAAATATCTACATCACGGGCTCCACCAGCTCCGCTGATTTTCCGACCACGCCTGGCGCCTTCGACACGACGGCGAACGGCGGGTTCGACGTGTTCGTGACCAAGCTGAACTCCACGGGGTCGGCCCTCATCTTCTCCACCTATCTGGGTGGATCGGGCTTCGACTCCGGTGGCGGCCTGGCGATCGATTCGGCCGGCAACATCTATGTCTCGGGGGGCGCGGGCTCTGTTGATTTTCCGACGACGCCCGGCGCGTTCGACACACTGCCTGACGGCAGCGACGCGTTCATCACGAAGCTGAATCCTTCGGGTTCCGCGCTGATCTATTCGACCGTCCTGGGCGGAGCCGCGAGTGACGGCGCCAACGCTGTCGCGTTGGATGCATCAGGCAACGCATGGGTGACGGGCGTCACCAGCTCCGCGGACTTTCCGATCATCGTCGGGGCCGTCGACAGCTCGTTCAACGGCACGTCGGACGTCTTCATCTCCCAGCTCAGCGCCGACGGTTCGACGCTTCTCTATTCCACGTATCTCGGCGGCTCCAACACCGACGTCGGCAACGACCTCGCGGTCGATGCGGGCGGCGGCGTGTACGTCACGGGGCACACGATTTCGATCGACTTCCCGGTCACGGTGGGCGCGTTCGATACGCTGCTCAGCGGCGATCAATCGATCTTCTGGGGCGATGCCTTCGTCGCCAAGCTCGGCGCGGTGTCCACACCGATAGCCCCGCCGGCGGTCCCGTCCGCGCCGGTGCTCGCCGCGCCGGTGAACGGCGACAACCCGCCGCAGCCGATCACGTTTCAATGGAACGCCGCGTCGAGCGCGGTGTCGTACACGATTCAGATCGACGACTCGAGCGCCTTCAGCGCGCCGCTCGTGCGCGATCAGAACGTGACCGACTTGATGTACGCGACGAGCGGCCTCGCGGCCTCGCCTCATTTCTGGCGCGTCCGCGGCGTCAATACGGCCGGCGTGGCCGGTCCGTGGTCCGCGGTCTGGACGTTCACGCCGCAGCCTGCGCCGCCGCCGGCGACGTTGTCGACGTTCTCGACGAATCCCTCGACGGTCGTGGGTGGAGATCCTTCGAGCGGGACGGTCGTCTTGAGCTCGGGTGCGCCGTTCGGTGGCGCGCTGATCTCGCTCTCGAGCAGCAATCCGGCCGTGGCCAGCGTGCCCGCGAACGCGACGGCTCCGGAGAACAGCTTCACCGCGACGTTTGCGATCGCGACGTCCTCGGTGACCGCGAGCACCATCGTGACCATCACCGCCGCCTACAACGGCACCACGAGAACCGCGACGATCACAGTCACACCGCCCGGCTCGGCCGGCCCGACCGTGTCGAATCTCGTGGTGGACTCGCCGGTCGTGGGTGGTTCGACCTCGCAGGGCGCCGTCATCTTGTCGAGCGCCGCACCTCCGGGCGGCGCCGCCGTCACACTCTCGAGCAGTAATACAGGTGTCGCCACCGTGCCTGCCAGCGTGACGGTGCTCGCCGGAAACACGGGCGCCTCATTCAGCATCTCGACGATCGCCGTCAGCGCTTCGACGACGGTCACGATCTCGGCCACCGCCAATGCCACGACGCGAACCGCACCGCTCACGGTGACGCCGGCCTCGCAGCCACCGCCGCCGCCGCCGCCGCCTCAAACGTTCGCGCTGACGGTGACGGCGACGGGCCGGAGTGGGGAGCGGATCACCTCGAGTCCCGCAGGCATCAACGTCGCCACTGGCAGCAGCGGCTCCGCGTCGTTTGCCTCGAGCACCTCGATCACACTGAGCGTCACGAACGGCCGCAGCGCCATCTGGTCCGGCGCCTGTTCGAGCGGCG
>Ga0114129_10004835_pt1 | contig 19021 bp, 9 predicted proteins | sample RhiMetdeltSRZDD1_FD_80071 | JGI IMG/M metagenome (GOLD analysis project Ga0114129, IMG submission 80071) | Populus rhizosphere microbial communities from Tennessee, USA - Rhizosphere MetaG P. deltoides SRZDD1 (version 2) (version 2) | ecosystem: Host-associated > Plants > Roots > Rhizosphere >...
CGCCCGCGCTGCCCAGAATCATCAGCGCCACGATTCCGACTTCGATCCACACGAAGACGATCGTCGGTATCGGACTCAACGCGGCCACGACCGCCAGCAAGGGAAGACACGCCGCGTGAATCGTCGCCGTGGCTGCGAAAACGCCGAGCGTCTCGCCCCAGAATCGCTCGGTGGGACCGATCGGCGCAGAGTCCATCAGATCGGGTGGAAGCGCGGTGGCATCGACACGAAACAGCCGCATGCTTCCAAAGGCCTCCGATGCGGCGACGATTGCGAATGCGTGAAACAGCCATGCGAGCAGAGCAACTCTCGCGCATTCTCCGAGGAGTTCTGCGGCGTTGGCGCGGAACATCGGCTCCGGCATCACCTCGAAGATCGCAGCACCGATGGGCGGCAGCATCGCGAAGATGAAAACGGGGGTCGCCTCACGGATCGTCGTCAGCAGGCGAAATCGCGCGACAGCTAAGTAGCGCATCGTCGCTCCAGAATGAATCCGGCCAGTGCCGTGCACACGATCGCGGCTCCGACGCCGCCGCCCATCACCTGCAGCGATGACTTCGACCCCTGGATCCACGGAATCAGAAGCCCGCACGCCATGTAACCGCCCACAAGGAGCGCCGGCTGCGAGGAGATCGTCACGAGAAGCGTTCCGAGAGCGCTGGTGACGAGACAGCCCACCGCGACTTTCAGCGTCATGAACGCCACATGCGGCGGCAGCGTGCCGGTCAGGATGCGGATCATGGTGATGGCGCCGATCCAGCCGGTGAAGTTCAGCGCAAACGCGAACACGATCACCGACGCGACGACCGTCATCGGCCGCGCCGCGAAAAAAAACGACGTCACCGATTTCGTGGCGATCTCCGGTCGCAGCGTCCAGAACGCCGGGATGACTGTGAAGAGCACGGAGACTACGGTCGCGATCTGTGCGCACAGCGTCGCGTTTTGCACCGGCGTGTATTGCGGGTTCAGGAAGAGCGGATAGTGCCAGTGACCTTTTGCGAGCGTCGCTCCGCCAAGAGCGGCCAGCGGAAACAACGCCGGTATCATGATGAACGCGAACAGCGAACTGTCGCGGCGGCTCTTCAGATAGGTGTAGTGCAACATCGCGATCACGACGCCACCTCTTCCTCTTCTTCTTCGATCGCTTTCGCGAATTCCTGCTCGAGCGTGGAGCGGACCGGGCTCACTTCACACACGTCGACGCCTTTCGCAACCAGCTCCGCGATCCAGCGCGCTCGCTCCCCGGCGGAGAGATTGCCCTCGAAATCCATCGACGTCGGTCCGGTCCCCACGACTTCGCCTCGAATCCCGCTGGGAAGAGCGATCGGACGGCTGACTGCCGTCAGACGCCATCGCGTCGTCGCGCGCATCTGCCGCCGGAAGCCGGCGATGTCTCCCGAGAAAATGACCGTTCCTTTTCGAATCACGACCAGCTCGTCGCAGATCTCTTCGAGGTCGGCGAGAACGTGCGACGACAGGAAGACTGTTTTCCCCCGTTCACGCAATAGGCGAAGGAGCTCTTTGAGCTCGACGCGCGCGTGTGGATCGAGTCCGGCGGCCGGCTCGTCGAGAATGAGGATGTCGGGATTGTGGATCAGCGCGCGTGCGAGACCGACGCGTTGCACCTCGCCGCGCGACAGCGCCTGCAGCTTCCGCTCGCTGAGCTCTTCGGTCCGCGTGAGCTGCAGCGCGGCGTCGACGCGTTTGGCGCGATCGCCGCGCGCTATTCCGTAGAGCTCCGTGAAGATGCCGAGGTATTCGCGCAGCGTGAGGACGGCAGGAAGCTCGAACATGTCCGGAAGAAACCCGATGCGGCCGCGGATCGCGTACGGATCGCGCCGCACGTCGTGTCCGAGAACGTGGCATGTTCCGTCATCCGCGTGCAACAGCGTGGAGACGATCTTCAGCGTCGTTGTCTTGCCGGCGCCGTTGCGTCCCACAAATCCGGTGATGGTCCCCTTCGCGACCGCAAACGACGTGTCGCGCAGGGCAGTGACCTTGCCGTACCGTTTCAGAAGACCTTCAGCAACGATCGCGTGTTCCGTCATGATTTCGACTCTCGCAATTCCATCCAGACTCTGCCGAACTCGCGTTCGAACGGACGATCGAATGTCATGTTCACGATTCCGCCATTGGTTGCGATCTGTCGCAGAACGTCGGGCGGAATCTTTCCGACGGGAAAGGAGTAGATGTCTTTCTTCGTGAGCGGCAATTTCGTGCTGCCGTTCGCCCACGTGAGCAGTGCCTCGTTCGCCTGGAAAGGGATTCTCAAAATGGCGTCTTCAACCTTCGGCGGCAGTGCGAACGTGCAGGTCATGCGACCGTCCGGCAGCGACATCAGTTTCGTGCCGATCTCCGAGTAGGCCTGGTTACCTCGCTGGTCCGTCAGCGAGATCACAATCGGACTGTGGTAATCGTAGATCGACGGTAGCGCCGTCCGCTTGGGATTTGCCGAGGTGGTGTCGAGCTCGCGTTGATAGGTCCAGCGACTCACCGCGTCCCAATAACTGTTGCGGTGCAGCTCACCCATCGACGGCGCTGTATCGGAGGTTCGTAGTTCGGCGCCTTCCGGCTGGCCGTAGTCCCCGGTGATGCTTGTTCGCGCCGCGGGCGGCGCCGGCGGAAGGGGAACGGATCCATATGTGCGCCAGATGTGGAAGTGATCGACGATACCTGCCGCAATTGGCGCTCGAATGGAGTAGTCGCGAATGTCGGCGGACGGACGGATGCGGCTGCGTTGCGCGAAGACGGCCGCGGTGGTCAGCACGATCATCGCGACGATCGCCGCACGCGGCGTTTTCCGCAGCAGAAGCCAGGCGGTAATCGCGATCAGGATGGCGGCAACCGATGCGACGACGCTCGAATAGATGCTCAGCGCGATGCCGCGGTCGCGCCGCTCGAGCGCGACATCAGCCAGGCTCATGTAATGACGGGTACGAGGTGCAACGCGCACTATCGAAGGCAGCGAATGCGCCAGCATGACGTCATCCGCACCCCACGTCGCCGCGTTCGTGCGCACGATGTAGGGGTTCTGATCCGCGCCGATCTTGTCGGCGCCTGTTTTCGCAGTCCACGACAACGGCGCAGCCGCCGGCAGTTTTCGCGACCCGCGATAGGGCCACGGTGCGTCGTACGAGCCGGATCGTGCCTCGAACGCGACAGGAAGAAGCGTCTGATCGAGACGTCCTGACTTTTGTTCGGGACGTGGGAATCCGAAAAACACGAGCGGCGTGCCGGAGCCGAAGATCGCTTCGCGAACTCGCTGCGGCAGATCGAGCCACGTCGCCACGGAACAGACCACGGAGGAGAAGCCCGCGTACCACTGCGCGCGGTCAGGCAACGCGGCTGCGCGCTCGATGTATGGCTTCATGCCGATGACGTCCGACGCGTCGAGCGAGTCTGTGATCAAAAGAGGAAGCAGATCCTGATCGAAGCTCGTCCACGGCGGCGCACCGCCCGACTGCGACGCGATCAAACGCTTCGAACTCGTCCTCCACTCGATGGCGACCTCGCGCGAGATTCGAATGTTCTGGATGCAGCATTTGCGGAGCGTCGCGAACGTCGTGAATGACCACGATTCATGCGGCCGAAGCCGTGCGCGGGCGATCACCGGCGTGTCGAGCGTCGAAAGATCGTGGACAGCAAAGTGATAACCGATGTAACCGTCGAACGGGACGTCGCTCGCGGTAGCCCTGAGGACGATCGGAGCGTTCAGCATCGGAACGTACGGCCCCGGATACCCGAAGTCCACGGTCACCGCCGGCAGACCAGGCCGGGAAGGCGAAACAGTCGCATGCCACGGCTTTCGCTCGGCCGGCTCCGCCCGGAGACTCGACGAAAGGACCACGATCAGCGCCGCGGTCAGTGCGCGAACCGACATGGATTGCAAGGGACGGCCGATATCGTAACAGCACTTCACGACGAACAATATCGAGCGCGTCAGCCTCCGAGTCTTGGGAGACTTATGGAGGTTTCCTTCCTTCACCGCTGAAACCCCCAGTGTGAATTTGCATTAACCTTCCTATCGGGCCGAGATTAAAACATCGCTGGAACCGCAGTTAAGACCAGCAATTCGCGCGCGCGTATTTCTCAGCGGACGATCAGCCGCGGCGAGAGCACGACGCGCCGTCGATGTCCCGGCTTCGCGATCTCGTCCAACAGAAGGCGAACTGCGTGCTTTCCCAACTCGTCGAGCGGCTGCGCGACCGTCGTCACCGGGCGGCGCAGGAGGTCGGCAAGGTACATGTCATCGAAGCCGACGACCACCACATCGTCCGGCGCGGCGCGAAGAACGCCGACGGTGAGCCAGAAGTTCGCAGCGATGACGGCCGTTGCCGCCGGCCGCCGCCGGAGCAGACGCTTCGCAGCTTTGTGCGCAGCCTCGGGATCGGATCCCGACACGGCGTACGGTCCCGCTTCGAGCCCATGCCTCTCCAGCGCCTGCCGATATCCGAGCAGCCGGTCGCGAAATGTCGAGATGTGGGTCGGCCCGCCGAGGTAGCCGATGTGTGTGTGCCCTTTGCTGGCAAGGTGATCGACGGCCAGACGCAGTCCGGCGACGCTGTCGGTGACGACCGAAGGAACATCGAGGCCCTCGATGGTGCGGTCCACGAGCACAAAGGGCCGACTCTCCTCGTGGAGTGCGGCCAGATGGCGCGGTTTCAGGTGGGCTGGGGAGAGAATGAGTCCGTCGACGCGCTTCTGCCGAAGCATCTGCAGGAGTCGATGCTCCTTCTCCAGCGCTTCCGCGGTGTGGCAGACCACTAGCGTATAGCCGTGACGTTCCGCTTCCTGCTGGGCTGCCAGGGCCAGACCGGCCCAGAAGGGGTTCGCCAGATCGCCGACGGCGAGGGCGAGCGAATAGGCACGATGGTCTTTGAGGCTTTGGGCGATGGCACTTGGCTGATAATTCAGTCGCCGCGCTGCCTCACGGATCCGCCGGGCGGTCTTCGCTCCGATGCGGAATTCGCCGTCGCGGCCGCGCAGGACGTGCGAGACGGTGGTCTGCGACACGCCGAGCGTGGCGGCGATGTCCTTCATGCGGACGGACATGACGCGCGAGTATACCTTTCCTCTTGCGTTGACTGCTAAATCGTATTAGCTTGTCTATCTTCAGGGAAAGGACTGCCTGGCAGTGTGTTCGGGCGCCAGGGTTTCAGCAACGGGGAAGCATTGCCATGACCTATAGGGAGGAAAGCATGCTCTTCGAACGAATCACCACCCGTCCGGTCGTCATTCTCGCTCTCATCACACTCTTCTGCGCTGCTCTGCCATGCCAGCGGCTCGCGGCGCAGGAGATCTTCGCAACGCTGACCGGAACGGTCAGCGCTCCCGACGGCGCATTGCTGCCTGGCGTCACCGTCACCGCCACGAACGTCGATACGAATGAGTCGACGATCGCGGTCACCGATTCGCACGGCGGCTACACCGTTTCGAAATTGCCCCCCGGCCGCTACCGAGTCACAGCGGCGCTGTCGGGATTCACCACCCATGTCCGTCAGGGCCTGGTACTGAAAACCGCCGAGACCGCGCGCATCAATATTCAGCTGGCCCCCGGCGCTGTCTCCGAAGCGATCACCGTGTCAGCCGTCGTCAGTGCGGTCGAATCGAACGAATCGACGCTGGCGCAGACGATGGACAACAAGCGGGTTTCCGAGTTGCCGCTCAACGGCCGTCAGGTCTACATGCTTTTGCAGATGACGCCCGGCACGATCTTCACACAGACGACTTTCGGGGCCACCGGTTTTTCGGGGACGCGAGCGTGGGACGTGACCGGCAACATCAGCATTCACGGCAGTCGCACCGGCAATAACGAGTTCCTCATCGACGGTGCGGCAACCTCGGGAACGGGCGGCTGGTCCTACGCCCCGCCGGTCGACGCCATTGAAGAATTCAAAGTGCAGAGCGCCAGCACAGACGCCTCGTATGGTCGAACCAGCGGCGGCGTCGTCAACCTCACACTCAAGGCTGGAACCAACGACTTCCGCTTCTCGAATACCCTGATGTATCGCGGAACCTCGCTCGATTCCAAGACCATTCAGAACATCAACACCGGGACAACGATCAACGGTCACAAGTATTACGACGCCGAAGGAATGCTGAGCGGGCCGGTCAGCCGCGACAAGACTTTCTTCATGGTGGGATATCAGGGTTTCTACGAAAACATCCCATTCCCTAACGCCGCCACCGTGGCCACCGACCTGCAGCGGGCGGGGGATTTCCGCGGAACGCTCAACGGCGCGGGACAGCAGATCGCGATCTACGATCCGTTGACGACCCGTCCTGATCCGTCAAGGGCCGGACGCTTCATTCGCGATCCGATTTCCTGCAACGGCGTCATCAACGTGATCTGCGCCGACCGCATCAACCCAGTTTCTAGAGCGCTGCTGGCGTTCATTCCGCAGGCGAACACGGCCGGCACCATCACCGGTTCGAACAACTTCATCGCTTCTCCGAACCTCGGCTACTATCGCTATAAGTCCTACCTGCTTCGCGTCGATCACGCCTTCAACGACAGCAACCGCTTGTACTTCACAAACAGCGGAAATTGGGGAAATGAGCGGCGCAGCGAAAACTCTCTTCCGCCCGGACCGGCTCTTCGCAGCGATAACTGGCCGACCAAACGGATCAGCCATCTGGCGACCGGCGATCATGTCATGACCCTCAGCTCGGACATGCTGCTCAACACTCGCATCTCCTACGACGTCTTCGATGAGCCGCATCCGAAGCAGTTTGGTCCATTGGGAGACATCAAACTTCCCTTCCAGGGCGCCTATCAGGTCACCAGCGATCCATGGTTCCCACACCTGACGTTCGCCTCGCTGTATACAGAGTTGTTCGGCCGGCCGGCGCGCGAAACGAAGAATCAGATCTATTCCGGACAGAGCACGTTCTCGAAAGTCCTGGGCGGTCACTTCGTCAAAGCGGGCGTCGATCTCCGCAAGTACCGTCTAACGCGCTTCGATTTGAACGAGGCCAATGGCCGGTACGACTTCAACGGGGCGTTCACGCGCCGCGACCCGCAGACGGCCGACAGCACTTCCGGCAATCCTTTCGCCTCCTTCCTGCTCGGCTTCCCCGACGGAGTGAACACCTCCGTCAACATCAATGCGTCGAGCGTTCGCAAGTACGCGTATTACGGCCTGTTCGTGCAGGACGATTGGACAATCGGTCCGCGGCTGTCGATCGGCGCCGGCCTGCGATGGGATTACCAGCCGCCAGTTCGCGAGGCGAACGATCAACTGGTCGTCGGCTTCGACAACAGCACTCCGAGCCCGCTGCAGGTCGCGGGTTACACTCTTCGCGGCGGACTTCTGTATCCGCATGTCAACTCGAACAAGACCGCGCCGTACAAGAGCGACTACAACAACATCCAACCGCGCATCAACGCGGCATATCAGCTCACCAGCCGCATTGCCGCGCGCGCCAGCGCCGGGCGAACGTACTTTGCATTGAGCGGAGGCGGCGGCAACGGCTCGATCATCGAGAGCCTCATTCAGAACGGCTACAGTCAGAACACTTTCATGGTATCGAGCGTTCAGACCGGGATTCCCTTCAATACTTTTAGCAATCCATATCCGGAAGGATTTGTGCAGCCCGACAATGGCGCCAAGGGCCTGGCCACCGGCATCGGGACCGGCATTTCGTTCATGAATCCCAATTTCGAAGTGCCCTATAACGATCAGTGGATGGCAGGATTCAATATCGAATTGCCATGGAACACCGGTCTGAATCTCGCGTACGTCCAAAACAAGAGCTACAAATTGCCGACCCAGTCCGGCACGGCCATCAATGAGATCTCGATGGCCGACCGTCTCCAGGGGATTGCCGATCCGTCGTATTTGTCGACGACCGTCCCCAATCCGTTCGCGGGCCTTGTGCCCGGCACCGCTCTGAACACGACCACAATCGCCCGCAACCAACTGCTGCGCCCATATCCGCAGTTCCAGGGAATTACCCGGACGCTCGATAACAAGGGTTGGGCGCGTTATAAGGCGTTCGAAATGTCGGCCAACAAGCGATTGGCGGCCGGCCTGGCGGCGACGCTGAGTTACACGTGGTCGCGACAGCTCGACGCCATCAACTATTTGAATAACGGATTCGAAGCGACGCCGTTCGAAGATCTGTCGAGCATCGACCGTACGCACCACCTTGCCGCGACCGCCCTCTACAACCTGCCCTTCGGTCCCGGCCGCGCGATCGGCGGCAATGCGACCGGCTGGGTGGCGAATGTCATCGGCGGCTGGCAGTTCAACGTGCTGTATGAGTGGGAGTCGGGAACGCCGGTGACCATGCCCAATGGCATCCTGCGTCAGAACAGCGCGAAGATCTCGAACCGCACGCGCGACCGCTGGTTCGACAACAGCACCAAGAGCAATCCGCGTCCCGATGGGACATACGCCTGGGACACCTTGCCGCCTAACGCATTCCGCGTCGCGCGATTCCGCATGCCGGACGTGCGCGAGCCGTCGATTCTGAACACGGCATTTTCGCTCTTCAAGAACACACGGGCCGGCATCGGAACGCTGCAGCTTCGTTTCGAGGTCTTTAATCCATTGAACAAGCGGATCTATGGCGGACCGACCACGGCCATCACCGATCCGAATTTCGGCAGGATCTCGCAGGTTCAGATCAATTTCCCGCGGCAGGGACAAGTGGGCCTCCGCTACTTTTTCTAACGATCCGGGACACGCATTTCGATTCATCCGAGGTGCTCTCAATGCGATTCGATCGCCTTCTGTTCGTGTTGTTCGCATCGCTCGCGCTCGCCGCGCGCGGCGACGGCCCGGATCTCACAAAGGAACCGACGCTCTATCTCGTCGGCTACGCCCATCTCGATACGCAGTGGCGCTGGGAGTATCCGCAAACCATCAACGAATTTCTGCCGAAGACGATGAACGAGAACTTCAGGCTGTTCGAGAAGTATCCGCACTACGTCTTCAACTTCAGCGGTGCCAATCGCTATCGGATGATCAAGGAGTACTACCCGGCCGATTACGAGCGACTGCGCGTGTATGTGCGCGCGGGCCGCTGGTTTCCCGCGGGATCTTCAATGGAGGAAAGCGATGTCAACTCCCCCTCGGCCGAGTCGATCCTTCGGCAGATCCTTTACGGCAACCATTTCTTTCGTCGCGAGCTCGGACGCGCAAGCGCCGAATACATGCTGCCGGACTGCTTCGGGTTTCCGGCATCACTCCCGAGCCTCCTCGCGCACGCCGGAGTCAAAGGCTTCTCGACGCAGAAGCTGACCTGGGGCTCGAACGCACCCGTCGGCGGCGAAGGCTCACCGGAAGCAACACCGCCCGGCATTCCGTTCAACGTCGGAATCTGGGAAGGGCCGGACAACCGAACCGTCATGGCCGCAATGAATCCGGGTAACTACAGCGGCGACATTCGCTATGACCTGACAACGAGCGATCCGTCGAATCCATCGAGGAATTATGTCGACTGGCCGAAGCGCATCGAACGCAATGGTCAGGTCAGTGGACTCTTCACTGACTATCACTATTACGGCACCGGCGACACAGGCGGATCACCGAGCGAGTCTTCGATCGCGCTGGCCGAGGAGATGTCCACCAAGACCAACGCGCCGCTGCGCGTCATCTCGGCAACTGCCGAACAGATGTTCCTCGATCTCCAGTCGAATCCGATCTCGAAGTTACCGCGTTATCGCGGTGATCTCGAACTGACGAATCACTCCGCCGGATCGCTCACTTCGCAGGCCTATCAGAAGCGTTGGAACCACGCCAACGAGTTGCTGGCGGATGCGGCTGAGAAAGCGTCCATCGCGGCGATGTGGCTCGGCGCGCGCGCGTATCCGCAACAGCGCTTGAACGACGCCTGGGCATTGGTGATGGGCGGACAGTTCCACGATATTGCCGCCGGCACCGCGACCCCCAAGTCGTATGAGTATTCGTGGAATGACGACGGGATCGCCATGAATCAGTTCGCGACCGTCCTCACCAGCGCGAGTGAAGCGGTGATCTCCGGTCTTGATACACACGTCCGCGGAATTCCCGTCATTGTCTACAACCCGCTGAACATCGAGCGCGAAGACCTCGTCGAAGCTTCGATTCCGGGGTTGAAAGCCGTGCGCGTGTTTGGGCCGGACGCAAAAGAAGTTGCGTCTCAGGTCTCGGGCGAAAAAGTGATTTTCCTTGCGCGCGTTCCATCGGTTGGTTATGCCGTTTACGACGTTCGACGGGCCGATGCTCCCGCTTCGAGCGCACTGAAAGTAAGTGAGAGCGCACTCGAGAACGCGCGCTATCGAATCGGGATCGACGGCAACGGCGACATCGCCAGCATCTTCGACAAGAAGCTGCAGAAAGAGTTGCTCTCCGCGCCCATCCGCCTCGCGCTGCAAACCGAGAAACCGCACGACTGGCCCGCATGGAACATGGATTGGGATGATCAGAAAGCGCCGCCGCGCGGCTACGTCGGCGGGCCGGCAACAATCCGCGTGGTCGAGCGCGGCCCCGCGCGTGTGTCACTCGAAATTACGCGCCAGGCCGAGGAGTCGCGATTCGTGCAAACGATCGCGCTCGCGGCAGGCGATGCCGGCAATCGAATCGAGATCGGAAATGCAATCGACTGGCGGACGCCCGCGGCGGCGTTGAAAGCGACGTTTCCACTCACCGCGTCCAACACGAAGGCAACGTACAACTGGGAAGTCGGAACAATCGAGCGCGGCAACAACGAGCCGGCACAGTTCGAAGTGCCGACGCACCAGTGGATCGATCTGACCGACAAGGACGGCACATACGGCCTGACCGTTCTCACCGGCGCAAAATACGGGTCCGACAAACCTGATGACGCCACACTCCGCCTCACCCTCCTCTACACGCCCGGCCTCGGTTCCGGCAACGGCCGCTCCTACAGCGATCAAACGTCGCAGGATTGGGGTCATCACGAATTTACATACGGCCTCGCCGCACACGCCCGCGACAGGCGGAGTGAACAGACCGACTGGCAAGCCATGCGTCTCGATCAGCCGCTGATCGCATTTACCGCCGCGAAACACGACGGTCCGCTCGGAAAGACGTTCTCGCTTCTGCGCGTGAACAATCGGCGCGTGCGCGTGCTTGCGCTCAAAAAGGCGGAAGACACCGACGACGTGATCGTCCGCATCGTCGAGCTCGATCGCAAAGTCGCCAACGACGTTCGCATCGCGTTCGCTTCGCCGGTTGCTACAGCGCGCGAAGTTGACGGGCAGGAGATGCCGATTTCGAGCGCCGCGGTCCGCAACGGTGCGCTGGTCACGTCACTCACTCCATTTCAGGTCCGGTCCTTCGCAGTGAAGCTCGCTCCGGCGAAGGTCACGATTGCCGCTCCACAGTGGCAAGCTGTCACACTCTCGACCGATCGTACCGTCGCCACTCGCGACGGAGTCAAAGATGCACAAGGGTTCGATGGCCAGGGCCGCAGTATGCCGGAGGAGATGCTTCCGAACGAGCTGGGGCATGGAGGCATTCGCTACCGTGTGAGGGCAGGCGCGGTGACCGCGCGCGGCCAGACCATCGCACTTCCGACAGGCAAATTCAGTCGACTCTACTTGCTCGCCGCTTCCGCGGACGGCGATCGGAAGGCAACGATTCGCATCGACGGCAATTCGATTGATCTGACAATTCAGGATTGGAGCGGCCAAATCGCCCAGTGGGATGCGCGCACCTGGCAGACTCGGGTCGAGCAGCTTCCGCCCCGCGCCGATGCGCCGCTGAATGCGCCGCCGCGGACTCGAACCGTGACCGAGTTTGCCACGTTGGTCCCTGGATTCATGAAACGCGCGCCGCTGGCATGGTTTGCGTCGCATCGCCACACCGCGGACGGAGCGAATGCGGCGTATGCCTACTCGTATCTTTTCTCCTACGCCGTCGATTTATCGGCTGGTGCGTCAGAGCTGACCCTCCCGGACGACGATAAGATCCGCATTCTGGCGATCACGATGTCGAATGAGGGCGCACAGATTCGACCCGTCCGACCGCTTTACGACACGCTCGAGAGGTAAAGGCATGAAACGGATTGTGCTCGTCGCGCTCGCGCTCTACATGACGGTTAGTTGCGCGAAGAAAGAAACCCCGGCTGCGGCTCCTTCCAACGCGACGAAATCCTTTACCGTCGCGGTGATCCCGCAGGGGTCGACGCACGAGTTCTGGAAGAGCATTCATGCCGGAGCAGTCAAAGCGTCTCGCGACTTTGGCGCGCAACACGTCGACGTCAAGATCATCTGGAAAGGGCCGCTTCGCGAGGATGACCGTGAGCAGCAGGTGCAGGTTGTGGAGGGGTTTCTCACGCAGCGGGTGGATGGGATCGTGCTGGCGCCGTTCGACAAGAACGCGCTCGTTCGTCCCGTCGAGGAAGCCACCCGAGCCGGTATCCCCACCGTGGTGATCGACTCCGCACTAGAGTCGCGCGATCCGCTCAGCTTCGTCGCCAGCGACAATCACCACGGCGGCGAGCTGGCCGGCGAAGAGATGAGCCGCCTCCTCGGCGACAAGGGGAAAGTGCTGCTGTTGCGTTACCAGGAGGGTGTGTTCAGCACCGAGCAGCGCGAAAAGGGATTCGTCGAGGCAATTGCAAAGCATCCCAGGATTCAATTGATTTCGTCGAACCAGTACGCCGGGGCGACGCGCGATACCGCGAAAACGGCGATGGAGAATCTGCTGAATCGGTACGGTCACGAGATCGACGGTGTGTTTACCCCGAACGAGTCATCGACGGCCGGGGCCCTCCTCGCGCTCGAAGACGCCGGAAAAGCAGGGAAGGTTCGCTTTGTGGGGTTCGACACCAGCGACATGTTCGTGAAGGCGATGCGCGAAGGGAAGCTTCATGGCATCGTCGCGCAGAATCCGTTTCGCATGGGCGAGCTCGGCGTCCAGACACTGGTCGACCATCTTCTCGGAAAGAACGTGGCCAAAAGAGTCGACACCGGCGTCACGCTCATCACGCCGGCGAATCTCGATACGCCGCAGTCACAGGAACTTCTGCACCCGCCGCTCGACAAGTATCTGAAGTGACGGATGTCTTTCCTGCAACTCACGGGAATTCGGAAGCGCTTCGGCGCCACGATCGCGCTCGACGGCGTCGATCTCGAGGTCCGCGCCGGCGAGGTGCATGCGCTGATCGGCGAGAACGGCGCCGGAAAGAGCACCCTTCTCAATATTCTGTCCGGGCTTTACGCGAACGATGCGGGTGAGATCCTGCTCGATGGTCAGCCGTATGCGCCGGCGTCTCCGGCCGAGGCGCGGCGTCGCGGAATCGCACACATCCATCAGGAGCTCGCGCTTTGTCCGCACCTTTCGGTTGCCGAGAACATCCTTCTCGGAGCGGAGGGATCATCGCTGTGGCTTGACCGAGATCGGCTCATCGAGCGGGCGTCCTTTCTTCTGAGCGAATTCGGGCGCCGCGAGATCGATCCGCGAGCGCGCACGGGTGCTCTGGCGATCGCCGATCAGCAGGTCGTGGAGATCTGCCGCGCTCTGGCATGGGACGCTCGACTCATTCTGATGGACGAGCCGACGAGCAGCCTCGAACGTGTGAATGTCGAACGGCTCTTTCGCCTGATCGGACAACTTCGCGATCGCGGGATCGCCGTTGTCTACGTCAGTCACTTTCTGGAAGAGGTGCGAGAGATCGCCGACCGCTACACCGTCTTGCGCGACGGGAAGAGCGTTCGCAGCGGCGAGCTTCGCGATGTCTCGGACAGTGATCTGATCGCCGCGATGATCGGTCGCGAGATCGAAAACATCTTTCCATCGCGAGGCCAGCCCATACCGGGCGAGATCGTCCTCGAAGTGCGCGATCTCGCGTCGCCTCCTCGGCTTCGTTCCGCGACATTCGAACTGCGGCGCGGAGAGATTCTCGGCGTCGCAGGACTCGTCGGCTCAGGTCGTACCGACCTCGTGCGCGCTCTCTTCGGTCTGCAGCGTGCCACAGCAGGGCGGATCACGACTCGACAGGGAATCTCATTGGGCTATGTCAGCGAAGACCGGAAAGGTGAAGGACTCGCGCTTCCGCTGTCGATCGCCGACAACATGACGATCAGCCGCCTCGCGTTGTGCTCACGTCACGGGTGGCTAAGCCGCACGCGGCAGGCCAGCCAGGCCGCCCGAATCATGGAGCAGCTTCGCATCAGGGCAGCGGATGCATGGACAGCGGTGAAACGCCTCTCGGGCGGCAACCAGCAAAAGGTCGCCTTCGGCCGTCTGCTGCATCACGATGCCGATGTGCTTCTCCTCGACGAGCCCGCGCGCGGAATCGACATCGGGAGCAAGAGTGAGATCTACGGCGAGATCGTCAGGCTGGCGCGCGAAGGAAAAGCGATTCTGATGGTCAGCTCATATCTGCAGGAGATTCTCGGATTATGCGATCGCATCGCGGTGATGAGCCGTGGACGCCTCTCGCCGGCACGCGACGCCGCCAAGTGGACTCCGGACACAATCATGGAAGTGGCGATCGGCGCCGCATGAATCGAGTACGCCTCACTCGACTGGCGGCGATCGTCGCGCCACTGGCGGGCCTGGCATTCGTGATCGTGTTGTTTGCCATTCTCACCGGCGCGCCCGATCGCTACCTTTCGGCAGCCAATCTTCGCGTCGTGCTGGCGCAGACCGTCATCGTGGCGATCGGAGCGCTGGGCATGGCCACCATCATGATCGGCGGGGGCATCGACCTCTCCGTCGGATCGACCATCGCGTTGACCAGCGTCATCACCGCGGTCACCTTGCGCGCCGGCTACTCGCCGGTGGCTGCAGCGATCGCGGCGATCGCGACCGGCGCGCTGGTCGGGCTGTTGAACGGACTGACGATCACCATCCTTCGCGTCGTTCCGTTCATTGCCACGCTCGGCATGCTCGGCGTCGCACGCGGAGCGGCGAAATGGGTCGCCGATCAGCAGACCGTCAACGCGCCGCCGACCTGGATCAATGAGCTGGCCGTGACATTCCCTGCGCGCGCATGGATGCTCTTCGCGCCGGGAGTGTGGCTCACCATCGCGCTGGCGGTAGCGATGACATTCATTCTTCGCAATTCAGTTTTCGGCCGCCGCGTCTTCGCTCTCGGATCGAATGAAGCGGCGGCGCGAGCATGCGGAATCCACACCGACCGGCTGAAGCTCGCGATCTATAGCTTCGCCGGCTTGTTCTTCGGTCTGGCGGGCGTGACGCAGATGTCGCGTCTGCGACAGGGCGATCCGACGGTCGCCGTCGGGGTCGAGCTCGACATCATCGCGGCCGTCGTCATCGGGGGCGGAAGCCTGAGCGGCGGCGAAGGGAGCGTGGGCGGCGCGATGATCGGCGCGCTCGTCATGGCCTTTCTGCGCAACGGATGTCAACAGATGGGATGGCCAAATTACGTGCAGGAGATCATCATTGGCGCCGTCATCGTTCTGGCAGTCGCTGCCGATCGATATCGCGCTTCACGAGGACAATCATGAAGACACTCTTTGTCGCGATTCTTGTATGCAGCGCCTCGGCAGCCACTGCCGACGTGACGATCACAATCGATCACAACAGTGCTTCAGCCGCGTCGCGGGAATTCAAGTTCGCGCACGTTCCGTCGCCTGCGAAGGATGATGCCGGGGCACATGCGAAGGTCACGCTGATTGCGGGCGCTATCGACAGCAACAGCGGCGGCCTCGCTGTGCTCAACGACGGAGCATTGCCGTCGGCCGAGGATGATCCCGGCGCTAATCTCTTCTTCAAAGCCGACACCTGGGGCGGCCGCATCCTCATTGACCTCGGAAGGGCGATCGATGTTGCGCAGATCAATAGCTATTCGTGGCACCGGGGCCGGCGCGCACCGCAGCTTTACTACGTGTACGCCAGCGAGGGGACGTCCGCGGGGTTCGATGAATCGCCGGGAACGAAGATCGATCCGACCACCCGCGGCTGGAAGAAAATCGCTTTCGTCGATACAAGGCCCGACCGCAATCGCGGCGGTCAATACGGCGTCAGCATCACCGACCCGACGGGATCGTTGGGCCACTATCGTTATCTGCTGTTCGACGTCTTCGAGACCGAGAGCGATGACGTGTATGGCAACACCTTCTTCAGCGAGATCGACGTGACGGAGCGAAAGTAGCTCTGGCGGTGCTGTCCGCTTGCATTCATTGCTAATTCGCATTAGCCTCTCCCCGCCGAACGACAACTTAGCTGCCGCCTTTCCACGGATGAAGGAGAGAGGTCATGCGCAATCGAATCGTCCTCGCCGCGGTCGTGTTCGTGATTCTCGCGTTGCCCTGCGTGAGAGTCGAGGCGCAGGAGATCTTCGCCTCGCTGACCGGCACGGTCACCGACGCCCAGAAGAGCGCCGTGCCGGGCGTAACAATCAGGGCCGAAAACGTCGATACGAAGCTGTCGAGTCAGACCGCCACCGATTCGCACGGTGGTTACACGATCAGCAAGCTTCAGCCTGGCCGCTACCGCCTCACCGCCGCGCTCGAGGGTTTCAGCACTTTCATCCGCGACGGGATCGTGTTGCGCACCGCGGAGACCGGGACCATCAACGTCACGCTCGCACTCGGCGCGGTCTCGGAAGCGATTACGGTCTCTGCCTCGCTGAGCGCGGTGGAGACGAATGAGTCGACTATCTCGCAGACTGTCGACAACAAGAAGATTTCAGAACTGCCTCTCAATGGGCGGCAGGTTTACCAGCTTCTGCAACTCACTCCGGGCGTCACATTCAACACGACGACGTTCGGCGCCACCGGCTCCTCGGGCACGCGCGCGTGGGACGTCGGGCAGGGTTCGAGCTATTCGATTCACGGCAGCCGCACCGGCGCAAACGAGTTTCTGATCAATGGCGCGCCGATCTCCGGGACCGGCAGCTGGTCGTACGCGCCGCCGGTCGACGCGATCGAAGAGCTCAAGGTGCAGACCGCCAGTACGGATGCGTCGTACGGGCGGACGAGTGGCGGCGTCGTGAGTCTGACTTTGAAGTCGGGCACAAATGAGATGCGCTTTTCGAACACGCTGATGTATCGCGGCACTTCACTCGATTCAAAGACGATACAGAACATCAACAGCGGTACGAGCATCAGCGGCCATAAGTATTACGACAATGAAGGAATGCTGAGCGGGCCGATTCGGCGTGACAGAACGTTCTACATGGTTGGCTACCAGGCCTTCTATGAAAACATCCCATTTCCGAACACCGTCACCGTTCCCACCGACCTGCAACGCGCCGGCGACTTCAGGGGAACACTCAACGGCGCCGGACAGCAGATCACCGTCTTCGATCCGCTGACCACGCGCCCGGATCCCGCCCGGGCGGGACGCTTCATCCGCGATCCGATCTCGTGCAATGGCGTTGTGAATGTCATTTGCCCGGAGCGTTTCAGTGCGGTCTCCAAAGCGCTGCTGCAGTACATCCCTCGCGCAAACACGCCGGGGGAGATTACCGGTGCGAACAACTTCGTCAACTCGCCCGGTCTTGGCTATTACCGCTACAAGTCGTACCTGACGCGCGTCGATCACTCCTTCACGGACAATCACCGTGTCTACTTCACCAACAGCGGCAATTGGGGAAGTGAGCGTCGCAGCGAGAACTCGCTCCCGCCTGGTCCCGCGCTCCGGAGCGACAACTGGCCGACCAAGCGGATCAGCAACCTCGGAGCGCTCGACGACGTGATCACTCTCGGCTCGAGCGCCCTGGTCGATACTCGCGTCTCCTACGATCGATTCGACGAGCCGCACGCCAAGCAGTTCGGTCCATTGGGAGACGTCAAGCTTCCGTTCCAGACCGCATACCAGGTGACGAACGAACCGTGGTACCCGCACATCAGTTGGACCGGATACCAGGAGATGTTCGGCCGCCCGTTCCGCGAAACGAAGAACGAAATCTACGGAGGCCAGAGCTCGGTGTCGAAGGCCCTGGGCCAGCACTTTCTCAAAGCGGGCGCCGAGGCTCGGCAGTACCGGCTGACGCGAAAGGATCAAAACGAGGAGAACGGCCGGTTTGACTTCAGCGGCGGATTCACGCGTCGCGATCCGCAACAGGCCGACGCGACATCGGGAAATGCGTTCGCGTCCTTCCTGCTGGGATTCCCGGATGGCGCCAACACCTTAGTGGACATTACCGCGGCAAGCGTGCGGCAATATCGCTACTACGGTCTCTTTGTCCAGGATGATTGGAAAATCAACCAGAGAATGAGCCTCGGTCTTGGGCTTCGCTGGGACTATCAGCCTCCCGTCACGGAACGGAACAATCAGCTCGTGGTCGGCTTCGACACCTCGACGCCGAGTCCGCTGCAGGTCTCCGGCCTGCAACTCCGCGGAGGACTGCAATACCCCGGGATCAACAGCAACAAACATTCGCCCTATAGAGGGGATTGGAACAACTTCCAGCCGCGACTGAACTTCACGTATCAACTCTCGAATCGGATCGTCGGCCGCGCGAACGCCGGACGCTCGTATTTCGCCGTGACCGGCGGCGGCGGGAACGGATCGAACATCGAAGGTCTCATTCAGAACGGCTTCAGCCAGAGGAGTACGTTCATCTCCTCGGTCCAAACCGGAATTCCATTCAATACATTGGACAGGCCTTATCCCGAGGGCTTCGTGCCGGCGGCCAACGGCGCGCAGGGGCTGGCTACCGGCATCGGCACCAGCATTTCCTTCATGAATCCAAGTTTTGAGGTTCCGTACTCCGATCAATGGATGGCTGGATTCAACGTGGAGCTGCCGTGGAATGCCTCGCTCGATGTTGCCTACGTCGGCAATCACGTCTACAAGTTGCCGACTGCGAATGGAACGGCGCTTAACGAGGTGCCATACGCGGAACGGATCAAAGCGATCGAATCGATGGGCGGCAACGCCTCGTATCTGTCTACGGCAGTGCCCAATCCGTTCGCCGGTCTTGTGCCTGGGACATCCTTGAATACTTCCACAATCAGCCGCGGCCAGTTGCTCCGTCCTTATCAGCAATTCATCGGCATTACAGAGACGCTCGATAACAATGGATGGTCCAGCTACAAGGGATTCGAAATCGTTGCGAATAAGCGCCTCTCCCATGGTCTGACGTCCAC
>Ga0114129_10004837_pt1 | contig 19019 bp, 12 predicted proteins | sample RhiMetdeltSRZDD1_FD_80071 | JGI IMG/M metagenome (GOLD analysis project Ga0114129, IMG submission 80071) | Populus rhizosphere microbial communities from Tennessee, USA - Rhizosphere MetaG P. deltoides SRZDD1 (version 2) (version 2) | ecosystem: Host-associated > Plants > Roots > Rhizosphere >...
CTCGGCCACGATCGCGTCGGCTCGCCGCAGCAGCGCGAGCCGATCCGGCGTGACTTCCCCGAGAATCCGCACCGCCAGTCCCGGTCCCGGGAACGGCTGTCGGACCACGAATTCTTCGTCGAGACCGAGTTGACGTCCGACGACGCGGACTTCGTCCTTGAAGAGCTCGCGCAGCGGCTCGACGAGCGTCATCCGCATGCGCTCGGGCAGACCGCCGACGTTGTGATGGCTCTTGATGACCGCCGACTGACCGACGATGGCCACTGACTCGATGACATCGGGGTACAACGTGCCCTGTGCCAGAAAATCCACCTGCCCGAGTTTGGCGGCTTCGGCGTCGAACACGTCGATGAACGTCGCGCCGATGATCTTCCGTTTCTGCTCGGGATCGACCACGCCTGCGAGCCGGTCGAGGAACATCTGCGACGCATCGACGAACACCAGCGGCAATTGCAGCCGCTCGAACCGTTTTCGCACCTGGCTGGCTTCGTTGAGCCGCAGCACGCCGTTGTCGACGAAGATACACGTGAGCTGATCGCCGACCGCTCGATGGAGAATCAGCGCCGCCACAGTCGAGTCGACGCCGCCGCTCAACGCGCAGACGACGCGTCCGCCGCCCACCCGCGCACGAATCCGTGCGGTCGCCTCCTGGATGAACGACGCCATCGTCCAGTCGCCGGTGCAGCCGCAGACGCCGAACGCGAAGTTGCGGAGGATTTCGAGGCCCCGTTCCGTATGGACGACCTCGGGATGAAACAGCAGCGCGTAGAGCTGGCGCTCGGGGTTGGCCATCGCCGCAACCGGCGCGTTCGCGCTCGTCGCCACGACCGCGAATCCGTCGGGCGCGTCGGCGACGAAATCGCCGTGACTCGCCCAGACGCGGATCTCGTCGGGCACATCGGCGAACAGCGCGGCGGGACTGGCGCGGCTCGCAACCTTGACGACGGCATGTCCGAACTCGCGCTGCGGCGCGGGGGCGACGCGCCCGCCGAGCGCATCGGCCATCAACTGCATGCCGTAGCAGATGCCCAGCACCGGCGTGCCCAAGGTGTACACCTCCGCGTCGCATTTCGGCGCGCCCGGCGCGGAGACGCTCTTCGGGCCGCCCGATAAGATGATCCCGGCGGGATTCCGCGCGCGAATCTTCTCGATCGGCGTGTCCGGCGACCACACCTCCGAATACACCGAGAGCTCTCGCAGGCGCCTGGCGATGAGCTGGGTGTACTGCGAGCCGAAATCCAGGACGAGGATGGTTTGGTGGCTCACGAAGGGACCCGAGGTAGACGCTATTATAGCGGTGTGTCCGCTCGGCTCACCACAAGATGTTGTAGTGCACTTGCCCTGATGGCGGCGGCCGCGGTGACGTTCTGCGGGCAGTCGACGCGTCCCGCGCCGTTTCCCAGGGCGCTGCCGTCCAGAGAGAAAATCGATCGCACGCCGCCCGCGCTCACGCCGATCCGCACCGTGTGGTCTCTGCCCTTGAACAATCAGCTGGCCGCTTCGCCCGCGTACGACAAAACGCTCGCCTTCTTCCCAATCGCCGGCGATCGCGTCGTCGCGTACGATCTGACTTCGGGAAAGCAGATCTGGATCGCATCGACGCGGCCGCAATTCGATCCGGTCGCGGGCGACGGTCTCTTGTTTCTCGTCGAGCCGGATGCGCTGACGGCGCTCCGCGTCGCCGATGGCAGCATCGGATGGCAGTTGCCGCTTGCGGACGCGCTCGCCGTTCATCCCGTGTGGGACAACGGCTGGCTCGTGGCCGCGACGCAAGCGGGATCGATCCTCGCGTTCCGCGCGGCCGACGGGCGGCTGATCTGGTCGCGCGATCTCGGCTCGCCCGCGCACGCCGCGCCCGCGCTCGCGGCCGATCGCGTGTACGTGCCGACCGCCGACCATCGCATCGTCGCGCTGCGCGTCGATACCGGCGCACCGATCTGGGAGCGCCGCCTGGGCGGTCCACCCCATGAAATCCTCGCGCTCGACGATCGTCTGTACGTCGGATCGAAGGACAACTATTTCTATGCGCTGATGACGAAAGATGGACGCGTCGACTGGCGGTGGCGCACCGGCGGCGACGTCATCGGCGTGCCGCTGGCCGACGAAGATCGGGTGTACTTCGTGGCGCTCGACAACGTGCTGCGTGCGCTCGATCGCGTGAGCGGCGGACAAGACTGGATGCGCCCGCTGCCGCTGAGGCCGACGAGCGGGCCCGTCCGCGCGGGATCGACGGTTGTCGTGACGGGACTCGCGCCGGCGCTCAGTGTCTTCAACGCCGTCGACGGTGTCGCGGCCAAGGAGATTCCGGCGGCGCCCGAAGTCGCGGCGCCGCCGTACGTCCTGGATGACCCCGCGAGCGGGCTGCCGCAACTGCTCTACCTGACGCGCGATCTCGCGACGGGCGCCACTGCGACGCTCGTGACACGCAGCTTCGAACCGGAGATTGCGCCGGTCGCTCCGCTGCCGAACCTCGTCACCTTCGGGCCGCCGACGGCGACGTCGACGACTCCGCGGTGACCTCGCGAACCGCGGCGGCGAGACGGCGAATGCCTTCCTCGATCCGCTCGTGCGACGCGGCCGAGAACGCGAGCCTCGCGAAGGCGGTGTGGCGCCCGTCGACGAAGAACGCGCTGCCGGCGACGTAGACCACGCGGTTGGCCACGGCTCGATCGAGGAGCGCATCGGTGTCGATGCGTTCAGGCCTGCCAGCCGGTCCCGCGAACGACGCCCACAGAAAGAAGCCGCCCTTCGGCTCGGGCCAGGACACGAGACCGCCGAGCTCGCGCCGAAGCGCCTGCTCCATCACGCGGCGTTTGGCCTGATAGTAGCCGCGCAGCATCGGCAGCCGCGCGGCGAGCGTGCCGCGCTTCCACAACTCGTACACGATTCGCTGATCCAGCGCACCGGTACACAAATCGGCGGCCTGCTTCGCCACTTCGATCTTCGCCGCAATCGGCGCGGGCGCCGCGATCCACGCGACGCGGAATCCGGGGGCCAGGGTCTTCGAGAAGCTGGACATATAGACGACACGACCGCCGGCGACATCGCCCTCGTCGGCCTTGATCGGACGCGTGTCCGCTTCGCTGGCGGCATCATCGAAATGGAGCGCGCCGTAGGGATCGTCCTCGACGATCAGCACGTCGCGCCGCGAAGCCCACTCGAGCAGCCGGCGACGCTTCTCCAGGCTGATCAGCAGGCCGGTCGGATTCTGGAAATTCGGCACGACATAGAGGAACGCAATGCGGCGGCCGGCGGCGCGCTCGCGATTCCAGACGCGATCGAGATCGTCGAGGTCGATCCCGTCGCGGTCCTGCTGCACGCCGGCCAGCGTCGCCTGCGCGTTGCGAAACGCCGCGATCGCACCGGTGTAGGTCGGCAGCTCGACCAGGACGGCGTCGCCCGGATCGACGAACACGCGCGCGCAGAGATCCAGCCCCTGCTGCGATCCGGTCGTCACGATGACGTCGTCGACGCCGGCTGTGATGCCGCGCTCGCTCAGAATCTGCGGCAAGGCTTCGACGAGCGGCTGATAGCCGCGAGTCGGCCCGTATTGCAGGACTGTTGGATCCGAGCCGTCGAGGACCGAGGCGGCGACGTCGCGGAAATCGTCCCAGGCGAAAATGTCAGGCGCCGGGAACCCCGGAGCGAACGAGATCAGGTCCGGCACTCGAAGACCGAGCGCGCCCATCTTCCGAATGGCCGACTCCTGCATCGTTGCCGCCGCGCGCGAAAACACTTTGTCGTAATTGGTAACCGGCATACAGGGTGATGTAGGCGCCGAGCGCCGTGAGACCGAGATACTGGAACAGCAGGCCGCGCAGGAGCAGCGCGGCGATCTGCAGCGGAAACACCGCCAGCCCGACGAGCGGGACGAAGGCAATCAGGCCGACACCCGACCACGCCAGCGCGGACGCGAACGTGGCGGCCACCACCAGCACGCAGACGACGAGGAAGACGCCGGCGAGCTGGCGAAACTCGGCGCGCACGAAGCGGATCAGCGCGCGACAGGCGCGCCCCAGACCGGGGCCTTCCACGGCGATGGCGATCTGCATCAGCAAATAGGCGAGGTTGACGAGCGTAATCCAGGCCACGAGCGCGGCCGCCGTCACGGCCGCGATGAAGGTCCAGCCGACGATGAGCACCCGTCCGCTGACCGCCTGGTAGCCGCGGACGATCACGACCAGGTAGCTGCCGACCGAGAGCCCGTAGACGATCATCAGCAGCAGCCCGAGCGCGAGGTATGGACGAAACAGCCGGGCACACCCGTCGAAGAAGCGCTGCAGCGTGAAGCGCGCGGCGCTGCGCAGATGCTCCAGCGTGATCGGTTCGCGCTCGATGGGGCCGGCGTCGGCGTTGGCAGCCAGCAGGACGTCCATCGTGCCGCCCTTGACGAGGAACATCAACACCGAGCCGCCGAACAGGACGACGCCGAACGCCGCGATGAATGCGACGAGCGCGACCGGCTCGGACATCAGCGCGCTCGCGATGGTGGTGAAGATGTCGCGCAGGCTGCCTTGAAGGAGATCCGCCAGGTCGGCGCCGAGCAGCACCGCGACGAGGATCGCGGCGCCGATGATCGGGACGGCGAGCAGGACCTGAAACGTCGTCTCGGCCACGAACTGAATCGCGACGGTCTGCCAGTTGGCGGCGGCGAGGAGCGCGCCGCGCTTGAGCAGGTGCTTGAGGTCCAAAGGAGGCTTTACTCTGCGGCCGCTTTCCGCCCAGTCAACGCTTTTCACTATAGCACCCGTGTATTCTTGACACGTGCCGCCCTGCGATTTCGATATCTGACCTGTGTCCCTCATCCTGCGCGTGGCGCGAACGGGGTTCGCCGCCGCGCTTCTCGTCGCCCTCGTCGGCTGGGCGTCCGAGCGTCAGCGGTTCGGGCCGTCGGATCGAGCGGCGCTGGCGCGCGTCGAGAGTGAGCTGCGCCAGCGCTTCGATGCCGCCGCCGAGACGCTCGGCACCCTCGCGGCGCGCGTAGCCGCCAATCGCGCCGTGCTCGGGGAGGCCTCGCGCGACGCCGCCGCCGTCAAGCGGCTCTTCGAGGACTGCACGGCGGCGATTCCGCGCGAGGACGCCGGTCGTACCGGCATCACGATTTACGACGCGAGCGCCGCGCCGCTGGCGTGGGCCGGCCGCGTGTCGGACCTGCCGCGCGCGCGAATCGACGGACCGGCGACCTTGTTCGTCGCTCCCGGCGCGCTCGGACCGCGGCTCGTGCGCGTCGAGCCGGTGACCGACGGCGCGGGATCATCCGCACCGCGGCTGGGGACGTCGGTGGTGGAACAGATCCTCGGGACGGCATCGAACGCGCCCGGACCCGCCGACACGTTCGTGCTCTCGACGTCGATCGCGCCGGTCACCGTGCGCACGACCGTCGCGATGCGCAATCCGGAATCGTCGGCCCGCCACGAATACTCCTTCGCGATCCCCTCGAAAGATGGGGGGGTTCTGGTCGAAGCGGAAGTCTCGCGCGCCGATCTCGCGGCGGCCCGGGCGCGATGGAGACGCGGCGTGCGCGCCGCCGTCATCGCCGTCGTCGGCGTCACGCTGCTCCTCTGCGCGTGGCCCACCGTCGAGCTGCGGCGCCGGGCGCCGAACGCGGCGACGTTTCTCGTGGCGACGGCGGCGACGGTCGCGATGGTGCTCGCCGCCCGGATCATGTTCTGGATCGCCACGGCGGCCGCCGTCGACTCGCCGACCGCCGGATCGCCGCTCAATCTGCTGCTGACCGCGCTGACCACGGCCGCGCTCGCCTGGCTGGCCATCGATCTCATCGAGCGCCGGCGGCTGGCCAAGCCGCGCCCGCGCGTGCTGTCGCGATCGTTCGGCGCCGGCGCGGGGTGGTTGGCCGCGTTCGCGACCGCAGGACTCGCGGGCACCTGGCTGATTTGGTTGTACGAACGGATCATTCAGGCGGTCGTCTCGCATACCGACCTCGACGTGCTGCATTTCTCGCTGCATCCGATCAGCGCGCCGCGCATCGCGCTGACGTTCGCGCTCGTCCTGTTCGACGCGGCCATCATCTGGAGCGCGGCGGCGATGATTCGCGTGCCGGCGCTGGTCAGCCGTGCGCCGCGAAGCACCGCCTGGCGTGCGGGCGCCGCCGCGGCATGGGTGGCCGGCGCGCTGCTCGCCACGTTCGTGCTGCGGCTGCCGGGGCCACCGGTGCCCGCTGGACCGCTCGCGGTCGCCGTCGGCGCCGCCGGCGCGTGCGCGATCGTGCTGGCGCGCGAGGGCGGCAAACTGCGGCGATCATCCCAGGCGGCGCGGCTCCTCGCCGTGTTCCTGGCGCTGCTCGTCCCCGCCGTGGCGATGTACCCGTCGCTGTTCGCCTATGCGACCGACGCCAAGGAGCTGCTGGTCGCCGGCGAGTACGGGCCGCAGGCGCGCCGCCAGCGCGACGATTTGAAGCTGCGGCTGGCGCACACGCTCGATCAGATTGACGCCCTGCCGTCGCTGCCGCAGTTCGTGGCGGCATCGGGCCGTCCCACGGCTTCGGCGCCGGCGACCGACCGCGCGTTTTTCGTCTGGTCGATGACGGATCTCGCCACGTATCGTCTGACCTCCGCCATCGAGCTGTACGGCGCCAACGGCCTGCTCGTCGACCGGTTCTCCAGCCTGCCCGAGTACGCCGCGTCGCGGTACTTCCCGGCGAGCTGCGACTGGGAAGCCTTCGACGAGGTCTCGTCATTCGGATCGGCGGTACTTCACGTGACGCGCGCGAGCCGCGGCATCTGTGAGCGCGGCCGTCCCGTCGGCGCCATCGTCGTGCGCGCGATGCTCGACTATCGGACGCTGCCGTTCATTTCGTCACAGAGTCCCTATCTCGAATCGCTTCGTCCGAAGCGCGAGGCGCGGGCCGAGGGCGTCTTCGGGCGCGACATCGAGTTCGTCGTGTACGGCTGGAGCCGCGCGCCGCTCTTCACCTCCGGCACGGACGTGTGGACGCTGCCCGACCGGGTCTTCCAGCGGATGGTCGAGTCGCGGGAGCCGTTCTGGGACGAGCTCGAACGCGACGACCTCACGTATCGGGTGTATTTCCTGAACGATCGCGGCGGCATTTACGCGCTCGGCTATCCGGTGATCACGTGGTTCGGTCACTTCATCAACCTCGCCGAGCTCGTCACGCTGACCGGCGTCCTGTACATCGCGTTGCTCCTCTGCGCCACGCTGTTCAATCTGCTGACGTCGCGCACGCCGGCCAGCGGACGCGCGCTGCTGCGTGAAGTGCGATCGAGCTTCTATCGCAAGCTGTTTCTGGCGTTCTGGCTCGTGGCGGTCGTCCCGGTGGCGATCCTGGCGTTCGCGACGCGCGCCTACTTCGCGTCGCAGCTCCGCGCGACGAGCGAAGAGGCCGCCGCGAAGACGGTGACCGTCGCGCAGCGGCTCGTCGAGGACTACGCGTCGCTGCAGCAGCGCGGCCCCGGGTCGCTCACCGGCATCGACGATCAGATCATGGTCCTCGTGCGGCGCGCGATCGACGAAGACGTGAACCTCTTCGACCGCGATCGCCTGCAGGCCACGAGCGCGCGCGATCTCTTCGCGACGCAGCTCCTCCCGATCCGGACGCCGGGCGAGGTGTACAAGACGATTCTGCTGGATCGAATGCCGACGTTCGTCGGCGAAGAGCAGGTCGGCGACCTCACGTCGTATCGCCTCGCCGCCGCGCCGGTGCGCGCGGGCGGACGCGAAGGCATCGTCACCGTGCCGCTGACGTCGCGCCAGCAGGAGATCGAGCTGCAGATCGACGAGCTCGATCGTCGCGTCCTGTCGGCGGCGGTGTTGTTCAGTCTGCTCGGCGCGGCGATCGGCTACTGGATGGCCGAACGGATCGCCGATCCGGTCAATCGCCTCACGCGCGCGACGCGGCGGATTGCGCGCGGCGATCTGGACGCGCGCATCGCCACCACCTCGACCGACGAGCTGCGCCGCCTGGTGGAGGATTTCAATCGCATGGCCGCGGACCTCCAACGCCAGCGCGCCGAGCTCGAGCGCACGCAGCGCATCGAAGCCTGGGCCGACATGGCGCGCCAGGTGGCGCACGACATCAAGAATCCGCTGACGCCCATCCAGCTCTCGGCCGAGCACGCACGCCGCGTCAACATCGATTCCGGGCGCCCGCTCTCGCCGGTGCTGGACGACTGTGTGAACGCGATCCTCACGCAGGTGAAGCTGCTGCGCCAGATCGCGGCGGAGTTCTCCAGCTTCGCCACGTCGCCCACGCCGAGACCCGAACCGACCTCGGTGTCCGCGCTCATTCACGAGGTGATCGAACCGTATCGGGCGGGTCTGGAACGTGTGGCGATCGACGTCGTCGCGCCTCCCGATCTGCCGCAGGTCGACATCGACCGGACGCTCTTCGCGCGCGCGTTGACGAACATGATTGAAAACGCGCTGCACGCGATGCCTGGCGGCGGGACGCTGACGATCTCCGCCCGGGTCGAGGGTCCGGCCGTGATCGTCGAAGTCGCCGATACCGGCGTCGGCATGGACGCCGACGCGCTCAGGAGGATCTTCGAGCCGTATTTCTCGACAAAGGCGACCGGCACGGGTCTGGGTCTGACGATCGCCAAGCGCAACGTCGAGTTGATTGGCGGAACGATTCAAGTGCGCAGCGCGCGCGGCGTCGGCACGACGGTGGTGATCACGCTGCCGCTCAGCGGCCCTCCACGCTGAACGCGAGCAGCACGTTGCCGCGCATCCCACCCCAGGTGCCGTAGCCCGACGTCGTCAGCACGACGCCTTCGGCGATCGCGGGTCCGCCGACGTCGATCGATCCACCGCGCGCCGTCACGCCGTTCACGGTGTCGAACTCGCGTGCGGTGTCGAAATCCCAGAGCATCTGTCCGTCTTTCGTCGAGAACGCGCGGAAGTGTCCGTCGATCGAGCCCGACAGCACGGCGCCCGGTATGACGGCCGACGGTGCGGAGAGCGCCGGACTGCAGGATGGCTTTTCCCCACACGCATTCGGCCGCGCAACCCAGACCTGCTTGCCGTCGGTGACACGAATCGCGAAGAGCCCCCCGCCGACGCTCGCGTCAATCCCGCCGCGGCCGAGCAACGTGCGATCCCTGAACGTGAAGTCCGACAAGGGCACGTACACATGCTCGCCATCGGCGGCCGATCCCCATTCGATGCCTCCGAGCTCGCCGCCACGACCGATCGTCGTGCTCCAGAGCTTTCTGCCGCCCTTGTCCGGATCGAAGCCGTACACCACGGCCGACTTCTGACCGGCCACGAGCACACGCCTGCCGCCGCCGAGCGTCACGAGGATCGGAGACTGACCGAAATCATGGTCGGGGCCGGCCTTCTCGGGACAATTCGTCAGATCGGCGCTCATGCACGCCATGTTGAACGCGTCGCCCGCGGTCGTTTGCTGGACCCACTTGATTGCGCCCGTGTCGAGATCGAGGGCGACGATCGCATCGCTCGTCGGCGCGGCCGGCTGGCTGTAAGAGTCGCCGGTGCCCACGTAGAGCGATCGCGTCGCCGGATCGATGGTCGGCGCCGACCAGACACCAGCCCCGGACGGCCCCCACATCTGCGTGCCGCGCGCGTTCTTCGCCTGCGGCTTCGGCTGCTCGCCGATCGTGTAGGCCTTCCACACCTGGTCGCCGGTCGCCGGATCGAGCGCGACAACGCTGCCGCGAAACGTGCAGCACTCGTACATCGGCTGGCCGCCGATCCCTTCTTCGCCCGATGAGACCGGCACGTACAACCGCCGGTTGTACAGCACCGGCGATCCCGTGATGCGCGCCGTACGATGATCCTCAATCTTCTTTTTCCATCGCAGCTCACCGCTCGCGACGTCGACGCCATACACGGTCGCCCGCAAATCGCCGAAGTACGCCGTCGTCGATTCGACGAGGACCGCGCCGCGCACGCCTGCGTCGGCCTTGAACGTCCAATGCACGCATCCGTCGCGAAGCCCGAGCGAGTACACCCGGCCCGACGCGCTGCCGACGAACACGCGTCCGCCGACGACCGTCGGCTGTGCCGCCGCGGCGTTCTCGCCTTCGAACCCGAAGGCCCATTTCAGCTTGAGCGCCGGAACCTGCCCGGCGGTGATGCCCGGTCGCCGCTGGAAGCGATCGTTGGCGAGCGTGACGCCCCATCCGTTCCAGGGCGCCGGCGATGCACCGGCATCGAACGGCGACGCGGCGCAGCGCGGTCCGGCGGTCGGCGCCGGCGTCGTCGAACGGGCCGTCGACAGGAACGCCGCGATGGCGCGCTTCTGCGCGGCCGTCAGCGTCTCGCCCTGCACGCGCATCGTGCCGGACTCGAGCGAGGCGACGATGCGTTCGACGGGCAACGCGGCGATGACGTCGCGCGCCGGCGCGCGAGAGACAGCGCCGCCCTCGTGACATGACGCGCACTGCTGCGCGTAGAGCGCCGCGCCGTCCTGCGCACGTAACGGCGCCGCGAAAAGCACGACGAACACGGCGCACGCACTGCGGCGCATATGAAGCCTCCGGTGCGGCGGATTATATGTTGGCTAACTGGCGGCGCTGTCGCGCGCAGGCGGTTCCTGCGACGAGGACGGAGCGGGCGCGCTGGCCTCGGACGTCTGGCCGCGGCCTCCACGATGCCTGATGCGGCTGATCGCCATGCCGACGAACGCGGATGCGAGATAGCTGTAGGCCATCGCGACGAGCACGAATCGCGGATGCGTGGCGACCGCGACGATGCCCGCGGCGATGAAGATGAGCACGGTGTACGGCTGGCGCGCCCGCAGGTCGAAGGTCTTGAAGCTGCGGAACCGGATCGTGCTGACCATCAGGATGGCGGGCACGAGCACCATCGCCAGCGCGGGCAGCGCTTCGCGGTAGTCGTAAAGACCCCACGGGTACGCGTAGACGGTCGCCGCGGGAACCGCCGCCGCCGCCGGGCTCGGCATGCCGACGAAGTACCGCTTGTCGCTCGCGGACATACCCTGGATGTTGAAGCGCGCGAGCCGCATCGCGGCGCACGCGACGAACATGAACCCCGCGGCCCACCCGAGGCGTCCGAGCGCCGACAGTCCCCATGCGAACGACAAGACGGCCGGCGCGATGCCGAACGAGATGACGTCGGCCAGCGAGTCGAACTGAAGGCCGAACTCGCTCTCGGAGCCGGTCAGCCGCGCGATCCGGCCGTCGAGCATGTCGAGCGCGAACGCGAAGCCGATGAACGGCGCCGCCGTCTCGTACTCGCCGCGCATCGCGTACACGACGCACGCGTAGCCGCAGAACATGTTGCCCATCGTGAACATACTGGGCAGCAGGTACACGCCGCGCCGGAACCGCCGCCGGGGCCGATCGGTCCCCCGGCGCAGAAACCGGAGCCGTGAGTGGTGTCGCTCAGCCATGGCTGACGGGCTTCGAGTGTAGCACCGCGATTACCGTTTCGCCGCCGCGAACGACATCCCCTACCTTGACCGTAATCGTCGACGCCGGCGGGACAAACACATCCATGCGCGAGCCGAACTTCATGATGCCGAAGCGATCCCCCGCGCGCACGTCGGCGCCCGTCGCCACGCGACAGACGACGCGGCGCGCGAGGATGCCGACAATCTGCCGCGCGACGACGTGCTGCCCCGCGTGATCGATCCAGATCTCGCTGCGCTCGTTGGTGTTCCCCGCGTCGTGGCGGTACGCGGGCAGGAATCGTCCCGGGATATAGCTGACGCGGGTCACGCGCCCCGACACCGGGATGCGATTCACGTGCACGTCGACCGGCGAGAGAAAAATGCTGACCTGGTTCCACTCGCCTGGCGGCGCCGCCTCGCGAATCGCGGGACCCGCGACGAGCACGCGGCCGTCGGCCGGCGACAGCACGACGTCGGGATCGGACGGGGCGGCGCGCTCGGGATCGCGAAAGAAGAAGGCGAAGAACGCGCCGAGGAGGACGAACGGGATTGCGAGGACCCAGGCGACGAGCGCGCCCGACACCAGCGCAACCAGTAGCGCGCCGGCAATGAACGGCAGTCCTGCTGGATCTAAGCGCATCTGGTGATCGGCGATCGGATGATCGGCGCGCGCGATCGCGCGATCGCCTGACCGCAGATCACCCGATCATCCGATCGCCGATGGTCAGGCCTGCTGCCGGTGACGGCGCAGGATGTCTTCCATCCGATCTTTCAACTGGAGCTTGCGCTTCTTGAGGGTGACTTCTTCGAGTTGCTCGGGTTCGGAGAGGTAATGCTTGGCGGTAAGTTCGTGCAGGCGTCCTTCAAGTTCCTGATGTTTGGAGGCGAGGGTGTGGAACTCCTCGTCCGTTTTCAGCAGGTGTGCTTTCAGATCCTGCGCCTGTGCATTCATACTCCGCCTCCTTGGACATCGATTAATCGGGGGATTCGAGAGCGGTGGAGAGGGCCGTGCGGTTGCATCAATCCGGGGTTGTGTAACGAGGCGAAAGTACCACAACGATACGGGCGTTTTCAACCCCAGCCGTGGGGGTTTTCCGGGCCTTTTACGGGTCCTACAGGGTGCCGAGGTCTTCGCGCCAGAGAACCAGGGCATCTTCGACCGGCTTGGTGTAATACGCGCGGCGCACGCCGGCGACCGAGAAGCCGAAGCGCTCGTACAGCAGGCGCGCCGGATCGTTCGACCGGCGGACCTCGAGGGTCGCGCGTTGCGCGCCCATCCGTGCACCTTCGCGCAAGACGTGCGTCAGCAGCGCCGTCGCGACGCCGGCGCGTCGAGACTCCGGCTTCACCGCCAGGTTGTTGATGTGCAGCTCGTCGAGCACGTGCCAGAACGAGCAGAAGCCGACCACGCGTCCGCCGGCGTCGAGCGCGCGGAAGCAATACGACACGCCGCGATTCTCCATCTCGGCGAGGTACATCGCGCGCGTCCACGGATTCGTGAACGACGCCTCTTCGATGACCAGCACGTCGTCGATCTGTTCCGGCTTGGTCAGGGCTTCAATCCGCCACACGACGGTCTCTCGCAACCTCGGCATCAGGGCGCCTTATATATAAAGGATGCAGCCCCGCGGGGTCGACCGTGTCGCCGCGCCGGGCGCGTTCGAGCGCGATCCGGCCGATCGCGCCCGCCAGGAGCGGCGGCGCCAGCACGCGCCACCCAGGGGCTTCCCGCGTGATGACGTCAGCAAACAACAGGGCGCCGTCGCCCATCACGTCGACGCGCGCATCGCCCGCCTCGCGCCGCCATCGCGAGATGATTGTCGCGGGATCGCCGACGGTCGGTCCTTCGATGTCGCACAAGCGACCCGGCTCGAACAGCGGCGACGACTCGACGCGGTACAGCGCGGCGAACACGTCGCGCCGGTGCGCATCCATCCACGCCGCGACGTACGTGCCCGCGCGCGCCTCCCGGCTCGCGAGCTGCCCCAGCGCCTCGAGCGCCGGCACGCCGGTCATCCGCCGTCCGCCGACGAGCGCGAGCCCCTGCATCGTCGCGATGCCGATGCGCAATCCGGTGAACGATCCGGGACCCGACGCGACGGCATACAGATCGATGTCGGCGAGCGCGAGCCCGCACGCGTCGACGAGGGCGACGATCTCAGCCGGCAGACGTTCGGCGTGCGTGCGCGCCGCGTCGCCGCCGCGTTCCCCGATCACGCGGTCGCCGTCGACAAGCGCGACGCTTCCCGCGCGCGTGGTCGTATCCAGTGCCAGTACTCGCATTCGGCCGCTTGCAGCTAGATTAGACTCTAAGCATATGTCAGCGCCCGCGACGCCCGCGATGCGTCAGTATCTGGACGCCAAGCAGCAGCATCGCGATGCGATTCTCTTCTTTCGCATGGGCGACTTCTACGAGATGTTTTACGAAGACGCTCTGGTGGCCGCGCGTGCGCTCGAACTGACACTCACGTCACGATCGAAGGACGCCAACGGCGGCGGCATTCCGATGTGCGGCGTGCCGTTTCACGCCGTCGACGGCTACATCGCGCGGCTGGTGAAGAAGGGCTTTCGCGTCGCGATCTGCGAGCAGGTCGAGGACCCTCGCAAAGCGAAGGGGATCGTCAAGCGCGAGGTCGTCCGCGTGGTGTCGCCGGGAACCTTGACCGACGCCAAGTACCTCGACGCCCGCGAGCCCGCGTTCCTGATGGCGCTGGTGACGACCGATGACGGAGCGCGGCGGCCTCAGCCGAGCGTCGGCGTCGCGCTGCTCGATCTCTCCACCGGCGAATTCACCGCCGCAGAATATACCGGCGACGAGGGGATGCAGGCGCTCGCCGACGAGCTCGTGCTGCTGAAGCCGCGAGAGATCGTCGCCCCGAAGCGCGACGTCGACGGCGAGGCCGTGCTGCCGCCAATCGCCATCAACGGTCTGCCCGTCACGCCGCTCGAGCCGTGGGCGTTCGAGCTCGAATCGGCGCGCCGCACGCTCGTCGATCAACTTCGCGCCGGCGGCCTCGAAGGCTTCGGCCTCGATCGCCATCCCGCCGCGGTGGCCGCCGCCGGCGGGCTGGTGCGCTATCTGCGCGACAGCCAGAAAGTCGATCTCGCGCACGTCCGATCCATCACCTTCCGCCAGCGGACCGACGCCCTGCTCATCGACCCGACGACGGTCAAGCATCTCGAAATCGTCGAAGGATCGGAAGGCGGCCGCAGCGGATCGCTGCTCGACGAGCTCGATCGGACGGTGACGACGATGGGCAGCCGGCTGCTGCGATCGTGGCTGCTGCGGCCGCTCGTCGCGCTGGAGCCGATTCGCGATCGCCTCGACGCCGTCGAAGAGCTGGCGTTCCGGACGACCGATCGCGGCACGCTGCGCGAGACGATCAAGAGCGTGCAGGATCTCGAACGGCTCGTCGCCCGCGCGGCGCTCGGCACCGCGGGGCCGCGCGATCTCGTCGGCCTGAAGCAATCGCTGACCGTCGTGCCGCGCGTGCGCGCGGTGCTGGCCGAGCTGCAGGCGCCGCTCGTGCGATCGCTCGTCGCCGAGCTGGACGACCTCGCCGACGTCCGCGATCGCATCGCGGCGACCCTCATCGACGATCCGCCGGCGCTCGCGCGCGACGGCGGCTTCGCGCGCGACGGCGTGGATCCGGAGCTCGACCAGCTTCGCACCATCAGCCGGTCGGGCAAGCAGGTGATCGCGGAAATGGAGGAGCGCGAGCGCGCGCGAACCGGAATCGCCTCGCTGAAGGTCCGATTCAACCGGGTGTTCGGCTACTACATCGAAGTGTCCAAGTCGAATCTTCGCGCCGTGCCCGCCGACTATCACCGCAAGCAGACGATCGCCGGCGGCGAGCGCTTCATCACGCCCGCGCTGAAGGAATACGAGGACAAGGTGCTCGGCGCGGACGAGCGCATCCTCGAGCGCGAGCTCGACATCTTCGAGACGCTGCGCACCGCGGTGGCGGCCGAGGCGCCGCGGATTCAAGCGGACGCGCGCGCGCTGGCGACGCTCGACGTGCTCGCCACGCTGGCCGACGATGCCGCGGTGAACAACTACACGAAGCCGCACGTGCACGACGGCGACGATCTCGTGGCGGCGGACGCGCGGCACCCGGTCGTCGAGCGGCGGATCTCGCTCGCCGGCGATCCGTTCGTCCCGAACGACGTCGCGCTGAACGGATCGTCGTCTCAGCTCGCGATCCTCACCGGCCCGAACATGGGGGGCAAGTCGACGTACCTGCGGCAGACGGCGCTCATCTCGGTGATGGCCCAGGCGGGCTCGTTCGTGGCGGCGAGGACGGCGAAGGTGCCGATCGTCGATCGCATCTTCGCGCGCGTCGGCGCGTCGGACAACATCGCGCGCGGCCATTCGACGTTCATGGTCGAGATGCAGGAGACGGCGAACATCCTGCACTCGGCGACGTCGCGGTCGCTGGTCGTGCTCGACGAGATCGGCCGCGGCACGGCGACGTTCGACGGCCTCAGCATCGCGTGGGCCGTGGCCGAGTTCCTGGCCACCAACGCGAAAGTACGGCCGAAGACGCTCTTCGCCACCCACTATCACGAGCTGACCGATCTCGCCGATGCGACGCCGGGCGTCGTCAACTTCCACGTCGCGGCGCGCGAGTGGAAGGACGACATCATCTTTCTGCGGAAAATCGTTCCGGGCCGTTCGGATCGCAGCTACGGGATTCAGGTCGCGCGGCTCGCGGGACTGCCCCGCCAGGTCATCGATCGTGCGCGGGAGATTCTCGCCGCCCTCGAGCGCGACGAGCTGGCGCGGGGCGGGCGGCCGTCGGTCAGCGGGACGCCGTCGGAGCCGCAGCGGCAGCTCGGGTTGTTTCAGCCGCCCGTGCCGGAGGATCGTCTGCGCGAGCGGCTCGCCGCGGTCGACGTCGATCGCATGACGCCGCTCGAAGCGCTCGCGGTTCTGGCGGAGCTGAAAAATCTATGAGCGTCGCCAGTCCGACCGCTCCGCGCAAGCGAACCCTCAGCGACGTGATCGCCTCGCTTCGGCAACCGAAGGTCGCAGTCATGTTCGCGCTGGGCTTTTCCTCCGGGTTGCCCTTTTTTCTCAGCGGTAACACGCTCGGCTACTGGCTGCGCGACGAGGGGACGACGCTCGCGGCGATTGGATTCCTGTCGTGGGTCGGCCTCGCGTACTCGCTGAAGTTCCTGTGGGCGCCGATCATCGACCGCGTCGACGCCCCGGTGTTCGGCCGGCTCGGCCGCCGACGCGGCTGGATGATCGTCAGCCAATTGTTCGTGGCCGCCAGCCTCATCGTGCTGTCGGTGGTCGGGTTGCAGGCGGGGCTCGCGGTGGTCGGCATGATGGCCGTTGTCCTCGCCTTCTCCTCGTCGACGCAGGACATCGTCGTGGACGCGTGGCGGATCGAGGCGGCCGCGAACCCTGACGAGCTCGGCCTTCTGTCCGCCGCCTATCAGTTCGGGTACCGGCTGGCGATCATCGTGACGGAAGCGGTGATCCTCATCATCGCGAATCATTTCGGCTGGCGTTTCTCGTATTCGGTGATGGCGGCGTTCATGGTGGTCGGTGTGGTCGCGACCGTCGCGGCCAGGGAGCCGCTGCGCGCCGGCAAGGCTGTCCCATCGAGCGCCGAAGCGCCGATCTGGACGCCGCGCGGCTTTTTCGACGCCGTCATCGGCCCGTTCAGGGAATTCTTCCGCGTCTACGGAGCCGCCGCGCTGCTGATGCTCGCGATGATCAGCTTTTACCGGCTGCCCGAGTTCATGATGGGTCCGATGGCGAACCCGTACTATCACGACCTGGGTCTCTCGAAGGACGCCGTCGGCACCGTCCGGGCGTCCATCGGTCTCGTCGCGTCGATGCTCGGGATCGCTGCCGGCGGCTTCAGCGCGCTGAGGTTCGGGTATTTCAAGACCCTGATTGCGGCGCTCATCATCCAGAGTCTCGTGATCGCCAACTTCGCCACGCTCGCGTATACAGGTCCGGACATTCGCGTGTTCGGAGCGGTCATGTTCGCGGACAACTTCGGCATCGGGTTCGCGGGCGTCGCGCTCGTCACCTACATGTCGAGCCTGACGAGCATCGGCTACACCGCCACGCAGTACGCGCTTCTCAGCTCCACGTACACGTACGTCGGCAAGCTGGGCAAGGGGTTCTCGGGCGTGATGGTCGAGCGGCTCGCGGCCGGTCGGACACTGCTCGAAGGCTACGCGTTCTTCTTCATCGGGTGCGGCCTTCTGGGCATCCCCGCGCTCATCCTGTGCATTCTGCTCGCGCGTCGCGAACGCTGACCGCCGTCTTCGTTCTCGTGTGCGCCGTGTCTGCCTCGGCAGCCACGCTCTACGATCCGCGGCTTCACTTTCGCACGCTGCCGACCGAGCACTTCGTCATCTACTTCCATCAGGGCGAAGAGGCGCTGGCGCGCCGGCTCGCGGCGATCGCGGAGGAGACGTGGCACGCGCTGCAGCGTCCGCTCGGCGTCGTGCCGCCGAAGCGAACCCACGTGGTGCTCGTGGACCAGACCGAGCTGGCGAACGGGTGGGCGAACCCGCTGCCGTACGACACCATCATGGTGACGGCGGTCTGGCCGCCGGGATCGGAGTTCATCGGCGACACCGACGACTGGCTGCGCATGGTCTTCACGCACGAGTTCACGCACATCGTCCACCTCGATCGCTCCGAGGGCTGGGCCCGCGTCATCCGCCGGATTTTCGGCCGGATGGAGATCGCCTTTCCGAATCTGTTCCTGCCGCAGTGGCACGTCGAAGGGCTCGCGACCTACGAGGAGAGCGTCATCACCGGTTATGGCCGTCTGCATGCCGGCGATTTCGGCGCCGTCGTCGACGAGGCTGCGCGATTGCGCCGCCTCGAGCCGCTCGATCGCGTGAACGGCGGGCTGACCGACTGGCCTGACGGCGACGGGGCGTACGCGTACGGCGTCGGCTTCCATCAATATCTGGCCGATCGCTTCGGCGCGGAAACGCTCGCGAAGCTCGCCGAGGCGACGGCGCGGCGTGTGCCGTTCACGGCGTCACGGGTCTTCCAGCGCATCTACGGTCAGTCGCTCGGCAGTCTGTGGCGGGACTATCAGGCGTCGCTCGCCGAGCCCGCGACCGAACCGGCTGTTTTCGCCGGCGACGCGAAGCGCCTCACCAATCACCACTACATCGTCAGCGGACCGCGGTTCGATCGGGCGGTCTGCCCCACGTGTACACCCGAAGTCGTCTATTCGCTGCTGACGCCGGATGGATTTCCGTCACTCAATCGCGTTGCGCTCGACGGATCGCCGCCGCGCCAGATTACGCGGCGCTATCTCGGGTCGACCACGGCGTTCGGATCCGATCACTTGTACTTCGATCAGCAGGAGGTTCGTCGCAACACCGGCATTTACAGCGACCTCTATGCGTGGTCCCGCACGACGGGACGCGTCCGTCGACTGACGTCGGAATTGCGGTTGATGGACCCGGATCTCTCGCCAGACGGCCGGACGCTGGCGTGCGTGCAGAACCGCCCGGGTCAGCGCGATCTCGTGTTGGTTGATGTGGCTGATGAGGGGCCACATGCGATGCGGATCGAGACGTTGATCTCGGAACCCGAAACGCAATTCAACACGCCGCGGTGGTCGCCTGACGGCCGGTCGATCGCGATCGAGCGGCATCGGCCGGGCGGCCTGTC
>Ga0114129_10004838_pt1 | contig 19018 bp, 14 predicted proteins | sample RhiMetdeltSRZDD1_FD_80071 | JGI IMG/M metagenome (GOLD analysis project Ga0114129, IMG submission 80071) | Populus rhizosphere microbial communities from Tennessee, USA - Rhizosphere MetaG P. deltoides SRZDD1 (version 2) (version 2) | ecosystem: Host-associated > Plants > Roots > Rhizosphere >...
GCAGGTACCCACCCTCCTCCATCGCCCCGACACCGCCTTCCGGGCCAGTCGAGTTGCCCCGGCCGGCCCGACCCATGCGGTCTCCTCCAGGACCGGCCAGGCCGCCTGCGGGATCACGGTCGACGGGCTGGAGGTGCTGGACCAAGATTGGGAGGAAGCCTTCTTCGTCGAGAAATGTCCTGGGTGTTTCGCCGCCGTCCTGACCGACACTGACGACTAGCAGCATCGCCATCGCCGCCGATGTCCTCTTGGCGCAGGCGCTACGGCGCAGCCACCACCGACGTCGTGATTCCTACGGAATCAGCCGTGCGTTCGGCTTGCCTTCTTGACGCCACTTCGTCCCAGCAGCCTCTCAGACGGCAAGCATGGCGCAGCTTCGGCCGACGGTAGGCAGCCAGTTACTAAAGAGTACGGAAGTAGCTGGATATTCGAACTGCGCTGACCTGGGCAAACGCCCTCCGGCGAGTCCAGCAGTCAGGTTTCTCCTTGGTAACGTCGCTTGCTGGCACCAAACAGCATATGTGAGCCCTGAACGCGAGCCTCACTGCAGCCCTCACAGTGTCGAACCTTGGCCGCTGGGCGTGATCCCAACCAAGCGATGAACGGGCGCGCTTGGGCGCAGAGTTGGTGGCCGACCACTGGCGCCTCCGACGGATCACCCTGCGCCGGCTCGCCCTGGTTCTGGCTGGAGCCGTTGGGCGAGGGCAGTGTAACGGCGGCCGGCGCCCTGGGTGCGGACGGCCTTGGCCAGGGCGCGTCGGCTGCCGACCAGCACCACGAGCTGTTTGGCTCTGGTGACGGCGGTGTAGAGCAGGTTGCGCTGGAGCATCAGCCACGCACTCATCGTGAGGGCCACGACCACGCAGGGATACTCACTGCCCTGGGAACGGTGAATGCTGACCGCATAGGCGTGGGTCAACTCATCCAGCTCGTCGAAGCCGTAGGCCACCTCCTCGTCCTCGTCCAACAGCACCCGGAGCTCCTGGTCGTCGAGCGAGATGGCGGTTATGACCCCGACCGAGCCGTTGAACACCCCGGCGGAGCCCTTGTCATAGTTGTTCCGAAGCTGCATGACCTTGTCGCCGGCCCGGTAGACGCGGCCGCCGAAGCGGCGCTCAGCAAGCCCCTCTCGGCCTGGGGTCAGCGCGGCCTGGAGCCGCTCGTTCAGCGCCCCGGCGCCGGCTGGTCCTCGATGCATGGGACACAGCACCTGTACCTCGCGTCCCGGGTCGAGGCCGAAGCGGCGGGGCAGCCGGTTGGCCACGATGTCCACCACCAGGTCGGCGACCTGCTCCGGGTCGTCCTCAGCGAACAAGAAGAAGTCGGCAAGACCATGGGTCAGCGGCGGCTGGCCGGCGTTGATGCGGTGGGCGTTGGTAACCACCCCGCTCTCCTGGGCCTGGCGAAAGATATGGGTCAACCGGACCCGGGGGAGCCGCTCGGCGGCCAGCAGGTCCCGCAGCACCTCCCCGGCGCCGACGCTGGGGAGTTGGTCCACGTCGCCGACAAACAGGAGGTGCGCTCCGGGGGGGACGGCCTTGACCAGCTTGTTGGCCAACAACACATCCAGCATGGAGGCCTCATCCACCACCAGCAGGTCGGCGTCCAGGGGATGGTCGCGGTCAAAGGCGGCATCCCCACCCGGGCGCAGCTGCAGCAGCCGATGCAGGGTGGCCGCCTCCAGCCCAGCCAGCTCCGACAGCCGCTTGGCGGCCCGCCCGGTCGGGGCGGCCAGCAGAATCTTGGCTCGTTTGGCCCGGGCCAGAGCGACCACGGCCCGCACCGTGTAGCTCTTGCCACAGCCCGGCCCGCCGGTCAGCACCGCCACCCGCTCGGTCAAAGCCAACCTGACCGCCGCCTCCTGCTCTGGCGCCAAGGTGACGCCGGTGCGCCGGCGCAGCCAATCCAGCGCGACGGTCCAGTCCACCGTCTGGAAGCTGGCCAGCCGGTCGACGGATGCGTCCAGCAGGCGCAGCAGCCCGGCGGCCAGCGCGACCTCGGCACGGTGGAACGGCACCAGCCAGATGGCCCGGTCCCTCGGGGCCTGCTCGTCGATGGGTGACTGGGGGGTGTTGGGGAGCGGCTCGGCGACCACGCCCTCCTCCTGAATAAGCTCCTCAAGGCACCGGCTGGTGATCCCATCCTCCACCTCGAGCAGACCCGTGGCCTTGGCCACCAATTCCGTCTCGGGCAGATAGCAGTGGCCATCCTCAGCCGCCTGCGACAGCGCGAACTGCAGGCCCGCCTTGACCCGCTGCGGGCTGTCATGAGGAATGCCGAGGCTGCGGGCGAGCTGGTCGGCGGTCTTGAACCCAATCCCCCACACGTCGCTGGCCAGCCGGTACGGCTCCCGACGGACCACCTCGATGGCGTCGTCGCGGTAGGTCTTGTAGATCCGCACCGCCAGCGAGGTCGACACTCCGACGCCTTGGAGGAAGACCATGACCTCCTTGATGGCCTGCTGCTCGGCCCAGGCGGTCGTGATCATCGCGGTCCGCTTGGGACCCAGCCCGGGCACCTCGACCAGGCGGCCCGGCTCCTCCTCGATCAGCCGCAGCGTGTCTTCGCCGAAGTGGTCGACGATCCGCTCGGCCATCTTGGGGCCGATCCCCTTGATCAGCCCCGAACCCAGATACCGGCGGATCCCCTGGATCGTCGCCGGCAGCACCGTGGCGTAGGCCTCGACCTGGAACTGGCGGCCGTACTGGGGATGGCTGGCCCAGCGGCCCTGCAGCCGCAGGCTCTCCCCGGGCTGGGCCCCAAGCAGCGGACCGACCACCGTCAGCAGGTCGCTGGACCGGTCGGTGGCCACCCGGGCCACGGTGTAGCCCGTCTCCTCGTTGGCGTAGGTGATCCGCTCCAACACCGCCTCCAAGGTGGACGGTGCCGCCCGCGTCTGCTGCATACCGGGGACAGTACCGCCCCCGCCCGACCAAGTCGCCATATGGCCACCACCCACCTCGACCATGCTGGGTTGCCCACTCTGTCCCTTCCGGCGACCGCGTTGCAGGTCGGCTGGACGCTCACTCAGTAGCTGGTATGCCGGGCGAGGAACCGTGGACGGCCAGGCCGCGAGTGTGAGTGCCGGACGCGAACCTCACAGCAGCGCTCACACGGCCAGTAGTGGGCCATCCCAATGGTGTTCAGCGGCGGACTGTTCGTCGGCGGCGTGATCTCGATCGCCTGGAGCCCGTCCCCGCCTGGCGGGCAGCCGACCCGGTGGACTTCCACCACACACCTTGCGCGAGCGTGCCCAGGTCCGCGGCGCCCGCCTGCTGCTCGCCCGGACCGCCCGCCGCTGCCCAAGGCCCCCCCGCGTGCCCGCTGGCCGACACGCCTGACCACCGCCCTTGGGCGCCTCGGCGGTCCGCAGGAACGGCCGGGTTGGCTGGGCAGAAGGTAAAATAGGCGCAGAACCGTCACGCCCCGCATGTCACCAGCGCGGTAGAGGGCAACCATGAACGACAGCACGGACAACAGCGTCCAGGACTTCTTCATCAGCTACACCCAGAGCGACCGGGAGTGGGCGGAGTGGCTGGGGTGGGAGCTCGAGGAAGCCGGCTACAGCGTGCTGCTGCAGGCATGGGACATGCCGGCGGGATCACGGTTCGTCCACGTCATGGACCGGGCCCTGCGACACACCCGCAGGACGCTGCTTGTGCTCTCGCCGGCATACCTGAACTCGGACTTCGGCGAGGCGGAGTGGCGCCCAGGGTTCAAGGACGATCCGAGCGGCGAGCACGGGCGGCTGCTGCCGGTGCGGGTCCAGCCCTGCGAGCCGGAGGGGCTGCTCGCCGACCTGGTCTGGATCGACCTGGTCGGCCTCGACGAGGCCGCCGCACGGGCCAAGCTGCTGACCGAGGTCGCATCGGCGCTGCAAGGCCGCGGCCGCCCGAGCGCCCGGCCCCGGTTTCCGCAGGACCGGTCGCAGACGGCCACGGGCCCGCGGTTCCCGGCGCCGCTGCCACCGACCTGGAACCTGCCCTTCCACCGCAACCAGACCTTCACCGGACGCGAGCAGCTGCTGGAGCGCCTGGCCGGACGGAGCATGGCGTCGGGATCGCCGATCACCCTGCAGGTGCTCCAGGGTGGAGGCGGGGTCGGCAAGACGGCACTCACCACCGAGTACGCCTACCGGCAGCGAGGACAGTTCGACACCGTCTGGTGGGTCAACGCCGGAGAGCCCGCCACCCTGGTGAGCGACTACGCGGAGCTGGCGGCCGCGGTGGGCCTGGACGAGGCGGGCCTGCGCGACCAGCAGGTCGTCGCCACGGCGGTGCGTCGCTGGCTCGAGGGCCACGAGCGCTGGCTGCTGATCCTCGACAACGCCGGAGGACCGGACACGCCCACCGGGTTCCCTGCCCCGCTGGCCCACCTGGTCGACCTGCTACCGCGGCTCGTGCGCGGCCAGATCCTGATCTCCTCGCGGGATGCAAGCTGGGAGCAGCACGCCGACGGCCTCGTCGACGTCGAACCGTTCACGCCCGCTGAGGCGACAAGGTTCCTACTCAACCGCTCGGGCAGCACCGACGACCGGGCCGCCGCCGAGGTCGTGGAGTTGCTCGGCTACCTCCCGCTGGCGCTGGAGCAGGCCGGAGCGTATGCCCGCGAAGCATGCATCTCGCTCGAGGACTACCTGGAGAGGCTGCGGCGGTTCCCGGCGATGACCCTCGGCAAGGGCCACCCGCGAGACCACGACCCGGAGGACACAGTCGCCGGCACCTGGGTAGTGTCGCTGGAGCAGGTACGCGCGGTTCCCGGGGCGGTCGCCTTGCTGGAGCTGTGTGCCTTCCTCGCGCCGGAGGAGGTGCCGCGCGGCATCTTCGCCCAGAAGCTATCCCCGCCGCCCGACGAGCTGGCCGTGCTCGGCGCCGACCCGTTCGCGCTGGACGAAGCGATCGGCTCCCTGCGCCGGTACGGGCTGGTCAAGGCGGACGACGCCGTGCTGATCGTGCACCGCCTGCTCCAGCAGGTGGTACGGGGGAACCTCGATCCTCGGGACGCCGCCGCCCGTGCCGGGTCGGCGGTGCGGCTGCTGGGCGCTGCCTTCCCCAGCGAGCCGTACCACGACACGACGACGTGGCCGGCGTGCACGCGACTGCTGTCGCACGTCCTCGCCGCCACCGAGCATGCCGAGCGGTTCGGCGTCGAACCGGCCGAGCGAAGCCGGCTCCTGGCCCGCGCGGCCAGCTACCTTCACGGCCGGGCGCGCTACGACGAGGCCAAGGCGCTGTTCCAGAGGGCGCTGACGCTCGCCAGGGCGACCTTCGGGCCCGACCACCCGGAGACAGGCGTGCGTCTCAACGACCTCGGCTTCCTGCTCCTCCGCGTCGGCGACCCCGCGGCGGCACGGCCCCACCTGGCACGAGCCCTGGCCCTCCTGCCGGACGACCACCCAATGGTGGCCACCATCCTCGACAACCTCGGCCAGACGCTCCATGACCTCGGGGACCTGGAGGGCGCTCGCCTGCAGCTCGAGCGGGCGCTGGCCATCAAGCAGACCCTCCTCGGCCCCCACCACGCCACGGTTGGCATCACCATCGCCAACCTCGGCAACGTACTCCGCGACCAGAACGACCTGACCGGAGCGCGCCAGCACCACGAGCAGGCCTTGGAGATCATCAAGACGGCGCTCGGCCCGGACCATCCCTATGTCGGCATCACCCTGATCTTCATGGGCGTCGCCTGCCGCGACTTCGGCGACCTAGCCGGCGGTCGGAAGCATCTCGAACGCGCCCACAGCATCCTGCGGTCGACCCTTGGGCCGGCGCATCCACGGACACAACGAGCGGGCCAGCGGCTTGCCGAGCTCGCCCAGCCGAGCGAAGGACCGGCGGAAGCCTCCTAGGGGCGATGGGCCGATGCCCGCTCAGCCGCCACTCCCGTAGGGCAGGTAATGATCTCGAGGAGGTGGCCGCTGGGGTCCTGCCAGTAGACGCCGCGGCCGCCGTCGTTGATCTCGCCGGACCGCCTCCGGCCGGGGTCGGCCCACCTCCACCGCATGGTGGTCAGGGGCCCGGCTCGCGCGACGCCGGCCAGCTAACGGCCGCCGGTCGGCTGGGATCTACGAATCGAGATGCGGATGTCAGGCCCTTCCCCTCGATCTTCCTCACGTCCGCAGCCAAGGGGAGCGGGTACCGGGTGCCTGCCAGGCGACCACGCGGCCACATCATCTTGTGGCGGTGGTTGCGCCAGCTCCGATGGCCGGTGGCGCTTCTTGCGTTGCTTCCGCCGAGGCTTGTTGGCCGGCGGCTTCATCGACCGGTTCTGCATCCACGTGCAGATGGTCTGGAACAGCCCGTTAACGATGGCGACGGCGACCGTGCTCGCCCCAGTGATGAGGGCGGCGGCGACGATGGGGTCCTCCAACCTGATGGGCACCTCGACGACTCCTGGACAGGCGACAACAAGTCGCGTGCCCGCGTCGCACGCCTCATGCCTCATCCTGAGTCTGATCGGGGCCTTCTCAGGGAAGCCCTCCGGCCGCTTCCACAGGCAGACGCGGTGTCCTGGGTCGCGGCACCGTAAGTCTACCAGTCGGGCTCGACCGGCTTGCCTAGTTCATGCTCGCCGGCATGGCTCCGGGAACCGCCTGGCCGCCGGCATCGGCAGGACTGCTGAGCATGCCGCCTGGTCACCGCCGTTGCCCTCGCACCCCACGCCAGACGACCCCCGGCACGTGAGGGCGGGTCGGATACTGACAAGGCGGCGGCCGCCGAAGGATAGGGCCGGTCACGAGAACAACAGGGATCCAGTGACAATGAGGCACGAGTGGACATTACAGAGACGAGGCGACTTGAGTCGGCTAGCCAGTTAACGTTGGTTGCTGGCACCAGCCCGTGATGTGAGTGCTGGACGGACATCTCACAGCAGCCCTCACAGGGCTCCCCCAACGCCGGCAAGACCGTGCGCACACCCTCCCGTGAACCCGGGCGGTTCATAGGCACCTGGCCAGCTGGGCAGGGTTGTGCCCGGGCAGCAACGAGCCAGTCGGCAAGCACCATTCGGCAGGACCCGCAAGGCCCCCAAGTGGCTACGCGCTGCGCCGGTCCACGCCGCCGCCTGCAGCAAGGGAACCTAACGACTTGGTGCGCGATTGAGGTTGAGGTGTGTTCGCCTGGCGGGTCCGGTAGCCCAGCGGCCCCGACCGTCGGAGATGGTGGTGGTCTTGATCGTGTTCTGCTTGCGCTTGCCAGACACAAGGGCCCGCCGGTCGGGCTGGTTGGCCGTAGGCCGGCGGGCCTGGGTCTCGGTGCGCACCAAGTCGTTAGGGCGACTGGTCGTTCCAAGCCGCTGGGCGGCTCGGGGGTGGGTCAGGACCGTCGGCGGATCCGCCGGAAGCAGAACCCGGCGAGGCCGAGGGTGGGGGCGGTGTAGATCCCGGTCTCGTACCACTGGAAGGGCCAGAAGCGGCTGGAGGGCTGGTAGGTCACCTGCTGGCGGTAGCCGAGCCGCTTGATCTCGGCCAGGCAGGCGGAGAGCGTCTGCTCGGGCGGACCAGATGGTGCGCAGGGTCCTGAGGACATGGACACGGGGATGGTGTCGACGGTGTGTCCGGACGCGTCCACGGTGTGGCTGGACAGGACCCAGGCACCCGTGTCGGCCGCCTTCGCGCTCACCCGTAGGCGGTCGGCATCGAAGTTAAAGTCCTCCAGGTTTGATTCGGTGATCTGGATGGTCGAACGGGTGGACGGGAGCAGGTGGGGCCGGACCAGCAGCGGCACGGCGAACTGGACGGTGACGAAGACGGCCAGGGTGATGGCCATGGCGGGCAGGGTGCGACGGACCAGCATCCCGACGGTCACGCCCAGGGCGAAGGCGAAGGCCGCGTAGGCGATGGGGACGATGCCGCGTGTGTCGAACAGCAGGGGTGCCATCTTCGGGAAGTTGAAGGTGTGGGCGGCCTTGTCGATGGGGCTGGACCACCAGGTCACCGCGAGGCTGCCCAGCCCTGCGGCGGTCATGGCGGCCAGGCCGGTGAGCGCGAGTTTGACGGCCAGCCAGCGGGTGCGGGTGATGCTCTGGTTCCACACCAGCCGGTGGGTGCCGGCCTCCAGCTCGCGGGTGATCAGGGGCGCTCCCCAGAACAGCCCGATCAGGGCGGGCAGGAGCAGCACGACGGCGGTGACCGCCAGGAAGGGGCCCTGGTGGTCGTTGAAGAACAGCCCGGCGAAGTCCGAGCAGCCACCACCCTGGGTGGTGCAGGCGGCGATCCCGGTGGCGTAGTCGTCGGCCAGGCCCGGGCCGGTGAGGGCCAGGACGGCGGCGAGGGCGGCGAGGGCGGCAAACATCATCGCGGCCGCGGCGCGGAACTGCCGCCAGGTCAGCCAGGTCATCGCTGGACCTCCAGAGTCGGCCGGTGGTTGCGGCCGGTGGGGGCGGTGTGGGTGGGTTTGCCCATGTAGGCCAGGACGAGGTCTTCCAGGCTGAGCTGGCTGACGGTCCAGGCGGGGTCGTGGATCGGGGCGTCGGTGCGGATGATGAGGGTGGTCTGCCGGTCGGTGTGGCTGGCGACGACGACGTGCTGGTCCGCAGGGAGCCGGGCGAGGTCGCGGCGCGGGCCGCTGAGCCGCTGGTGGGTGGCCAGCAGTTCGGCGACCTCGCCCGCCGCCTGGACGCGGGAGTCGACCAGCACGATCAGGTAGTCGCAGGCCCATTCCAGGTCGGAGACCAGGTGGGAGGACAGCACCACGCTGAGCTCATGCTCGGCGACGGCCTCCATGAGGCTTTGCAGGAACTCGCGGCGGGCCAGCGGGTCCAGCGCGGCGACCGGCTCGTCCAGCACCAGCAGCTCGGGCCGTTTGGCGATGCCCAGGGTGAGGGCGAGCTGGGCGCGCTGCCCGCCCGACAGCTTCCCCGCCTTGTGGGCGGGATCAAGATCCAGCCGTCCGATCCGGTCCCGTGCCAGCGCATCGTCCCAGCCGGGGTTGAGCCGGGCGCCCAACCGGAGATGGTCGGCGACGCTCAGCCCGGCGTAGGTGGGGGCGTCCTGGGCGACGTAGCCGACCTTGGCCAGCTGCGCCGGGTTGGCGGCGGGGCGGCCGCCGAGCACCCTGATGCTGCCCGAGGTCGGCGGCAGCATCCCAGTGGTCAGGTTCAGCAGCGTGGTCTTGCCGGCGCCGTTGGGTCCGACCAGCCCGACGACCCGCCCGGCCGGGATGTCGAGGGTGCAGTCGGTCAGCGCCCAGCGCCGCCCGTACCTTTTGCCCAGTCCCTGGGCCTGGATGACGGCGGTCATGCTCTGTCTCCTGAGCGGCGGTCCGAAAGGTGGTCATGAACAACGCCTCGATGCTCTCCTCGTCCAGACCGGCCCGGCGGGCCTTGGCCAGCCAGCGCCGCAGCTCCTGACGCAGCAGGCCGTGCCCGGCCAGCGAGTCGTCGGCGAGCGGCCACCAGGCCCTCGTACTCGAGTTCCCTATAGGCCTTGAGCACGGTGTTGGGGTTGATCGCCAGCTGCGCCACCACCTCTTTGACGGTGGGGAGCTGATCCCCCTCGCGCGCGGGGATCTCGTGGACGAGTTCGTGCTTGTGCGCAAGCCGATCCAGCAACCGACTCAGGGTGGCATGCTGGTGGTGGAGGTCTGCTTCATGGCTCTCAGTGCTGGTGCGGGTCTCCACTCGTGTGGCGCGCACTGCCAGGTCGAGCCGGACCGTGGGATCCAAGCGCCAGGCCCGCCTGCCGATGGCTAAGGCTCGGCGATCCAGGACCCCCCGACCCCGCAGCACCAGCCAGCCGCGGCGGCTCTGCTCGGGGTCGACCTCCAGGCGCAGCTCGACCAGCCCCGGGGTGCCGTGGGCGGTGAGGGTCGCCATGACCCGCCAGGCGCCGCTGGGCAGGATCTCCAGGCTTTCGCTGTGGAGCGTCCACCACCGGTGCCGCCGGACGGCCCCGGAATCGGGGCCAGACAGCATGGCGTTCAGGTCGGCAGCTTCCGTCTCTAGGCTCGCTGGGTCTAACGCCATGGTCAGGACCGGGAGGCCTGATGGCTGCTGGAAGCGAATGACCCCAACCGGTGGCAGCTTATCAAGGTGGATGACTCCCGAGCAGTGCCGCCGACCGGTGATGGTCCAGAGCCGGAGCGCGCGCGAGGTGAAGGCGATGCTGCTGTGCGCTCGATCGATGGTCCACGCGCCAAGCAGATTTGAACGAGGTCGGCCGCTGGTGGTGGTCCCAGGGTCGCGGCGCTCGAGGCGGGTTGTCATGGCAGCCTCCGTAGGGGGCCTGGTTCAGGGGCGCGGGCCACCAGGGCGCGGATCTGGCGTGCAAAGGTCTGTGCCGTTACGGCGACCCGGCCCCGCTCGGAGTCGGCGCGAGCTCGGGGCTGGAGTTGGCGGGTGAGTCGCTGGTTGCGGGCCTCGGCATCCAGGGCGGCTCGCCGCTGGCGCACCAGCTCTTGGGTCATGAATGGGTGCAGCATCGTGGTCTCCTCAGCGCAGGGCGGTCTTGACGTGCTTGGAGGGCCTTTCGGGTACGGCGGAGTCCAAGGCTGTTCGCGCGCTGGAACCCGGAGGCGAGACCGCAGTCGATCCCCACCAGTCATGTCGGCGCAGACCTGTTGAAGCCGGCGATGAGCACGAAGCCAACGGCTAGGTGCATGCCGATCAGCACGACGCTCGCCATGCCGTCGGCAAGCCAGGTCGGCCCGATGATCGAGATGGCCAGCGCGGTGCTCCCGACAAACGGCCACCATCCAGCGGCCCCACGGCGGGCAAGGAGCCGCTGCACCTCCCACGCCGCCAACCCCGCCAGCACGACCGTCACCAGCACGTCGGCGGCTCCAACCGTAGTGGCGTCCGAGCCCTTGCCAACGGTCAACTCCACGCCCAGCAGGCGGGCCAGCGTCCAGATCGCCAGTGCGACGACTACAGCGGCGGCCACGATCGCTGCACTCCTCCGGGCTGACCCACGCACCGTCGCTCGGATGGTCGTCATGAGCGCACCCCCAGGATCCGCAGCGACACCTCGAGGTGGCGCCCGGCCATCCCGCTAGATGCGGTGAGGCCGAAGTCGGTCCGGTCGATACGGGTGGTCGCGCAGGCGACGAAGGAACTGGCCGTTCCCGGCTGGACAGCCGCTCGCTCGATGGCCAGGCTGACGGGACGGGCGACGCCGCGAACCATCAGCGTGCCGGTGAGCGTCCAGTGGCCGTTGGAGCGGTCCAGCCGCTCTGAGGTGAACCTCATCGAGGGATACCGGGCGGCATCCAGGAACCGTGCTGAGCGCACGTCCCGGTCGCGATGCCGGCTGCCGGTGTGGAAGCTGGTCGTGTCGATCTCGACCTGGACGCTGGAGTCGGTGATCGGGTCGGCGACGTCGACCAGGCCGTGGCTGATGGCCATCGTGCCGCGCACCGGCGCGAGCCCGAAGAGGTGGCGGCTCCGGAATGCGATGGTCGAGCCTCGGGGGTCGATCGCATACCGGCCGACCCGTGGCACCTGCACGGCGTCGTTACTGATGGTTGTGGTCATTGCATGTTCCCCTTTCTCCGGTCGACTCGCTGGCTTGTGGCCATTGCACGGCAGGAGTAGGTGCACGGCCCGGGCCGCCAGCCCGGCAAGGACGGCGACCACCAGCACGTCGACGGCGCTGCGTCGTTCGGTCTTCTCGGGCTCCAGCATGGGCTTGCGGCGGTCGGCGAGACATCCGCCAGCTGGCGGGGTTGCCGGCGGCAGGCCGTGTCAGTCCGGCCGCGCCTCCGGCGTCCGCCGCCTGGCCGCCTCGGCGGCCAGCTGGACGCGGGAGGAGATGCTCAGCTTGGCGAAGACGCTGACGAGATGGGTCTGCACCGTCCGGCGCGAGATGTAGAGGCGTTCGCCGATCTGGGGGTTGGTCAGCCCCTCGGCGACCAGGTCCACCACCGTGCGCTCGGTGGGGGTAAGGCTCTCCCAGCCGATCTGGGGTCGCTTGCGCGGCCCCCGGCGGCCGCGGCGCACGCCCAGTTCCCGCAGGCGCGCCTCGACCCGGGCGGCGTCGCGGGCGGCTCCGAGCCGCTCGTGGAGCTCGATGGCCTGCCGCAGGAGGGGGACGGCGTCTTCGGCGGCGCCCTGCCGTGCGGCGGCCGCGCCGGCGTCCTCGGCGGCCAGGGCCAACTCGAGGGGGCGGGGACCCTGCGCGTAGGCGTCCACGGCGGCGCGCAGGATGGCGGGGTCACCCTCCAGTAGCCCCTGGCAGCGCAGGGCGGCGCCGGCCAGCGAGGGGGCCTGGTTGGCGGCCGCGACCTCGGCGACCGCGGCCGCCACCCGCTCGGCCCGAGCCCGCTCGCCCGCGGCGAACGCCAGGCGGACCAGGTCGGGCCCGAGCACCGGGTAGTCCACCGCCAGGCCTGAGCGGGCGCACAGGTCCCAGCAGCCGGCCAGGCTGGCAAACGCATCCCCGGTGGCGCCCTGGGCCTCCAGCAGCAGGGCGCGCGCCCACATCGCCCAGTGGCTGCGGTAGCGGGGTCCGGTGCCGCCCAGCTCGCGCTCGGCCCTGGCCGCAGCCTGCTCGGCGTAGGAGAGATCACCCCGGTGCAGCGCGATCAGCGACCGCACGCTTTCGACCAGGACGAGGCTGTAGCGCTCGCCGCTCTCGGCCGCCAGCTCCAGCGCCGCCGCGAACCCGGCGAGGGCGTCGTCCCACTCGCCGGCCAGGAACCGCTCCATCGCCAGAAAGACCTCGTACAGGGGAAGCGACCAGTGCATGCCGAGCTGCTCGCCGACCCGCCGGCCGTCCTGCAGTGTCGACCTGGCCTCCCCGAGCCGGTCCAGCTCCAGCAGGATGCGTCCACGCACGAAATGGAGGGGGTAGCGGTGGCCCTGCCGCTGCGGGCTCCGGTCGGCCAGCCGCATCCCGTCCTCGACGATCCGCAGGGCGCCGTCCAGGTGCGCCCGCAGCTCCTCCACCATCGCATGGACGGCGGTGGCCAGGCTGACGAGCGGGTGGTTGCCGGCGGTGGCGGCCGTGCTGCGTGCCTGGTCGGCGGCTGCCGCCGCATCGTCCAGGTCGCCCAGCTCCAGCCGCGCCACGCCCTCCGATCCCTGGACGGCGGCGCGCAGCTGGTCCTCGAGGGTCGGGAACCGCTGCAGGAGCTGCAGCTCCCGGAGCGCGTCACCCATCCGTCCCTGCGCCGACAGCGTCCGTGCCAGCCACAGCCGGGCCGGCGCGTCCACCGACGGGTCGTGGTCGCGGTCCAGCAGCTGCCGGTAGGCCGCCTCGGCGTCGGTGAGCCGCCCCGCCCCCATCAGCGCGCCGGCCCGCTCGGCTAGCAGCTGGTCCCGGCCGGGATCGGCGGGCTCGAGCACGCCGATCGCCCGCTCCAGCAGCTCGGCGGCGACCGCGGGCGAGCTGGGGGCGGCCTCGCGTGCCGCCTTGGCGAGCCAGGCGATCGCTGCCGCGTCCCCGGTTGCGGCCCCGCGTGCCAGGTGCTCGGCCACCTGGAGGGCGGCGGCGCCCGACTCGGCCAGCCGCCGGCCGGCCTCGCGGTGCAGCCCCACCCGCGCGCTGGTGGGCAGGTCCAGGTAGATGGCCTCGTGGATGAGGTCGTGGCGGAAGCGGAGGCGGTCGCCCTTCTCCTCCAGGATGCGCGCCCGGATCGCCGCCGCCAGCACCGTGGAGAGCTCGAGCACCGGGCGGCCGGTGGTGGTTGACAGGTCGGTGAGCGAGAAGCTCGATCCCAGGATCGAGGCGGCCCGCAGCACCTGTAGGGTGTCGTCGGGCAGGAAGCTGAGCCGCCGCAGGATGGTGAGGCGAAGGGTCGGCGGCAGGATCGGCTCGGCCACCTCGGCGCGCCCCTCCACCGTCTGGACGGCGCCCTCGGCCAGCAGCGCGCCCAGCAGCTCGGTGACGAACAGCGGGTTGCCGCCCGCCGCGGAGATCTCGGCCAGCAGCGTGCGGCCGGGCTCGGCGGCGACGGTGTCGGCCACCAGTTCGGCCACGGCCTGCTCGCCGAGCCGATCGAGCGTCAGGCGTCGTGCCCCGGCCGCCTCCATGGCCTCCAGCGCCTGCTCCAGCTCCCCGGCTCGGGGCATGGGCCGCAGGCAGCCGAGCAGCGCCAGCGGCATGTCGGCAAGGCGCCGGGTCAGGGCGGCGAGGGTCAGCAGGCTGGAGGGATCGGCCCACTGCAGGTCGTCCAGGCCGAGGGCCAGCGGCCGCTGCAGCGCCAGCGTCTCCACCAGGTCGACCAGGGCGTCGACCGCCTGGAACTGCAGGCCCGGGTCGCTGCTCACCGTCACCGCGCCCCGCTGGCCGGCGCGGGTGGCCAGCAGCGCGGCGATGGCGGCGCGGCGCGGGTCCACTGAGGACCGGTCGCAGCCGAGGGCGTCGGCGAGCAGGCCGAACGGTCGGGTCCGCTCCAGCTCGTGCGCTCGCCCGGCGGCGACCTGCAAGCCGCGGCCGCGCGTCTCCTGGAGCGCCTGGGCGAGCAGGCGGGTCTTGCCGATGCCCGCCTCGCCCTCGACGATCACGATCGCTAGGCGCCCGGAGGCCGCCCGGTCCAGAGTGGCGCCGAGCGCCGCGAGCTCCACCTCCCGCCCGCGCAGGCGCGGGCTCGGCGCGAGCGTGGCCATGCCGCATGCTACGCCGGCCGGCCGGCATGCCGGGCGGTGACGCCGCCGGGGCCGCCTCAGACGGCGTCCGGTGGCGGCTCGTCGGGTGGCCCGACCACCTCGTACAGGGCCCGCAGCAGGCCGAGCCAGCCCGAGAAGGGGACTTCGTCGGCCGGCCCGGAGGGTGTCGGCTGGGGACCGGGGACCAGCCGGAGGCGGCCGGCGGGAGGCTCCACCCGGTCCAGGGATATGCGGATCTCCATGCGGCAAGGATCTGCCGGGCCGCCCCGCCACGACATCGGCCGGCTGGCGGATGTCTGGCCCACCGCCGCAGCCGCAGGCTGGACACCTGTTCCGACGTGTCCCGAGAGGAGCGCTCATGCGTCGATCCGCCGTCCCCCCGGTGCGGCCAACACCGGGAAGTCGCAACGACGATCACCGCGACATCGGCCACGGCCGGGAAGCCCCGGCGATCGAGGTCGACGGCCTGGTGAAGACCTACGGCGCGGTTCGCGCCGTGGACAAGGTGTCACTGACCGTTGGCGAGGGCGAGTTCTTCGGCATCCTTGGGCCCAACGGGGCGGGCAAGACCACCTTGATGGAGCTCATCGAGGGGCTGCGCCAACCCGACGCCGGCCAGGTCCTCCTCCTCGGCCAACGACCCTGGCCGCGCAACCCCAGGCTGCTGCCCCGGATCGGCGTGCAGCTACAGGCCAGCGCCTTCTTCGACAAGCTCAGCGCACGCGAGCAGCTGGAGACGTTCGGCGCGCTCTACGGCGTCCCGGCGGCCCGCGCCGCCGAGCTGCTGGAGGTGGTCGGCCTGACCGATCGGGCCGACACCCGCGACGACAAGCTGTCCGGCGGCCAACGCCAGCGCCTGTCGATCGCCTGCGCCCTGGTCCACGACCCGGACGTGGTCTTCCTGGACGAGCCGACCGGGGCGCTCGACCCGCAGGCGCGCCGCAACCTCTGGGACCTGCTCGGGGAGATCCAGGCGCGCGGCAAGACGATCCTCTACACCACCCATCACCTCGACGAGGCCGAGGCCCTCTGCGACCGGGTGGCGATCATGGACCACGGCCGCGTGCTGGCCATGGGCCGCCCCGCCGAGCTGGTGCGCGACCTGGAGGCGCCCACCCGGGTATCGCTGCCGGCCACGGCGCTGGACCTGGACACGGCCCGCGGGCTACCCGGCGCCGACGGCGCCAGCGCCGACCTCGGCGAGGTGGTCGTGACCACCCACCGGCCCGCCGCGCTGCTAGGGGCGCTCGCCGAGCGCGACCGCCTCGACGGGCTCGCCGTGCGCACCGCCACCCTGGAGGACGTCTTCCTGCAGCTCACCGGAAGGGAGTACCGGGCATGAACGCCATCATCACCACCCCCACCCAGCCGAGCACCAGCCCAGCCACCGCCCGGCCACCGTCGCCGTCGCCCGGACGCCAGCTCGCCACCCTGGCGCTGGCCCTGCTGCGCAGCTTTGTCCGCGACCGAGTGGCGCTGCTGTTCACCTTCGTCTTCCCCTTGATGTTCCTGGCCGTGTTCGGCCTGCTGTTCCGCTCCGGCAGCGACCCGACCAGCATCGGCGTGGTCGGCGCCGGACCGGTCGTGGACGCCCTGCCGGCCGACGTGTTCACGGTGCGGCGCTTCGACAGCCTGGATGCCGCCGTCGCCAAGGTGCAAAGCGGCGACCTCCCGGCGGTGGTGGCCCAGCGGGGCGACACCGTCCTGCTGCGGTATGCCGCCAGCGACCAGGTCGCCTCCGCCACCATCCGGGGCATCATCGGCGCGGCCATCGCCCGAGCCAATGTCGACGCCACCGGCCAGCAGCCGCGCTTCAGCGCGGACTTCCAGCAAGTCGAGGCGGCCGACACCCGCCCCATCCAATACTTCACCCCCGGCATCCTGTCCTGGGCGATTGCCACCTCGGCGGTCTTCGGCGCCGCCCTCACCCTGGTCACCTGGCGCCGCAAGCAATTGTTGCGCCGCATCCGGCTATCGCCCGCACCGGCAGGGACGGTGGTTGGCGCCCGCGTCGGCGTCAGCCTGGTCACCGCCCTGGCGCAAGCTGCGCTGTTCGTCGGGGTGGCGGTGACCCCACCCTTCGGGCTCCAACTCTCCCACCAGTGGTGGCTGGCCATCCCTCTGCTGCTGGTCGGCACCCTGTCGTGCCTGTCCATCGGGCTGCTGGTAGGCGCCATCGCCAGGACCGAGGAGGCCGCCCAAGCCATGGCCAACCTCGTCGTCCTGCCAATGGCCTTCCTGTCTGGCACCTTCTTCGACATCTCCCAAATGCCGCCGTGGCTGCGGACAGTCAGCAACGCCCTGCCACTACGGCACCTCACCGACGGCATGCTGGACGTGCTGGTGCGCGGCAAGGGCGCCAACGCCCTGCTGCTGCCGACCGCCGTGCTGCTCGGCTTCGCCCTGGCCTTGACCTTCGCCGCCACGCGCCTGTTCCGATGGGACGACGTCTGACACCCGAGAGGTGGTTGAGGCCCGGCCAGCTCGACTCGACCGTCTGCGGGGATGCTGGGCCTGCCGGGCCGCGCAACAGGCCGCGTACTACTAGAGAGCTAGGGTGCAGATCGGCTCTGCAGGGTGACGCGGACGACGAGTCGTGGCGCCTAAGCAGCAGCTCAGAAGTTCTGTCCGTAACTCAGGTGCCGTGACCAGGAGGGGATGCCGCGGGTCACGGGCAACACTTCTGGCGCCCTGCTTAGCGTTGGTGACGACGGCAGGCCACGGGTTGGCTGTGGCCACACGACAAGAAAGAGATGCGTCATCGTGACAACAACCCGACTGTCCGCGCCGTCTGGCGCGAAACCAGCCCCATCCAGGTCCTCTCCCGTCCAGTGGTGGAGGCTGCCATTCAGCGCCGACACCTGGCGGCGGACGCTCTATGTTCTCCTGGCACTGCCGGTTGGTCTGGTCTCCGTGCCGCTGGCGCTGCTGAGCCGACATCAGGCCGCGGCACGGTTGCAGCGAGGCCTTGTCCGCAAGTATCTGGCGTTGGATATCGACGAGCCGGCACACCGTGAGCGGGCCCGCCGGGTGCTCACCCACGCGGTGCTGAGCCTGCCCCTCAACCTGGCCTCGCTGGCGCTCACCATCTACCTGTGGTTGCTGGTCCCCGCAAACCTTGCCTACCCGCTTCGGCCGGGCACGATGGACTCCTACCAGGGCTCCTGGGGCGGGCCGAGCCTAGCCGGCGCGTGGGTCGTCCACGCTGCTGGCGGGGTGGTATTCCTTTTCGTGACCCCATGGATCGTCAAGGCGGTCACTTCGCTGCAGGGCCGGCTCGCACGGCGCCTGCTGGGCTCCGGCCGATGAAAGCGGCTCGCGACTCGTCTTGTGGAGCGACGGCATCTGGAGCCAGGCAGAAGCTACCCTGACGCTAGGAGCAGCGGCTCCAGCCCTATCGGCAATGTCGCCAAAGCGTGCAAGGAGCCTCGGCCTACAAGTCGACCAGCCAGTTATCATAACGTCACTTGCTGGCACCAGGCCGTATATGTGAGCCCTAAATGGGAACCTCACTGCCGGTCTTGCAGGGTTCCTCACATCGGGCCAACGCCCCTCACCTCTAGCGCCCCGCGATCCGCAGCAACCTGCCAGGGTTGGCGACCGACACCCAGACCGCACCCTTGGTGGCGGCGACGTCGATCGGGTGCCCGCCGACCGCGATCGTCTCGACCGCCCGGTTGGTGTGTGGGTCGATGCGCACCACCACCACGTCCTCGGCCGCACCATCCACGCGGTAGTCGCTGGTCACCCAGACGCTCCCGGCGCCGACCACCAGGTTGCCGGCATGGTGGGACCCGATCGGGATCGGCGACCCAACCACCCGGTTGCTCTGCGGGTCGATCCGGGACACCGAGTTGTCGTGCCAGTTCCCCACCCAGGCCGCCCCCGCCCCGTAGGCCACCCGGTGCGGCTCGGACGGCACCGGAATATCCGCCACCACGTTGCCGCTGGCCTGGTCGATGCGGGTCACCGTGCGGGCGTCGTGGTTGGCCACCCACAGCGACCCGCCACCAACAGCCAGGCTCTGGGGGCTGGCCCCGGTGGTGACCGGCCGGCCCGCCGGCCGGTTGGTCTGCGGGTCGATCCGGGTCACGCTGTCGCCGCCGCCACCGGCGTTGGGCACCCACACCGCTCCTGGCGTGACGGCGAGGTCCAAGGGGGCCCGGCGAACCTTGATGGTGGCCACCCTGCGGCCGGTCGCCAGGTCGATGCGGGTTACCTGATCCTTGTTTGGCGTGCCGAGGTCCCCGGGGGCGACGCTGGCCGCCCAGAGGGCCCGGTTGCCCACAGCGATGGCCTCGGCGTTCGCCGGGACCCGCAGGGGCTTGCCGACGGCCGCGTTGGTGGCGGGATCGATCCCAATCACCGCGCCGGAGCCGCCCAGCACCCAGAGCTTCCCGCCGGCCACCGTCATGCTGGCGGCGCCCGGGACCGCGATGACCGCGGCAAACCGGCTCCGGTCGAAGACGGGCAA
>Ga0114129_10004839_pt1 | contig 19015 bp, 17 predicted proteins | sample RhiMetdeltSRZDD1_FD_80071 | JGI IMG/M metagenome (GOLD analysis project Ga0114129, IMG submission 80071) | Populus rhizosphere microbial communities from Tennessee, USA - Rhizosphere MetaG P. deltoides SRZDD1 (version 2) (version 2) | ecosystem: Host-associated > Plants > Roots > Rhizosphere >...
CCCCACGCCCCGTTCGGTTCGCGGCAGGTCATCTTCGGCTCGGTTCGTGCGACCTGCGTCACAAACCCGAGCTCCGGACGACGATGCCGAGGACCACCACGCGCCGACGGGACGCCGCGCGCATGAGGAAGGCCGACATCCCAAGGCGACCGTTTGGAACATCCGGCGAGCTGGTGAGCGCGCTGGCGCTCGGCGGGTACCACCTCGGCCTCGTCGGGAATCAGCGCGAGGCGATCAGAATCGTGCACGCCGCGATCGACGCCGGCATCACGTTCATGGACAACGCGTGGGAGTATCACGAAGGCGAAAGCGAAGAGATCCTCGGCAAAGCGCTCGTGGGGCGTCGCGATCAGGTCTTTCTTATGACGAAGGTCTGCACGCACGGCCGCGACCGCGCGGTCGCGATGCGCCAGCTCACGCAGAGCCTGCGTCGGCTCAAGACCGACCATCTCGACCTCTGGCAGGTCCACGAGTGCGTGTACCCTAACGATCCGGAGCGCCACTTTGCGCCGGGCGGGGTGATCGAAGCGCTGGCCGAGGCCAAGGAGCAGGGGCTCGTGCGATACGTAGGCTTCACCGGCCACAAGCTGCCGGAGATCCACCTCGCAATGCTCGCCTACGGGTTTCCGTTCGACTCGGTGCAGATGCCCCTCAACTGCTTCGACGCGACGTTCCGATCGTTCGAACACGAGGTGCTGCCCGAAGCGCGGAGACAGGGCCTCGCGATCCTCGGCATGAAGAGCATGGGCGGAGAGGGAGACGCCGTGCGCAAGAAGGTGGTAAGCGCCGATGAAGCGCTGCGTTACGCGATGAGCCTCCCCGTCACGACGACCGTGAGCGGCATCGACTCCATGCGGGTGCTCCGGCAGAACGTGCGGATCGCGGGGGACTTCACGGCGATGTCCGACCCTGAGATGGCAACGCTACGGGCTCGGGTCGCCGAACTGGCGGCTGACGGTCGCTACGAGCTCTACAAGAGCACCGCCAAGCACGAGGGCGATGTTGGCCGCAAGCAGCACGGATTCCCGTTACAGGAGGAGGTCGCCGCATAATGGGCTGAAGGCTGCCCCCCGGCCACAAGCCGGTAGTATGCCCATCCGATGGCTGGTTGATTCTCGACTGCCGAGTGCTATCGTCAGTCTGGGTCGACCCGCCCGGGCGGCGCAGCTCGGTGTTTCGACCGCACCCCTCGGAAGGAGAACTGCGTCATGAGCGCTCACGATTCCGACCACGGTAACGATAACGCTCGCCGAACGTTCCTCGCTCAGGTCGGAGCAGGTACCCTCGCCCTCCTCGGTGCCCCAGCGTTGCTCAGCGCCGAGTCCATCCTCACGGCGCCGCCCATGGATGACAAATGGGTGGACAACCTCAAGGGGCGATACCGCCAGTACTACGACGCCACTACCACGAACTCAGGCTTCGCACTGGCGTACGCAATGAACTGGATGGACACCATGAAGTCCGCCTACAACGCCAAGGATGCGGACCTCAACGCGGTCATCGGCTTCCGTCATTTCTCGATCCCGATCGCCTACACGGACGCCATCTGGGCGAAGTACAAGCTCGGTGAGTTTGCCCAGATAACGGACCCGGCGACCAAGGCGCCGGCGACGCGGAACATCTTTTACAACTCGAAGGAAGGCGACCTGATGTTCCCCGAGATGGCGATCAATAAGCTGCAGCCACGAGGGGTCACGTTCGTCGTCTGCAACGTCGCCCAAACCGTCGTCAGCGGGATGCTGGGCCAGAAGTTGGGGATGACCGCGGACGCGGCGAAGGCGGAGTGGGAGAAGGGTCTCATCCCGGGCTTCACGCTCGTACCGTCCGGTGTGCTCGCCGTGCATCGCGCGCAGGAAAAGGGGAAGTGCACGTACTGCTACGCTGGATAGGGAATAGGGAGTGGGGCATCGGGAATCGGGAATCGGAACTGCTCTAGAGACGCGTAGATTCCGATTCCCATTCCCGACCACTATGCCACTGTCCGGAAAGGATCGTGCTTCTCTGCGTGCCGAAGCGCACCACCTAACGCCGCTCGTGCACGTCGGTCAGTACGGCTTGAGCCCCACGGTCGTTCAGTCGCTCGACGACGCGCTGCGTACCCACGAGCTGGTGAAGGTACAGCTCGGGCGGAACGCGGACGTCACGGCGAAGGACGCGGCGGGCGAGCTGGCTGCCGCCACGGGCGCAACCGTCATTCAGGTGATCGGAAAGACGGCGACGCTCTACCGGGAGAATCCGGAATTGCCGCGGAAGCGCGGCGATCCGCCGCCGTGGCGGACCTGACCCTGTCATCCCGAGCGCAGCGAGGGATCCTCATCCTCCTGGTAGAGGGCCTCGCTCGGGACGACGAAGATCCCTCGCCTGATGGCTCGGGATGACAACACGCGACGGCTCGGGATGATAGCCCTTCACATCTCGGGACGACTACGTAGAGCGCCTAACACACGCCAGGGCGTGAGAGGCAGCTCCAGAATCTCCGCGCCGATCGCGTTCGCGACGGCATTCGCGATCGCCGGCGCCGTCGGGATGATCGGCGGTTCGGCGAGGCCTCGCGCCCCGGTGTGATTTGCGGTCGGGTCGGGGACATCCAGCAGCTCGACCTCTATCCGTGGCACGTCGCCGATCGTCGGGATCTTGTAGTCGTGCATGTTCGCGTTGAGCATCCGCCCCGTTGCCGGGTCGAGTACTCGCTCCTCGAACAGCCCGTAGCCCAGGCCCTGAATGATTCCGCCCTCGACCTGGGACTCGGCCAGCGTGGGGTTGATGATGCGCCCAGCGTCATGAACGGCCACCAGCTTGACGACGCGAGTCACCCCGGTCTCGATGTCGACCTCGACTTCGGCGAACTGCGCCCCGAAGCTTGCCAACCCGACGCCGCTTGGGTTTGGACCGCGCGCGCCACGCCCGAGAACCATGACATCGCCGAGCTGGTCGCATAACGCGCGGAACGAGATCGACGCGGCGCCGACGTCGCTCGAGATGACGCCGTCTCTGGCGCTCAGGCGAGACGCTTGAACGTCGAGGACCTCAGATGCCGCCTCGAGCAGCTGGCGAAGCGCATCCTCCGCTGCCGCTCGCACGGCGGGCCCTACCGACGCCGTCGTCATCGACCCCCAGGACGGGCCCGTGTATGGCGTCCGCTCCGTGTCGCCGAGGACGATGCGGACGTCCTCCAGCCGGGCACCTAACGACTCGGCTGCGATCTGGGCGAGGATCGTCCGGGATCCCGTGCCGAGGTCCTGTGTCCCGGTGAGCACGTCGGCCGAGCCGTCGCCGTTGATCTTCACGATCGCATAGGCGGGTGGGCCTCCCCCGGTTCCCCAGACCTGCGCGGCCATGCCTTTGCCTCGACGCAACCGGCCCTGCGACGGCCGCGGTGTGTGCCAGTCGAAGCGAGTGGCGCCACGCTCGTAGCACTCGCGCAGCCGGTTGCTCGAGAACGGCCGGTCCTTCTTCTCGTCACGCTCGGCGAAATTGATGAGGCGGAGCTCGAGTGGATCGATGCTGAGCGATCGCGCGAGCGCATCCATCGCGGTCTCGAGGGCGAACGCCCCCTCGACGTGACCCGGCGCGCGGAACGCCATCATGGCCGGCGTGTTCACCCACGCAAAGGATTCCACGGTGCGCACGTTGGGGCACGAGTACATCTCGTGGAACATTCCGGCCGGCCCGCCTTCCCATCCACCGATCCCGAGTGGTACGTCTGCCTCACACACGATCGCCGTGAGCCGTCCGTCGCGGCGCGCGCCTAACGTGACGCGCTGCGTGGTGGACGGTCGGTTACCGGTATCGGTCTGCTCGGCTTCACGCTCGTTGACGCAGCGAACCGGACGGCCCGTGCGACGGGCGAGGATCGCCGCGGCGAACGTGTGCGCGCCGGCGGACGTTTTCGCCCCGAACCCGCCGCCCATGTGCTCCTTGATGATTCGCACGGAGGACTGGTTGACTCCGAGAGCGAGAGCGACCTGCTCGCGAACGCGGAACACTGCCTGCGTGGACTCCCAGATCGTCAGCCGGTCGCCGTCCCACTCGGCCACCGCACCGTGCGGCTCGAGGGCAGTATGAAGCTGCACCGGCGTGCGGTACTCGCGCCTAACGATGACGTCGGCCTCCGCCAGTCCGCGGGTGACGTCGCCACGCTCGACGATGTCCGGCGACCCGGGCAGGAGGTTGGGTGAGCTCGCGGCGTCGGCCGGTGCCGGTTTCTTTGACGATCGGCGCACCGTCGGTGCGCCGTCGGCGACGGCTGCATCGAACGTACCGACATGCGGCTCCGCTTCGTATCGTGCGACGATCGCCGCTACGCCGCGCCAGGCGGCGTCCGCGGTCTCGGCACAGACGGCAGCGAGCGGCTGGCCGGCGTATGCGATGGTCGTGTCGAAGAGCGCCCCGCCGGCGAGCCGGATCCGCCGCTCGAGCTCCGCGCTTCCAATGACATCGACGACTCCATTGACCGCCCGCGCCGGCGCCAGGTCCAGGCTCACTCGGCCGCGGGCCACCGAAGAGCGAAGGATGGCCGCGTGCAGCAGCCCCGGACGCGTTAGGTCCGCCGTGTACCGCGCCCGGCCCGCGACTTTCTCTGGCGCGTCCACTCGCCTTGCGCGCTGGCCGACGACGTGAAGCTCGGCGTCCTCATCCCACGGTGTCGGCTCGTGCTCGGGCAGCTCGACGACCTTCCTCTCCTCGCGGCCTTCGACCTCGACCGTCGTCGTGACGAACCGCCGGGGGACCGTGCCCATCTCACGCGGATCGCGTGTGTCAATCGCCATTGGACCCTCGCATTGCCACGGCGGCGCTCTGAATCGCGCGAATGATCTTGGGATAGGTTCCGCACCGACACAGGTTGCCGCTCATTGCGCGCACGATTGCTTCGTTCGAAGGGTCGGGATCGCGAGCGAGCAGCGCGACCGCGGCGAGAACCTGCCCCGGCGTGCAGAAACCGCACTGTACCGCGTCGTGTTCGACGAAAGCGGCCTGCACCGGATGCGGCCCTGATTTGTGCGACAGCCCTTCGATCGTCGTGACCGCGTCGTCTTCGTGGGAGTGCGCGAGCGCGAGACAGGAGTAGACGGGCTCGGGCGTGCCGTCGGGATCGGCGACCAGGACCGTGCAGGCACCGCATTCACCGCGCTCGCATGCCGGCTTTGCGCCCGTCAGCTGAAGCTGGTCTCGCAGGACGGAGAGCAGCGTCGCATCGGGAGCGACATCGAGCTGGCAGGTGCGGCCGTTGACAGTGAGGCGCATGGCGGATGATAACTAACGCAGCCGGTCGCGCCCTTGTCTCGCTGGCACCGCGTCGGATATCATAACCGATCGACCTCAATTGCTACCTCAGAGCCCGCAATGCCATACGTCATAACGGAAGCCTGCGTCGGAACGAAGGATAAGGCGTGCGTCGACGTTTGCCCGGTGGACTGTATCTACGAGGGCGAGCAGCAGCTCTATATCCACCCGGACGAGTGCATCGATTGCGGTGCCTGCGAACCGGAATGCCCGGTGACGGCGATCTTCCCGGAAGAGGACGTGCCCGGGAACATGAAGCAGTACGTGCAGATCAACCGCGACGTATTCAAGTCGGACAGTCCGCCGGGTAAGCCGACGCGATAGCCATTGTCATCCCGAGCCGTCAGGCGAGGGAACTTCATCTTGCTGGTAGGGGGCTCTCGCTCGGGACGACGAGGATCCCTCGCTTCGCTCGGGATGACAACGATTCTCACTCATAGTCAAGCGCAGCAAGAAACTCACTCAGCACGTGATTGAACGCCGCCGGGCGCTCGAGGTTGCTCACGTGGCCGGCCTGCTCTATCACCTCGAGACGACTGCCGCGGATCGCGTCCCGCAGGATTTCCGCCTCGCTGACCGGAGTGAGGACATCCTCCGCGCCCACGATCACTAGCGTCGGCACATCGATCGTCGGCAGCGTGGGTATGGAGTCCGCGCGGCCGAGCATTGACTCCAGCGCGCCGCAAATCCCTTCCACCGAGGCGCTCCCCAACATGCGATGCACGTCGTCGATCAGTGCAGGGCGCTTCGCGCGCGTGGACTTACCGATCATGCCCACGATTTGACCGTCCGCGACGGCGCCGCTGCCGCGCGTACGTGCGACCTCCATCAAGGCGATGCGCTTCGCACGCGTCTCCTCGCTGTCGACGCCCGCTCGTGTGTCTGCCAACACGAGGGCGCGTACCATCTCGCGGTGGCGGCGCCAGAGTGCGAATGCGACGTAGCCGCCCATGGAGAGTCCGACTACGACGGGGCGTTCGATCCCCAGCAACCGAAGCAGCATCGCCACGTCGTCGGCGAACTGGTCGATGCTGAACGGCCCGTGCCTCGAGCTCTCGCCGAAGCCACGAAGATCGGGCGCGATGCATCGCGCCCGGTCCACAAGCGCGCTCACCTGCGGCGCCCAGAGCGTGCGATTGTGCGGAAAGCCGTGAATGAACGCCACCGGCATCCCGGTGCCGACATCGTCGTAGCCGATCTCGACGCCATCGCAGAGCGCAATCACGGTCGGGGTTCCTCCGCGCCGAGAGTCTTCATCCAGCGGGCGTCGAACGTCATCCAGAACAATGTCGGCGTCCCGTGCTCGGACGCCATGTCCAGCGCGACGCCGAATGCCTTGGCGCTATAAGTCGCGTCGAGGCGCCAGCCACGAAGCTCGTCCACGAGCACCGCTGCATGCTCGGCGGTCGGGTGGGGCCGAGCATACGCGCCGCCGTACAGGTCGTGTGAGACCGCGACGCGGTCGCCACGCACCGGTGCGGGTGCCCGACCGGTAAAACGCGCGATGAGCCGACGCGTTCGCTCCGCCAGGCGGAGTACGCGCCAGCGGTTCGCTCCGATGCGTGGCCCCACCCGCGCGCCGACGACGATGGTGTCCAATCCGGCAATGGCGAACCCAAGCGCGAGCCCGGCGGCGGTGCCACCGCTGCCAAGCGGGACGACCAGTCGAACAGGCTGCGGGAGCTGGCCGGCCTCGACCTGCTCGGCCAGCTCGAGCGCGGCGTTGACGTGACCCAGCGTGCCTAACGGCGTGCTGCCGCCGAGCGGAATGTAATACGGGTGTCGCGTTAGGCGAATGCGCAGGAGCGGCGGGATCGCGGTCAGGATGTTGGACGTCGTCACGATCTCGGAGCACTCTGCGACCGTCCGCTCCGCGACCTCGTGGGCTGACGGGTGCATGTCGTGTTGCCAGCGGACGGCGATCGTGCGTGCCCCGAGCCGCGCGGCGTGAACGGCGGTCGCGAGGACGTGCGTCGATCCCACGCCACCGAGCGTCAAGACCGTGTCCCCCTGGCCCAGTCGTCCGAGCAGAAACTCCAGCGACCGGACTTTGTTGCCGCCTAACACATCGGACGACAGGTCCTCGTGCTTCACCCACAGCGAGTCGACGTCGCGAAACCCCGCGAGCCGCTCCACCGGCGTGGGGAAACGGCCCAATCGCGCACGGGGGATCGCGGCGAGGGCGGGGAACCGACGCACGAGCGGAATGGGCTCGTCGCGTTCGGATGTCGCGACGACAGGTATCTCGGTTGCTCCGGGCCCGTCAGGCCCGGCGTCAGTCATCCTCGAGGTCCTCGAACACTTCCACCGGTTCTCCGACCACATCCTGCACGTAGAGCATTTTCACCGCGACCATTGACGCGGCCAGGATCGGCACCGCGCAGAGCAGGCCGAGGAACCCGAAAATCAATGCCATGAGCGCCTGCGCGACGATCGTCAGCGCCGGAGGCAGGTTTACACCTTCGCGCATGAGAAACGGAATCAGCAGATAGTTCTCCATCTGCTGGATGGCGATATACGCGATGATGACGGCGAGCGCTTTCTCCGGAGAGTCGACGAAACCCATTGCGATGGCGGGCAGTGCGCTCAGAATCGGCCCGACGGTCGGGACGAACTCGAGGAGCCCCGCGATGACGCCGAGCGGCACGGCGGCGTTCACGCCGAGGATGAGCAGCACGATGGTGGACACGACGCCGATGACGACCATCGCAATGAGCTGCGTCACGAGCCATTTCCGAAGCGCGATCGCGATGGCGGTCAGCACCTCCCCCGCACGCTTCCTCCATGGTCGGGGAAAGAGTTTCATCAGACCATCGTGGTACGTATCCGGGTCCGCACCGATGTAGATCGACAGCACGAGAATGAGCACCAGTCCAGCAAACACCGAGATCGTCGATGACAGGAACCCGAACAGGTATCTCGTGAGCCCGGCGAGCTGCCCGAGGATCCGCTGCTTGAGCGTCTGAGGCGCGGCGGTGCTCGACGCCCCGGCCGCAGCGTTGACGGCGCTGTCCGTCGGCAGCTGCCGCGGGGCGGCGCCTGTTGGGCGCTCCGCCGGCGTCTCCGGCCCTTTCACTGGCTGAGGAGCAGGGCCCGGCGCAGTCGTCGATGAACCTGCCCGCCCCCTGATCAACGAGCCGAGGAGCCCCTTGCTCTGGGCCCACGCATCGATCTTGTCGATCGCTTCGGGAAGCTTCGTCTGCAGTTCGTGGGACTGAGTCGCCAGGACCGGGCCGGAAACGACGAAGAAGCCGACGATCGCGCCGGCGAAGCCGAACACGATGAGCGCGGCGAGGAGGCCGCGAGGCGCGCGTACACGCGGCCGCAACCAATCCACGCCCGCGGACACGGCGAGCCCGAACAGGATTCCGAGAAACGCGGTGAGAAACACCGACTGCGCGACCCAGATCAGGCGGAGCAGCAAATACATCGCGGCGACTGCCGCGGCAGCGCGCATGACGTCGGCCGTACGCCACCCGACCTGCCGGCGGCGTCGCTCGGGCGGATGAACCGGTGTCGCTGGCGTCGGAGTCGCGACGGCTTTCGCGGCGTGCGGGCTCTGGGGCTTCTCGCTCATCGAGGGTCGGGACTAGGGAATCAGGAAAATCCCTCGCTTGCGCTCGGGACCAGTCGGGAATCGAAAGACGCCCGCGGCTCAACCAACGTCGAGGCAAGCGAGGTGCCCTGTTCAGCCGCGTGCTAGATTACCCGAGCCCGCACTCGACGGGAATATCCTGGGCCTGCGAGGGGCGGCGCGCTGGGCGAGCCGGATGTGGTGTGCGCCGATTCCCGAATCCCCATTCCCGATTCCCGACTAGTGACAGTCCGAGAGCAAAAACCGCCTTTGTATCTCGACGGGAAAGAGGCAGTCGAGCGGTTCATCGCCAGCATCGCAAACACTCGAGCCATCGCACTCGACACCGAGGGGGCGAGCTTTCACCGGTTCATCGACCGGATCTACCTCCTCCAGCTCTCGACGCGGGAAGCGAGCGCCATCCTCGACCCTCTCACGATCGGCGTTCCGGAGGGACTCGGCCGGCTTCTCGAATCGCGCGGGGTCGAAGTCGTCTTCCATGACGCTGACTACGACTTGAGGCTTCTCCACCAGGACTACAAGTGGAAGGTCACGAACATCTTCGACACGCGCGTTGCCGCGCAACTCCTCGGCATTCGCGCGTTCGGGCTCGCCGCGCTGCTGGAGCGCTTCTTCGGAGTGAAGCTCGACAAGAAGCATCAGCGCGCCGATTGGTCGATGCGCCCACTCACTGCGAGCATGCTCGAGTACGCGGCGCAGGACACGGAGTACCTGCTCGATCTTCGCGACCGGCTCGCGAATGAGCTCGCGAAGCTGGGCCGCTCCAGCTGGGCAGCCGAGGAATTCGCGCGTCTCGAGGGAACGCGGTGGGAAACCGAAGACGGGCGGGAGGCCTTCCTCCGCGTGAAGGGCGCGCGGGACCTCACGCGCCGGCAGCTCTCCATTCTCCGCGAGCTCGTTATCTGGCGCGACGAGCTGGCGCGAAGTCTCGACCGCGCCACGTTCCGTGTCGTGAGCAACGAGACCCTGCTCGAGATCGCGCGGCTCGCGCCGAACGGTCGCCCGCAACTGTCAGGGGTGAAGGGCATGCCGCGAGGCATCCTCGAGTCGCGATCGAGCGAGATGATCGCGGCCGTCGAGCGTGGCCTCGCGCTCCCGGAATCGCAGCTTCCACGGTTTCCACGCGCGCAGAGGTGGGAGCGCGATCCGGATTTCGACGACGTCGTCGCGCGACTCAAGACTGTGCGGGATACGGCCGCAGCGAGGCTCGACCTTGACCCCGGCGTGCTCTGTCCACGCGAGCGGCTCGAGGCAGTGGCTCGGCGCCGACCCAAGTCTGGCGAGGAGTTGTCAGAGGTCCCGGACCTGCGCCGCTGGCAGATCGAGCAGCTCGGAGAGGATTTCATCCGTGCCCTGCGCGACGCACCGTCGTCTTCCCGAAAAGCGACACGGGCAGTAGAGGGCGCGTCCGCCGATCGCTCGGCGAGCGGCACAAAACGCGACGATTCGCCCTATAAGCAGTAGGATTCATCGCGGGCGCATACACACTTGGAAGCCTTGTCTCACCCCTTTCGCCTCGGGCGCGCTGCGGCACGTTGGTCCCTCGTCCTCGCCGCGTCGTTCGCGCCACGCCTTGCCGACGCACAAACGCGGCGCGATTCAGGCGCCGTCATGGCGCGGGCGACCGCCGACACCGAGTCCGCCGATCCCGCGATTGCGCCGCCCGTCGCGCGCGAGTTCCGAGGCGTCTGGGTCGCGTCGGTGGCGAACATGGATTGGCCGTCGCGACCCGGGTTGCCGGTTGCGCAACAGAAAGCGGAGTTGATCGCCATTCTCGATCGAGCCGCGGCGCTCAATCTCAACGCTGTCGTGCTGCAGGTGCGACCGTCGGCCGATGCGCTGTACGCCTCGCAGAAGGAGCCCTGGTCGGCGTTTCTGACCGGGGCAATGGGCAGGGCGCCTGTGCCATTCTACGACCCGCTCGCGTTTGCGGCCGAGGAGGCGCACGCTCGCGGGCTCGAGCTGCATGCGTGGATCAATCCGTACCGCGCGCACTTCCCGGCGGACAAGTCGCCCATCGCCGCGAGTCACATCGCTCGCCGCCGGCCCGACCTCGTGGTGAAGTACGGTCCGTACCTCTGGCTCGATCCGGGAAGCGCCGAGGTGCGGGCCTACACCGTCGGTGTCGTCCGTGACATCGTTAGGCGCTACGACATCGACGGGCTCCACATCGACGATTACTTCTACCCGTACCGCGAGCACACGCGTCGTGGTCGCGAGATCCCGTTCCCCGACGACCGCACGTGGCGCGCCTATCGCCGGAAAGGCGGTACCCTCGCCCGCGATGACTGGCGGCGCCAGAACGTCGACGTCCTTATCGAGCAGCTGTACAAAGTCGTGAAGGAGGAGAAACCGTGGGTGAAGTTCGGCATCAGCCCGTTCGGCATCTGGCGCCCCGGTAATCCGGCGACGGTGCGCGGGTTGGACGCCTACACGGAGCTGTTCGCCGATTCGCGGAAGTGGCTGCAGCGCGGCTGGGCCGACTACTTCACCCCTCAACTCTACTGGCGTTCGAGCGCGCCGGAGCAGCGCTACGACGAGCTGCTCCACTGGTGGGCCGCGCAGAACGCGTTCGGCCGACACCTGTGGGCGGGCAACTACACGAGCCGCGTCATGGGGGAGGGAGCGAACTGGCCCGCGTCGGAGCTGCTCGAGCAGGTGCGCCTAACGCGCGCGGACTCCGGCGCGAGCGGCAACCTGCACTTCAGCATGAGCGTCTTCATGCAGAACCGCGATAGCCTGGGCGACCGGCTCGTCACCGGGCCGTATGCGCTCCCAGCGCTCGTGCCAGCCTCGCCGTGGCTCGACAAGCGTGCGCCGAGCGCGCCGAAAGCCGCGGTACAAGTGGACACGCTCTCCGGGCGCACGACGGTCACGATCGCTCCGGTTGGAACCACGCCGGTGAGGCTGTGGGTGGTCCGAGCGCGGTTCGGCGACACGTGGACGACGAGCATCGTCCCCAGCGCCGTGCGCGAGCACTCCTTCGCCGCGAGCGACGCCTCGGCGCGCCCTGACCTCATCATTGTGACGGCGATAGGCCGGACCGGGATGGAGTCGTCGGAGACGCGAATTCGGCCGTAGGGGTCATCCCGAGCGAAGCGAGGGATCCTCAGGCTCTCGGTAGAGGGCTCTCTATCGGGACGATGAAGATCCCTCGCCTGCCGGCTCGGGATGACAAATCAGAATCCGAGATACGCTCTCACTCTCGGTTCGATTCGCTCCGGACTCCAGAACGGCGACCACACGAGGTTTACCGCGACGGCGCCAACGCCCGGAAGCGCTTTGAGGTGTCGCTCCGCGTCCGTCATGATCTCGGGTCCCGAAGGACACCCGGGTGACGTCAGCGTCATGTCCACGGACACGTCGTTACCGTCCACGCGAATCGCGTAGACGAGCCCGAGATCGAGAATGTTCAGGTTGAGCTCTGGATCCTTCACGCGCCGAAGAGCGAGCTTCACCTGATCTTCAGTCAGCGCCTCGGAATCGTCGCCATCACCGTTCGCCGACTCATCGGCACGGCGATTCGACGTATCCCGACTCGCCGCGCTCTGCGGCGCAGCGCTCGTGCGGTGCGAGTGGTCCGCGTCGATTGCGCTGACGGGCAGCTCGCGCTCGTGCAGCGTACGCGCTCCGTCGTGCGGCCCGCTGGGCGCCGGCGCGTCGCCGTCAGGCGAATTCGGTGACTTGCTCGGCTCGGCCATCAATGACTCCGTCGCTCATGGTCGAAAGATCGAGGGGGAGCGCGGATTATGGTAGCCGAGCGTGCCGCGCGGGGAAGGGCCGCGTCAGCTCGAGCGCTTGGATTTGGAGGAAGCGCTCTTGGCGGTCTTCGAGGACCCGCTCTTCGCCTTGGTCGAGCCGGCGCTCGTGGACGACGACGGCTTGGCGGACGATTTGGGCGCCGAGCGGGTGCTCTTTTTCGCTGACGACTTCGAGCTCGGCTTCTTGGCCGCGCCGGCCTTTCCACTGCGCGAAGAGTGGCTGCGAGAGTGGCGCGCGGTGCGAACCGGGCGGTTCCAGCCTGCCGCCTTGTCCGCGCGGAACGTCCGCGGCATTGCGATGACGTTATCCGGGTTGTCCACGACGGACGCGACGGCTGCATCGGCGAGATCGGCGCGAACGTCCGAGATCACCTTGGCCGGCCGGCGAGCCCTGGCGGCGTGAACACGATTCGTCAGAAGCAGCACGAACATCTGGCGCTCGGGATCGATCCAGATCGACGTGCCGGTGTAGCCAGTGTGACCGTACGCCCGCGAGTCGAGGAACCTTCCAGAGCCGCCGTCACCGTCGGCTGTGTCCCAGCCAAGCGCGCGGGTTCCCGCGGCGCGATGCGTGAACAGCGCCACCGTCGTATCGCTGAGAATCCGGACCCCGTTGTACGACCCGCCGTTCAACATCATCTGGGCGAAGATCGAAAGGTCCGCCGCGGTGCTGAACAGCCCGGCATGTCCGGCCACGCCGCCTAACGCATACGCGTTCTCGTCGTGCACCTCTCCACGGAGCGGATAGCCGCGGGGCGGGGCCATCTCGGTCGGCGCGATTCGATACGTGAGCGAGTCCGCCGGACGGAAGAACGTGTCGTTCATCCCGAGCGGCTCGAACACCTTGTCATGCAGGAAGGCGTCGAGCGGTTCGCCGGCGACTGCCTCGATGACGAAGCCGAGAACGTCGGCCCCGAGATCCGAGTAGATGTAGCACTGACCGGGCTTGCACTCGAGGTTCGTCGAGAGCACTGCGGCGCGCGCTTCGTCCGGTGTTCGGGCGATACGCCAAAGGTCTCTGCCCGCCGGGAGGCCGGACCGGTGCGTGAGCAGGTGACGTACCGTCACCGAGTCCTTCCAGCCCCCTGAGAACGCCGGGAGGTATGTGGACACGGGTGCGTTGAGGTCGAGGCGGCCCTGGTCGAAGAGCACCATCGCTGCCGTCGTCGTCCCTACCACCTTCGTCAACGACGCGAGATCGTAGATGGAGCGATCAGCGGTGACGCGACCGCTGCTCGTCGTCCATCCGAGCTTGCCGAAGCCCTTCTGGTAAACGGCGTACCCGTTTCGCCCAATGACAACCGAAGCGCCCGGATATCCTCCCGCGTTGATGCCGCGCACGACGATGCGGTCGATCGACGCCAGCCGGGCGGCGGACATGCCCACCGACTTTGGCGTGTTGACCGGCAAACCGTCAGATACGGCCAGCGCGACGTACGCGCCGAGGAGGATCTCGACCACTGGTGCTCCGAGCTATGACTTTATGGCTCGACGGACGCGGCGAGCCTGGTGCGAAAACCATACAACGAAACTGCAGTCGCCGGTCCTGAACGACAAAAGATCGTGACGTACGGTCCGTCGGGCTCGAGCGAGCCCGCACCGCCGTTCTCACGACTCACATACTTGCGACGACGACGGGAAGTTCCGTAGACGACGCGACTTACATGGCCTACTGTTATGGTTGGCACCTCTCCTGTCAAGACGAATCTTGGTCGGCAGCGTCACAGTAACCGCGGCTGTTTTGTGACCTGCGTCACAAGTTGTTCTCGTCATTTTCGTTGCACGGATGAGGTCGGCCAAACCGCCGGATCAAAGGGGTCAGAGTCGTTTGAAGTCGGCGGATCCGTTCGTAAGAGGTGAATGCCTGATCTCGGGCGATTCTGATTTTTTGATCGCGGCCGAGCGTCTCGTGAGACAAGCACGTTTTCAGCTCGCAGTTTGGGCTGATGGCTGATGGCTGATAGCTGCCTTTCTGGTAAACCACTCCGCCTCGTCCGCGTGACCAAGTAGACGGAACCCCATGGGAATGGATCAAGTCCTCATCCAGCGCGCCATCGAAGGCGATGAGCGGGCGCTGCAGACCCTTTGGTCGCAGCACTCGCCGCACATCGACGCCGTCATACGGCGCCTGGTCGGTGACCCCGACCTCGCCGCGGACGTCGCGCAGGAAGTGTGGATTCAGATCTTCAGGGCGCTCCCGTCGTACCGCGGGGAATCGCAGTTCGGAACGTGGGCGCACCGCATCGCCGTCAACCGCACCCTTAACGCGCTCAGACGTACACGACGCATCGCCAAGTCCGAGGCCGACATCGAGGACGACACCGTCGCCGTGGAACACGACGCCGAGCGAGCCCTGCTCGCGGCGAGCATCGAGGAAGCAGCGAACCGGTTGTCACCCGGGGCCAGGACCGTATTCATGATGCACGACGTCGAAGGCTACACGCACGAAGAGATTGCTCGCGAGCTCGGCATCACGCCGGGCGGATCGAAATCCCAGCTGTTCAAAGCGCGCGCGAAGCTTCGCCGGCTGCTTGCGCACGTGGTGGATGGCCTTACGCCGGACACGGATCCCGAAAATGTCGCACCTGTCTTCTGAGCGCCTCGCCGAGCTTGCCGACGGCGAACCAACCGTCGCGGAAGCGGAGCACCTCGCCGCGTGCGCGATCTGCGCCGCCGAGCGGAGTGCACATCAGCGGCTCTTGTCCATGGCGTTGGACGAGCGCGACCGTATCGCACCGCCGCTCACGCAGTGGTCCACGCTGGCGACAAAGCTCCGTCAGCAGGGCATCATCGCAAGTGGTGACGCACTCTCCGCTACCGTGGCGACGGGCAGCATTCCCGCCGTTCCCATCGCGCGGCCGCGACCACACCGCCGTGCGTGGCTCGTCGGCCTTCGTGTGGCGGCCGGGCTCGTGTTCGCCGCAGGCTTTGGCGCGTTAGGCAGGATGAGCGCTGGCGCGGCCCCCACGCCGTCCACAAAAGAGGTTACGGCGCTCACGAGCCGTATCTTCCGCGGCTCGGCCCAAAAGGTCATTCCGTCGGTCTTTGGCGAACAGGGCGCGCCGTTCGGCTCCGTGGACGACGCGCTCGCTGCTCTCGAGACCTCTCAACGCAACTACGATCGTGCAGCGGCGTACATCGCGGTTCACGATTCAACCGTTCAGTCGCCGGAGGCGGGCGACGTGTTCCGCACGCGTCTGGCCGCGCTCGACGAAATGGCCGAGACCTCGCGGCAGGCGCTCTCGGTTGCTCCCACGGATCCCGTGCTCAACCAGTACTACCTCTCGACGCTTGGCGCGCGTGAAGTGACGCTGCGACAACTCGGGAGCGTGCTCACTCCGGGCAAGCGGGTGGCCCGCTTCTAGTCCGAGCTTCACATGAACCGTTGTGGCTTCGCCACATGAAACCTTCGAAGATGAATAGCAGGTACTCGGCTCCGCGTATGCGATCACTCACGCTCCTCATCCTCACGATGTCGTCGGCAACGGTCGCGGTCGGGCAGCAGCCCGAGAAACCGCGATGTCGCGATTGCGCGTCGACGGCGGAGGGGCGCGCGGCCAGAGAAGCTCGCTTGGTACAGGCGCGTGACTCCATACGTGCGCTAACGGGATTCGAGGGCGAGATCGAGAGTGTTGCGGCGCAGCTCATGATGGTCACACAGCTGCAGACACGCGCGAGCCAGGCGCTGGAGGCGCTGCGCTACGGACAGACGGCCGAAGCGAATCGCTCGCAGGTGGAAGCCGCCGTCCGGCAGCTTCGCGAGCAGATCGACCAGGCCACGCAGCGCTCTCAGACGCTTCGGACGCAGCTCGCGTCGCTGTGCGATCGGAAGGCAAAGCCGCAGGGCTACATGGGGATCACGTTCTCCGCCACAATGCGCGCCGACGCCCGGGCATCGGGGGGGGACGTGTTCCGGTTCGCTGAGAATCCGACGGTCGAGACGGTCGAGCCGGGCTCGCCTGCCGAGCGGGCGGGAGTCACCAAAGGTGACGAGATCATCCTCATCGACGGCCAGTCGATGGTCGGGCGCGACATCGTGTTCAACCAGCTGCTGCGCCCCGGAGCCCGACTGCCGCTGCGCGTTAGGCGCGATGGAGACACGCGCGACGTGCTCCTGCTCATCAAGCAGCGTCCCACGTCGCTCGACAGCGGGTGCCCCTTCCTCGACGCGCGCATCATGGCGGCGTTCGGCGACCCGATCTCGATCGGGCGGTTGCCCCTGAGCGGCGCCATCGTTCGCTCCGCGCCGCTCCCACCGCCTGCAGCGCTACCAGGTGGGCGAGTGCGGGTCGCTCGGGCGCCGGATCCGTCGACACCGGTCGCAGTCGGCACCAACACGGGCGTTGTGACGGTCATGCCCGCGTCGCCTCTCGTGCCGAGCGTGCCGATGCCCGCCCCGAACGCGGTCGAGTCGGCACCGCCGGATCAGCGGAACGTGTTCGTCTTCTCGCGCATGTCAGCGCCGATGGTCATCGCCGGAGCGACGATCGTGCGCACGAATGCCGACCTGCGAGAGACGTTCGGTGTCAAGAGCGGAGTTCTCGTGCTCGACGTGGCCCGCGGGTCGCCTGCCTACAACTCGGGGCTCAAGGGCGGGGACGTGATCGTGTCCGTCGGCCGCATCGCCGTGACCTCGCCGGTAGCGATCCAGCACGCGATCGAGAGGGCGGATGGTACGGAGCTTCCGCTCCGGATCATCCGAAAGAAGAAGGAGCAGCCGCTGACCCTGCGCTGGTAACGGCGTGTACCGGGCCCAGCTTCCGCCCGTTAGGCACGAGGCTCTTGTGAATCGACAGCGCAGCCACCGCGCCCTCGGCTGACGCAACGATCGCGAGCTGCGGCCCCGGCGTGATGTCTCCGGCGGCCCACACGTGCAGAGCTGATGTGTGCTGGTGCTCGTCCACGACGATCTGCCCGTCCTCGTCGCGCTCGCACGCCAGCTGGGCGCCGAGGTCATCTGCCGGGCGCTGTGACAACGCGAAGAAGAGGTGGTCACAGTCGAGGTGCATGCCGCCCTCGAGCTCCAGCGAGTAGATCCACTCGCCCTGCGGCACGACGCGCTCGATGCGCGCGGACAGCACCGGGATGTTCAGTGCGTCGAGCTTCGTGCACTGATCCTCGTCGAGGTCGGGGTCTCGGCCATTGGTGCAGATCACGATGTCGCGCGTCCAGGTCGTGAGGTTGAGCGCCATGCCAGCCGCCTTCCTCCCTGACGCGAGCACCACGACCTTCTTCCCGCGCGTGTCGTATCCGTCGCAGTCCGGACACACGTGGGCGGCGCTTCCGTACACCTGGCGAAGCCCCGGTACCTTGGGCCACTCGTCGCGCAGGCCGAATGTGAGCAGCAGTCGAGCTGCGCGCAGCGAGCGAGTTTCCGCGCGCGGCGAGTTGTCAGATGGGGAGCGCGGCGCGCCCGACCCGCGATGGTGGTCGCGCGCTTTCGTTTCGAGCATCGGGTCGAACTGAATCTCGAACCCCGGCTCAGCTGTCCGAACGCGAACGACGAACCCGTCGATGAGCTCGACGCCGTACTCGCGACACTCGTCTCTGGTCTTGCCGCGAAGCTGGGCCGGCGTGATTCCCGGTTGGCCCGGGAAGCCGTACACGCCGCGCGTCTCCCAGTTGCGCGGGTCGCCGGAATCGATGACCACGACACGATGGAGATAGCGGCCGAGCCACAGCGCCGCCGTCAGGCCTGCCGGGCCACCGCCAACTATAGCTACGTCATAAGGATCGGTCATGCGGGGTGGGAAAGGCAGGAGCAGTGCCAGAATCCGTCGCCCGTCCCCCGTTTATTTCACCCTTCCCGGCGGCAGCGTGTACAGCAGTCTCGCCGTGGCCCGGTCCGCGTCCGATAGCTCCTTCACGCGCACCTTCGGCGTCATGATGTTCGCCGTGTCCGTCGTGTGATCGAGCCCGATCAGGTGGCCGACCTCGTGGAGCGCAATGGCGCGAACGGCGGAGCTGTCCAGCGGCTCACCGCCGCGATGGTGAATCGCAAGCACGATGTTCGCTTCGACGATCCACCAGTCATCGTCATGCGCCCAGAGCGTCTTGCCGCTGATCTGCTCGTCGAACCGATCGATCCACGTGACGTGAACGTCAGCCTTCGACGAGTCGTGCACGAACGTGAACGCGAGCGGGATTCCGGTCGTCGCCCATTCCTCGAACGCGGCGCGTACGATCTCGGGGAAGCCGCCACTGAAATCCGACGTCGGCGTTTCGGGCTGAACCCAGACGCGAAGCGGACGGTTGCGGCGATCCGGCCATCGGGCGAGCGCCGAGTCGCGCTGCAGCAGCAGCTCGTCCACGTACGTACCAGGCGATCCCTCGCGCAGCCGGCGGCGAATCTCATCGAGGTCGCGCGGCGCGTTCA
>Ga0114129_10004840_pt1 | contig 19014 bp, 18 predicted proteins | sample RhiMetdeltSRZDD1_FD_80071 | JGI IMG/M metagenome (GOLD analysis project Ga0114129, IMG submission 80071) | Populus rhizosphere microbial communities from Tennessee, USA - Rhizosphere MetaG P. deltoides SRZDD1 (version 2) (version 2) | ecosystem: Host-associated > Plants > Roots > Rhizosphere >...
TGCTTCATAGGCGGAATCCGGAAAAATATCCCATGCGCCAAAAACGAGATCCTTAAGATCAGCAAGCGGAACAAAGTCTTTGATAAGCGGCACGCGGTTGTCCGTTCTCTTGCCGAGACGGATGGTGCCCATCTGAGTCAAACTCCCAATCGGCTGGGCGAATCCTTTCTTAATCGCTTCAACGCCTGCAATAAAGGTGGTGCTAACAGCACCGAGTCCCACGAGTAATACACCGAGCTTTCCCTCAGCGGGCTTAATTTCCGTTCGTTTTGCTACTGCCATCTGACAGGTTCTCCTTTGTTAAGGGATGATACTGTCAGCCGCGCGCGCGTTTAGACGACATCTTGCTATTTATTGGCGCTCAATTGCTCTGATTCTGATGTTCGATACGCTTTAGCTTGTCGTTGTCTCGCTACAGATTCAACTTTTTCAGGAATGACGGCTAGCTAAATCGGAAACGACAGTTTCCTGAAAGAAGTTGAATCTGTAGCGAGACAACGACAAGCTAAAGCGTATCGGACATCAATCGATGAGCGCTTTGCGGAACTCTCGCGGCGTCGTACCGGTCGCAGCACGGAATGCTTTTGTGAAGTGACTCGAGCTGAGATACCCGACACGAGCGGCTATTGCATTGATCGAAAGGTCTGCTTCGGCTAGCAGCAGCTGTGCTTTGCGTGTGCGAATTGCCGCCAGATAGTTGTGAGGCGTAACCCCAGTTATCTTCTTAAACAGACGGGCAAAGTGAAACGGTGATAAATAGGACGCGGCGGCTAGATCTCGGAGTGAGAGATCTTGATCAAGCTGGCTGTGCATGAGTTCAACCGACCGCCGGATTCTTCTGTCAATGAGACCCACACGCGAAAGCTCCAACTCGTCAGAGCGTCGGGCGATAGAGTGTTGCCGGAGAAGCTGGACCAGCAACTGTTCGATCAAAGCGCGCATGACTATTTCGCGTCCGGGCTTTGTCGTAAGCAACTCTGATTGAAGCGTTCTTACGAGACGATTCAGCTCGATATCATTTGCGATTGGCTCACCTGGAAAGACAACAGTGGATTTCGGCGGAATGAGGCGCATCGACACTGCATGTTGGATCAGAACAGCCGACGAAACAGTGAGCACAAGGAGTTCAACGCCGTTTCCAGACACCCTCAATCGAGCGTCTGGATCGATGATGATAATCTGGGCCGGCCTTAGTTGGCGGCTAACATCTCCGTCACCGCAATCGAGTTGTCCGGCAAGTAGTGCTACCAGCGTGTAGTCGGATGTCGGCGGCGTTTCCCACTTAAGTTGTTTCGATTTCCGGTAATAGACGGAGTATTCGGAACTAACAAGAAACCGATTGAGCAGGGGAGCCGAGCGGGTCATTCGCCCAAATGTACGCGAATCAGATCAATAGCTTCAAATAGCGTAGGTTGCGTTTCGCTTTTGTACCAGCAGGGCGGGATCGTTTGTGATGATGCAGTCAATGCCGTATTTGCGGCTTCGTGCAAGCCATGATGGGTCATCCACGGTCCAAACAACAACCTTTAGTTCAGCACGACGCGCTTGCTCGATAGTTCTTCGATGCACCAGTTGACGATGAAGAGCGATCTGATCGGCACTGACCGCCTTCGCGCGCTCAATTAGCATCTGACCTGGAAGCAAGGAAACGGGATCGCTGATTTTGGGCTCAAAGAGCGCTGCCGTTTTTAGTTCAGGCGCGAGCCGCTTTACCTCGGCAATGGCAGAGAGATCAAAACACTCGATTATGACCCGGTCGCGGATTTGGTTGTTCGCAAGCATTTGACATATCGTGACGGCAATTTGCCGAACCTCGAGCGGCGAGCACTTCAATTCCAGATAGAGTAGGGCATCGCTATTGGAGAACTCGTCGAGCAATCGTCGCAAAGTTGGGATAGTCTCACCAGCGAAGTCACGAGTTCCCAAACCACGCGCACGCGAAAACCAACTACCAACATCGGTCGTTTCCAAATCTGTTGAAGATAGATCCGCGACGCGTTCAGGGCGTCCGGCTGTTCGTTGTAACGTCTCGTCATGAATAACGACTGGTACACCGTCTTTTGAGAGTCGAACGTCAAATTCGATCCCCTCAGCTCCGACTTCGATTGCTTTGTGAAACGCAGCCATCGTGTTTTCCGGCGCAACGGCCGAAGCTCCCCGATGACCAATGATGAGTGGATTGACAGACATGGTGCCAATACGAGTGTGTGGGGCCAGAACGACGCAAGCGAAGCCGATTTTCAGGTTGGGAAGGGCGGTTTACCCCCGCTCACGTTGCATGACACTTAACGTTGAATCAGTGCGCAACGTGAGCGGGGGTAAACCGCCCTTCCCAACCTGAAAATTGCCGAACCTCGAATCTGTATCTGGAACGATTAATGTACTGGGCTGTAAACGACTTTCTTCAGTTTTATATCAAACGTGCCATAATCAGTTTTGAGTTTTCCGCTTACGGGTATGCGACGATGGTCGTCGGTGAGCCACAAAGAAAACTGACCCTTCTCTTTCTCGACGATCCGATTAGGTCCGAACAGATCTGGATCTACACGCACAACGTCGACTTTACCAAGAATCGTCTTCATTCTTTTCTTTTCGACAATGCGAATCGGCACCTGATAGACCCTACCCCCGTCTCCGATGAAGACCTCGAGTGACTTGCCTACCTGAAGCGGCTGCGTGCGGATGAAATAGATTGCCGATAAAACGTCCTGTAGTTGTCCTGAGAAGTCAGTGATGATCTGTCGTGGCTCGCGAGAAGGGTTGTTAGGATCCTGCTGCGTCCACGACATCTTTCCTTTTTGTCTGTCAAAAGTGGCTTCACTCATCCGAACACGCTTGCCTTGTTCATCGTGAATATTGGTGCGCTGCACAGTGAACGACAACGGCTCAACGATCGACTCAACCTGTTCCTTAAAATTCAAATTGAAAAGGCGAGGGAAAAATCCCTTACTGGAAATTTCAGCCTTGAAGATGAAAGCTTCCGGGGCCGGCCCATCAACCTCCATATCTGGAGATCTGAATGCAGTCCTGCCGGCGCTGAATTTGAAGTCGGCTACGTCTAACTTTCGCAGGATAGCTCGCGAAAACTCGGCCTCATAAAACAGCTCTTCAGATGGCTCAAACGGCAGCTTGCTACGCAGAGCAGCCGGTCCTTGCGTTGTGATGGTCGGCGTTGGCGAGGCGGCGCCCACAGCAACTACCATCGCCAAGGCCATAGAAAGAAAGACTAAAGTTCGCATCCGAGTTACTTCAGGTAATAAGTTCTAATGAGCAATAAACTCCAGGCGATTAAAAATCCCAGCGTCGCACGATATTCACGATAGCGGAGGTAAAGGCTGCGATCGAATCTGGCACCTTCAACACGATCAGGTTGATAAGCCGTCAGCCGGGGAAAGAACAGCGGAACAGCCCGTTTGTACAACTGGTAATGCTCGTCGAAAAGCTCGGCGAGGGTAGTCGCTTCGACGCGCATCACCGGAAAATAGATGCCAAGAAAAAGCGCCCCAAACAGAAGGGCCAAGACCAGTCGACCCGATGCAACGGTAAAACCCAGTCCTATGAGAAAACTCCCGAAATAAAGTGGATTGCGCGTGTATGCGTAAGGCCCGGCAGTCGCGAGCTCAGCATTCTTTCTGATGTGACCTGAGGCCCATGCTCGGATGGCGAGCCCAGTGATGGAAATTAATGCCCCAATAATCAGCGATACTGGCGTAGGCTTCGCAAGAGCTATAAACACAAAAGCGCAAACGAACCCGAGAGGCACCCGCCAACGCTGAATCCAGGTTCCACCTCTTCGCATTGTTAACCAGCCAACGGAAGACTTCGACTGGAAGGCGACTGTTTGAGAATCCTTTTCTCAACCGCCTGAACTACTCGTTCGACGTCGATATCCATGCAAATCCATTTCGAACAGGAACGGCGGTGACAATCAACGCGGCAATCAATGTCCGTTCGCTCTACGCAAATGTCTGCCGCGCGAGGGCTGCCGTTGCGCCACCACTCTGTAGGTCCGAAGAGTCCTACGATCGGCGCCCCTGCGGCGATGGCGATATGCGTAGGCCCGGTATCTCCGCCCACATAAACCTTGCACATTGTTGCCAAGGCGTAAAATCCCTTCAGCGAGAGAGAAGTAAGACGAGCGGTTCCTGACTCTGATGATCGCAGAACGTTCTTCGCCAGATCTTCCTCGCCGGGTCCGTGTGCAATCAAAGAGCGCAGCCCGAAATGTGCCCACAGCGCGTCGGCAAGTCGCCCAAAGCGTTCGGGACTCCAAAGTTTCGTCGGCCAGCCACCACCCGGATTGAGGATCGCAAAATTTCCCCCGACATCTGCGGCTGCAGCAGCGGCGGCTGCTTTATCGTCCGAACTGATGGCCAACGGAAAGTTCAAATCTGTTTCCGCGGTTGGTACCTGTACGCCTAACGCGCCATTCACAAGTTGCAGGCCCTTAAAGATAACGTGCGTTTTCCGAGGAACGGATACCCTTTTTGAGAGCAGGAAGGCGCTGGCGGGTTCGCGTAAACCCTCACGAGAGAAGCCGAAAACACGACGCGCGCCGGAAAGGCGCGCGATTGAAGCGGACTTCAGAAGTCCCTGAAAGTCGAGGGCTACATCGAAGGCCGAGGCGCGTAACCGACGTAACTGCTGGCGCGGTGCCCGCAGCGTCTCCCCAGACATCAGCCCGCGCCTCAACGCCTTCGTGTCGACTTCGATGAGGTGATCCAAAAGCGGGTTGTCTTTCAAAATTTCAGAAGAGTTGCGCTCGACGACCCAGGAAATCTCCGCGTGCGGCATCGCGGCGCGGATGGCCGACAGCGACGGAAGAGTGTGGACGATATCACCGATGCTGCCTAATTTAACTATCAGTAGTCGCATTCTTATCCAGATCTGAACGAGTGATCCGAAAATTCAGAGGTCTACGGCCGTCCTCCGTAGTACCTTATAAGTAGTTTAGTCGAACTTCTATAGGATTGCGCCAACAAAGGCATGGCTGAATATTCCGTGATTCGCGTCACCCTTGCAAACGACTTACAAGGGTCGAAGTCGAATGATCCTTCGGATCACCAACAATAGCGACTCGACCCCCGTATGACCGCACTATTTCTCGTTCCGGTACCGTCTCTTCTGTATAGTCTGTGCCTTTTGCGTGAATGTCAGGCTTCAGTGCCAGTAATAACTGTTCAACCGTCGGCTCATCGAAGATCGTAACGTAGTCAACCGGCTCCAATGCTGCGATAACCTCCGCCCGTTCCTGCGCCGGCTGAATCGGTCGACCCGCTCCTTTCTGAACGCTGACCTGTTCGTCTGAATTTACGCCCACGACCAACAGATCTCCGAGCGCGCGTGCGCCAAGCAGATAACGCACATGCCCGACGTGCAGGACGTCGAAGCAACCGTTGGCGAACACTATAATTGCGCCGGATTCGCGAGCAGCGTTCACTCGGGTGATCAACTCGTGACGCATCAGCACGCGAGAAGAATAGATTTCGTTCGATTCGGTCGTCATTGCCCAGAACTGAGGATGGAGTGTTCGAGTTCAGCGGCTGTTATTGAAGCTGTCCCGCGTTTCATGACCACCAATCCGCCCGCGTAGTTCGCCAACCGTGCCGCGTCCGAAAACGATGAATCACAGGAAATTGCTAAGGTGAAAGTGGCAATGACTGTATCGCCGGCTCCGGTGACATCGACGGGCGATTCAGCACCGACCGCCTTGATGTGCAAGGGTGCGACTCCATCTTCCAGGAGCATCATGCCGTGACCGCCCCGAGTGATTAAAAGAGCTCGATAACCAAGTTGATCCTTCAGTTCCTGGGCGGCCTTTTCTAAACGGATTAAATCGCTGATCCTTTTACCAATCAGCTGTTCCAATTCGTCTTCGTTTGGCGTGGCGGAGGTGAAACCTTTGAAACTCGCCAAGCGAAAACGAGAATCGACGAGAATTGGAATCTTCTGCTTGGCAGAGACTTCACGAAGTGTCGTCACGGCGGCGTCATCAACGACGCCATAGTTATAGTCGGAGATGATCACAGCGTCGGCGTCTGACGCTGCTTTTCGCAGTGCGTTTGTGATCTGGCCGCGCGCCTCTACATCCACAAAGGGAGAATCTTCGTAATCAATACGAATCACCTGTTGACGGTTTGAATGAGCCTGACCGGCAAGTATGCGGACCTTGGTTGTGGTGTTCAACTTCGACGCGGTAATTAAGCCGTCGCAGTTGACGTCAGCCTGCTCGAGCTTAATCCGCAATTCGCGACCGGCTTCATCATCTCCGGCCACTGATATCAAACTAACTCTGGCACCCAGGGCGGCGAGATTCACCGCACAATTTGCAGCACCACCGGGAATGGTTTCTGTTTGTTCGTGCCGGAGTATAAAAACAGGGGCCTCTCGCGAGACCCTGGCAATTGACCCATAAAGAAATCGGTCGGCTATTGCATCGCCCACCACTACTATTTTGCGCTGCGAAAAACATTGCACGATGCCGCGCAGCCGGTTCTGAAGTGTTTGCTGATTTGCGGTCAACTTTTTTCCTTAGTGTTAGGGCAGAGCTATTTGATGCAGCCCCCAAGAATTGCCTTCACTGCTTCTAAAAGATTCTCAGAAATGAGATCCGGCTGATACCTCCAATTCGAACGTTGATATTCCCATTCGCCTCGTCCGTATCCGCTTAACACGAACGCTGAATGCAGGCGGGCATTTCGTGCCAGCTCAATGTCACTATACCGATCGCCGATCATCCAACTCGACCCAAGATCAATAGCAAAATCCTTAGCGGCGCGGTCAATTAAGCCTGCTTTCGGCTTCCTGCAATCACAATCAAGACGATACGGCGGCTCTCCGACCGTCGGATGATGCGCACAATAGTAAATTGCGTCGATCCGTGCAGAGCTGTCGCTCATCTTTTGGTTTAGCTCGTTATGAATCTGTTTTACTACTTCTTCCGAAAAGTATCCGCGCGCTACTCCCGCCTGGTTCGTCACCACAATCGCCAACCAATTGTTCCTGTTCAGGAGTTTTATTGCCTCAATAGAATAGGGGTATAACTGAAATCGTGAAGGATGGTTAACATAACCCACTTCTTCGGAGATGGTACCGTCTCGATCAATAAAAACCGCTGGACGCTTCATTTGATCTACGCGACTGAGTCGCAAATGCTCCTGACTGTTTTCTGAAAGCCTCCTCGCTTGAGGAGCGATAGCGATCGTTCAAGTACTTCATCGACTGTAATCGCAGTCATGCATCGATGATCAATCGGACAGTCGCGAAGCATACACGGAGCACAGTCTGGCGGATGTCTCAGTATTTCAGCTTGCGCTGAAAATGGACGCGTCGTCAACGGATTCGTTGGGCCAAAGATTACGATCGTCGGGCGACCGAGAGAAGCGGCGATGTGAGCAGGGCCCGTGTCGTTAGTAATAACTAAATCACAAATCGAGAGAATTGCCGTAAGTTCATCAAGGGTGGTTTTCCCAGTCAGAACAATTGGATGCTCGCGCATGTGACTGGTTACTTCGACTGACACATCCTCTTCGGCCTTTGAGCCAATTAATAACACCTGCTTACCGCGTTCGATGAGTCCATCTGCCAAAGCAGCAAACGATTTAGCGGCCCAACGCTTGGCCCGGCTATTAATTGAGCCAGGACAAACCGCGACGACTTCATTGTTTTCTTGTACTCCATCCGCGCTCAGACGTCGTCGCGCTTCATGTTTTCGAGTTTCAGATAGTTCGAGAGTTGCGTCAGGTGGATGGTCGATGACTGTGTTTGAACCGAATAGCGACTGTTCGAGTGCCGCAATTAAATACAAGTAGTAAAAAACTTCATGTTCCGTCGAACGCCAATCCGGCAACGGCACAGGGTCAGTCAAAAGAACCTGACGGGATTCAGTTGCGTAACCAATGCGGCGCGGGACACCAGCGAAGAAGGGAATTACCGCTGCTTCAAACGCATTCTGAAAGAGAATCGCCAAATCAAACTTCCGTTTTTTCCATTCACGGACCTGACTCACAACACTTAGAACACTGCGTCGATCGTAAACCAACACGTTGTCAACAAATGACTGATGCGTAAACAGATCGCGGGCCCATGGGCGAACAGCCAAAGTGATTTCCGCCTCTGGCAGGAGTCGACGCAGCGCTCGCAATGCCGGAACTGTCATCACTGAGTCGCCGACCCAGTTTGTTCCGCGAACAACAACACGTTGGATTCTTTCAGACGTCAAACTTTCAGCGTCATCCTCTTACAGCAGATTTCGGATTCCTTCTTCAATTCCAGTGCGTGGTTCCCAGTGTAGTTCCTGACGGATGCGGGTCAGGTCAGAAACGTACTTCGTTAAAACCGGCGTGGGTATTGATGCATCTTCTTCTATAACGGGAGTCACGTCGATCATTTCGCCGACCTTTCGAATTATCTCACGGACAGATGCGAGATTCTCTCGTCCACCGCCGAGATTGTAGAGGCCAAAGTATTGTGCTGAATCAATGAACGATTGGCATGCTCTGGAAAGATCATCAACGAATAAAATATCGCGCGCAGGATCAGCTCCGGCCGGAAGTCGAATAGGCGAACGATGCTTTACAGATTCAACATAATGAGTCACAAACCCATTTTCATTGCCTGGACTGGGTCGCGCATAAACGGCTGACATTCGAAATATACACGCTCGAAGTCGTCGTTCAGCGGCGTAGTATTCCACATACTTCTCGCCAATGAGTTTTGACCACTCAAGCGCCGACTGCCCGCAAAAATCGGTTGGGCAAGTTTCAGGTACTTCATTGTAATTGTTTGCATGACTACCGTAGACGTCTTTAGTCGATGTGTAGATAAAGCAGGATCCTGCCTCCATATGGCGAAGCAGATTCGCAGTGCCCTCCGCGTTTGTTCGAAAGGATTCAAACGCGGCGTTTGGATCTTTATCGAGTAATGCTGCAAGGTGAATTACGACGTCGTAATCCGCTACCTTCCGAACATCCCGTTCATCAAGAATATTGAGATTTGAACGGCGAGAAAAATCGTCGGCTGAAAAGAATCTGCGGACGTGGGTGCCGAGGTATCCGCTTCCGCCCGTCACGAGGATCTTCATGGCTAAGGAGTTGTCATTATTGGCGGGAGAGCAGCGCTAAGTAGGCAGCCGTAGCTAAACCTCGATTACTGATGCTTTGGTTGTTTGCGCTCGAACCAAACGGTGCAGTTTCTGAAGCGCTTCCGCTTTGCCGATGGCGATTAGAATGTCACCAGGTTGAATCGGCGTGTCGCCCACTGGGTTAAAGATAATTTCCCCGTTCCTGCGTGTGATGCCCACGATCACGATGTTCAATTCGGAACGAATTGTAGTTTCTCTTAACGTCCGCCCAACAAGCGAAGAAGCCTCATCAACCTCAAGTTGTTCAAAACCCAACTCGAGTTTATTGGCTGTGATGGAGTCAAGGAAGTCACCGACAGCAGGCTTCTTCAAAGCCACAGCAATGCGATGACCGCCAATTATGGTTGGCGCGACAACTCGGTTGGCTCCAGCTCTGATCAGTTTTGGCTCGGCCTGCTCTTCGGCGGCGCGTGCGACGATATGCAGATTTGGATTCAGATGGCGCGCTGTTAGAACGACATAAACGTTGTCTGCGTCGTTTGGAAGACAAGCTGCGAGGCCGCGTGCTTGTTCTACGCCTGCCTCGACCAAGGTTCCTTCGAGTGTGGCATCTCTAACGAGCACCGTCGCACCTATGTTAGTAAGCTCAGATACCTTTTCGCCGTCGCGCTCGATTACGATAAAGGTGTCGTGCGTGGACAGGAGGTCCCGAACGAGGTGCGAACCAACTCGGCCCGCGCCGCAAATGATAAAATGATTTCGCAGTCTGCTCATTTTTCTAGAAAGACGCCGTTGGCCGAATGTCGCAACCATTTCTGACTGGACAATCCTCTGTACTGCGGTGGTCAGCGCATAAAGCACGATGCCTACGCCGAACAGCATGAACCCTGTGGCAAACGCTCGTCCGAGAGCGGTCTTCGGCGTAATGTCGCCGAAGCCAACTGTCGTCACCGTCTGAACGGTTGTGTAAAGGCTGTCAAGTATAGTCCAGCCTTCGATCAGTCGAAACGAGACAGTGCCAACGGCAATTGCCAGCAATACAGCAACGACGACCAGGCGGAGTCCTGACGTTTTTGTCCCGAACCCGCCGGGTCCTGAGGGTGTTAGACTCATATGGGGAAAGCTGCATCAAACTGGTTGCGGCAATTGTCGGCCACGTTAGCTAAAGCTGCTGAGGGTGTCAAACTGGAGTGTCCTAATTTGTAGGGGCGGCCTCTGTGGCCGCCCACACCTGCTAATGATACTTTCACTACGGGCAGTCAAGGAGGGCCGCCCCTACAAATTAGGACAGCACCGTCAAACTGTTATCGACAGAACTGTCGACAGAATGGTACGTAATAGAAGTAGATGAAGGAGGGCATCTTGACAGCAGACCGTTTCCGTTAACTAATGAGGTCTTGCGGTCGTGTAGTTTAAAAAGTCGGCACTGAAGTAGGCCCGATTGAATTTCTCTTATGCCCGTACGTTATCCGCCGAATCAGGTGTCCCCTGTAAAAGGTAGTCGTGATTCCCGCACTAGTCGACTCGTCGCTTATGCTGAACCGAACCAAAGTTTTCTCCGCCGCATAACCCGCCGACTCTTTACTGCGCCCATCATTATTCCCATAGTTTTTGTCAGCGCAATTGTTCTTGGCTTACTCATCTACTACTGGACAGTGTTTTCTGCTCGAATCGACAACTTGTTAGCGGGCGAAGTCTACACCCGGTCTGCGGGGATCTACGCTGCGCCCAAGCAAGTGCGCGTGAATGAAACGATTTCGCAGGATGATCTGATCAGTTATTTAAAGCGCGCCGGTTATGTTGAAAAAGGACAACAAGCTGACTCTTCTCGAGGTCGGTATTCACTGAACGGAGCAATTGTCGAAGTAGAACCAAGCAGCGCTTCGAGTGTCGACGGCCAAAGGCAATTTCAGCGTGTGCGAGTTCAGTTTGCTCGAGGCGGGAAGTCGATTAGCTCGCTGTCTGATCTGGATGGCGGCGGTGTGCTGCAACGGGCCTGGCTTGAGCCTGAACTAATCAGTTCCGTAACGGGAACTGAAAGAGCAAAACGCAAAGTTATCGGGTTCAGTGATCTGCCTCCACATCTTGTTAAGGCAATAACCGTCACGGAAGATCGATCGTTCTTCGATCATTACGGTGTAAACATTCGCGGAATCATTCGGGCGGCCGTACGCCGTTACGACACCGATCCTAATTCACCGCTTGCCCGGCAAGGTGGGTCGAGTATCACTCAACAACTCGTCAAGAACTTGCTCCTATCTCCGGAAAAGACGCCGCAGCGGAAAATCTCGGAAGCCTACATGTCGATAATTCTCGAGACGAGGCTGTCGAAGCAGAAGATCTTCGAGCTCTATTGCAATCAGGCGTACATGGGCCAACAGGCCGGCTTCTCAATTAATGGCATGGGCGAAGCCGCGAGCGCCTACTTCAACAAGGACGTCACTACTCTTACGCTGCCTGAGTCGGCCATGCTGGCAGGCTTAATAAGAAGTCCTAACCGCTATAACCCATATCACAACTTGGAAACTGCGACTGCGCGACGCAATCAGGTACTTGACTCAATGGCAGAGACTGGAGCTATCACGCAGGATGAAGCAAACGCGGCAAAAGCAACTCCGCTGCAGGTGACTCCAGTTCGCGGAAGAATCGATATGTCGGATGCGCCTTACTTCTCCGATTACGTTCAAAACCAGTTGGGCGACCTGATTGCTGGAGCCGGTACCCAACACTTGCGCGTCTACACGACCATAGACATGGATCTGCAGCGCGCAGCCTATTCTGCACTGACCAAACAACTCGCCGCGCTGGACAAGGTTGAGTCAAAGAGGTTCGAGCCTGGGACGCTTCAGGCTGCGCTCGTTGCGATGAACGCAAAAACGGGTGAGATCGTTGCGATGGTTGGGGGACGTGACTATTCAAAGAGCCAGCTCAATCGAGCTGCTGAAGCAATGCGCCAACCGGGTTCAGTTTTTAAGCCGTTTGTTTACGCGACGGCGCTCAATACCGCATACGATCCGGTGCCACGTGTGATCACACCTGCGACAACTTACATGGACGAGCCGAAGACTTTCACGTTTGATAATCAGGAATATTCGCCTGGCAACTTCGGAGATACGTACACGCACGCACCCGTAACGTTACGCGATGGTTTGGTCCATAGTCTCAACGTCGTTACAGTCGACGTCGCGATGGAAGTGACAATTGCGAGAGTCATGAGCCTTGCTGCAAAGGCGGGATTGCCAAGACCTGCTCGTTCATATCCGGCTATGGCTTTAGGAACAAGCGAAGCAACACCACTGCAAATCGCCTCAGCTTATACGGCGTTCGCCACTCTGGGGACGCGCAGCACTCCGATTGCAATCAACCGCGTCACTACAGGCGAGGGCGCAACGCTGGCGGCACCCACCACGCAAAGGAATGAAGTGTTTCGGTCGGAAGTGGCTTACGTAATGACTTCCTTCTTGAAAGACGTGGTGAATCGTGGCACCGCGGCAAAAGTAAGAGCGCGCGGTTTGAAAGCGAATGTGGCTGGAAAGACCGGCACATCACGCGATGGTTGGTTTGCGGGATACACTCCGAGTCTCGTTTGCGCTGTATGGGTCGGATTCGATGATGGTTCGCAGCTTGGATTAACTGGTGCAAACTCTGCATTGCCGATCTGGACCGACTTCATGCAAGTGGCACTTGCGGAACATCCTGAGTGGACCGGAGAATGGCAAAAGCCGGCGGGCGTGGAAGAAGTGGCGATTAATCCTGCGACGGGAACACCTGCAGCTCCCGACGATCCTGATAAACGCATCGAGCTTTTCATCAATGGAACAGGCCCGAACAACGTGGCGTCAACCATAATCGCAGAGCCAACGCCAGACGATCAGTTGCAACCAACGCCACCACCGCCACCACCGACTGGAGTTGAGATATTGCCGGTGCCCTCACCATCGCCATCTCCTTCGCCGACGCGTCCGCGCGCTACGCCGACACCTGAAGGAGCGCGTCTCGAAGGTACGATCACTCTGGATATTGATCCGACGACAGGCTTGATTGCGGTTGAGAGTTGTCCGGTGATTAGAACGAGAACATACGTGTTGGGAACCGAGCCGAAGAGATTCTGCGGACCGGAGTATCACAAACTGAAGACTGTTGAGCCTGGTGCCTCACGGCCAAGAACTGTTGCAACTCCGCAAAGATAGGACCTAAAAATTCAACCTGAGAAAAATTTCAGGTTGGGAAGGGTGGCTCGAAACGACGGAGGAGGCAGCGGCACCAGGCAGGAGCAGGAGACACTGGTTCTGTTCTGCCCCTGCGTGCTGCTCCTGCTCCTCCTATTCGAGCCGCCCTTCCCAACCTGAAATTTTTCTGAGGTTGAACTGTGAGCATATCGGACACTTGGTTGTCAGAGTTCTTCAAGCTCGAGTATCGGTGGCTAGACCTTGACCTCCGCCAGCGCCGCGTGAAGCGTCTCAATTGCAAGAGCAGCTGCGTGTCCTTTTCGCGAAGGCAATCCACCAACAGCTTGGAGCAAATCGTGCTTAGTTAAGTGAGCTGCGTCGGAAGTTTTTTTCTCCCGTACCATTTCAGTCAAGACAGACCCACAAACAAGTGTCGGGGCGCACCCGTAAGCAAGAAACTTAGCTTCCTCGATTATGCCGTTCTGAACCATCAGCGAAAGTCGCATGCGATCACCGCACATCGGATTGGTCTCCTCCGCACTTGCGTTTGCGTTCGGTAGCTCACCGACGTTGCGCGGATGAGCCAGGTGATCTTTGAAAGTGAAGGAGTAAGTCAAGATATGGATCGTTGCAGAATCTCGAATTCGTTCTTTACTCCGTTAAGAGTGGCATGTTTATAGTGGCTCATTCAAAAAAGATCCTGCGCCGTTAAGAGGAGCGCAAATATACTCGGTTAACAAAGTCGACGTTGATTTCCGCTCCTCTTAACGGCGAAAAACTTCTAAACGCCTCGCGGACGATAAACATCGCACCTCTACCGAGGTGACCTAGACTTGCAAAGCGTGGTGTAGTTGGACCGATAGACCTAACTAACATGAATAAGCCTTCTGTCTTTATTCAATGGCGACAACTCACGCAGTCTCTTGACCACATCGACGAGCACTTCAACCGTGTAATCGACATCTTCTTCTGTATTGTCTTTGCCGAAACTAAAACGAATGGAGCCTCGGGCCTGTTCGTCGTTACGACCTAGTGCCCGGATCACTGGTGATGGTTCCAAGGTGCCGGACGAGCACGCCGATCCGGTTGAGACTGCAACGCCCTTCAGGTCGAGATTGATAAGCAAACCCTCACCTTCAATGAACCGAAATGAGATGTTCGAAAGATGTGGCAAGCGTCGATCACGGTCGCCATTGATTTCAATATCGGTGATCGATGCTGAAACACTGGCTTCAAATTTATCCCGAAGGGCTCGGTCATGACCGGCTCTGTAATCGATCTCTTCACGAGCTAATTTCGCTGCGGCACCGAGCCCGACGATTCCCGCGACATTTTCCGTTCCCGCCCGTCGTTCACGTTCCTGATGCCCGCCGACCGACTGACTAGCGATTCGGACACCACGACGGACATATAGCGCTCCCACGCCTTTCGGCCCATACAACTTATGACCGGATAAGCTAAGGAGATCTACCTTTAGATCGTCGACGTCCAGGGACACGCGACCTGTCGCTTGTACAGCATCGGTATGGAGCCAAATCTTTCGCCCGCGCCTGCGCTCGTCATGGATCACCATCCCGATGTCTTTTATTGGTTGAATAGTCCCAATTTCATTGTTTGCCAGCATGACCGTGACAAGCACGGTGTCATCTCGCATCGCCGATACAAGATCCTCCACCCTGACGATGCCGTTGGCGTACACAGGCAGGCGCGTCACTTTCCAACCGCGCTTTTCAAGTCCTTCGCAGACTCCGCGAATAGATGGATGCTCGATTGTGGAAGTGATGATGTGTTTGCCATGCGTTGAGGCCGTCTCACAAACGCCGCGAACCGCAAGGTTATTTGCTTCGGTTCCTCCGGAGACAAAAACAATTTCGTTTTGCCTGGCGCCGATCAGGCCTGCGATTTCCCTGCGCGCGCGATCGACTGCCGCCCTGGCTTCCTGGCCAAACCCGTGCACGCTGGACGGGTTCCCAAACGTCTGCGTTAGATAGGGCAACATGGCTGCGGCGACCCTTGGGTCGACCGGCGTTGTAGCGCTGTGATCGAGATAAATTCGGCGGTCGGACATTGAAATTTGCCCCAATGTCGCCCAACCTCAGGCACCTCTCAATGCATCAGATGGGCGGTCTAGCGAGCGTTTCTCGGTTATCCGAGTCTAGGAACTCGCATCGGGAAGCGTCAAGCATATTTATATTGTCCGCTCAAACTCGCAGGTGTTAGCATTTCCTCGTTGCTACAGTTGGCTCTCCCAAGACCCTTACCCCCTATAGCATGGGTAGATTCTTTGGAAGGACTAAAACAAATGAAATACTTCAGAATCCCCTTGGTGCTGTTGATGGCTGTCGTGTTGGCCTCAATCGGCACATCCCTGATCGCCAGTGCTGCGCAACAGTCGACCGCGCTCGAGCGTGGTTATCGGACTGGTTACTCAGACGGTTACAACGCTGGGTTTAAGGATGTTTCAGAACAGGCGGTGCGTGATTTTCAGAGCAAGGAGGAGTACCAGCGGGCAGATCGTTCTTACAACGAAGTCTGGGGACCGCGCGAAGATTACCGGGACGGATACCAGCAGGGTTTCGAAACGGGATATTCCGCAGCCTATGATCGCAAGCCTTTCGATTCAAACTTGCCTACAGGTTTCAAGAAGCGCGGAACTACGGTCCAAACAAATACAACGGCGGATACAGTCCAAACGAACACGCCCGCAGGTACGGTCCAAACGAATCCATCACCGGGCACAACGCCGGACAGCAGTGAGGCCACCAATGGATCTGTTGCTTCCGCGCCGGCGTCCGCTGGTCCAGTCTCAATACCACGCGAGACCGTTCTTGTTATTGAACTTCTGACACCTCTATCCACGAACGCAACGCAAGCTGGCGATCGTTTTCAGGCTCGAGTTGTACAGCCGAACGAATACGCAACAGCCATCGTGGACGGCCACGTCAGTCAAGTTAAAAGACCAGGCAAAACGAAAGGGGTTGCCCAAATGCAACTCAGTTTTGATCAAATCCGATTTCCCGATAATCGTTCTATCAGTTTGCACGCTCAGCTAATCGAAATTGTTCCGATGGGCCGCAATGAGGATTCGGAGGTTGATCGTGAAGGTGGTGTTAGAGGCCGTGACTCGACCAAGGACGACGTTGCCAAAGTTGGAGCAGCCACAGGTATCGGTGCAGTTATTGGTGCAATCGCCGGCGGCGGTAAGGGCGCAGCAATTGGCGCGGCGATCGGTGGTGGCGTTGGCACTGCCGGTGTGATGACCCAACGTGGAAAAGACATTCGCCTCGAGCAGGGCCAGCAAATGAAGATTCGTACGACCACCGATACGAATGGTTTGTGAAAGGCAGACTGATGTCCGATACGCTTTAGCTTGTCGTCTGCCTCGCTACACTCAATTTTGAATGTGAGCCCAGACAGCGGCAAGCTAAAGCGTATCGGAAATACAGACGTGATCGCCTTACTCACGGATTTCGGAACGGCAGACTATTACGTCGGCTCGGTCAAAGGCGTAATCCTCTCGATCAATCCAAACGCCAAAATTGTCGATATAAGTCATGATGTTCCGCCTCAAGATATCGAGGCTGGCGCTTTTACGCTTTTCGCCGCGCATGCGGCCTTTCCTGCAAAAACGATTTTCGCCGCAGTTGTCGATCCCGGCGTAGGTTCTGCACGTCGACCACTTGTACTAAAGACCGACGACTACTTTTTTGTTGGTCCCGATAATGGGCTGTTTAGTTATATCTATGAAAGCAAGGCTCACACGACTTTCCAGATAACAAACGAGAAATACTTTCGTCATCCGGTATCGCCGACGTTTCACGGCCGAGATGTGTTCGGGCCTGTGGCAGCCTATTTGTCGAAGGGAGAAGACCCCGCGGTCTTTGGACCAACGATTGACGATGAAGTACGACTACCAGTGTTCCGTCCCAACCGAGTGAAGGATCATGTTTGGCAGGGCAGGATAATTCACATCGATCACTTTGGAAATTGTGTCACTAACATTCGACGCGAAACTCTAAATGAACGTCAGGAACCGAACGCGAAGATTCAAATTAAGGGAAAGACCATTACATCTTTCAGAAAGTTTTTCACTGAGGCTGATGGAAAACAGAAACTCTTTGCGCTGTGGGGAAGCGCTGGATTTCTTGAAATTGCCTCGGTTAAAAAATCCGCTGCCAAGATTCTGAAAGCGAAACGCGGTGATTCGGTTAAGCTGGAACTAAAATAAAGCAGATCCACCAAATCGGTGGATCTGCTTCGGTCGTCGCTTGTAACCTGTTTTTCCGTTTGTTATCTTCGCACCAACCCAATTAGTCATGCCTGAAACTGTAAAAGATCCTCCCGCAAGCGCGGCCACCTCGACTGGCCTTCGAGGTGTTGTTGTAGGCGCCTCAACCGTATCTGATGTAGTTGGCGACAAGGGCCAATTGATATATCAGGGCTATGACATTCACGACCTCGCACAGTACTCCACATTCGAAGAAGTAGCTTTCCTCTTGTGGAATAAGCGGCTGCCAACTCGCGTCGAACTGGACGAGCTGAAACGTGCAATTGGCGCCACGTATCAAATCCCAGCCCAGGTGATCGACGTTCTCCGCCGTATCCCAAAGGATGCTGACCCAATAGATGTCTTGCGTACCTCTGTATCTGCTCTGGAGTTTTATGATTCAAACGCGCGAGACATTTCGGCGACAGTCAGCCGTCAGACATCGATTCGACTGACCGCCCAGTTTCCGACGCTTGTAGCTGCTGCGGATCGTCTGCGACGCGGTCTAGAACCAGTTGATCCGCTACCCAACGAAAACATAGCTACAAACTTCCTTTACATGCTGAAAGGGGAAATGCCTTCGGCGCAGGACGCCAAGCTTTTCGACGTTTGTCTGATCTTGCACGCTGACCACGAGCTGAACGCTTCCACGTTTACGGCGCGGGTCGTCGCAGGGACGTTAGCTACAGTCTACGCGTCAGTGGTAGCGGCGATTGGTGCTCTTTCCGGTCCATTGCACGGTGGTGCGAACACCAATGTAATGAGGACGCTGTTAGAAATAGGTGAGTTGGATCGCGTGGAAGATTTCTTAAAATCGGCGTTAGCGGCCAAAAGAAAGATCATGGGTTTTGGTCACGCCGTCTACAAAACTGAGGATCCGCGAGCGACGCACCTGCGACGGTTTTCAAAAGAGACGGGCGAAAGAGCAGGGAATACGAAGTGGTATGAGATATCGCGAAAGCTGGAAGAATTGATGATGCGTGAGAAGGGGCTGTATCCGAACGTAGACTTCTATTCAGCTTCAACCTATTACATGATGGGCATTCCCTTAGACCTGTACACTCCCATCTTTGCAATCAGTCGAATTACCGGATGGACCGCACACATTCTCGAGCAATACGCCGACAACAAATTGATTCGACCACGTGCCGACTATGTAGGCCCGCGAGATCTCCAATACGTGCCGATTGACCTGCGTTAGCTGCAGCGCTATAGGACCTATGTGCCTGTTTGGGACCTATGCCGTATTCACCGGCTCAGCAATACCTACCTTCTTCTCTTCAGACGTCAGCTTCAACATCTCGGGCCTAGCCTCTACATAGCCCGTTCTTGAAATAGCATAAGTCGAAACGAGCAATGTAATCGTGGCTGCGATACCGCCTTCTAATCCGTAACTTCCACCAGTGAGCCAAGCTGGTCCAGTATCCTGAGCCTGTAAGAGCGGAGCTCCCACAATCCTCAAACCACTGACGGGTAGGCCAAACAACGAACCCAAA
>Ga0114129_10004841_pt1 | contig 19014 bp, 10 predicted proteins | sample RhiMetdeltSRZDD1_FD_80071 | JGI IMG/M metagenome (GOLD analysis project Ga0114129, IMG submission 80071) | Populus rhizosphere microbial communities from Tennessee, USA - Rhizosphere MetaG P. deltoides SRZDD1 (version 2) (version 2) | ecosystem: Host-associated > Plants > Roots > Rhizosphere >...
CGAGTTCCAGACGGCTTTGCGCCGGCCGCGCTTGGGCGGCGCCAGGAGCTCCGGCTGCTTCAGGAGCTTCTTGATCAGAGCCGGCGGATCACCCGTCGCCGCCTTCACGATGTCGCCGCCCTCGTCGCGCGCGATCTCGGCCAGGATTCTCTTCGAGATGACCGAACGCGGTTCCTTCTCGGTGATGTCTTCCTTGCTCGCGTACTCGTCCCGGTGCTTGATGAGGAGCCAGGGGGGACGGCCCCCCTCCCGCGCGCGGATCCGGACGAGAACCCAGGAACCGTGCAGCTTGTGGCCGTCGAGCCGGAACTTCAAATCGCCCTTCTTCAAGGCCGCGTCGACCTCGGGGACTTCCGGAGTCCACGTGCCTTTGTCCCAGATCATCACCGTCCCGCCGCCGTACTGGCCCTCCGGGATGATCCCCTCGAACTTCGCGTACTCGATCGGATGGTCCTCCGTCTGCATTGCCATCCGTTTGACCGACGGATCGATCGACGGTCCTTTCGGCACGGCCCACGACAGAAGTACGCCCTTCCACTCGAGCCGGAAGTCGTAGTGGAGCGCCGTCGCGCGGTGCTTCTGGATGACGTACGAGAGCTTCTTCGCTTTCGCGCGGCGCGGCGTCTTGCCGCCCGCGGGCTCCGCGGTGACGTCGAAGCGTCTCTTCTTGCGATATTCGGTGAGACCCACGCTTCCGTTCCGGTGCAAAGGCGGTGCCCCTGCGACCGCGGACTTGGACTATAAACTCTTCTCAGTGCGGAACATCTTGGCCTGGGCCCTGGCCGTCGAGATCCTCGGTCTCGCGGTCCTGCCGGCGCTTCGTGCCTTCTTCGACAACCGGCGCGACGCGGCGCTCCTCTCGCGGCCGGTCGGCCTCGCGCTCGCCGGCTGGCTCGCGTGGGCCCTGTCTCTGGTCCTTCCGTTCGGCTTTTCGCGCGGCACCATTCTCTTCTCGGTCGCAGTTCTCGCCGGCGTCTCTCTTTACACCCGGCGCCGGGCCGGCCGAGAGGCCGCTCCCTTCTGGGGTTCGGAGGAGAACCGCGGCGCGCTCTTCTTCTGGGCGCCGGCCGCGATCTTCCTCGTGATCCGGGCCGCCGCCCCCGAGATCCTCGGAGCCGAGAAGTTCATGGATCTCGCGTTCTTCAACTCGCTCACGCGCTGGCCGGACATGCCTCCCGCCGATCCGTGGATGGCGGGGAACACAATCAACTATTACTACTGGGGCTACATGCTGGCGGCCACGGTCGCGAAAGCAGCCGGGGTCACCCCGTTCGTCGCCTACAACCTCGCGATCGCGACCTTCGCCGGGTACGCCTTCGCCGCGGCGGGGTGCCTCGGTTTTCGCCTTTCTCGAGGACGGACTGCGGCTGCGATCGGGGCCGGCTTCGCGAGCGTTTTTGCGGGGAACCTCACGGGCGCTTTCGACGCCTGGGCGAAGCCGTTCGCCAGGGACTTCGACTACTGGCACGCCTCACGCGTGATCGGCTCGGGCGACACGATCAACGAGTTCCCGTTCTTCACGTTCTTTCACGCCGACCTGCACCCCCACCTGCTCGCCTTTCCTTTCTTCCTGGCGACTTTTGCCGTCGCGGACCGATGGATCGAGGCTGGAATACCGGAGTCGAAGGTCGAAAGCCCGACGTCCAAAGAAAGGACCGGGAGATTCGCGTCGCGCTTCGCGCCTTTCCTTCTCGTCGCGCTCGTCGCGGCGGCGGCGATCGGCGCCAACCTCTGGAACGCCCCGGCAATCGCGGTCCTGCTCGTCTTTGCCGGCGCAGCCCGCACGACACGCGGCGAGGGGCTGCCGCGGCTCGGATCGGCGCTGTCGGGAGCGCTGACCGGCGCGGGAGCGGTCCTCCTCGCGCTCGTTCTGACGCAACCCTATCGGACCTCTTACCATCTGCCGTACAACGGAATCGGAACGACCCACGCGACGTCCGGCATCCTCGAATTCCTGGGCGTCTGGGGGATCCTCTTCGCCGTCGCGACGGCGGGACTTCTCCTTTCCGCTCCCGAAGACACCGAGGAAGGACGGCGCCGGCGCGACTTTCTTCTCGCGGCTGCGGCAGTCGTTTCCCTCGGTGTCGCGTTCGCGAGGAAGGCCCCGGCGCTCGCCCCGATCCTCTTTCTCGCGTTTCTCGCGGGACGAGCCGCATGGCGTTCCCTCCGGCGCGAGCCGGACCGGGAGGTCCTGTTCGCCGCCTTCCTCTGTCTTCTCGCGCTCGGGATGATCGCGGGATGCGAGGTCGTCTACTTCAAAGACTCCTACGGCGAGCAGCTGCACCGCATGAACACGATCTTCAAGTTCTACCACCAGGCATGGCCGCTCGCCGGCATCGGCGCCGCCGTCTTCGCGGACCGCGCGTGGCGGGCCACGAAAGCCCCGCGGCCGTCGCTCGCCTTCGTCCTCGTCGTAGCGGTGTTCGCCGCGCTGCTCTACCCGACGACCGCCGCGGTCTCCCGCCTGCGCCAGCGCGACGGAGCTTTCTCCCTCGATGCGCGCCGGGCGCTCGGGCGGCGAAACCCCGGGGACCTCCAGGCGATCGAGTGGCTCGGAGAGAACGCGCCGAGCGGGTCGGTCGTGATGGAAGCTTCGGGGAACCCGTACACGGAGTACGCCCGGATCTCCTCCCACACCGGGATTCCGACCGTGATGGGCTGGGCGAACCACGAAGGGCTGTGGCGGTCGAATGCCCCCGAGGTGGCGGCCCGACTGGAAGACGTGCGCCGGTTCTATTCGGCGTCGGACCCCCGGGCCGCGCGCGAGATCCTCGACCGTTATCACGTGACGCACGTGATCGTGGGGGACCTCGAGCGCAGCAATTATCCGAATGCCCCGCAGATCGCGGGGTTTCCGTTTCTTCAATCGGCGTCCCTGGGGAACACCGTCGTCTTCCGGGTCATGCGATGACGTTTACGAGGCGTGAGTGGGCGGATCGGATTGTCTGGCTAGAATCGAACTAGAGGGGCCCGTCGAAACGAGCGATGTACAACGCGGAATGGGATGATCGTCCTGCGGAATACGCCACGATCCGCGACTGCTGGTTGACCCGGCGACGGATCTCCCGTGTTGCCGACTCCCTTCGCGAGGCGTGCCCGGGAGACCGGATCTTGGACGTCGGCTCGGGTGTCGGCGAGCTCGTGATCGAGCTCGCTGCCTCACACCCCGACCTGCTGTTCACGGGCGTGGAACCCCAGCGAGCCTACGTCGACTTCGCGACGAAAACGGCCTCGGAGCGACGCGTGCGGAACGTCGATTTTCAGGTCGGGCACGCCGAGAGTCTCGCGGAGACACTCGGTTCGAAGGGGCAATTCCAGTGGATCCTCTCGAATGACCTCCTGCACCACGTTCCCGACCAGAGCCATGTCCTTCGGTCGATTGGCGAGGTAGCCCTGCCCGGAGCTCGATGGCTGGCAATCGAACCCAACTGGCGCAACCCCTACGTTCTCGTCGGGTGCGCGGTCAAGCGCGGGGAGCGAAACTTCTGGCCGGCCGGTTTTCTCGCGCGGGCGGAGGCGACTGGATGGTCCGGTCAGGGTCGCGATTTCCTCTTCCTGATTCCTCTGTTCATGAAGAGGCCGTCTCGGTTCCTGATCGATCTGGAGAGGGCTCTCGAACACTACCCTCTTCTCGCGGGGGGCGTCGCGCTCACCCTTGTTCGCAACGCTGGATGAGGGTTCTCATGGCTCTCGATTACTACCGTCCGAACATCTCCGGACTGACGCTTTACGTCGAGAGCCTGGCGAAAGGCCTCGCCGGCCGCGGGCACGACGTCACGATCCTGACGCACGCGCACGCCCCCGGGCTCCCCCCGGAAGAGAACGACGGCGGCGTGCGGGTCGTGCGTGCGCCGGTGCTCGTGCGGGCCGGGAAGGCCTTGATCTCTCCCGCGATCCTGAGAGCCGCCCGCCGTGAGCTCGGTCGAGCCGACGTCTTCCACCTTCATTCCCCGCTCGTGAGCGCGGTGCCCCTGTCGCTCGCGGGACGTGCCGCGCGCGTGCCGATCGTCGTGACCTACCACTGCGATCTGAAGCCGCCGCCGGGAGTCGTTCAGCGCGTGATCGAGATGCTGGCGCGGGGCTCGCAGGACTTCGCACTCGCCCGCGCCCACACGATCGTCACCTACACCGAGGACTACGCGCGCCACACGCCTTCGCTCGCGAAGCGGATCTCACGGGTCCGGTGGATCCTTCCGCCGGTTGTCGCGCGGCGCGTGACCGGGCGGAGCCCGGACGAGATTCGCGCGCAATACGGGATTCGCGGCGGGCCCGTCCTCCTCTTCCTCGGCCGGTTCGCCGAGGAGAAGGGGCTGTCGTACCTCGTGGCCGCGTTTCCGGAGATCCGGCGCCGCTTTCCGCGGATCGCCCTCGTTCTCGCGGGAGAGAAGGACCGCGTCCCCGGCGAGACCGTTGGCGAGCGGCTGGCGCCCCTCCTCGCCGATCCGAACTCGGGCGTGGTCGCGACCGGGTCCGTACCGCCGGAGAAGGTCGGAGACCTGTTCCGGATCGCGGACGTGCTCGTTCTGCCGTCGACGAACTCGACCGAATCTTTCGGCCTCGTTCAGATCGAAGCGATGCTCGAAGGGGTTCCGGTTGTCGCCTCAGACCTGCCCGGCGTCCGTCAACCGGTTCGGATGACCGGGATGGGCGAGATCGCGCCGATCGGGGACGCGGCGGGGCTTGCACGCCAGATCGTGCGGGTACTCGAGTCGCCAGCGTCCTATCGCCGGCCGCGCGAGGAAATCCGCTCGAGGTTCTCGATGGACCGGACGATCTCCGAGTACGAGAACGTGTACCTGCATGCGGCGGAGAAGGGCCGTTGACTCCGGCGCCCCGTTCCTCCCGCGAGATCCTCCGCGCGCATCTGCGCGAGATGCCGCTCCACCGCGTGATCATGCGGTCGATCGAAGCGCGCATCCTGGGGTCCGTCGACTACCCGCGCCCAATCCTCGATGTGGGCTGTGGGGACGGGCACTTCGCGTCGGTCGTTTTCCCAGACGGCGTGGACGTCGGGCTCGATCCCGGCATGGAGGACACGGTGGAATCGAGCCGGCGGGGCGCCTATCGCCTCGTCGTTCGCGCCTCCTCGACAGCGATGCCGTTCGCCGGCGGCTCGTTCGGTTCAGTCGTCTCGAACTGCGTCTTCGAGCACATTCCCGACATCGAGACGACAGTCGCGGAGATCGCTCGCGTCTTGAAGCCCGGCGGGCGGTTCGCCTGCACGGTCGTCGGAAACCACTTCAACGCGCTGCTGACCGACGAGCGCGGCTGGGCGCGACTCGGGCTCTCGCGAGCGCACCGCGCCTACATCGACTGGTTCAACCGCAAGTCCATCCACTATCGCTGGGACTCGCCGGAGACCTGGTCGGCCCGCTTCCAGCGGGCGGGATTCCGGATCGAGTCGTGGAGGTATTACCAGTCCCCACCGGCCGCACGCGCCTTTCACCGCGCGCACTACTTGAGCATCCCCCATCTCGTCGCCCGGAAACTGACCGGGCGATGGGTGCCCTTCCCATCCCTGTACGACCGGCCTTACTGGATTCGGAAGTACCTCCCGTTCGTCGACGAGCCGCCGCCGGAGCGCGGATCATGCATCGCGTTCGTGTGTTCGCTAAAATGACGCGTTTCGCCAAGGAGCGTCCGATTCCATGAGGGTATTAATCACTGGAGGAGCGGGCTTCATCGGCTCGAACGCCGCGCGACGCTTCCGCGAGCTCGGGCACGAGGTCGTGCTGTTCGACAACCTCTCCCGTCCTGCGGCGCACTACAACCTCCGCTGGCTCCAGCGTCTCCATCCGGAGGTGCGGTTCGTCCAGGGGGACGTCCGCAATGAGGACGACCTGCGGATCATCGAGCGAGAGCCCTTCGATGCGATCCTGCATCTCGCGGCTCAGGTCGCGGTGACGACGTCGATCGTCGATCCCGTGGAGGACTGGGGGTCCAACGCGCTCGGAACGTTCCGCGTGCTCGAGGCGATCCGCCACCGGTACGCCTCGACGCCCGAGAAGGCGCCGCTTCTCGTCTATGCGTCGACGAACAAAGTCTACGGGCACCTGAGCTCCGGCGAGACGCTGCGCGACGGGCGCTGGGATCTCACAACCGCGACGGACGGTGTCTCCGAAACCGAGACGCTCTCCTTCGAGTCTCCCTACGGCTGCTCGAAAGGCGCGGCCGACCAGTACGTCGTCGACTACCACCGGAGTTACGGACTGCCGACCGTCTCCTACCGACAGTCATGCATCTGGGGCGCCAGACAATTCGGCGAGGAAGATCAGGGCTGGGTCGCCTGGTTCGCCCTCGCGGCGACGTTCGCTCTGCCGATCACGATCTACGGAGACGGCCTGCAGGTGCGGGACCTCCTGTGGGTCGACGATCTCGTCGACGCCTACATCGCGGCGATCGAGCGACGGGACACGGTTTCCGGCCGTGCGTACAACGTGGGTGGCGGGCCGGCATTCCGGCTTTCCCTCAAACAGTTGATCGCGATGCTCGAAGAGCGCCTCGGCCGGAAGGTGCCGTTCGAGCATGGCCCTGCCCGGCTTGGCGACCAGAGGGTCTTTTATTGCGATATCCGGCGAGCACGCAAGGACCTGAACTGGGAGCCGAAGGTGGACCCCGCGACGGGCGTCGACCGCCTGCTCGCGTGGATCGCTCACGATCGGGAAGAGATCTCCGATTTCCTCGCGCGTAAGGGACTTCGAGTCGCGGCCAGCTGAGCCGAATCGGCGTTTCGGTGATGGAAAGCGGACGCTTTTGCGCTTGACCCGGGTTCGCGCGCGCCGTGCGCTCGTCGTAATCCTCGCAGCCGGCGCGATGCTACGGCTGATCGGGCTCAACTGGGACGCGGGGCACCACCTGCACCCGGATGAGCGGTTCATCTCGATGGTCGAAGAGAGGATCGAGTTCCCGAAGACCCTCGCCGAATATTTCGACTCCGCGAGTTCGCCGCTCAACCCTTACAACCGCGAGTTCGGTTCGTTCGTCTACGGAACCCTGCCGATGTTCGCGACGAAGGCCATCGCGAAGGCGATCGGGAACGACGGATACGGCGGCGCTTACCTGGTGGGGCGGACGCTGTCGACGATCGCCGACCTCTTCTCGGTCTGGCTCGTCTATCTACTCGCGCGCCGTTTCTCTCGCGACCGGCGGGTGGCGCTTGCGGCAGCAGGGCTTCTCGCCTTTTGCCCACTTGCCCTCCAGCTTTCCCACTTCTGGAACGTCGATACTTTTCTGACCGCCTTCTCGATGGCAGCACTTCTAGGCGCCGTGCGGATGGCTCAGGGACGGTCCCGTCTGCTCGAAGTCGCGGCCACGGGAGTCGCCATCGGCCTCGCTGTCGCGTGCAAAGTCACGGCGCTCGCGCTCCTGCTGCCGCTCGGTCTCGGGGTTCTGCTCGGGGCACTCCGGGATGGGATTCCCCGGAAACCGCGCGAGGCCGGGCTCGCAGTCGGGAAGGCCGCCGGACAATTCGGGCTGGCGTTCGTCGCGGCCGCGTTTACAGCCCGGGTGGTGATGCCGTACGCGTTCGCGTCCGGCCTTTTCTCCTTCGCACTCGATCCCCGCTACGTCGACGACATGAAACGGCTGGCGCAGCTCTCCTCCACTATCTCAGGGTTCCCGCCGGCATCCCAGTGGGCCGGCCGGACGATCCTTTTTCCGCTCAAGAACCTGGTGCTCTGGGGAGCGGGGCCGTTCTTCGGGCTCGCAGCTCTCGCCGCGCTCGTCTGGGGAATCCTCGAGCTGCGCAAGCGCCCGCGCCGCGCGCTCCTGCCGATTCTGGCCCATGCGCTCTTCCTCATCGCATACCACGGCACCGCGACGGCCAAGTCGATGCGCTACTTCTATCCGGTGTATCCGGGTCTCGCGGTCCTGGCCGCCCTGTTTCTCGGGGCGATCGCTTCGGCGGTGGGAGAGCGGCGCGGCGTGGCGGCGCGGCTCGCACGCCTGGCGCCGGCGGTCGCCGTCGCCGCGACATTCGTCTGGGGGCTCGCCTTTACGTCGATTTATCGGCACGAGCACCCGCGCGTGACGGCCACGCGCTGGATCTACCAGAACATCCCGCCGCCCGCCCGCATCGGAAACGAAGCCTGGGATGACGGCCAGCCGCTGCCGCTTCCCGGCTACGACGTCGCCCAATATGCCGGGCCGGTGCTCCCGCTTGTCGATCCCGACTCCGCCAAGAAGGTGGAGGACGTTGTCGGCGCGCTCAAGCAATCTGACTGGCTCGCGATCACGAGCAACCGCGTGTACGGGAACCAGACCCGGATCCCGGAAGTCTTTCCGATGTTACGCGCGTATTACCGCGCCCTCTTTGACGGCCGACTCGGGTTCGATCTCGCCGCGGATTTTTCCTCCTACCCATCGCTTGGACCGCTCAAGTTTCCCGACGATCGGGCCGAGGAAGTGTTCACCGTCTACGACCACCCGCGGGTTCTTCTCTTCCGCAAGACCAGTCGTTTCTCACCGCAACGCGCGGCGCAGATTTTGCTCGCCGCGATCCCGAAGACACCACCAACCATCGCGGACTGGGAAAAGTTTCCGCGCTCACGCCGTGCGGTCGGCGCGCCGATATATCCGCCGCGCAGAGCCGACGTTGAGAAAAGCATGCGTCGCGGGGCAAGTCCGGAGCTCGAGATCGGCTCGATTGGAAGCGCGATCATCTGGTATCTCACGATCCTGCTCGTAGGAGCAGTCGCCTTTCCGCTCGCTCACGCATTCTTCCCGCGCCTGCCGGACCGAGGCGCCGGAGTGGCCCGGATCCTCGGCCTCGTCGGAATGACATACCTCCTGGCGGTCCTCGTCCAGCTCCGCGTGGTCGAAAACGGCCGGCGAGCCAGCGGACTCTGCCTCCTGCTGGCGGCGCTCGTCTCCGGGTTCCTCTTCTGGAAACGCCGCGCCCTCGTCGTCGATTTTCTTCGCCAGCGGTGGCGTCTCGTCCTCGCGGGCGAGATCGCCTTCGCCGCCGGATTTCTCCTGTTTCTCGGCATCCGGGCCCTCAACCCCGAAATCTTCTGGGGCGAGAAGCCAATGGATTTCTCGATCCTGAACGTCCTCGTCCGGACTCGTACGTTTCCAGCCTCCGACCCCTGGTTCGCCGGTGCGCCGCTCGGCTACTACACGTTCGGGCAGCAGATGGTCGCCTTTCTGACCCTTCTGACCGGCCTGTCGACACGCTTCACCTTCAACCTCGCGTTCGGGCTCCTCGGCGGACTCATGGTGCAGGGCGCCTTCACCCTCCTTCGCAACTGGACCGGTCGGTTCCACGCCGGTCTCGCGGGCGCGGCGCTGACGGCGGTACTCGGCAACCTCGCGGGCTTGCGCGAGTGGCTCGTCAACCACCGAACGCTCGACTGGGATTACTTCTGGGCGACGTCGCGGGTGATCAAGGACACGATCAACGAGTATCCCTTCTGGAGCCTAATCTTCGCGGATCTCCACGCCCACGTCCTCGCGATGCCGGTCTTCCTGCTCGTCGGAACGGCGGCGCTTCATTTCGTTCGAGTGCACGCGGCACCCCCCGCGAGGCTGACCTCCCGCGCCGCGTCGGGGGTGATCCTCGGCTTCACGATCGCCACGCAGGCGCTCACCAATGCCTGGGATGCGCCACTCCTCGCCGGCTTGCTCGCGATCGTGATCCTCGTCGCGGCCTCGGCGGAAGGCTTCACGCCACGTCGTTTGGCGCGCCTCGCACCGGGCGCCCTGGCAGCCGTCCTCGCCGCGTGCGCGACCGTCGTGCCGCTGTGGGTACACGGCGGGGGGGGGCCCGGTTGGGGGTGGGAGCGGGAACCCGGCGCGCGAGCGATCGACGTCCTCACGATCTTCTGTCTCTTCTTTTTTCTCGCCTTCGCATGGTGGATCGGTTTTCTGTCCGGGCGATTACGCGATTACGGGGGCGCCGGCCCGACCCGGCTCGTCGTGCTCATCGCCATGTCGGCTGTTCTTCTCGTACTCGCCTTTGTTTCCGCGACGATTCTGAGCATCGTGGGCATCATCCTCTTCGCCGCTGCGGCGGTTAGCCGCGCGAGCGAGTCCGAGGAGCGCCTGGCGTGTGCGTTCGTCGCGGCGGCATTCCTCCTGATCGCCTTCACCCAGAAGGTCTATATCTCCGATCGGATGAACACCTTCTTCAAGCTCTACCTCGAGGCTTGGCTCCTCTTCGCCGTCGGTGCATCCGCACTCGTTTTCCGGCCGAGGGACCGACCGGGCTCGTCCGCCCGCTGGCCCCTGGCGGTTCGCGGCGTATTCGCTGCTCTCGTGCTGGCCGCCCTCTTCACGACGGTCACGGCGGCGCGAGGGCTGGTGAGTCACCACTTCGCAGCGTACTCGGGGCCGTCTCTGGACGGGCTCCGGTATCTCGAAGAGTCGCGCCCCGGCGAGTACCGGGCTATTGTCTGGCTCCGGCGCAACCTGGGCGGAACCCCCGTCGTCCTCGAGGCGCAGGGAGATCCGTACCAGGACTTCGGTCGGATTTCGATGAACACTGGGCTGCCGACCGTTCTCGGGTGGGAACACCACGTCAAGCAGCGCGGGAATGCCGAGTGGGAGGTCATCGAGCGCCGCGAAGCGGTCCGTCGGATCTACTCGGCGGCAGACGCAGAACCGGTGGAACGCGCGTTGAGGCAGTACCACGTCGGATACGTGTACGTGGGGTGGCTCGAGCGGAAGACCTACCCTCCCGCGGGACTCCGCAAATTCGACGCGGCGAAGGATCTCTTCGAGCTCGTGTACGAGAACCGCGAGGCAAAGGTGTACCGGGTCGTCGGCGGCGACTCGGAGGACGTGATCGTACCCGCCCGCGAGAGTCTTCCCGAGGCACCGGCGAGGCAGGAGGCTAAGGAGGAAGAGGCAGAGCCGCCGGCGATCGCGGAGAAGCCGGAAGAAGGACGTCCGCCGTTTTCTGGAATGAGGGAGCCCCGGGACGGCGACGTCGATGGGCGAGGTCGGGTGTGGATTGCGGACTTCGGCAATTCCCGCCTGCGCATCTTCGACCGGGAGGGCGGATACCTCGGCGGATGGGGCGGCCGGGGCAGCGGCACCTTCGGACTGCGGGAGCCTTGCGCCGTGGCGATCCGAGGCAACGACGTGTACATCGCGGACACCTGGAACGGGCGCCTCCAGTCGTTCACTCTCGCCGGTGAACCGAAGGGGTCGGCGGCGGGCCTGTACGGGCCGCGCGGCGTCGCCATTTCCGCGGAGGGAAAAGTCTGGGTCACCGACACCGGGAACCACCAGCTCGTGACTTACGACGCGGCGCTGCAGAACCGTCAGGTCGTCGGTAAGAAAGGATCGGGCCCGGGAGAGTTCTCGAGTCCCGTCGGAATCGCAGTCGACGGCGCCGGGTCGATCTACGTTGCCGACACGGGGAATCACCGCATTCAGGTTCTGTCGGGAGACGGAGCGTTCATCCGTTCGATTCCGGTCCGAGGCTGGAACGGCGCGGTCGAGCCGCACGTCGAGGTCGCGCCCGACGGCGTGACCTACTCGACGGACCCCGAAGCCAACGTCGTCATCGCGTTCGACCCCTCCGGAGCGGAAGCGCACCGGTGGGCCGCGGACGACCAGGGGATGAAGTTCTCGAGGCCGACCGGGCTCGCCCTCGACCGCAAGACTTCGATGCTCTACGTAATAAACTCAGGCAGCAGCACGGTCTTGAAACTTCAGCTTCGCGAGAAGAAGAAATGAGGTATCCCGAGGCTCCGGCCGGGCGCGGCGCTGGATTGCAGGAGCCGTCCGGAATTCCATCGCTCCGAATCGCAATCGCGACGCTGGCGGTCGTCTTCGCCGTCGGACCGGGCTGCCGGAGGAAGGACACCTCCGGCACGAGCGCCTCGCCGCCTGCCTCGACGCCTGTCGTCGAGCGGGAAGAACCTCCGGTCATTCGGTCGACCGCGGAGTCCGGCCGTCCTCCCTTCGAGGCGCTGAGCGAGCCGCGCGACGGCGCGGTCGACCGGCTCGGCAGAGTGTGGATTGCCGACTTCGGCCACTCTCGTCTCAAGATCTTCGACAAAGACGGGGGATACCTCGGAGGCTGGGGAGGGCGCGGGAACGGAACGTATGGACTCCGGGATCCGTGCGGAATCGCTATTCGGGAAGACGACGTGTACGTCGCGGACACCTGGAACGGACGGATTCAATACTTCACCGTCAAGGGAGAATACAAGGCGACGGCAGTCGGATACTTCGGACCGCGCGGAGTCGCCGCGGCGCCCGACGGAAGGGTCTGGATCACCGACACGGGAAATCACAAGGTGGTGGTGTTCAACCGATCGCTCGGGGAGCCGCGGGTGATCGGCAAGCTCGGCCCGGGCGCCGGCGAGTTCTCGAGCCCGGTCGGCATCGCCGTGGGTCCCGCCGGGAAGGTCTACGTCGCGGACACCGGAAACCGACGGATCGACGTCCTCGACAAAGAAGGCGGATTCCGGAAGTCGTTGCCCGTCACGGCGTGGGAAGGGCCGGCGGAACCGTTCCTCGAGATCGGCGAGACCGGCGAGATCTATGTGACGAATCCCAACGGGAACACCGTGCTCGAGCTCGCGAGCGGGGGCACTGTCCGGAATACGTGGAGCTCCGATGATTCGGGCAAGCCGTTCGCGCGCCCAACGGGAATCGCTCTGGATGGCAAGCAGGGCATCCTCTACGTTGTCAACTCCGCCAGCAACGGGGTGTCAAAGATCCATCTACCCGGCGCGAAGAAGCCGTGACCGAGCCGCAGACCGTCGAGGGGATCGAGGAGGCGCCCGGGCCAGCGCCTGCTTCCCGCAAGGCATTTCTTGCCGCGGGCCTCCTCTTCGCGCTCCTGGCTCTGACGACGCGGTTCTGGTCTCTCGGCGACCGGCCCTTCCACCACGACGAATCGATTCACGCGTACCAGTCCTACACGCTGATGAAGGACGGCAACTGGCGCTACGACCCGGCCTACCACGGGCCGTTTCTCTATTACGCGAACGCTCTCGTCTACCGGCTGCTGGGCGCGTCGAACACGACGGCCCGGCTCCTCCCGGCGATCTTCGGCCTGCTCCTGATCGCCGCGGCGATCCCGCTCGCCCGCTGGATCGGCCCGGGCGCGGCCGCGGCCTACGCGGCTCTCGTCCTGATCTCGCCGCACCTGACCTATTTTTCGCGGTTCATCCGGGAGGACGTGTACTCCCTCGTGTTCACGCTCGGGACGATCCTCGCGTTCCAGAGGTTCCTGGAGACCGACCGGGGGCGCTGGCTCACGCTCGCGGCGGTTTCTTTCGCGCTCGCCGGCGTGACGAAGGAAAACGCATACATGACCGGCGTGCTGTTCGTCGCCTACGGCGCCTGGGCGCTCGTCGAGCGCGTCGCGCTCGCGAAGGGACGAAAAGGCGCGATCGCCGAAGCCCTCCGCGCGACCGCGGGCTGGGTCCGCGCCCGGATTCTTCCCCTTTCAACGGCGGCGCTCGTGTTCCTGACGATCTGGGCGCTGATGTACACGGCGTTCGGGAAGTATCCGAAGGACTGGCTGGCGATTCCGAAAGCGATCCGGTACTGGATGGGCCAGCACACCATCGCTCGCATTCCGGGGCCCTGGTACTACTACGTTCCACAACTTCTCTACTACGAGACCGCGATCGTCTTCGCGGCCTGCTTCGCCTTCCGCCGGGGATCGGATCCGCGCAGGAAGTCAGATCCACATTCCGGCGCCTCCCCCTTTCTGCGCTTCGTGCTCTTCTGGGCGATCGGCTCGCTTCTTCTCTACGCCTGGGCGCGCGAGAAGGTCCCCTGGCTGACCGTGCACGCTCTCCTGCCGATCACCATCCTGGCGGCGGTGGGATTCGGTTCGCTCTGGCGCGACCGACGCGAGAAGCGCCCCCGTCTCGCCCTGGCGATCCTGTTCATGCTCCTGCTCGTGAACGCGAGCGGGATGCTCCTGGCGTGTTTTCGCTACGGAGCGCACGACGTGGAGCGCGAGCCGAAGCACGCGGAGATCCTCGCGTACGTGCAGACGACGCGCGACCTGATCCGGGCCCTCCAGCAAGTGGACGTCGCGCGCGCGAGAGTACCCGCCGGAGAGGCGGTTGTTACCGTCGCCGGCGAGGCCTCCTGGCCTCTGACCTGGTACTTCCGCGACACACCGACGAAGTGGGTCACGCGCATCGACGACGCGACGACCCCGATCTTGATCTCGGACTGGGACCCGCAGGGCGGGCTGGAGAAGCAGCTCGCGGCGAAGTACACGGCCAAACGCGTCCCGATCCGGGCATGGTGGTTTGCCGAGAAGTACAAGCCCGACCCGAACGGGCCCGCGAGGCCGACCCTGACCGATCTGGCGCGCTGGTGGCTCTTCCACGAGATCTGGAGCCCGATCGGCTCCCAGGACTCGACGTTCTTCGTGCGCAAGGATCTCGCGAGCTCCGGACCGCTCGCCCCGTTGAACGTTCCGCTGCAGAACACGTCCGCGCGCGACTACGCGGGCGGCTCGGCGGCGGTCGTCGCGCCCGCGCGCGTTTTCGGAGAGCCGGGGTCGGGCAACGGGCAGTTCAACGAGCCGCGCGGGCTCGCCGCCGATTCCCGCGGGAACCTCTACGTCGCCGACACCAAGAACGGCCGCATCCAGATGTTCGACCCGAACGGCCAGTTCATCCGGGCGATCGGCACTTCGGGTTCCGGTGACGGGCAGCTGAAGGAGCCGTGCGGCGTCGCCGTCGACGCCGACGGAACGGTGGTCGTCGCCGACACCTGGAACCATCGGATCGCGCGGTTCAAGGCAGACGGCTCGTGGCTCGGGGTCTGGACCGATGACGTGAGGGGATTTTTCGGACCCCGCGCGATCCTTCTCTCTCGCGGCTTCCTCTACGTGGCCGACACCGGCAACAAGCGCGTGGTCCGATTCGACAAGGACGGAAAGCGCGTCTCGGATTGGGGCACGCCCGGCAGCGGTCCGGGTCAGTTCGTCGAGCCGGTCGGACTCGCAGCCGACGTCACGGGCAATGTCTACGTGGCGGACACCGGCAATCACCGGGTGCAGGTCTTCGACTTCGAAGGCAAGTTCGTGAGGGAGTTTCCCGTATTCGGGTGGAAAGACTTCTACACCGAGCCTTACCTCGCGATCGGACCCACCGGTTCGATCTTCGCGACCGACTCGACGGAAGGACGCGTCAACGAGTACGACGCAGCGGGCAACCTGCGTCACTCCTGGAGACCGGACGGCGTCTTCAAACGACCGACCGGGGTAACCATCGATCCGCTCGGGCGCGTGGTCGTATCGGACCGCGAGACGCACCACCTGTACTACTGGAACCTCGCGGATGTGCTCCGCTGAAACCGCCGCTCCCAGAGCTCGGTCTTTATTCGCTTGGCAAGCAGGTCAGGGAGCGTAGTACACAGCGAAGTCTCGATCGGAGAAATCCTGGCGCACGAGTCGATCGGTTCCCGGATAGATCTTCCGCAACTCCTCCAGGATCGGTGCTTCCGGCGTATGGAGGAAGACGAGCGGCCGCTCGCGGAGTGCCCGAGGTAGCCGGCCGGTGGGGACGATCTGAGTCTCCGCCCAGGAGGGGTCACCAAGCTCCAGAGCGATGTTGCGCCCGTCCACCCAGTAATCGGTGTAGAGCAGATACATCTGCCGGAGCGGGACGCCTCGTCTTCGATACTCGTCCAGAACCCGTGCCATCTGAGTCGAGTGATCGATCGTCTGGGCGTACTGTCGGTCGAAACCGACGAAATATTGACGGGCATTTTCCTCGATCGACAGCAGCAGAAATCCGGCAACGCCGACAGCTCCGAAAAGGACGGTCGATCGACGGCGGGACGAAAGGAGATACACGACGGGTAAAGCCGCGACCAGAAAGACCACGGGCACCGCGGGCCCCGCCCGATTGATGCTCGGGTTCTCGACGGGGAACGCGAGCGAGAGCGTGGAGGGAAGCGTGAGGACGAAAAACGCGACGGGGATGACGGCCCATCGAAGCGACCATCGACCGAATCCGACGATCAGCAAGACCACACCGGCAATCCAGAAGCTCGCCGTCACCGTATCGAGAAAGGGCTCATACATCCGAATCAGCACCCACGACGAAGATCCCCGCCAGTTGAAGGCCAGGAGCATGTTCCCAATGTTCCGACCGAATAGAGCGAGGGGGTCCGGGCCAACCGCCCGCTCGACGCTCCCCACACGAGTCGCCGCCCGATACCAGAACTGATCCGCATGCTGAACCATGTAATGAAGAAGCGGCACGGCAACGACGAACGCCGTTCCGGCGAGAGCCGCGCCGTCCAGGAGGACCCCTCGCCGGCGGCCCCGGCGGCGACGGTCGATCACAACGAGCGCGAATACCGGAAAAACCAGGAGCGGCACGACCCGAAAGGGACTGTAGCCGTGGAGTCCGAGGCCGATTGCGATTCCGGCCCATAGAATCGAATTGCGATCTCCCCGACGAAAGTAACGGAGAAGCGCCCAGAGGACGACGACGGTCGGCAGCACTCCGAGCGTGTAGCGAAGACCGTTTCGGGCCAGCGAGACAGGCCACTTGCTCCATGCCGCGAGGGCGGCGACGGTCAGTCCGAGTCGCCTCCCGCCCATCTCGCATCCGAGGAGATAGAGGGCCGGCAACGCGAGCAAACCAATCACCGCGGTGCCGATCTTCAGGGTGAGATAGCGCAGCGGAAGACCGAAAAGCTTCATCAAAGCGAACGTCCAGTAGAACTGGAACGGTTCCCGACCCGTATTCCTGGGAAAGAAAATCGGCCGCTGGCCATTCAACAGGTCGCGGATGTCGAGCAGTTTTTCGGCGTGATCGCTGTAAGGGTTGCCTGGCGTCTCGGCGAGCCGATAAAACAAGAAAACGGCACCGACCAGGAGGATCGCGGCAAGCAGCGCAACGCGGTGGAGTCGCGTGAGATGATCGGTCTCGTCGGATTGGGATCCGCGGGCGGGCAGCCGACCGCGACGCCAGGCGGCGAGCCAGCTCGTGATTGCTCCGATCCAGGGCGCCACGCCCGAAACGCGGTAGATCCCCTCGGACGTGTTGCGCCACGCGATGACGGCGAGCGCGACGGCGAGCCCGAGCAAGATGAAGCGCGGCGGAGGGCCCGGCGCATCCAGCGGCGTCGGGGCCTCTCGCGGGGGCCGATGACGGGAAACGAGAAGAGTCCACAGAATCACGCCAGAGATGAGCATCACGGCGGCCCAGATTGGAAGTTTCTGCTCCTGCATCGGAAAGCCCGCCGCAGTGAGGAGCGCAAGAGCCGCCAGTCCAACGCCGACCGTCCACGGCAGACGCTCGTCCGTGGCGTTCAAAGGGCGTCTCCCTGGCGGAAGCCGACACGCGCCGAGAGGGTCGTTCTAATCAAGCCGACAGACGAAGAAGAGAGGGTCGGGGGGAGACGATCTCACGCCTCCACAGACTGACGAACCGCCTGTCGACCGCCGTTCCCCAGCTTCAACGCATTCGAGAAAATCTCGGCGCGGCCGAGCTTCCATGCACCGCCTCCGCGTTCCGGCGGCATCTACGAACGGAAGACCTTTTCCGTCGAGCCGTCCAGCCAGCGGTCGACGACCTCCTTGCCCTGCATGAGCGAGTGGTCCTGGTTTCCGATCTCGTACTTCCAGGACCCGAAGCGGCCGCGCGAGTAGATCTCCTTCGACTCGAGATAGGACTGGATCGTCTCGAGCGCCTCATCCCGGTCCACGCTCGGGATCGGATAAGCATGCGCGGCGTGGATGAGGTACACGGACTCGATCGCGGGCAGATCGGCGGGCTGCAGGATCTCCTCGGCGACGAGCCCGTCCACGACGGCTTTCGCGAAGTCTCCGCCGGGCAGCGGCCGGAACCGCGAGTAGGTCGTCTCCATGAGAAGCGAGCAGTATCGCGACGTGTCCCCTCCCGGAACGATGTCGGGTGAATAGTTCGAGAGGTACGTCATGCGGTAGAACGGCGTCTTCGGGTTGGGGAAGTAGATCCAGTTCTTCGTCGACGGCGAGGGCCGCTTCAGTCCCACCCCCACCGTGAACAACCGGTTGAAGAGGAGCCTCTTCGAGGCCTCGCGCACGTTCTCCGGGGCGCGGGCGAGCCGGGCCACGAAAGCTTCGAGCGGCAGCGTCGTCAGAAGCTTTTCGTAGCGCGAGGACGAGCCGTCGGCGAACCGGATCTCTCGCTTGTCTTCGTCCACGCAGACGGCGCGCTTGCGATAGCGCACGCGGTCGCCGAGGTGGGGCAGGACGGCGAGCCAGAGCCCGACCGTCCCGCGGGTCGCCGGGTAGCCGAAGGTCGCGTTCGGTCCCCAGTCGACGTTCTTCGGAAGGAGTGCGGTCTCGAGCGCCTTCTTCCAGTCGACAACGCTCACCCTTTCGGCGATCCAGTAGAACCCCATCTTCGAGAGCGGGGTCGACCAGACCTTCTCGTTGTAAGGGATCATGAAATGCTTCGACACTCCCGCGCCGAACTTCGCGAACACCCATTCCTCGAAGTTTCGGAAGGCGCGATCCCGGTCGATCGTCTGAGATTCGACGAGCCCGATCAGGCACTCGAGCATGGCCTGCTCGGGCAGTGACGAGAGGTGGTTCTGGAAGGGATAGCGGACGTAACGGTCCTCGAACTTGATCCAGCTCTCCCGATCGATCCGGCGGATCCCCTCCTTGCCGAGCATCTTCTCGAGGAACTCGTTGAAGTACGGATAGCCCGAAAAGATGATGTGGCCCGACACGTCCCACGTGTAACCCTTCGCGTCCTCGAAGCTGGTGGCCAGGCCGCCGATCTGGCCGGCCCTCTCGAAGAGCTCGAAGTCATCGACGCCGCGCTCGCGAAGCCGGTACGCCGCGCCGAGGCCGGTTGGGCCTCCTCCGAGGATCGCGATCCTTGGCATGCGGGCTGGCGCGCTCAGCGCGCTCCGACCAGGCGTCTCATCGAGTCGGCCCGGCGGATTTCTCCGCGGAGCTCGAAGAGATAACGCAGGACCCGGGAGATCGTTCCGAGCATCTTCCAGGGGCGGTGGATACTCTGTCCCGCTTCCCTTTTGAAGAAGGGCACGACGACCTCCGAGACCTTCCAGCCG
>Ga0114129_10004842_pt1 | contig 19012 bp, 21 predicted proteins | sample RhiMetdeltSRZDD1_FD_80071 | JGI IMG/M metagenome (GOLD analysis project Ga0114129, IMG submission 80071) | Populus rhizosphere microbial communities from Tennessee, USA - Rhizosphere MetaG P. deltoides SRZDD1 (version 2) (version 2) | ecosystem: Host-associated > Plants > Roots > Rhizosphere >...
CCGAGCCGGCAGGTCTGCTGCGGTGCGCTCCACGCTCATTCCGGCGACGGCGAGCAGGCACGCGCGCTGGCTCGATCGAATATCGAGGCGTTCTCCGGCAACGACCTCCCGGTCGTCGTGAACGCCGCCGGTTGTGGCGCGCACCTCAAAGCCTATGGCGACGTGCTCCATGAGGACCCGGCCTGGGCGCAGCGGGGTCGTGAGTTCGGTGCGCGCGTCCGCGACGTCACCGAAGTCGCGCGGCCGCGAGCGGATCGCGTGCCTCGACCACTGCGCGTCGTATACCAGGATGCCTGCCATCTGGCTCATGGCCAGCGCATCCGCGCGCAGCCACGCGCCCTCTTGCGCGCGATCGATGGCGTCACGCTCGTGGAGATCGCGGATGCCGAGCGGTGCTGCGGCAGCGCTGGGATCTACAACCTGACGCAGCCCGACATCTCGCAGGAATTGCAGCGCCAGAAGGTCGCCGCGGTCCTCGCGGCACGGCCGGATGTGGTGGTGAGCGCGAATCCCGGCTGCATCCTGCAGCTCGTCTCCGGCCTGCGGGCCGCGGGATCGAGCGTCAAGGTGGTGCACGTCATGCGTTTCCTCGACGATCCGGCCGCATTCGCCTAGCACACCGCCCGAAAACGGGCCGAACTGGGGGCCGTACGGTCGCTCCGCGCACGGGTCGTTTTCGTGCGAAAATAGACGTACACATGAGTGTTTCTCGATCGACCTACCGTCATCGGCTCAGCTCAGAGGACGTCCGCAAGGCCAGGATCCTGATCACCAAGGACGCGTGGAAGCTGTTCCCCAATCCCGGCGAACGTGTCGCTCTGCGCATCGGCGCGCGGCGCTTCGACGCCGAGATCAAGTCCGAGAACTGCAGCTGTGTTCCGCCGGAGCACGAGCACTATCACTTGATCTGTCCGGCGCTCAAGGGACAGGCAGGGTTCAAGAGCGGCGCGCTCGTCGTCATCGCGAAGGACTCCGATGGTGGCTACCGCTTCGTGGAGGAGCGGGGCTAGCCTAGACTCTGCCCGTGGCCGGTCCGACCTACATCCTCATCCACGTCTTCGGGACGGTCCGTGACGAGCTCGATCGCGAGGATCCGGGGACGCGCAAACGGACCTACTCGGCCTGGCTACGCGAATACGTCTCCGAGCAGCCACAACGCCTGACCGAGATCGCCTGGCTCCTGGACCACCTGAGCGAGAACGGCTGGCGCGTCATCGGCTCGCCCTACGACTGCGACGTCATGCTCGAGCGCGAGATCTCACGCCAGACCGCCGAGGAAGATCTCCGGCGCGCCGAGGTGTGGGACCGTCTCGTCCGGATCGCGTCGCCGGACGACGACGGACACGTGATCTGGCGCGAGCATCCGGAGGGAAAGCCGAGCGCGCCGCGGCGCCGGCGAAGGGTCCGCCGTCCGCCCACGCGCGAACAGGGAAGCTAGGCACTGCCCCATCCCCTCGGCGACGAGCTCACGGAGCTACACGTCCATCTCGGAGGCTCGGTAGATCCCGCGGCCATGTGGGGCATCGCGGCGAAGCAGGGGATCCGGCTTCCGACGAAGGACTACTGGGAATTCGTCGACCTCATCACCGTCGGCAGGAACGAGCGCAAGTCGTTCGAGGATTTCCTCGCGCTGTATCGCTGGACCGAGCTGATCCAGTCCAGCCCGCTCGCGGTCGAGGAGTCCGTCTACGAGGTCGTGGGCGGCGCCTACCGGAAGGCCAACATCACCACGCTCGAGCTCCGGTACAACCCGATGAAACGGAACCGCGGAGGCGAGCAGGACCTCGACCACATCATCATGGCGTCGATCCGCGGTCTCGACCGCGCGCGCCTCGAATACCCGGTGAAGGCCGGACTCCTCTTCTGTCTCGATCGGACCTTCACCTACGCGCTGAACGAGATCATCGTCGACAAGGCCATCGCGTACCGGCACCGGGGCATCGTCGGCATCGATATCGCGGGTCCGACGCATCCCGATTTCCAGTACCGCGACTACGCCGCCCTGTTCAAGAAGGCGCGCAAAGCCGGCCTGGGTCTCACCGTGCACGCGGGAGAGGACGAGGACTGGCACTCGGTCGACGAGGTCCTGCAGCATCTCGAGCCCGAGCGCATCGGACACGGGATCCATGCCGCGCAGAACGCCGCGCTGTGCAAGCGGCTCGCGGAGCGTGGGGTGCTGCTCGAGATCTGTCCCAGCTCCAACCTGCACACTCAGGTGGTGACGGACGGTGAGGAGCTTGGCCGTTACATCGCGACGTTCAAGAAGCACAAGGTGCGCTTCAGCTTCAACACCGACGGCCCCGAAATGCTCCAGACGACGCTGCGCGACGAGCTGCGTCTCGCGGTGAGGAACGACTGGGTGTCCAAGACGGAGCTCGCACAGTGCGGTGAATGGGCACGGCAGGCTTCGTTCGTGCACCGTCTCTCAGCGTGAATCGCGGACAGGCCGCCCTCCTGCGCTTCGTCCTCATCTGCGCCGCCTGGTCGGTCGGCCAGACGCTGACATGGGGTCTCTCGCTTGGGGTCGTCGGTGTCGTCATCCCGGCCGCGCTTGCCGTTGGAGTCCTCGCGCTGACGGCGGATCTCGGTCGCGCGCGCGCCGCGAGCGGCGATCTCAAGTACTGGCGAGGTCGGCGCGTGGACGACGACGAGGGCCGCGGGCGCTGGAACTGAGGGCGCGGTGGAGAACGCCGGCGCCTGAATTCACCTTCGTACCACTCCGCGAGGAAGACCTCGATCTCGTGCGACGGTGGCTGCTGCGTCCCCACGTGCGGCGGTGGTACGACGATGTAGGCGGGGCGGCGTATCCGGACGACACGATCCGGGATTACCGGACCGCGATACGTGGTCAGGACCCGACGGATCTGCATCTGATCGCGCTCGACGGACGGCTGATCGGCGCCCTCCAGAGCTACCGCATCGACGATCATCCGGAGTATGCCGCCCAGGTCGCACTCGGCCGGCCGGCGATCGGGATCGACCTCTTCATTGGCGAGCCCGAGCTCGTCGGACGGGGTCACGGTCCCGCTCTCATCCGCTCCTTCCTGCGCGACGCGCTCCCGCGTTACGGCGTGGAGCTCTGCGTCATCGGACCGACAGCCAGCAACGCGGCCGCGATCCGCGCGTACGAGAAGGCGGGCTTCCGTTTTCTCAAGACCTACCTCGAGCCGGACTCACGAGAGCAGGAGCACTACCTTATGGAGCTCACGCGCGCTGACTTGGATGCAACGGTGATGTAGTCAAATTCGGATGCACCGCCGCACGGGTTCTGGGATGATGCGCGGAGCGCGGAGGTGACAGGCATGGGTCTGCTCGAAGGCAAGCGCGCGCTGATCGTGGGCGTCGGCAATCAGCGGAGCATCGCATGGGGGATCGCAACGTGCTTCCAGCGCGAGGGCGCCCGCCTCGGCTTCACCTACCTCAACGACCGTTTCAAGGACAACGTCACCAAGCTCGTCGACACTCTGCCGGATCACGAGTCGATGCCGGTGCTGCTCTGCGACGCGGCGAAGCCAGAAGACGTGGCGTCCCTCGTCGCGGAGGTCGATCGTCGCTGGGGCGGTCTCGATATCCTCGTGCACTCGATCGCGTTCGCGCCGGTCGACGACCTCAAGGGCCGCTTCCACGAGATCTCCCGCGACGGCGTGCTGATGGCCGTCGAGATCAGCGCGTACACGCTCGTGTCGCTGTGCCGCGCGGCGCTTCCGCTCTTCACGAAGGCGGGCGGCGGCAGCGTGATGACGCTCACCTACAACGCCGTCGAGCGCGTCGTGCCGAGCTACAACTCCATGGCGATCGCCAAGGCGGCTCTGGAGACCTGCGTGCGCTACCTCGCCGTTGACCTCGGGCCGTCGAATGTGCGTGTCAACGCGATCTCGGCGGGTCCCCTCAAGACACTGTCCGCGAGCGCGGTGAAGGGGATCTCGACAGCGAGGGATCTCATGGAAGCGAAATCTCCTTTGCGGCGGAACATCACTCAGGAAGAGGTGGGCAACGTCGCGGTCTTCCTCGCGAGCGAGATGTCCCGCAGCGTCACGGGCGACACGATCTACGCCGATAACGGCGTGAACATCCTCGGGGTGACCGACTAACGGTCGGGAACTCGCAGCTCCGGTAGCAGACCCATGTCGCGCATGCCGCGCAGGGTCGCGATCTCGGCGCCGAGCGTGGTTTCCGCGCCGTGTCCCGGATAGACGCGCGTGCTGGCCGGCAGCGACGACACGATGCGGGAGAGGCTCTCACTCATCGCCGCCGGGTCGCTGCCCGGCAGGTCGGTGCGGCCAATGTTGCCCTTGAACAGCAGATCGCCGGAGAACAACGCGCCCTCGCGCCGCAGATAGAAGCAGGTCGACCCCTCCGTATGGCCGGGCGTGTGGAGCGCGCTCAGCTCGATGTCGTCGAGATAGGTGAGCTGACCCTCGTCGAAGAGATCGTCGGCCGTGCAGGGTGGCACGTCGAGCTGCGACGGCGGCCGCCTGGCCCCGAGCCGGTACTCATCGAGACGATGGATCGCCAGCCGTGCGCGGGTCGCCTCCTTCACCGCCGCGTTCCCGAAGATGTGGTCCGGGTGACCGTGCGTGTTGAGGATCTCGACCAGACGCAGGCCCTGCTCGCGGACCGCCTCGACGATCTTGCCATCGCCCATCGACGGGTCGATCGCGATCGCCTCTTTGCGCGCGTCAACGATCAGGTAACAGCCGTTGTCGTATGGCGGCACGCGCCAGGCGATGATCCGGACCACTCGCGAACACTAATCGGGCACGCGGTCTATCGTTTCGCGCGATGCCGAAGGCACCTATCGAGACCACCGCTCCGTCGACCGGCGTGACGCAAGGCCGGCCCGCGGTCCTCGGCAAACGCTGGATGGTGAGCTCGAGTCACTACCTCGCCTCGCAGGCCGGCGCCCGCATGTTCGAGCGCGGCGGCAACGCGATCGACGCCGGCGTCGCCGCGGGCATCGCCCTCAACGTCATCGAGCGGCACCTCACCGATTTCGGCGGCGTCGCGCCGATCATCGTGTTCCGTCCCGGCATGGACGGCCCGGAGTCCATCGATGGTCTTGGGCGCTGGCCCGCCAACTTCGACCTCGCCGCGTATCGCAGCCGCTTCGGCGATGACATGCCGGTCGGCGTTCCAAGATCCGTCACACCGGCGGCCGCCGACGCCTGGCTGACCGCGCTCGCGCGTCATGGCCGCCTGACGCTCGAAGAGGTGCTCGCGCCGAACATCGAGCTGGCGGAGGGCTTCCCGGTCTATCCGCGGCTCGCACGCGCGATCGCGATGCTCGAGGAGCGCCTTCGCGGATGGCCATCGAGCGCGGCGGTGTTCCTGCCCGGTGGTCAAGCACCCCGCGCCGGCGAGATGCTGGTGCAGCGCGATCTCGCGGCGCTCTTCCGCCTCCTCGTCGAGACGGAGCGGTCGCGTAGGGCACTCGGGCGCGCCGGCGCGATCATGGCCGCGCGCGATCTGATCTATACCGGCGCGCTGGCCGAGGCCATCGAGCGCTCGCAGACACAGCACGGCGGCAGGGTGACGAAGCAGGACCTGGCCGAGTATCGCGTGACCATCGAGCCGCCGGTGCACACGACGTATCGCGGGATCGATGTCTACGCCTGCGGGCCGTGGTCGCAGGGCCCGCTCGTGCCGATGACGCTGAATCTCCTCGAGGGATACGACGTCGCCTCGCTCGGTCCGGGCTCGGTCGCGTTCCTTCACCGCTACACCGAGGCGTTCAAGCTCGCGGCCGCCGATCGCGAGGGCTTCTTCGGCGACCCGGATCAGGTCGACGTACCGATCCGTGGGCTCCTCGACAAGGGATACGCCGACGAGCGCCGCGCGCTCATACGCGACGATCGCGCCTGGCCGGAGCTCCCGCTGCCCGGCGACCCGTGGCGCCACGAGGGACGGTCGGGTCCAGCCGGTTACGTTCCGCGCGCGGCGACCGGCGTCGGCGCACCGGACACCTCGTATTGCTGCGCGATGGACGCCGAAGGGAACGCGTTCTCGGCCACGCCCTCCGATCCCGGCCTCGGGGCGCCGCTCGTCGACGGCCTCGGCATCATCGTCAGCACGCGCGGTGCACAGCTTTGGACGACGCCCGGCCACCCAGCGGCGATCGCGCCGCGCAAGCGGCCGCGGCTCACGCCGAATCCGGCGCTGCTGATGCAGGGCGGACGAGCGCTCATGCCATTCGGGTGTCCCGGCGAGGACGCGCAGTGTCAGGCGATGGTCCAGACCGTCTGCAACGTCGTCGACTTCGAGATGAACCTGCAGGCCGCGATCGAGGCGCCGCGCGTCATCTCGCGATCGTTCCCCTGGACGTTCTACCCGCACGCGTATGAACCAGGCGTGCTCACCGTCGAAGGGCGGATCCTGCGCGATGTTCGCGAACGGCTCGCAGCACTTGGCCACGTGGTCCGCGACCTGCCGGACTTCACGCCGGCGGCCGCGGGGATGTGCGCGATCCGCCGGCTCGAGCCGGGCACGCTCGAGGGCGGCGCCGATCCGCGGCGCGAGAGCTACGCCATCGGCTGGTGACCAGCGCGCCGTTTAGGCTGACGTGGTGAACGAGCGGGAGCAGCGCTGGCGCGAAGAGTTCCCGATCACGCGCGACCTCATCTATCTCAACAACTGCTCGCTCACTCCGCTGCCGCGCTCCGGACGCGAGCGTCTCGAGCGCTTCGCCCGCGAGTGGACGGAGCTGGGCGGCCGCGCTTGGTACGACCACTGGATCGGTGAGTACGAAGCGCTCCGGGACGGCATCGCCGGCGTCCTTGGCGCGGCGCGCGATGAAGTCGCGATCGAGCCGAACGTCTCGGCCGGTCTGGTCGGGATCGCGAGCACGCTCGACTACGCCAAACGGCCGAAGGTGGTCGTCGCGGACCTCGACTTCCCGACGGACGGCCACGCCTTCCACGCCGTTGCCGACCGTGGCGCGCGCGTGGAATTCGTGCGCAGTCCGGACCGCGTCCGCGTCCCGCTCGAGCTCTTCGAGCGCGCCGTGGACGAACGCACCAGCGCGGTGTGCACCGGCCACGTGTATTTCACGACCGGGTGGATCCAGGACGTCCGCGCCCTGGCTGACATCTGCCACCGTAAGGGCGCGCTCCTCATTGTCGACGCGTACCAATCGATCGGTGCGTTCCCATTCGATGTTCACGCCGCCGGGATCGACTACCTGGTCGGCGGAACGCTGAAGTGGCTGATGGGCGGACCGGGCATCGCCTTCCTGTACGCCAGGCGCGAGATCGCCGAGCGCGCGCGTCCCAGCGCCGTCGGCTGGTGGGGCGTCATGGACCCGTTCGCGTTCGACGTCGAGCACCTTGCCTACGGGAGCGGCGCGCGCCGGTTCGAGTACGGAACGCCGGCCGTCGCCGCGATCTACGCCGCCCGGGCCGGTCTCGCGCTCCTCGCCGAGGTCGGCGTCGCGACCGTGCGCGAGCGGCACATGCTGCTGTCGCAGCGCCTGGTCGACGGCGCGATCGCCCAGGGCTGGACCGTGCGCTCTCCGCGCATCGCGGCCGAGCGCACCGCGATCGTGACCCTCGAGCATCCCGATCCGCAGCGCGTGGTGGACACGCTGCGGACGCGCGGCGTCATCTGCGACAGCCGCCCGGGCCTCATCCGCCTCTCGCCGCACTACTTCAACACCGAGCAGGAGATGGATCGCGCACTCGAGCTGCTCGCGCCGCTCCGCGCGATGGCCGCGACGGCCTGAACGCGCCGCGCGACGGCAGGCGGCTCGCCGCTTGGCTCTTCGTGATCGCCGCGATCGCGGCGCTCAGCTACGGTGCGCGGCTGTCGAGCGCCGGCGACGACGGAGTCGGGCGCGACTTCCTGTTCCGCTGGTCGACCGCGATCTTCACCTACGCGTTCGATGGCCTCGTGCTGCTCTTGGCGCTCCTCATCGCTCGCGGCCTGTCGATCCGCGACGCGTTCGCACTTCGCCGACCCATCTCGTGGCCGTCGGCGTGGCGCATCGCCGGCGGCGCGCTCGCGGCGATCTACACGGCGTCTTTCGCCGCGGAGATCCTCATCGGACACGGCGTGCGCGAGCAGGCGGTACCGCAGTTCTGGGACCCGACGCGCGTCGACGCGTTCATCGCCAACGCGGTCGCGATCGCGCTGTTCGTCCCGATCGTTGAGGAAGGGCTGTGCCGCGGCCTCGGCTTCCGCCTGCTCGAGCCCTACGGACAGCCCGCGGCCATCCTCGGCACCGCCATCGCGTTCGCCCTCGCGCACGGCGCGGTGAACGACTTTCCGTGGGTGCTGGTCACTGGCCTTGGCCTCGGCTACCTGCGAAGCCGCTCCGGGAGCATCTTTCCGTGCATCGGGCTGCATGGGTTCGTGAACGGCGTCGCCGTTCTGGCCTCTGCTGCCAGCGCGGCGGGCACTTAGCCGGCTCGGAGTGCGGCGACGACGGCGAGCAGATCGCCGCCGGGGTCATCGAAGACCGCGCGACCCGCTGCGAGGCGCTCGCCCTCGATGACGTGCGCGCGCAGCCGCGCGTACGGAAGCAGCGGATCCGCGAGATTGGCCGCATCGTGGTCGAGACCGATCGACTCGCGGATGCGCCGGCGCACTTCGGTCCACCGGACGACCACGTCGCGATCGCTCTCCGGTAGGGCCGCGTACGTCGCGGCATCGTTGAGCGCGGCGCGGTAGGGGAGGAGCCTGCGGCGCTCGGTGCCGCGCGGATGCTCCGCGGCGAGTGCGAGCTCCTTCTCGTCGATGGTCACTGCTCGATGCTACGCAGTGTCGCGCGGGATGAATCGCGCGCGCGACGTGATGGCTGCGCTCAGCAACAGGAACGCCGCGACGACGGGTTGAATGAGGATGGCGATCACCATCGGGCCGACGAACTCCGCGTGGACCGTGGTGCCGAGGCTGCGCAGACCGCTCGGTATCTGCGTCGTTATCCAGGGCAGCAGTGAGATCCCGGCCACGACCGCGGCGACGCGGATACCCCGTGGCAGCTGTGCCGCGATGACGCCGGCCGCCGCGGCGGCCGTGGCCATGGCGGCCGCCAGCGTCAGTCCGCCTGCCACCGGGCTCGCGGTCTGCGCGACGGCCGCGGCCCACGCCTGGACCACGACCAACTGGGCGACGCCGTACCCGCCGGCGATCCGCAGCAGTGAGTTGACCCCGTCGCCGCGTGCTGTGATCGCCCGCGCGACGACGATGCCGAGGCCGATGCCGATCGCGTGCGGCCAGAACGAGATCAGGAAACCTGCCGGCGTGCACTGATTCGGACCCAGCAGTACCGGAAACCCGCCTCCGCCCGATCGCTCGCAGAAGGTCACCACTCCCGGTATGCGAAGCGCCGCTTCGAGCGCGGTGTATGCGAGGTAGAGCGCGAGGGCGGGGATGCCGCCGACCCGTAGCGCGACAGCTGAAGCGGCAGCGGTCCCCGCGATCGTGACCAGTGGAAAGAGCGTGAACGGCATGGGACCTCGTAGCGCCTGCAGCGCCTCGCCGGCGAGACCGACCAGGGCCTGTGCCACGAACGAAACGAGGACGCCGGCGCCGATGCCCGAGATCGCTGCCCACAGAACCGGCTCGTGCCACAACGCCGGACGCCGCCCGCCGGCGCGGCGGCGGGTCCATGCGGCGGCGCGGACCGCGTCAGGGAACTCGCGTGCGAGGCCCTCGCGCATTCACACCTATTGTGACGACGTGGGAGAAGCGAAGATGGAGGACGCGACCGCCGAGCACGACGTTCTCGCTATCGCGAAGACGATCGCGGCGAACGACTTTCCCGTAGAGCGCGCATCGGTCATCGGTGTCGATCGAGAGAGCGGTCGTCTGCTTCGGCTCGCGCCGTTCCCGTGGAAGGGCAACGACACCGATCCGCCGCTGCTCCGTTGGTCGTGGATCCACGCGCGCACCACGAAGGACGAGCGCGACGTGCGGCCGGAGACGGTGAACGTGGACGGGGAAGTGACGGCGACCGCGTATGTCGACGCGAAGGACGCCTGGCGGCTGCGATGGCCGTTCGTGCGCCCGCATCTCCACTCTTCGCTCGAGTCACTGCAGGCGCTGGCGCGCGACCGCGCCGCCACCGCCGGATTCATCCGGCCCCAGCCCGACGGCGACGTGCTCCACCTGCCGCTGCGGCTGCGCTTCCGCTGCGCGAGCGACGAGTGCGTCGAGACGCACGAGCTGCCGGTGCTGGACTGGGAGCTCCACGAGATGACGCGGCTCAGCCGCGAGCGGTACGGACCGCAGTGGGCGACGCGCTTCCGGGAGACGTGGGGCACGGCCCTTTTCGCGAAGTACGACGTGCATCTGCTCCTCTCGTCATACGCGCAGGCGCCGTCCCGCTTCTACGTCGCCGCCCTGTTCTACCCGCCAAAGGAGAAAGAGGACGAGCACGCGCACCTTCATCACCAGCAGCACCGGGCGCATGCGAACGCGGAGAGCAGCTGATCGCGCGCGTCAGACCTTGCCCGCGACCACCTTCGGAACGTCCCTACGGTCGGTCCCCGTCTCGAACGCCTTGCCTTTGTAGCCGTGCGGGAAGAGGCGTAGCAGGAGGTACGTGCCGGTCGCCGGATCTTCGGCGCGCTCGACCACGATCGACGGCCCCCACGGAGAATCGAAGCGCTCGCCGACATCGGGCTTGGGCTTTCCGACGTCGAATCCCTGCTTGTCCCACTGCAGCACCGAGTAGCCGCGGACGACACGCTCCTCGTCGCCGCCCTCGTCGGGCCGCCAGCGATGCGCGTCGGGATGCTCGCGTTGGCAGACTGCCGGCGAGCCCGAGTGCATCGTGACCCACTTGTAGACGTCGGCGTCCTTGCTCTGCGCGCCCGTGGGATAGGCCGCGCGATACAGCTCCTCACCGAGCGTGCAAAGGTAGTAGAAGAGCATCGGGCGCAGTATATGGACGTGATCCGATCGAAGACGCTGAACGTCATGGGTCTGCGCACGCGCGTCCTCGAGGAGGGTGTTGCGGCTCGTGGCGACCCGGTGGTGATGGTCCACGGGGTCGGGGCGTGGGCCGAGAACTTCCGCGAGGTCATGGAGCCCATCGCGCAAACGGGACGCCGCGCGATCGCCTTCGATCTACCCGGATTCGGCGAGAGCGAAGCGCCGGGCGATGTCGATCACTTCGGTCCACGCGACGCGTTCTACCCACGCTTCGTGGGTGCGGTGCTCGACGAGCTCCGCCTCCCGTCCGCCCACCTTGTCGGCAGCTCGATGGGGGGTGCCGTCGTCTACACCACGGCCGTGACCCAGCCCGCCCGCACGCGCTCGCTTTCGCTCGTCGCGGGTGGCGGGGTCGGCACCGATGTCGCGCTGTTCCTGCGTCTTTGCACGCTCCCGGGGTTCGCGCTGGTCGCGCGGGCCCTCGGAAAGCCGGAGCAAGCACGCAACGTGCTGCGCACCTGTTTCTATGACCCGCGTCGCATCCCCAAGGCGCTGTACGACGAGGCGGAGCGGTACGGGTACCCGTCGCTCGGCGAGTTCGTGAACGCCCTCCGGTCCGGCGTGACCCTCGGCGGCGTCAAGCCCGCGGTGCGCGACTACTGGGTGGCGCTGGCGCCGCGGTACCAGGGGCCGGTGCTGGTGGTCTGGGGTCGGCAGGACGCGGTGCTGCCGATGACGTCCGCCGCCGACGCACGGGAAGTCATGCCGCAGGCGCAGATCCAGCTGATCGACCAGTGCGGCCACCTACCGATGATCGAGCGGCCCAAAGAGTTCCTCGCGGCGCTCTTGCCCTTCCTGGACCGCGCCGAAGCCGCGGCCGCGGCGTGAGGGAAACTGGCACCATTGAGGACGGCGTGAAGACCCGGTCTCGGCCTTCGATCACCACGCCGCGCGCGAAGCTCACCCTCACCGCCGAGCAGATCATCGCCGACTACCGGCTCGCCGTGCGCAGCCGTGCCGCGAGCGAGCTGGGCCGGCGCGAGGTGCTCGCTGGCCGCGCTCCGTTCGGCATCTTCGGCGACGGGAAAGAGGTCGCGCAGCTCGCGATGGCCCGCGTGATGCGCCCCGGCGACTGGCGCAGCGGCTACTACCGGGATCAGACGGTCATGATGGCGGTCGGCACGACGACGCTCGAGCAGTACTTCGCGCAGCTCTATGCCGACGCCGATGTGTCGCGGGACCCGTTCTCCGGCGGACGCCAGATGTCGAATCACTACGCGACGCGGATCGTCGATGAGCAGGGGCATTGGCGCGACCTCCTGAGCGCGGTCCAGGTCGCGTCGGACTTCTCGCCGGTCGCCGCGCACATGCCTCGATCGGTCGGCCTCGCGTGGGCGTCGAAGCTGTATCGCGAATCGGCGGTCCTGCGCGGTGTCGCGAAGGGCTTCTCGCGCAACGGCGACGAGGTCTGCTTCTCGACCATCGGCAACGCCGCCGCGGCGGAGGGCCTGTTCTGGGAGTCGGTGAACGCGGCCGGTGTGCTGCAGATCCCGCTGCTGGTCAGCGTCTGGGATGACGGCTATGGCATCTCGGTCCCGAACGAGCTGCAGATGACCAAGAGCTCGGTCTCCGCGGCGCTCGCCGGTATGCGGCGCGACGGCGGTCCGGGATTCGAGATCGAGGTCGCCAGGGGCTGGGACTACCTCGCGCTGTGCGACACGTACGCGATCGTGACCGAGCGGGTCCGCCGCGAGCACGTCCCCGCGATCGTGCATGTGGTCGAGATGACGCAGCCGCAGGGGCATTCGACCAGCGGCAGCCACGAGCGCTACAAGCCGAAGGAGCGCCTCACGTTCGAGGTCGAGGCCGATCCGATCCGCCGGATGCGCGAGTGGATGATCCGGGAGGGGATCGCGGACGAGGCGGCGCTCGACGAGTTCGAGAAGCACGACCGGTCCGAGGTCGAGCAGATCCGCGAGCGCGCCTACGAGACGTTCCAGGATCCGATCCGCCGCCGCCGCGATGAGGCCCTGACGCTCATCGCCGCGGCCGCGACCGAGTCGCGCGTGTCGCTCGATGCGATGGCGCAGGGCCTGCGCGAAGCCGAGGACCCGCTCAGCCACCGTGCCGTCTACACGGCCGTGTTCCGCGCGCTGGTAACGCTGCGCGGACGTGAAGGTCCGGCGCGCGCGGAGCTCGCGCGCTTCCTGCGGACGTACCGAGAAGAGAACGAGGCCCGCTACAACTCGCATCTCCACAGCGAATCCGACAGATCCCCGCTGCGCGTGCGTCCGGTGGCGCCCGAGTACCCGACGAAGCCCGAGGTCATCGACGGACGCCTCGTGCTGCTTCGTTGCTTCGATGCGAACCTCACCCGTGACCCGCGCATCGTCATTCTCGGCGAGGACGTCGGACGTCTTGGCGACGTGAACCTGGTCTACGAGGGACTCCAGGAGAAGCACGGGTCACAGCGCATCACCGACACGGGGATCCGCGAGGCGACGATCCTCGGACAGGGCATCGGCGCCGCGCTGCGCGGGCTGCGGCCGATCGTCGACATCCAGTACGTGGACTACCTGCTCTTCGCGCTACAGCTGGCGTCCGACGATCTCGCGACGCTGCGGCACCGGACCGCGGGCGGGCAGATGGCGCCGGTCGTCATCCGCACGAAAGGGCACCGGTTGCAGGGGATCTGGCATACCGGATCGCCGATGCAGATGATCCTCGGAACGCTGCGCGGCATGCACGTGTGCGTTCCGCGCGACATGGCGCAGGCCGCGGGCTTCTACAACACGCTCCTCCGCGGCGACGATCCGGCGATCGTGATCGAAGTGCTCTCGGGCTACCGCCTGAAGGAGCGCGTTCCGACGAACATCGGCGAGTTCACGCTCCCACTCGGCGTTCCCGAGCTGCTGCGCCCCGGCGCCGACCTGACCCTCGTCACCTACGGTGCGCTCTGTCGCCTCGCGCTCGAGGCGGCGCGGGACCTGGCGGCGGCGGACATCGACGTGGAGATCATCGACGTTCGCACGCTGCTGCCCTTCGACGTTGGTCACACGATCGTCGAGTCCGTGAGAAAGACCGGGGCGCTCCTCGTGGTCGACGAGGATGTGCCCGGTGGCGCCTCGGCGTACATGCTTCAGCACATCATGGAAACGCAGCGCGCCATCGATCATCTCGACGTCGGGCCGCGCACCCTCACCGCGCGCGCGAACCGCTCGCCGGTCGGAGTCGATGGCGACTATTTCTCCAAGCCAAGCCGCGAGGACATCTTCGCGGCCGCGTACGCGATCCAGCGCGAGCGGCGTCCGGATCGCTTCCCGCCGCTGGACCTAGAGTTGGAGTGATGACCGAGAAGAGCAACGTACAGGCGGTGCACGACACGCTGCTCACGGAGTTCCGGCGCGACGAGCGATACATCCTGATGGGCGAGGACGTCGGCGTCCGCGGCGGCGTGTTCCGAGTGTCCGAAGGGTTCATCGAGGAGTTCGGCAAGCACCGCATCATCGACACCCCTGTCGCGGAGTCGTCGATCGTCGGCATCGCGATCGGGGCGGCGATCGGCGGCCTGCTGCCCGTGGCGGAGATGCAGTTCGCCGACTTCAGCGCGCCGGCGTTCGAGCAGATCGTCGACGAGGCCGCGCGCATCCGCTATCGGTCCAACGGCGCCTACGGTGTCCCGATCGTGATCCGCATGCCGTGGGGCGGCGGTATTCGCGGCGCGCTGTACCACTCGCAATCGGTCGAGGCGTTCTACGCGCACGTCCCGGGTCTCAAGGTCGTCGTGCCGAGCACGCCGCGCGACATCACCGGGATGCTGCGCGCCGCGCTGCGGGATCCGGACCCCGTGATCTTCCTGGAACACAAGGCGACGTACCGCGCGGTCCGCGGCGACGCGCCCGACGATCCCGAGTTCACGATCCCCCTCGGCCCGGCGGACGTGAAGCGCGAGGGCACCGACATCACGGTCTTCGCGTACGGGCTCATGCTCCACCACAGCCTGAAGGCGGCCGAAGCCCTCGCGAGCGAGGGGATCTCCGTCGCCGTCGTGGACGTGCGGAGCCTCCGGCCGCTGGACGCGGCGACGATCCTTCGGGAAGCGCGGAAGACCGGGAAGTGTTTGATCGTATATGAGGACAACCGGCTGTTCGGTGCGGGCGCGGAGATCGCCGCGCTCATCGCCGAGGAAGCCTTCGACGCGCTCGATGCGCCGGTGATGCGGCTGGGCGGACCCGAGGTGCCCGCGATGCCGTACAACAAACCGCAAGAGGACTGGTTCATGCCGGATCCCGAGAAGATCGCAGTGAAGATGCGCGAGCTGGCGGCCTATTAGTGGCCGGCGTTCGCGCCCTTACCCCGGAGGTGCGCCTTGGCTGTCTTTGAGCTGAAGATGCCGAAGCTCGGCGAGTCCGTGACCGAAGGCACGATCGGAAAGTGGTTGAAGCAGCCCGGCGAGAAGGTCAACAAGTACGACCTGCTCGTCGAGGTGCAGACGGACAAGGTGAACACGGAAATCCCGTCGCCCGTCGCCGGAACGCTGAAAGAGGTGAAGGTGGACGAGGGGCAGACGGTGCCGATCGGCACGCTCCTCGCGACGTTCGACACGGACGGTGACGCTGCGGCTGCGTCGGCCGCTGCGCCGCAGGCCGCGCCCGCGCAGGCCGCGCCCGCGCAGGCCGCGCCCGCGCAGCCTGCGCCCGCGGCTCAATCGCGGCCGCAACCGACGCAGGAGACTCCGCGCCAGGTGCCGCCGGCGTCGCCTTCCGCTTCCGCGACGCCCCGTTCCACGTCGGAGTCGGTCCCCCCGCAGCCGACGCAGCGCCAGGCGACAGCGGCCTCGGTGTCGCCATCGTCCGCGCAACCGTCTGCCTCCGCCGCGTCGACTGCGACCGCGGAGCGGCCGGATCTCTCCGATGTGCGAGCGACGCCCGCGGTGCGGAAGCTCGCGGCGGAAAACGGGATCGACATCTCGCAGATCGAGGGCACCGGGCTCGGTGGACGCGTCTCGAAGAAAGATGTTGAGGACTACATCGCGAGCGCGCAGGCCGCGCCGGCGGCGCCACAGGCACGGACGGCCGAACAGCCGCAGGCGGCCGAACAGCCGCAGGCGGCCGAACAGCCGCAGGCGGCGGAGCAGCCACAGACGGCACGGCCCGCGGCCGCATCGCAGGTCGTCTCGGGTGGACCGGGTTCGCTCGCGGCGCGAGCGGCGCCGCCCAAGTCGCTCGCGGGCGACGTCCTCGTGCCGCTCTCCCAGATGCGGCGGGCGATCGCGAACAACATGGTGCAGGCCTGGAGCGCGCCGCATGCGCACGCGGTCATGGAGATCGACATGACCGCGCTCATGAAGTACCGCGAGAAGGTGCGCGGCGACTTCCAGGAGCGGGAGGGCTTCGATCTGTCGCCGGCCGCGTTCATCTGCAAGGCGGCCGTCGAGGCGCTGCGGACCGTCCCGCTCGTCAACTCCAGCTTCACCGATCAGGGCGTCATCGCGCACAAGGAGATCAATCTCGGCTACGCCGTCGCCCTCGGGGACGAGGGTCTGGTCGTGCCGGTGATCCGCGACGCCGACGGGAAGAGCCTCGCCGGTCTGATGCGGTCGATACGCGACGTCGTCGATCGCGCGAAGGCCCGCCGCCTGACGTTCGACGACTTCTACGGCGGAACGTTCACCGTGAACAACACCGGTCCGCTTGGCACGATCATCTCGAGCCCGATCGTGCCGCCCGGACAGGCCGCCATCATCTCGTCCGAAACGATCGTCAAGCGGCTGGTCGTGACCGACGACGACGCGATCGCGATCCGCCAGCGCATGAATCTCGTCATCGGCTTCGATCACCGGGTCATCGACGGCGCGACGGCCGCGCGCTTCCTCCAAACGATGCGTGACTGGCTGCAGACCGTCGGTCCCACGGTACCGGTGTATTAGTGGCGGACCTCGCGCCGATCATCTTCGAGATCCCCGGCGAGGTGGAGCGCCCGCGCTCGCGCGGGCGCGGCGCGTCCAACACGTCGGTGCCCATCGATCGCGCACGTCCCGACTGGCTCAAGGTCCGGCTGCCGACGGGGCCGACGTACGAGAACCTCCGCCGCCTTATGCGCAGCAAGGCTCTGCACACCGTCTGCGAGGAAGCGCACTGCCCGAACATGGCCGAGTGCTGGGGCGCCGGCACCGCAACATTCATGATCCTTGGCGACACCTGCACGCGGTCGTGCGGATTCTGCGCGGTGAAGACCGGCCGCCCCGGCGTCGTGGACGCGGAGGAGCCGCGGCGGGTTGGTGAGGCCGTCGCCCAGATGGCCCTCGGCCACGCGGTGGTCACGAGCGTGAACCGCGACGAGCTGCCGGACGGCGGTGCCGAGATCTTCGCTGAGACGATCCGCGAGATCCGCCGCCAGTCCCCGGCCACGACGGTCGAGGTTCTCATCCCCGACTTCGTGGGCCGTCCCGAGTCGCTCGATGCGGTGCTGGCGGCGCGGCCCGAGATCCTGAACCACAACGTCGAGACCGTCCCGCGCCTGTACCCGCGCGTCCGTCCTCAGGCGCGCTACCAGCGGTCGCTCGAAGTGCTTCGACGCACGAAGCAGCGCGCGCCCGACCTGGTGTGCAAGAGCGGGATCATGGTCGGCCTCGGCGAAACGCACGAAGAGGTCATCGCGACCATGCGCGACATCGCGTCGCAGGGCACCGACATCCTGACCGTCGGGCAGTACCTCCGGCCCTCTCCGCTGCATCTGCCGATCGAGCGCTACTGGCCGCCGTCGGAGTTCGACAGCCTTCGCGAGGTGGGCATGACGATGGGCTTCCGGCACGTCGAAGCCGGCCCGCTGGTCCGCTCCTCGTACCACGCTGAGCGCCATGTCCGGCGCTAGCGTTCTCCGCTCGAGCTGGCTCGGTCGCGTCGAGTATCTGGACGGCTGGCGGCTCCAGGAAGCCGTCGCGACGCGCGTGCGCGCGGGGGCCGATGAGCGGCTCCTGCTCCTCGAGCACGATCCCGTCTACACGATCGGACGACGCGGGACCACGGACCATCTGCTCGCGGGGCCGTCCGAGCTCCACCGCGCGGACGCTTCGGTGTACCGCGTCGATCGCGGCGGCGATATCACCTTTCACGGACCGGGGCAGCTCGTCGGTTATCCAGTCGTTCGGCTCGGTGACGCGTTCGACGTCGTGAGCTACGTGCGCGCGATCGAAGGCGCGCTCATCGATGCCCTCGCCTCCTACCGCGTCGCTGCGCGAGCCGAGCGGGGCAAGACCGGCGTGTGGGTCTACCTCCCCGAGACAGGCGCGCCCGCGAAGATCGCCGCGATCGGCGTCCGTGTGTCGCGTGGCGTCACGACACACGGCTTCGCGCTGAACGTGCGGACCGACCTGACCGCGTTCGAGCGGATGATCCCGTGCGGATTCGCGCATGAGGTCGCCTCGCTCGAGCGTCTCGGAGTGAGCGCGCAGACACAAGACGTCGGCGCTCGCACCGCCGCGGCACTCGCCGACCGCCTCGGCCGAGCCCTCAGCTGGTCCTCGGTCGAGCCCGCGCGCGACGACGAGATCGCCGCCGATTCACCCGTGCGGTCGGCGGTCGACCTGATCCGCGAGACGGTCGCCGTCTAGCACGGCGGTGCTCGGCGCCGCGTCCTAGCCGGCGCCCTTGCCCTTGCGCCCGAGGCCGCGGATGAACGCTTCGACCGGTATGGCCGTCAGCGTCTCGATCTGTACCGAGCCGCGTGCGCCCAGCGCGACGGACAGGCGCGCGATGGTCTCGTTGTCCTTCGCCTCGACGATGTTCACGAAGTCGTAACGGCCGAGCGTCGCGTATTGAGCCACGACGCGAGCGCCGAGCGCCTCGACGTCCTTGTTGACTTCCTTGATGCGCCGCGGATTCGACTGGAGCGTCTTGACCCCGGCTGCGGTGACCTTTGTCAGAAGAACGTACGTCGCCATCGAGTCCCTCCTGGGCGATACTCGGCGAGAGCATATGCCGACGTACACACGGACCCAGGCCGAGGCCCTGCTGCCCAAGGTGCGGCCCCTCCTCGAGGAGCTGCAGCGGCGCGCGATGGCGTACCGGCGACGCCCCACCGACCCGGTCGCGCAGGAGATCAACGCCATCCTCAAGGACATCGCCGAGCTTGGCGTCGA
>Ga0114129_10004843_pt1 | contig 19010 bp, 16 predicted proteins | sample RhiMetdeltSRZDD1_FD_80071 | JGI IMG/M metagenome (GOLD analysis project Ga0114129, IMG submission 80071) | Populus rhizosphere microbial communities from Tennessee, USA - Rhizosphere MetaG P. deltoides SRZDD1 (version 2) (version 2) | ecosystem: Host-associated > Plants > Roots > Rhizosphere >...
ACATTAGCACATTGGTTTTATTATCTTGTAAAATTATACGTTTCTACCGTTACATTTCCGGCTTCGTCTTCGGCGGTTATTTTTAATTCATGATTGCCCGACATACACATTTCATCAAAATAATAAATGAATACTTTGCCTTTATCGTTGGTAAACCGCAGCCATTTGCCATCCAGTTCGGCCCGCACATTTTTAAACTCCTGAAAATTATCCTCAACGGTAAATGCAATGCGTGTAGCCTTACTCAAATCGGACCCCTTGCCAAAACCAACCGGCACAATCACCGGCGGATCGGTATCTACCACCAGTTGAAAATTCCCAAAATCCCTGAACCGGGCCGATGCCCAGTTGCCTTTCCATTCAACTTTCTGAACTGTTTTTTTGGTTCCGGCAAACCATTGCATTACGGTGCGCGACTTTTCGGCTTCGGTAAGTGGCCGCAACGGCTGAATTCTTATCAAAAAAGAATCGCGTAAAGGAATATACGGAGCGCCTATTGAGTGCAGTGATGATACAACCATCGGGTTGGTATTGGCCGACTTATTATACCGAACGTGCACCGAATCGTACAGACACCGTTCGCCGATGTAAAATTCGCACCCGGGGCTTTCGAACCCGTCCATCATCAAGGGATAAAACAGTTTGTCAGTGGGTTCGGGTTTTTGGGGATCTATGCCGGAATATTGAATTTTATAATCAAGGGTTGATGTATTTCCATTGGCATCCTTTACCTGTATAGTAACCGAATGCACCGATTCGTCGCTCAGGTCAACAACGCCGTTTCCTTTTTTGCTGTGGTAAATTGAGTTCACATATCCGGGTAGTTGCGACAAATGCTGCAGGTATGCGCCGCCCTGGGCCTTGGTTTTGTAATCGATATGCGCATTCAGGTCGCGGGTTTCATTGTAACTTATATTATCCATGCGAAAAGCGATCACCGGATCTTCGTTCACCAGCAAAGTACATTCGTAAATGCCGTTGTGATTAGGCGAACCGGTTTGGGTATCGTAAGCGCCAATGCCAAAACTAACCAGCGGTGTCGCAACTTTTATAATCGAAGGACTGGTTATATACCTGGCGCCCGAAAGCGCTTTTACGGGAATCAGCTTCGGCGATTGTTCATAAACGCTGCCGGTTCTGTCGTAAATAGCCAGCCGCTGCAATTGCGGAGGTACATTATCAGGGATCGGAAATGCGAATGATAACGGATTTAAATTCACATCGTTTTGGGTTCGCCGTACTTCAAAATGAAGATGCGGTCCCTGCGAACCTCCGGTATTGCCGCTATATGCGAGAAAATCGCCCTTTAATACAGGGAAAAGATCAGGCGTTAATTCGAGAAAAACTTTCCACGATTGCTGTTGATATTGCTGTTCTTTTACCCATTTTTCCAATGTGGGATTAAACGCATTTAAATGGGCATATACCGTCGTATATCCATTGGGATGATTCACGTAAATAGCCCTGCCAAAGCCATAGGGCTCAATTTTAATACGGGCAACATACCCGTCGGCAGCTGCATAAACCGGAAGATTTTCTCTGGCATTAGTTTTAATATCAAGTCCCATGTGATAATGGTTGGGACGCAATTCGCCAAAGTTGCCTGCCAGCTTTATAGGTATGTTGAGGGGATTTCTGAAATACCCCTTCGGATACACGGCAGGTGGAAGTACCTGTGCTGTGAGTACGGTGGTTTTTAATAAAAGTAATAATGTCAATAATCTCATAGGTTCTTTGTATTTCCCTGATAAATGGTATAGTTGAAGGTGCAAAACTAAGGGGTTAGTGATAATTTGTTCTTCTGTGAATAAATAAAGAAAGTTGATCCGTAACAAAAAATTCACTTAAACCACGGGTTACCTGAGCAGTCGAACCAGAATAAATTAATAGAATACAAGAGCAAAAGTCGCGGGGTCAATGACCCATTTGAGCACCTGACTTTTTTTAGCTGTTTGGCTTGTTAATTTTTTAAAAAATACCCACATAGTGGTATAAATTTCATGAACATTGGAACAGCTTTTGGCGTATATATATTGTCTTAGATAAATAGTAATTGATAATCGAATAGAATAATTGTACAAACTCGTTTTATGAAAACGCTAAGAAACAGAATGATCTTATTATTGGCGATAACTATCGGCACAATAGTAGGTATGTTTCGTGGAAGTGAGGCTAAACAAAAATGGGTATTCCGTATCAAAAGTCGTTTTGATGAAAAACGGCAGCTTGCCGAGCAAAAGAAATTGATACGGGGTGGAGGAGTAGCGCTTGATGATATTGAATTAGCCGCTTTTCACAACAACTGATTTATAAATTTTCAGCCAGCAATTCAAAGCCTTTGCCGGATGGTGAAGGCTTTTTTATTACTGAAGCCGGAAGTCTGAAGTCAGATGTCAGAAGAGTCCGAAATGCATAGACCTCAATTGAATCGTTCGGATTAACTTCAACTTAACAAACGATCGTTATAAACATTCTCAATAGCGATATCATGCTAATGGACCGGTCTCTCTGTCACACCATTCATTTTCCTTTTCGCCCATTTCCATTTTCAGACTTCTGACCTCAGTCCTCCGACTTCTGACTTCCGACTTCAGCCTTTTCAGCCTTCTTAGAAAAATAATCCTCAAAATTCCCCCCGCATCCTTACTTTTGCGCAATTTGTTCCGACACTACCCCTCAAAAAAGTGGTAAAACCAGCGCGGGATGAAGGTTTAACAAGGTTTATTAAAAAAAATCGCTCTTAACTCAAAATGCCAAAAGACACTTCCATCAAGTCAGTACTTATTATCGGTTCAGGTCCCATTATTATCGGACAAGCTTGCGAATTTGACTATTCGGGTTCGCAGGCAGCCCGTAGTATCCGGGAAGAAGGAATTAAAGTAATTCTTATCAACAGTAACCCGGCAACTATCATGACCGACCCCATGATGGCTGATAAAGTATACCTGTTGCCCCTGACGGTAGAAAGCATTGAACAGATCCTGGAGGAAAACCAGATTGATGCAGTGCTGCCGACCATGGGCGGGCAAACAGCCTTAAACCTTGCTAAAGAAGCGGGCGAACTGGGTGTATGGGAAAAATACAATGTACGAATGATCGGCGTTGATATCGATGCCATCGATACTGCCGAAGACAGGGAAAAATTCCGTCAGCTGATGTTTAAGATCGGCGTACCTGTAGCCCCGTCGAGAGTGGCCAACTCCCTGCTCGAAGGAAAAGAATTTGCCCAGGATATAGGATTTCCCCTCGTAATTCGCCCCTCGTTTACTCTCGGTGGAACCGGCGGCGGATTTGTTCACGATAAAACCGAACTCGAAGCTGCACTCGACAGAGGGCTAAAAGCTTCGCCCATACATGAGGTGCTGGTTGAAAAAGCCGTGTTGGGCTGGAAGGAATATGAACTGGAACTGTTACGCGATAAAAACGACAACGTAGCCATTATTTGTACCGTTGAGAACGTTGACCCCATGGGCGTGCATACCGGTGATTCGATTACCGTAGCACCGGCCATGACCCTGAGCGATACCGCTTTTCAGGAAATGCGTAACAAAGCCATTCTGATGATGCGCAGCCTGGGTAATTTTGCCGGCGGCTGTAACGTTCAGTTCGCCTTAAATCCCGATACGGAGGAACTCATTTCGGTTGAGATTAATCCGCGTGTAAGCCGTTCATCGGCCCTGGCTTCAAAAGCAACCGGTTACCCCATTGCAAAAATCGCTGCTAAACTCGCTATAGGATATACGCTCGATGAACTGAAGAACCAGATCACCCAAACAACTTCGGCCTACTTTGAACCGGCGCTGGATTATGTAATTGTAAAAATGCCACGCTGGAACTTCGATAAATTTAAAGGCGCCAACGATACACTGGGCCTTCAAATGAAAAGCGTAGGCGAAGTAATGTCGATAGGAAGAAGCTTTACCGAAGCTATTCAGAAAGCCTGTCAAAGCCTCGAGAACAATGCAGTAGGTTTAGGTTATTACGGAAGAAGCCAGATGCATGCCGAGGAATTGATCGAGTATATCAAAATTCCGAAATGGGACCGCATCTTCCGTATTAAAGATGCGCTGATGCAGGGTGTATCGGTAGGCACCATATCCAAAGCTACCCGTATCGACCGCTGGTTTATCAATGAAATCCAAAAGATCGTTGACATCGAAAAAGAGATCATAAAATATAAAATGGCCACGCTGCCCATTGAATTATTGAAAGAAGCCAAATTCCATGGCTTCAGCGATGACCAGATTTCGAAAATAATGCAGGATGGCAGCGATGAAGAAATTTATGAAAAACGCAAGGCAGCAGGCATTACCCGGGTATACAAAATGGTAGATACCTGCAGCGCCGAGTTCGAAGCCAAAACGCCTTATTTTTATTCAACCTTTGAATCGGGTAACCACAACGAAAGCAAAGCAAGCAACCGCAAAAAAGTGATCGTACTGGGTTCGGGCCCCAACCGCATTGGTCAGGGTATTGAATTCGACTACTGCTGCGTACATGGTTTGCTGGCATTAAAAGAATGCGGTTACGAAGCTATTATGATGAACTGTAACCCCGAAACAGTTTCTACCGATTTCGACATGGCCGACAAACTGTACTTTGAACCTGTGTTCTGGGAACATTTGTGGGAATTGATCGAGCACGAAAAACCAGATGGCGTAATTGTGCAGCTGGGTGGACAAACAGCCCTGAAACTGGCAGAACGTTTAACCAAAAAAGGCGTAAAAATCATCGGTACCTCATTCGACAATATGGATATTGCTGAAGACCGCGGCCGCTTCAGCGATATGCTGAAAGAGCTGAATATTCCCTACCCCAGCTATGGAACTGCATTCACCGTTGATGAAGCGGTAGAAGTAGCCAACAAGGTAGGTTATCCGGTACTGGTGCGTCCCAGTTATGTATTGGGTGGCCAGCGGATGCGGATCGTGATCAATGACGAAGAAGTGGAAAAAGCGGTAGTGAGTCTGCTGAAGCACATCCCTGGTAATAAAATTCTCATCGACCACTTCCTTGACCGTTGCCAGGAAGCTGAAATAGATGCCATTTGCGACGGAGAAGAAGTTCATATAATGGGTGTAATGGAGCATATTGAACCGGCAGGTATACATAGCGGCGACAGCAATGCGGTACTGCCTCAATTCAATTTGAGCCCACTTGTTGTAGTAACCATGGAAGAGTATGCGCGCAAAATTGCCTTCAAACTAAATATTAAAGGACTTATCAATATTCAGTTTGCCATAAAAGACGGCAAAGTGTATGTGATTGAGGCCAACCCGCGTGCATCGCGTACCACCCCATTCATTGCAAAAGCTTACCAGATCCCTTACTTAAACGTTGCCACCAAAGTAATGCTGGGCGCCAATAAACTGCGTGACTTTAAATTCGTAAAACGCCTGAAAGGCTATGCGATCAAAGAGCCGGTGTTCAGTTTTGAAAAATTCCCGGGTGTGAGCAAAGAGCTGGGTCCCGAAATGAAGAGTACCGGTGAAGCCATCCGGTTCATCAAAGATCTGCGCGATCCTTACTTCCGTCAGTTGTATAAAGACAGAAGCATGTACCTGAGCAAGTAGTAAGAACTTCAATATAAGGCCCTCCCGACCTGTCGGGAGGGCTTTTTTAATTATAGTTTGCAATAGAACTCTATCCCTGCAAATGGTTTTTTGAGCAGGTAATATGTGGGGTAATGCACATCGAGGTTCATGGTTTTATTCGACACAAAAAAAGAAACATAAAATTCTTTAAGCGGGCAATACTTCATCGAGGCTTTAAAAAACGGGTATACGAAATAAGATTGCCTTTCTTTGGCATCATTGAGGTAATATCCTTCGTTTAGCCTGGCAAAAACAGCATTGATATCATATTGCAGCCCTACATTTAATTTTTTTAATAACTTATAGTCACATTCTCCTACCGAAGAAATGGCCCATACATTACAATCCCAGTATTCAGTAAAAACAGCCCATTGGCTAAAAGGCGTTTGAAATTTACGTAAAGGATACAAATAAGCACCTGTTGTGTTTTCATACAAACCCTCTGCATTTTTAACAGAATCGCGGTACCTGAAAGCGCCATTATAATAAGAAAAATTATAAGTGAGTCCGTAATACCTGACCGCTGTTTTGTTTGTGGCATAAAATTTTGGTGTTTTAAATTCCTTTTCAATACCCGCCACAAAAGCAATCTGACGGTTCAATCCGTTATATTCATCAAAAAAATCGGGATACCGGGGTTTGTACCCTACCTGTGCAAATATTCGCCACCGGTTAGTGCAGTTTATGTGACCAAACAGATTCAAATACGAATCAGGCTTTGCACCTTCATAGGGCGAAACAGCCAATGTTAATGAAGCACCTATAGCGGCGGAATCATTTTTTAGTTTTTGCTCTACCGACAAAGCATGCAGATCATCGATCATTAAACCTATGGCGTTAACCAGGTCGCCATAAATGGTATAGGTGAGCTGTGTGTTTTTATAGCGAAATTTTGCCTGTGTTCCCTGCAGGTCGATATTATAGATCATCAAACCTTCATCGAGTTGTTCGTTCAGGAACTGACCCACTTTACCTTCAACTATTAGTGAGCGTTTACCCATTTGCAGGGTATCTTTTCCCCTGATCTCAATAACCGGAAAAAGAATCAGGTTATTTTTATTAAATGTACCATACGAAAACCCTCTGTACTCACCATACAGATCGGCATTTACCTGCAGCTTACCTGCCACCACCGTGCTGGTTTTAACAGCAGCATACATAGCCCCATGTATTAACGGATTATCTGTAACTGTGTCGAAGCCCACCGGTAATCCGCTATTCACTCTTCGCATTGTTTTTATTCTGGAGGGCGCCCCAACCCGGTCGCCCACACTATAAAACTGATGGGTAGAAAGGCTTTCGAAGCCGGCATGGAATTTTATTTTTTTATTCGCAGAATCCTGGCTGTGGCATACTATGGAAACAAGCACCTGGCAAAGAACTAACGTAAAAGTACATTTCATGGAGATAGGTTTGTTTGCACAAAGACAACCAAATGCTTTTACCTGATGAACCCCGATACGTTAAAACGCCTATAAACTCTGTTCTTCGGCCAGAACATCTTAACTTTATTTTAAACAATTTGCGCCATGAATAAAGAAGTTCAATACCTGATCACTACCTTAAAAACCACGTTACAGGGGCAGCCCTGGTATGGCAGGTCGGTATATAGCCTTCTCGAAGAAGTTGACCCAACCTCGGTATATATAAAACCCGGCGAAACCGAACATTCGCTTATTGAATTACTATACCATATGATTGCCTGGGCGGCGTTTACGCAAAAGCGGCTTGAAAACGACAAAGGATGGGATGACCCATTTATGGAAACAATCGACTGGCGACCTATTGACCCCGTTGAGCATACCTGGGAAAACGGTTTGGAGGACCTGAAACAAACCCACAACAGGATCCTTTTGCTGTTACAGGAAAAAAACGACAACTTTTTAAGTGAAAAAGTTGAATTCAGGGAATATAACTTTCGATTTTTGCTGAACGGACTTATTCAGCATAATATTTACCACATCGGGCAAATAGCATACGTACACAAATTGCTGAGTTAAATCTCCACCATGCCGTGCTTAATGGCAAAAATAACGAGGCCTACGCGGGTTTTGACGCCTAATTTTTCGAACAGGGAGTTGCGATAGTCGTCGACCGTTCGGGGGCTTACAAACATTTTGCCGGCGATATCTTTATAGGTTAGTTCGGTGCAAACATGTTTCAGAAATTCTTTTTCTTTTTCGGTAAGCGATATGGGTTCGTGTGGTTTATCCATGTCTTTATGCAAACCACTGATAATTTTACCCGAAATCAGTTCGGAGAGGTAGAAGTCTTTATGAAATACCGAATCGAGCGCCAGCTTCAGCTCTTCGGGCTCGGCATTTTTCATGATGTAGCCTTTGGCGCCGAGGCGAAGCATGCGAATGATGGTGCTTTCGTCGCTAAACATGGATAGCGCCAGCACTTTAACCTGCGGAAAGTTCTTATAGATCCATTTGGCAGTTTCATACCCGTCGATATCGGGCATATTTACATCGAGCAACATAATATCGGGTATTACGTGTTTGCTCAGCTTTTCCTTTACTTCCTGTCCGTTACCGGCTTGAAACAACACCTCGTAGGAGTTGAATGAATTGATGAGCCGGGCCAGCGCACTGCGCAGCAGTGTATGATCATCGGCAACCGCCACCTGTATGTTTTTATTAACAGCCATTATCGCTCATTCACTTTTTACCAGGGTTAAGGGCAATTCAATATTAACGATGGTGCCCGAGCCGGGTTCACTTTTCATATCAATTCCGGCACCTATCAGTTTTGCCCGGTTGAAAATACTCTTTAATCCAACACCGGCCGCAGAGGAAGTGGAATTTTTCTTTTCAGCCACGTTAAACCCTACCCCATCGTCAGTAATTTTCATAGCGAACTTATCATCGAAATAGGTTAAGGCTACCTGTACGTGTTTGGCTTTGGAATGCTTTAGGATATTATTCAGATTTTCCTGAAAAATGCGGAACAACACGATCGACTTTTGTTCGTCGAGGCTTTGTTCGATGCCGTTTATAGAAAATTCAATATCCAACAAACCGGTGCGGTTAATGCTTTCAAGTTCGAAATGGATGGACTCGGCCAGGCCGATTTGTGTAATGCGGTCGGTATGAAGGCTCTTGGTGAGATTGGCCAGATCCATCATGGCCTTGTTCAATACCTGTCGGGCTTCCTGCACCGGTTTCCATGCCTCGTTTTTTTCATCCATCGGCAGTACGGCCAGCGACAATTTCACCACCGACAACATCTGACCGATATTGTCGTGCAGCTCCTGCCCGATGTTTTTAAAGGTTTCTTCCTGAATTTCGAGTTGCGACTTTAAAGCTTCCCGTTCGTATTCTTCCTTCATGTACGTAAGTTCCAGCTCCTGCCTGTGTTGCCGGCGCTGGTACAGGAAAAGGATAGTAACAATAAAGCCCACCAGCAAAACCGCCAGAATCGCCCCGATCACGATCACTATATATATTTCCGAATTCATAACAACTCCCTCGCGAAAAGCAATTTAGGATAAAGTTTTTTAGATATACCCTTGAATTTTTATAATCCGATGCCGGTTTATTTAACCGGTACCCGCGTGCGCGCCGCCGGAAATGCGGTTCGAATATTCAGCCGGCACAAAAATGCTATAGTAAATGTGATATAGAGCAGATAATTGGGTGTTGACATCAACAACCGGTAATAGGGGCGTTGTAACAGATTCAGCCCTTTTGCAGCCATAATGGGCATTGTTAACGTATAAAAAAATAACAGGCCGCAGCAGATCCAAAAGGCAGATGCCCGTAAAGGTTTGGCATGGGCTGTATGCTTTATTAATTCATAGAAATAGACGATGCAAAAAACTATGATCAACATGGCGCCCAGATTAATAGTATGCGTATGCAGGGTTTTTAACCCCTGGAAACAGAAAATATTTAGCAGTGCGATGAGGGGGTACACCCAGATAGCCATTACAATGGCCTTTCGTATTGCCTGCTGGTTGATAAAAAAATACAATACCGAGAAATAGAAAATAAATTCAACAGTTGTAAAGAAATTATACATAGGGATATTACCCACATGCCTGATCCTCATAAAATAGCCTACCATTTCAACACCGAAGGTCAATGCCAGAAAGGGAGGGAAAAATTGTAAATACCGGGGAGCGTTTTTTTCGAGATATATACTTAATGAAACGAGGAAACTTATTGCAAGTATTGTAAAATAAATAATATTAAGTATATCCATGGGCTAAGGTTATATTAAAGGCTGAAATTACATTATTATATGGTTTGGTCAAAAGTAAAACAAGCAATCGCCAATATACGACTATTGCCAGCGCCGGTTTCCCTATTTGATCCATAGACGACAGCCCATCCACCTGGAGGGAAGTTCCTACGAATGCATTTTTGACAACACTCTTTAGGCTCGAATTCATGAAAGCCCAGGTAGCTTCTCAGTATAATCAACCATAAATAATGGCCTGAAGGGGCAACCGCTCTTACTTATTGATTTTAGTTAATGCCCCTTGAAAAATGTGTAAGGAAAACCTAAAGCCATACATCACTCCACTATTTCTTTGCGAATATTCCCCAAAACCATGCGAATAATGGATAACTCCCAGCGAATAACCGGCAAGCGAACTTTCTGTTGCATCCTCATTTATTTTTGAGTTGCCAACAAACGATTAATTAAGTGATCAAGAATCTTTTGGTGTACTATGGATAAACATCCAATTGAAACCTGGGATCTACTCGTGCATTCAATGCTTCACCCGGCTATATTATTACAGTCGGCGCCGGACGCTATAGATGGGTACCTGGTCACAGCGAAAGAATTGAAAGAAGCCCTCAGAATGCAATTGCTGCGTGATACGCTCTATATTAAAACGGAAACAGAAATCGGGTTGCTGGTAGAACGCTATCAGACCATATCTGCTAACCTGCTCAACCTGCTCTTTCATTACCAGCAATACGAATCCATTACCCGCGAGTTAAAACAGTTTTACCAGGCGGTAGGCGAACAGCTTGAAGCGATCATTGTTTTGCTACAAAACGCGTATGGCCGCTTTTTTAACGCCGATCTAAACCTTCCTATCCCGCTGCGCCTTCGGGAAGGTCATGAGTTGAAACGCTACTGGAAAATCATTGCCGGTACGCTGAACCACTCCACAAGCAACATTGCAATAGTGAATATCCTGGATCAATGCGTTAAAAAATTGCTTCATCACAATGAAGGAACAGTAGTGACCTACCACCAGGGTTCCTATTTTAAAAATTTACTGAAGGAGCTTTCAGGTTATCTTTTCACCACGACGTCTCCGCCGGTATATGCCTCTCTAACCGAATTGCTGATTAGTTGGAACTTCAATGAATTTGCGTTTATACAGGAAGTATGTACAGGTATCAGAACGGAAGTCAAAAACAAAGAATCGGACGAATTCAGGCTTGAATTTTTGAAAAATACGCATAAACAGGTGAGTCAGCTCCTGGAAAAAAGTAATGCAGCTTTTCATTCAACACAGCCTGCAGCGAAACAAACGATCCTTGAATGGATCGCGCAGGAATTAACCTACCTGGAAAAAGCAGCACTGGTTCCGGAAAAGAAAGAGGTCAACGAAGGGATTAAAATTCATACATCGGTCTCTGTACCCACCCTGGCATTGATTACCAGGCTCTTTAAAGAATCAGGAATTGTTACCAATACCAATCAAACAGAGATTTTAAAATTTTTTGCCGCTCACTTCACCACGCTACGCAAATCTGAATTTTCCTACGGTCACCTCCATAGTAAATACTACGATGCGGACGAAGGCACGAAAAAAAAGGTGTATGATTATTTAATGGTGATGGCTAACCTATGTAAAAAACTGTAGTCATTAACTTATCCCAGATGTTGAGAACAAATAGTTAAGGACACTTTTTCCCCTTTTTCTATAGCAGTTATGATCCCGGCGACATTCTTCCTGGCCATTTCAGTCATTTGTTGCTGCCCGGCGCCCCATGAAAGGTAAATCGGCGCCTCTTCATCATACCCTGGCAGTTTTTCCATCGATAATTGGCTTAAGTTCATGTATAATGGTTTACGGTTTGTGTCGCTTGTAACCTGCAGGCTCCAGTCTTCATTGTTTTTACCGGGTTTGCGCAAAAAATACCTCCCATCGGGCAAACGATCAACAGGTGTACCACCCTTATTGTTATTGACGCCTACATAAATGCAAAGCAATTTATTATTCATAAAAAGCTGCCCCATCGTACTGTTTGGGAATAGCGCCCGCATTAATTTCAGTTCCATAAAAAAGAATTAAAAGGCTTTAAAATAGGCCCCTCCCGATAGCTACCGGGAAGGGCTGGTTTTCATTTACCGGTCGTTAAATGGATAGTTTTCTTCAACCTGCGAATCATCCACTTCAGGCATATCGATACCATAAAGCTCACTACAGCCCCTAATGCTGCCAGTGCTATGGTTTTTAGTATCTCGCCGGAATTGATGTTCACCAATAGAATGATTACTATACCACCGGCCGTGCCGGCTTTTGAAGCTGGTGTTATAAAACCATCTTTCATATTGCCTCCTTTAAAAGTTAAGCAACGATTGTTTCATTATACACCACCATTTACTGCCACAATGGCCAGGGCATTATAGGCATTATTCTTTATTGGATAGAACTCACCGAGATCTTCAACCAAAAAAGTAACGCCCAATACCAGGAACAATGGATGCTTGCTGTTGGCGGGTAAATTAACCGACAGGTTTAAAGCACTGCCCTCCATTAACTTTACAGAAACAGGGTCCGAGTCCTTGAACTCTACCACATAGGACCCTTGTTCAAAGTCCACTTCCGCTCCCGCGATGTGAAACCGGAAATGTGAAGATTCGAAAGGCGCCTTTACTAATTCCTCTATATTATAAGAGGGTATTTTGACCTGGGCGACACCGGAAGACCGGTCGATTGAAGGCTCATACTTCACGCCAAAAGTTTGATGGAGTGGAGCTGCGGTATTAAACTCAAAACCGTTCAGCAATTCCGTTTCACCATCAATTACATTCTTTTGCCCGCGCTTGTTGGTGGCGTCTGCTTTTATTACGGCCACCATTTTGCCTGAAAGACGGTTTGCCATCCTCTTATCAGTTGCTTTTGTGACCAATGGGCGCAAGGCCTGGCGCAACAGTTTACCAGCAGTAGCCGCTTTTTTAAAATTGGACATTGCTTCCCGGGTACGTGCAAAGGCCGGGTCTCTTTCCAGTCTTTTCGGATCTATAGCATTTTTCTTACGTGCCATATAGCCGTCCTTTGTACGATAAAAGCTAATGTCATCGATGGTACCTTTTAATTTTACGAATCCATCTTGCTTAGCCATAATTGTGAATTTTTTAATTGTGAAAAATGATCCGGTCTGTTTAACAGGCACATCCCGTTTAAGCCCCATCATGATGTTGTGGCCGTTTACAATGCAAATAAACATCACGAAGTAGCCTAAAAAACCTACCAACACTGGTAGTAGCCCTTCTAACCAAATGATTATGAGGAAGAAGAATTTTTAAAAAAGATTGGAGAAAGGAAAATGAAGTAATTGGCAAGCGGATCCCTTTTAAAAGAGGTGCGGGAGCATGGATGAAGTATGGATGCCGTACAGACTTGGCACAGACTCAATATAGAATTAGTATAGACTCGGTATACACTCAGTATACACTCAGCATAGATTAAGCCTGGATCAGCCGTACTACAGCCGTACAACAGCCATACTAACTCCGATGTTGATTTTGTCGTAAAATTGTTGCTGTCATTACTGTACAAATCCTATTCTTTGAGCTGGTATTTCACCATTTTGGTGGGCGTTGATCCAATTATTTCTCTATTACTCTATTTTTAAAATGGAAAATGAAGGCGATTGCAAACATAGCATATGACATGCAATACACCGTTGTCAATAGAACATGTAATAATTTCGAATCAAACGGCGTCATGTGTAGCAGCAATGTCCAGGGAACTATAATGGGTATGGTACAACAATGATAAAACAATATGGTGCAACAAATGTAAAAAGAAGATGTGCGAAATAAGTTTGTTTTGCCAGGTACCCGAAATAATTCGAGCAGGGAATATGCGCTAAAAAAAGACAGTATGAACCCACCTATAAAATAAACAATTGAATTAAGATGATTGATTCCCTGAACAAAAAAAATAAGCGGAATGGCTATTATTAAATAACCGTAATCAGCATATACCACCCATTTTTTTATGGCTGGTTTGGGCATTATATTGTATAACACAAAGCTGTAAAACAGGAACTGGATGATGAGAAAAAAATTTACAATTGCGTGATCGCTTCCATACTTACCAGCCCAGAAATTTGCAAACTTTTCTACACCGAGGATTAAAAGTATAAACCAGGATAACAGCCTGAGGTATAAAGGCCCCTGTTTATTTATATACATTGCAACAACACCTGTTAGGCCTGTTATTAATAAGGCAGATAAATAAATCTGGAACAAAATAGAGATCATCGGGTACGGGGGTATTTAAGATTGCATAAAATGCAAATATAAATATAGGCGGAATATATGAGATTAGTGGCAGGTCAATGTAGGAAAGGGAGTGAAATTTTGGACTGGCTACGTTGATATTCGCATTGCGGAAACTACATCTTTTTATATTTTATTTTGACGTGCGCGATTAAATGTATCTGAGTAAGTAAACCGACAAACAAAACCCACTGAGAATAGGCAATAATAGATAATGTTGATAAGAAACAAAATTTTACTCATTATTTTTAATTCAAACAAGGTAAAATTTGTCATTAAATTTAGAAACAAATGTAAAGGGATAGCACAACTATAAAAAAATAGTATACCGCAACCGATCCCAAAAGAAGGATGCCTGAATGGATTTGATTGGGATTCCTTAAATATAAGGGTGCTTGCCGGTTATAATAAACAAAAACAAGGCCAGCAATAAAACAAACAAAAAGTACGGTAACGTATATATTAGAGAGCATAGGCAGTACTAAGCGCTTACATAATTAAATACGGATCATTGATTTTCCCGCAATTTAAGATTACATAAAAAGGCAATTACAAATGAAGAGTACAATAAATAATTTGTAAACCCTGAAATAATTGAGAACATCATTAATTCAAACCTGTTACTACGTAAAAAATTCATTGAAGCCCATATTGGTAAAGTGCAACTATAATAAAACAAAAGGCCAAAATAAATCCAGAAAGCCGGCCTACGATTTATTTTTTGTGGAACTGTCTTTTTTAATAGTTCATAAATGGAATATATACAAAAGCAGACTAATAATATAGCACCCAGGCTATAAGTAAAGGCATGGAACTTCTTATTACCTTGATACAAAATATTTATAATCGCAAATGCAGGATAAAATATGCCGGTAAAGAATATAATTTGCTTTATTCGTTTATTTTGGATTGAATGATAAAGAACGAAAAAATAAAATACAATTTCAAAAGCAGAAAAGAAATTGTATAATGCCGAGATGGATATTTTGTTTACACTCAACACTTTCGCAGTTACTTCAACAACCACTGTTATTAATAGAAAGATGGGAAAGAATTTTAAAAACAGTGGCGGCTTCTTTTTTAAATAAATTGTTAGCGAAGCTAAAAAGCTCAAAAATTCAAAAACTGTAACTAGGTCACTTAAAATCTCAGCCATATTACAATGAGGAAATGTATGAAAAGCAATTATTTCAAGTTGAATATACTGAACATAACTCCAGGCTACCCCACAATTTTTAGGTTTTTCTCAATTTAAGCCTACATAAAAACCCAATAGCAAACATTAAATAAAATAAAAAGAGAACAACTTTTAAAATATCATTCAAATTCTGCAAAAGTTTTGTAGCCTTATATAGAGAATTCATCAAACTAAAAAAAGCAAATGTGCAACAATGAAAAAATAATAAACCGGAAGTAATCCAGAAAGCCTGTTCATGTAGCAAGTTAACAAATTGAGGTTGACGGAATAATTCAAAGTAATAATAAATGCATACCGAAACTATAAGCAAACAACCCAGAGCAAAAGTGAAAGAGTGAAATTCATTAAGCTGGATAAAAAAGATATCTATAAGCGCTACCACCGGATAAATCCAAAGTGAGTATAAAATAATTTTTTTTGCTTTCAAACTACGAATGAAATTTTTAAGGATAAATAGATAATAATCAAAACTTACAATAACAAAGAAATTGTATACCCATATACTAATATTTTTCTGCTTATGTAATGCGGTCTGCCAACCCACAATCTCAACTAAAACAGTTAATAATAAAAAAACAGGAAACGTTTTCATGTAACGTTGTGTTCCCTTTTGGAAATAAAGAGTTACAGATGCCAGAAAACATATTAGCTCAAAATATAGATATATAGGTATCGATGCCATGGATGTCTAATATATATCTTTTATGGTTGCCAATAAAAAAACCTTCGCCCAAGGGGACGAAGGTTTTTTTATTTCCTTTAAAAATAGTTATATTACTACTATTCCTTTATCGCCACGGTCAACAATGGTTATACCAATACCTTCCCACTCGGAACCGGAACCTGCAGGTTCCCCTAAACCGCCATAATTATAGGCTAATATTTCCCTCCCCTTTTCTGTATTAATATAAATATTCTTTTCTGCTACGCCAGTAGCCGTTTCGTTCTGTTCATTGGCAACCATTACAATTGTTTGCTTACTGGCTTTTTCAGGTTTTGCAAAATTTTCAGGATAAACCCCAAAATGCATCCTGATGCCATTGGCTCCTGATTGCTTCGCCTTTTGAATAAATTCTTCCATTTCTTCGACACTATACCAAACGCTTAAAGAATCTTCCTGGCCTATTCGTTCAGAATTCGCAGCCCATCTTTCCTGTTTATATGTGCGGATAAGCGTATCTACATGGTTAGTATCTACGTATTTTCCTACGCGTAAGGATTTTTTTTCAATTGTAGTCATTGTAGTCATAGCTCGTGAGTTTTGAAATAAGTGATTGTGTTGTCGATGTAAAAGTAATCGCCAGCTCCCGAAGAACTTCGGTTACAATTAGGTGTTAGTCAACTAATTACAAATTACTTTTATTCATAAAGTGAAGCAGTTCAACGAGCTACGTGGAAAAAACGGTTAAAATACCGTTAAAAGAGGGGATCGAATACCGTCAATAAATCGCCTTTTGACCCCGTATTTTTACGGGGGTAATCGGGCCGTTTATTACCCGTACAAAAACCGTATTTAATAAATCGGGCATTTCTGGTATGTATCCGGTTTTTATCAGAAATTAGACATGGAGAGTTGCTATCATCCCGTTTTAAAAAAATCCAATGGTCCTGTGAAAAACCGCCGACAGATTTCCTCAAGGCTTTTGTTAAACTGCAAATCCTCTTGAGGAAATTTTATTCTGCAAACAGAATTTTTCCTTTTCAAACTACCTGCTTTATCTTTTTACCATTAGCCTTGTCCTTTTTGATAAAGTAGGTAGTTTGTTTTTTACCGCCTCCCGCTCCGCACCCCCCTCCTAACGCTCAGGCATGTCGCATACACCTGTTTTACCAATATGGAAAGAAGCTCCTTTTATCAGGCTTTTAATTCCCTTCATTACAGGCATCATTTGCCAATGGTATTATCCATTACCGGTTGCCGGCATATGGTTGCTTTTTGTTGTTAGCATATTCGCAGGCCGGCTTTTTTCTTTTACCCGGTTACCACTCCAATACCATGCCCAATGGCTGCATGGCGCCTTTTTGCATATAATGCTATTTGCAACCGGATTCTTACTATTTTATTATAAAGATGTTCGCCATCAAGTAACCTGTATTACTACGCAATACAATTCGGGAAATGCGGTGCTTGTAACTATTGAAGAACCACTTACCGAAAAGAAGCAATCATTTAAAACAGTGGCTTCGGTTCAGGCCCTATTGTTCAACAATAGCACACATAATGCCTGTGGAAAAATTCTTCTTCATTTTCCAAAAGACAGCACAACTGCACATTTAGGATATGGCAATCAGTTGATATTATTTAAAGCGTTACAGCCGGTTAAAAACACAGGCAATCCTGGTAGCTTTGATTATCAGCGTTATTGCACTTTTCAGGGTATAGTTTACCAGGCATACCTTAAGCAGGGTGAGTATATAACCCTCAAAATAAAAAATGAAACCCTGTTTAGGAAATGTGTTTTATCCACAAGAGCAAAAATTGTTGCCATTTTAAAAAAATACATCCCTGGTAAAAAAGAAGCAGGCCTTGCAGAAGCTATGCTGATCGGCTATAAAGACGACCTTGATAAAGAACTGGTTCAATCATATTCCGGTTCAGGGGTGGTTCACATCATTGCCATTTCAGGATTGCACCTGGCTTTAATTTACTGGCTGCTTGGCCTTATCATCAGGCCATTTACCAGGCGCAAACACACCCGCTTTCTGCAACCTGTTTTTACCATTACCGGCTTGTGGGTTTTTAGTTTTATGGCGGGCGCCTCGCCTTCGGTATTGCGCTCGGCAGTGATGTTTACCTGCGTTGTACTGGGCGCCGGTATGAACCGAAAAACATCGTTGTATAACAGCCTGGCAGCATCGGCCTTTTTATTGCTTTGCTATAATCCTTCGTGGCTATGGGATGCCGGTTTTCAACTGTCGTATGCAGCCGTATTAAGTTTAGGCATTTTCTTTAAACCGGTTTATCATTTGCTCTTCATTCAAAATAAAATAATTGATTTTTTATGGAAATCAACCGCTGTAACACTGGCTGCGCAGGTATTAACCGTACCGGTATCGATATACCATTTTCACCAGTTTCCGAATTTGTTTTTGATCGCTAACCTGGTAGCTGTTCCTGTATCGGGCCTCATTATCGTTGGGGCAATACTGTTATTAACCACCTGCTTTATTCCCGGTATAGCAAGCGTTGCCGGTTATTTATTACACTACTTAATTTTATGGCTGAATAATTTCATTGAAGGGGTGAACAAAATACCATTTGCAATAACTTCCGGTTTACAAATTAGTTTAACAGAACTTATTTTCGTTTATACATGCAGCAGTGCAACCGCATGGTGGTTATTGCATAAAAACAAAACGGGCGCCTGGCTGGCATTAGCTTCTTTATTTATGATCACCCTGTGCAGAACAATTGACCTATGGAGTGCTTCGCAACAGCAAAAAATTATCGTTTATAATATTCCGCGGCACAGCGCCATCGACGTTATTGCAGGTCAACATTATTATTTTAAAGGTGATTCTGCTGTAACGCAGGACCCTTTTATACAAAGTTTTTACGTGCAGCCCTGCCGGTTGCTACACCGCTTAAACAACCGAAAAAACCCGGGAAATTTACTGGTATGGCAAAACATTTTCCGGTTAGGCCATACCACTTTTATGGTGGTTGACCAGCCATTTGAACTTGCCCAAACGGCCCCCAAAATTGCTGTTGACTTCATCGTTCTTTCGAA
>Ga0114129_10004844_pt1 | contig 19002 bp, 13 predicted proteins | sample RhiMetdeltSRZDD1_FD_80071 | JGI IMG/M metagenome (GOLD analysis project Ga0114129, IMG submission 80071) | Populus rhizosphere microbial communities from Tennessee, USA - Rhizosphere MetaG P. deltoides SRZDD1 (version 2) (version 2) | ecosystem: Host-associated > Plants > Roots > Rhizosphere >...
ACGCTGCGCTTCCTGCTCGTTTGAGGTCTTTATCTATTCCGATTTCTACCATGCTTGCAACCAGAATCGCTGACTCATCATGATTTGTTGACCTACGCAGTAGCTATAAGGCGGAAGTTTGTAACCTGTCCGAAGAGAGAGCAGATACGAACTTCCGCCTGAAGGCCGGACCACGAACGACTCGCTGAAGCCGCCGAGACCCAGTTACGTTTATGCTAAAGTAATACTGAATCTTCCTTCTACTGGGTTGGGCGCAATATGAAGGCCCTTGGACAACTGTCAATCATCGTTGCGCTGCTCATCGTGCTTGCGTCGAGTACGACCGCGCGAGCCGACGTGCTCGAGCTCAAGATCGAGGATCAAATCACTCCAGCAAGCGCTGAAGTCATCACCTCGGCCATCGCGCGAGCCGAACGCGAAGGCGCTTCTTGCTTGATCATCACGCTCAACACTCCGGGCGGGCTCGATACTTCGATGCGCGAGATCATCTCGCGAATGGACAGCTCGCGCGTTCCCATAGTTGTCTACGTGGCGCCGAGCGGCGCTCGAGCCGCATCAGCCGGGTTCATCATTCTCATCGCTGCCGACGTTGCCGCGATGGCGCCCGGAACCGCGACCGGCGCGGCTCACCCGGTGCTCGCCGACGGCCGCGAAATGGACAAGACCATGTCCGAAAAAGTCGTTAACGACGCAGCGGCCTTTCTGCGAAGTCACGCCGAGAAGCGCGGGCGTGATCCTCAAACGGCTGAGTCGGCAATACGCGAAAGCAAATCCTTTTCGGAGAGTGAAGCGCTCGCAAAACACTTGATCGAGATCATCGCGCACGACGAGATGGATTTGCTCTCACAGTTGGACGGACGAACCGTTACACGAGTCGATGGGAGCCAACTCGTATTGCATGTCGCCGGCGAGAAGCTCCTGGCGATCACCCCGACGATCAGACAGCGATTGTTGATGGCGCTGGCCGATCCGCGCATCGCGTTTATTCTCTTTGCGATCGGCGCGCTGTGTGTGTATTTCGAGTTTCAGCACCCAGGCGCAATTATTCCCGGAGTAGCCGGGACGATTTCGGTTGTTCTCGCGCTATACGGCTTTCATATGTTGCCAATCAATCTGACCGGCGTGGTGTTGATCCTGGTCGCTATCGGACTGTTCGTCCTGGAAGCGAAGGTCGGAGGCTTCGGCGTGCTCGGGCTTGGCGGAATAGTTGCGGCGGTTGTAGGCTCGTTAATCTTGATCGACGTGCCGAATCCTGAACTGCGGCTGCCCCTTAAGCTGGTGCTTGCGGTGGTGATTCCGTTTGGAGTCATATTCACGTTCATACTGAGACTCGCGATCCGCGCGAGGCGATCGAAAGTGACGACGGGCACATCGGGAATGATCGGCCTGACCGGAAGAGCGCAGACGGCGATTGCTCCGGAGGGAACGGTGTTCATACGAGGAGAACTGTGGCGCGCGCGGTCACAGACGACTGTTCCACGCGGCGAGAACGTGCGAGTGACCGGTATTGACGGACTGACCCTTGATGTCAAAGCAGAAAATGATGAGGCGAGCACCAGTAGTTAGTCAGGTTAAGGTTGATGGCCCTGTACGGGCGTCCCTCTGGGTGGGGCCGTCTCAAATGTTCGTAGTACGGCCTTCAGGCGGAAGTCTGTATGGTGAGAGCGTAGTTTGCCGCCAACGAATGCGCGAACTACGAACTTCCGCCTGAAGGCCGTTCTACGAACATTGAAGGCATTGGTGATGCGAAGAAGAAGTGTTATCTCCTATCTCTTAATTGTTCTGCTAATCTCGCTTCTGATCGGCTGCGTGACTGCTCCGTCGACCGAGCAGTCAGCCGAGAAGCGCAAGGATTCCTCTGCTGATCAATCCACCACCCAGCCGCAAGCTCCGGCCGCCACCGAAGCCCCGCGCTATTCCGGACCGATCTCATTCACAGACGTAAGCGCCCAGGCAGGGATTCACTTCAAACACAACAGCGGAGCCTTCGGCAAGAAGTATCTCCCTGAGACGCTCGGGTCGGGTTGCGCCTTTCTCGATTACGACAACGACGGCTGGCAAGACATCCTGCTCATCAACTCGATGAACTGGCCAGGCCACTCCGGGGCGAAGTCTTACACGGCGCTCTATCACAACAACCAGAACGGCACGTTCACTGACGTGACTAAAGAAGCGGGGCTTGCGGTCGAGATGTACGGGCTGGGCTGCGCGGTCGCCGATTACGACAACGACGGCTTCGAAGACATCTACGTCACCTGTCTCGGAGCGAATCACTTGTTCCGAAATCTGGGTAACGGCAAGTTCCAGGACGTGACCGCGAAGGCGCGCGTAGGCGATCCGGGCTTTTCCACGAGCGCGATCTGGTTCGACTACGACAAGGACGGCAAGCTCGACCTGTTCGTCTGCAATTACGTCGAGTGGTCGATCGACAAGGACCTGTTCTGCACGCTCGATGGCAAGAAGAAGTCATACTGCACGCCCGAGTCGTACAAGGGCCAAAGCTCGATTCTCTATCACAACCGTGGCGACGGGACTTTCGAGAACGTGACTCAGCGCGCAGGGTTGCAAGACCCGGCAAGCAAGTCGCTCGGCGTGGCGATGCTCGATTACGACAACGACGGCTGGCCGGACCTTTTCGTAGCCAATGACACTCAACCGAACAAGCTCTACCGCAACAACGGCAACGGCACCTTCACCGACAACGCGATGATCGCGGGTGTAGCTTTCAGTGAAGCCGGGGTTGCGCGCGCCGGGATGGGAGTCGACAGCGCGGACTACGATGGGTCCGGCAGGCAGAGCCTCGTAATCGGCAACTTTTCAAACGAGATGATGGCGCTTTATCACAATGAGGGCACCGGCCTCTTTATCGACGAAGCTCCGACGTCGACGATCGGGCGCGCGTCGCTGCTCACGCTTACCTTCGGGTGTTTTTTCTTTGACTATGATCTCGACGGACTGCCTGACATCTTTGCCGCCAACGGGCACGTGTCGGACGATATCCACACGGTTCAGCAAAAGGTCAAATATGCCGAGCCGCCGCACCTGTTTCGCAATCTCGGAAAGAAGAAGTTTGAAGAAGTGACTACGAAGCTCGGCTCGGCGCTCGGGCAAGCGATGGTTGGCCGCGGAGCTGCTTATGGTGATTTCGACAATGACGGCGATCTTGATTTGCTTATAGCCTCGAACAACGGGCGGGCCCGGTTGCTTCGGAACGAGGGCGGCAATCAGAACAACATCCTGCGCATCAAGACTGCCGGCCTCACATCGAACCGCGACGGGATCGGCGCAAAAGTTACTTTGAAGCTGCCGAATCAAACTAAACTCTGGAGCGTTGTGAAGAGCGGGTCGAGCTATTGCTCTCAGAGCGAGCTGCCACTAACCTTCGGGTTGGCCAAAGCGGACAAGGTCTCAACCGTAGAAGTCACCTGGCCGAGCGGCCGCTCCGATGTCTTGTCGGACGTGAACGCAAATCAATTCATCACCATTCAAGAGGGCAAAGGAATAATCTCTTCTCAGCCGATCGTTTTTGCCCGGCCATAACACTTGACTCAATCACGCTCAAGTTGATGAACACCCCAAAGTGTTCGTAGTACGGCCTTCAGGCGGAAGTTCGTATTGTGAGAGCGCGTAGTTTGCCGCCAAAGAATGCGCGAACTACGAGCTTCCGCCTGAAGGCCGTACTACGAACAATGTGATTGACTGGTGCCGCAAAATGCCGGCGCGGCAGGTCTTCATTTTCGATTCGTTGCTGACAGCGAGCGCGCGCTCGATGTATAGTGCGACTTCCAGATCATCAGCACAAATTCGGTTTCACAAAGACGTTAACTCTACTCTGACTCAAAGAGGCTGAAAACATGACCCTGACCGCTGTCGACTGGATCATCATGCTCGTGTACTTCGTGTTTGTGCTGGGCATTGGGTTCACGCTCAGGCGCTACATGAAAACCAGCACCGACTTTTTCTTGTCCGGGCGCTCCATTCCCGCATGGATCACCGGGCTCGCTTTCATATCGGCCAACCTCGGCGCGCAGGAAGTGATCGGTATGGGAGCGTCCGGCGCGAAGTACGGAATAGCGACGAGTCATTTCTACTGGGTCGGCGCGATTCCGGCGATGGTATTCGTAGGCGTCTTCATGATGCCGTTTTATTACGGCTCGCGCGCCAGATCGGTGCCCGAATATCTGAAGCTCCGGTTCGATGAGAAGACTCGCGGATTGAACGCGATCTCATTCGCGACGATGACGATCTTTTCATCCGGCATCTCGATGTACGCGATGGGGCTGCTGCTTCAAACGCTGCTGGGATGGGATTTCAACTTCAGCGTGCTGATGTCGGCGGTGATCGTGCTGCTCTACATATTCCTGGGCGGACTCACGTCGGCGATCTACAACGAGGTGCTTCAGTTCTTTCTGATCGTGCTCGGATTTCTGCCGCTGGTATTTCTCGGACTCAAGGACGCAGGCGGCTGGTCGGGCCTTCAGGCGAGGCTCGGCGTTGTAGCTACTCAACACGGCTTCGCGGCGGGCGCATGGAGTGAGTCTTGGAAATACCTGGACAATCCGTCACACAACCCGATGGGAGTGGAGTGGTTCGGGATGGTGATGGGGCTCGGGTTTGTGCTGTCGTTCGGATACTGGTGCACGGACTTCCTTGTCGTACAACGGGCCATGGCAGCCAATTCTATGTCAGCGGCCCGGCGCACTCCTTTGATCGCCGCGATCCCGAAGATGTTCTTTCCGATGCTGGTGATCTTGCCGGGAATGATCGCTATCGCGCTGACGTACCAATCGGGAGAAAGCGGATTCGCTCTTCCGAAGAAACCTGATGGCGCGTTCAATTACGACATGGCGATACCAATGATGCTCGCGCATTACTTCCCTTCGGGAATCCTGGGGATCGGGCTGACCGCGCTGATGGCGAGCTTCATGTCGGGAATGGCAGGAAACGTGACGGCCTTCAACACCGTTTGGACCTACGACATCTATCAGTCCTACATAAAACGCGGCGCAAGCGATCATCACTACTTGTGGATGGGAAGAATGTCGACCGTGTTTGGCATAGCGGTTTCGGTGGCCGCGGCGTACGTGGCGACTCGCTTCAACAACATCATGGACATGCTTCAATTGGTGTTTGCCTTCGTGAACGCGCCCCTGTTCGCGACTTTTTTGTTGGGGATGTTCTGGAAGCGCGCCACCGGACACGGCGCGTTTCTTGGTTTGTTATCGGGCACAATCGCGGCCGCGCTTCATCACGGATTGACCTTGTCGATGAACGCAGTGGCTGGCGTGAAAGGCGGGTGGTTCGGCGTGAGGCACGTTTATCCAAGCGAGATGGCCCAGAACTTCTGGACCGCAATTTTTGCGTGGAGTACTTGCTTCGTGGTGACGATCATCGTCAGTTTGCTTACCAGGCCACGCGACGAGAAGGAGCTGGCCGGACTGGTTTACTCGTTGACCGAGCGGCCCAAGGAAGAACACCTGCCGTGGTATCAACGTCCAGCGGTACTTGGAGTGATTGTGCTGGCGATGACGCTGGTTTTGAATATTATTTTTTGGTGAGAACACTTTGCGTCTTTGCGGGTGGTCTTGGCGTCTTTGCGCGAAACAACTATCTGGCATTCAGGAACTGGTTTCGCGCAAAGACGCCAAGACCGGCAAAGACGCAAAGGACCTGTTTGGAGGATTCAATGGGACTGGACATTCGATTGCCGATCGGGTTGATGTTCACGCTGTTTGGACTGCTGCTGGTTGGATACGGTCTACTCGGCGACAAATCAATTTATCATCGCTCGCTCGGGATAAATATCAATCTCGCCTGGGGCGCCGTGCTGTTAGTGTTCGGAATTGTGATGCTCGTGCTGGGGCGGCGCGGGACGGCGACAGCTAAACCCGCAGAGACCAGTCTTGAAGGTCGAAGGATGATGGAAGAGGTGGCCGAGCGCGATCGTGAAGGCGGACATTGATGCCTTGCTTGCGACAATCTTCCGGGAGTGTAATCTGTTGTGTTCTCTGTGTTGTTCTTGTCGCCGTCGGAAGCCCCGCGTCGCAACCCGCGAATAGCGAACTGGGAATCAAATTCCTCAATGTCGCAGAGCAAGCCGGGATTAAGCACAAGACCGTTTACGGAGACGAGCACAAGAATCGATACCTTCTCGAGACCACCGGATGCGGATCTGCTTTCATTGACTATGACAACGACGGATGGCAGGACATCTTCTTAGTCAACGGCACTCGGCTGGATGGCTTGCCGAAAGATCAAACGCCCACCAATCATCTCTACCGCAACAACGGCGACGGAACGTTTCGAGACGTCACCGAGAAGGCCGGGCTTACTCGCACGGGCTGGGGGCAAAGCGTGTGCGTGGGAGATTTCGATAACGATGGTTACGACGATATATTCGTCAGCTACTTCGGCAAGAACGCGCTCTATCACAACAACGGCAACGGCACGTTCACGGATTTAGCCGAGAAAGCCGGCGTCTCCAACAACCGCTCGCGTTGGGGATCAGGCTGCGCGTTCACGGACTATGACCGCGATGGATTCTTGGACCTGTTCGTCGCAAGCTACATCGATCTGGATTTGAAGACGGCTCCGCTGCCTGAAACTGGACCTTGCCTTTACAAAGGCTTGACTGTCGCTTGCGGACCCCCGGGGCTCGCGGGCGGAGTAAACACGCTGTATCACAACAACGGCGACGGCAAGTTCACCGACGTGTCGGAAAAAGCGGGCATCAGGAAGACCAACGGCACCTATGGGCTCGGCGTGCTGACAGCCGACTTCGACAACGATGGCTGGCCGGACATCTATGTGGCGAATGATTCGGCTCCGGCCGCGCTGTATCACAACAACAAAGACGGAACGTTTACGGATATCGGTGTAGAAGCCGGGTGCGCCTTCAGCGTCGACGGCAAGCCTCAGGCGGGAATGGGAGTTGCGGCGGGCGACTTCGATCGCGACGGCTGGCTCGATATTTTTAAGACCAATTTCTCAGGCGACACCTCGACGCTTTATCACAACATCGGCAAAGCTGTTTTTGATGACGTGACCTTTCCGGCGGGCGTAGGCATTACAACACGTTGGTTGGGTTGGGGCTGCGGCTTTTTCGACGCGGACAACAACGGGTGGCTGGATATTTTTCTCGTCAACGGCCACGTTTATCCTGAAGTCGAGAAGCTCACAACCGAAGCCGGCTACGCGCAACGTAAGGTGTTCTACAGGAATTTGGAGAACGGGCGGTTCGAAGATGCTTCAGCAAAAGTGGGGAGCGCGGTGATGGGACCTTCGCCCGCCCGCGGTTGTGCGTTCGGCGATTACGACAACGACGGTGACTTGGACATTCTGATCAACCTCGTCAATGCCGTGCCCGAGCTGCTGCGATGCGATTCATCAAATCAAAACAACTGGATCACGATCAAGACGATTGGCGTGAAATCGAATCGTGATGGAATCGGCGCGCGCATCAAGTGCGTGACCGATGATGGCGTCCAGATCGACGAGGTGCGCAGCGGCGGCAGCTACTATTCGCAGAACGATCTGCGCGTGCATTTCGGTCTGGGCAAGGCTCGAAAGGTGAAGTCGCTCGAGATACGGTGGCCGAGCGGGCAAGCGGACACTCTCAACGATGTCGCAGCCAATCAGTTTATAGTCGTGAAAGAGGGCGCGGGGTTGGTACGACCGTCGTCATCAAGTAAGAAGTAGCTGATGGAGTCAGAGAGAACACAGCACGGTCCTTGTTCTTATTCGCGTCGATCTGTCGTGACTATCCACCTTCTCTTGGCGCTGGCGATCGTCGCGTCTCTCTTCCCGATCTCATTTGCGCAGCGCCGCACACCTCGCAGCGCGGAAGCTCATTACAATCAGGCGCTCGCGCTGTTGGATAAACAACAGACGGATCGCGCAATCATCGAGCTGAAGAGCGCAATCGCACTCAAGCCCGCCTATGCCGATGCTCACAACGCGCTCGGCCTCGCGCTTGCGCGAAAGGGAGAGCCGAAACTGGCGGCTGAATCTTTCAGAAAAGCTATCGCGCTCGATCCGAAACTCTACAAGGCCCACAGAAATCTAGGCACATCTCTTCAACAACTCGGAGACATCGACGGCGCGATTGAAGCCTTGAGGCAGTCGGCTTCGATCCAGGCCGATGATGCTGATACGCACCTGTTGCTGGGCGTCGCTCTGCAGCAAAAGCAACTGGTCGACGAATCAATCGCGGAGCTTCGCGAAGCCGCAAGATTGAATCCAGAACTGGCCGAAGCTCACTACTATCTCGGTTATGCGCTCGCTGCCAGGGGCGAGCTTCGAGCGGCCATCTCTGAGTTTGAAATCGTCATAAAGATAAAACCAGCGTTCGGCGAAGCTCAATATTATCTCGGCACGGCTCGCTGGTTTTCGGGCGATGTTGCCGGCGCAGTTCAAGCGTTGAGAGAAGCGGTGAAGCTTATGCCGGGCCACGCCGATGCACATTTCTATCTTGGTCTGGCAGTGAGAAAGAGCGGCGATCTTCAAGGCGCGATGTCCGAGCTCAGTACCGCATCACGACTTGCGCCCGAGATGATTGAGGCTCGTCACGCGATGGGTCAGGTGCTGCAAGAGAATGAAGACCTGGACGAAGCGATCGAGTCGTTTCGCGCGGTTATAAAACTGAAGCCCGACTACGTTGATGCCTACAACAATCTTGGGCTGGCGCTGGTCTCCAAGCGCGATCCCGAAGGAGCGATTGCCGCTTTCAGCAACGCTCTCAGGCTGCAGCCCAATAATCAGGCGGCTCACCATAACCTCGGCATGGCGCTCATTCAAAAAGGCGACTATGCCGCGGCGATTGCAGAGTATCGGAAGCTGATCGCGCTTGTGCCTGAAAGCGCGGAGGGTCACTACAACCTCGGCCTGGCTCTGAAGTACAAAGATCAGCTCGACGAGGCTGTTGTCGAGTTGAGAAGAGCGATCGCGCTTCAGCCTTCCTTGCAGGAAGCTCACTACACGCTGGGTGTAATCCTTTTGCAACAGTCGAAGCTGGCCGAAGCGGCGTCGGCTTTCTCCGCGGCTATCAGATCCAAGGACGATTATGCCGAAGCACACTACGCGCTGGGTACGGTGCTCCAACAGCAAGGCAAGCTGGACGACGCGATAGCCGCGTTCCGACAGGCGCTCAAGTACGCGCCCAACGCCCCTGAGATTCACAACACGCTCGGAACGGCGCTCCGTCAGAAGGGCGATATGGAAGCCGCGCGGCCGGAGTTTCAAGAGGCGGCGCGGCTGAACAAAAAGAAGTCAGACATGCAAGCGGCTATTTTTGCGGCAAACACCGGCCGGGTTCGATTGAAAGAAGGAAACATCGACGCTGCAATCGAGAGATTTGAAGCCGCGATCAGGCTCTATCCGGACGATGCGAAGGTGCATTACGACCTGGCGAAAACGCTGTTGCAGAAGGGCCGGAAGGAAGCGGCTCAAGCGGAGTATCAGAAGGCTAAGCAGCTCGACCCGCGCCTGAAGCCGCTTCAGTGAACGGCTCTGAATGCTAAGCATGCTTGTGGTCGGGAAGGGTGGTTTACCCCCGCTCTCTTGGTTTTGTAGTCGGCAAGTCAGCGGGGGTAAACCACCCTTCCTGACCACAAGCATTTTAACTATTCTCTTGAGTTCTGCTGTTTGAGAATGCCGCTGCCTTCCTTGATCGTAATGATCTGATTTGCAGCGATGTCTTTGACGATTTCTGTTTCGCCGCTGGGCCAACGTATTTCGATCTGCTCGGCCTTTGTGTCCGATCCCAACCCAAAATGAAGCCGCGCGTCGTTGTGTGAGTAATAGCTCGATTGGCTGCTGATCTCTTGAGCTTGCAGATGCCCGCCTGTCTTCAATCGAACGCGCGCTCCGATGGCCGAGCGATTTGATTTCGTGCCGATCAGTTTCAGCTTGAGCCAGTTGTTCACTCCGCGACCGGCGCCGCTGATGTAGTCGTTCCGCAGCAACGACGGCGGCTCGTTCATATTCATCACCAACACATCCACGTCGCCGTCGTTGTCGAAGTCGCCAAACGCGCAGCCGCGGCTCGAGTGCGGAGTCAATATGCCTGGCCCGCACTGGGCAGTCACATCCTTGAACCGGCTGTTGCCCAGATTGCGATACACAAGCCGAATGCTTCGGTGCGGGTACTGTTTGAAATACTTCTCGATCTCAGGATAGACATTGCCGGTTACGGTGAGTACGTCAGGCCAGCCGTCATTATCAAAGTCGACCAGTCCCGTGCCCCATTGCACGAAAGGCGTGTGATCGAAGCCCGCCGCTCGCGATGAGTCTTCAAAGAATGCGCGGCCGCTATTCTTGTAAAGAATTGGAAGGTCGTCGGCGAAGTGAGTCTTGAAAATGTCCAGAAGCCCGTCGCCGTTGTAGTCGCCGGCCGTCACGCCCATCCCGGCTTGCGCTTGACCGTCTTCGTTGTAAGCCGCGCCCGTCTCAATTGCTACGTCTGTGAACGTTCCGTCGCGATTGTTTTTGTAAAGAATGCTCGCGGTTGAGTCACAAGCTACGTAGACGTCCGGCCATCCGTCGTCGTTGAAGTCTGTCACCACTGCGGTCATAGCGTAACGATCGCGGACCTTGCCGATCCCCGACGATTCGGAAACATCGGTGAACTTCCCGTCGCCGTTGTTGTGATAGAGAAGATTGGTGTCGGTAGGCAAGCCCTTGGGCCCGCAGTTCACCGGGATTCCCTTCCACAGACAGTTTGGCCCCTTGCCGGGCTCGGGCGCGCTTGCGAGATCAAACTTCAGATAGTTCGCCACGAAAAGATCAAGCTTTCCGTCGCGATCGTAGTCCACAAACGCGCAGCCCGAGCCCCACCGCGTGCCCTTTGTGGCAAGCCCCGCTCTCGATGTCACGTCCGTGAAGGTGCCGTTTCCGTTGTTGTGATACAGCGCGTTCTGGCCCCAGTAAGTTGTGAACAGATCGTCGAAGCCGTCGTTATCGTAATCGCCGACAGTCACCGCCGATGCCCAGCCCGTTCGCGCAAGTCCTGACTTCGCGGTAACGTCAGCGAAACTGCCATCTCGGTTGTTGTGGTAGAGCTTGCTGGTCGGTTCCTTGCCCTTTGGAAAACCCTCGAGGCGCGTTCCGTTCAGCAAGAAAATGTCGGTCCAGCCGTCGTTGTCGTAGTCGATGAATGCGACCCCGCATCCGTTGGTCTCGATGATGTATTTCTTTTGATCAACGCCACCGTAGATGATTGGAGCAGTCAGTCCAGCGCGCTCGGCCACATCAACGAATGTAACAGGAAAGTCGTTAGCGGTGTTTCCGTCGGCGGTTGAAGTAATGTGAGACAGTGGATGTGCTTGTGTGAAGGATGTCGACGCAGGACAACCACAAAGGCACAAAGCCACGAAGCCGCACAAAGAAATTCTTTGTGAACCTTCGTGACTTTGTGACTTAGTGGTGAGTCTCTTTCGCAACGCAACATTCTCGCACTCGATGGTTCAACAAAAGATTCTGCGGCGGTCGCGGCTACTTCTTATCCGAGCTCGTTCGCAAACTGTCGGCAAGCTCGAACTCTTTCTTCGCCTCTTCCGCTCTGTTTGACTGTTGAAGAAGCTGAGCCAGCAGATGATGACCCGAGAAATTGTTCGGGTCCATCTTGATCGCGCGCCTGAGCATGCTCTCCGCGTTTCCCAGTTCGCCCTTTTTCAGATACACCTTTCCGAGAACGATATAAGGCCCGCTGAAGAAGGGATTCAACCAGATCGACTTTTGAAGCGGCGCGACCGCCTCATCCCACTTGAGCTGTCTGGTGTACGCTTCGCCAAGCATGTAATGAGCCATCGCGAAGCCCGGGTTGATGATGATTTCTCTCTTTAACAGCTCGACGCCTTGTTCAAGGTTTGCGCGATAGATTGCCATTTCGCCCAACAGAAAATTAGCCTGCGGTAGTTTCGGATCAAGCTCGAGTGCCTTTTGCAATTCCTTCTCGGCGAACTCTTCGAACTGCTGGCGGATCATCATCTGGGCGTTTATCAAATACGCCGACGCCGAGCCGGGCGAGACGGAAAACATCCGCGCGAAAGACTCGCGAGCCTTGTCGGGTTTGTGAGTTTGAATGTAGCTGATGCCGAGCGTGTAAGCCATCTCGACATTATCGGGAGCCCACGTTTTTACCTGCTCGAGGTAAGGAATCGCCTCCGGAATGTGGCCGAGCAAATAGTGCGACAAGCCGAGCATCTGCACGTCTTGCTTGTATTGCCGGCTGTTTTCCGGTGCGCGCTTCGTCGCGACGGAGAAGTGCTCGACGGCACGCACATAGTCGGCCTTTTGATAGTACGCGAGACCCAGCAAATGGCTTATTCGCGGGTCGTTAGACGGGGCCTTCAAAATACCTGTCAGGATGCTTATCGCCGCGTCGATTTTCCCGGCGCCTAACAACGATTCTGCTTGTTCGATTGCGGGCGACCCCGATTGAGTACCGGCCGAGAGATCCTGTTCCGATTGCGCTGCGCCTGGCGAGATCAACACCGCAAGCAATAGAAGAGCGCCCGGATTTTGCGTCTTTGCGGATCTTGGCGACTTTGCGCGAAACCTGACTTCAAGTGTTGAGGAACCTGAAGGTCGTGTTTCGCGCAAAGACGCCAAGACCCGCAAAGACGCCAAGACCCGCAAGGACACATAAGATCCTTCGATCATTGACTCGTACCCATCGCCTTCTTGATGTATTGAGTCAGCGCGGGCTCGATTCCCAACAGCCGCTCGTACACCGTGAGCTGCCCGCGATGATACATCTCGTGCGCGATGTTGAAACTGAGCTGGCCGATCTTGGGAACTTGCTTGCCGTCGAACCGGATCATCATCTGCCCAAGGTTCTCATCGCCAAACTGACAGGCCTTCGCTTTGGTTTCGTCGAGCGAAGCGCGCAAAAGGTCGAGCACTGCGTCTTTCGTCTCGGCCTCCTTAACGTGGGGCGCGAAGTCGCCAATCATAGCAGGGAAGCCGCGTTGAAAATTTGTGTTCTCGCGACAGATCTCTCCAACCAGCAATCGCTCGGCCTCGATGATGTGATGAACCAGTTCGAGGACGCTTCGAGTTTCAGGCGCGGCGCGAAACCCGAACTGCGCGGCTGGAATCAACTCGACTTCCTTTATCAAGCCGTTGCGGACGTCCTGCCATTGGTCGCAGATTTGTTCTACTCTCGTCATAAACCCTCCAGTTGGCTAATCGTGCCCCAAGTCTATCAGCTTTCCGCGCACGCTCAAAAAAGATCCAGAGAGACTCCTTTGATTCGATATTAAACATTAGCGATCGCATCTTTATTCTCTCGCGGTGGAACGCGACCCGGAGCGCGACGTGTGGTAATATCGTGTCCCGAACCCCCGCTCGTAATTCATCCGAGGTCTCGATGGACGCATCCAGCCTGACGCCTGGTTTGTCGGAATTGCGCCGGCAGCTTGAAGAGATTCTCGCGCTGGTCAGCAGCGACCTTCGCGGCGATCAAGCGACTGAGCACAAGAAATCATCGGCTGCTCCGAAGAAGGTTGAACGTGGCTCGGCTCAGGACTCTGCGAAACCCATCGAATCGCATGAAATCAATTCCGAGAATCGGCCTGACGAGTTATTCGATGACGCGCTCGTGGTGGTAACTGAGTTTGGCCAGGCGACGCCTGCGATTCTGCAGATGTGGCTGTCGATCGACTACGCTCGCGCAGCGCGGATACTGGGTCAGTTCAAGGCTCACGGTCTGGTGTCTGCAAAAGGGAGGGTGCGTCACAAGGCGTACCAGTTGCGACGTTCTTGAGACAGGCTAAAGCCTGAACTCCATGCCTTTCTGATAATACCGGCAGCTCGACTTGAGAGGACACGGACGGCATAGCGGTTCCGCCGTCTTGCAAAGCTCCTGCCCGTGGCGTCGCAGCAGTTGATGAGCAGCAATCAACCAGTCGTAATCTTTCTTCAACTCTCCCTCGACGGCTTTCTGCGCCGAACGATAAGTTGCCCCGTAACTCTTCTGCTCTTCGCAATACCCCAGCCGCAGCAGCACGCGAAGCCCGTTGGAATCAAACGCGAGAATCGGATGGGTCCTCGAGAATAGAAGTATCTTTTCCGCGCCCGGGTCGCCGATGCCTGGAAACTTCTTCAGCGATTTTTTTGCCTGAGCACGCGACTGCTTCAGAACTGAGTCGAGATCCCCCTCGAATTCCTGTAAGGCGGTCTGCGCTATGCGCCGAAGCTTTTCAACCCGCGAGGCAGGATGCATTCCGCCCAGGCGCGCGACTTCGAGCAAGGTCTCCTCGTGCGCGGTGAGGATGTCGGGAGGCCTCAGTCCGACTCGTTCGCGAAGAGTATCGAAGGCTTGCTCACGCCGCTCATCGCTCACGAGATAAGCGACATTTTCGAGCAGGATCATTCCCAGCGGATCGGTGACTTTCGGGGGCTCGGGCCGGCCGTAGAAGTTCCCAAGCTCTTGGATGATGTTTTGAAACGACTTTCGGGCTTTCGGCATGAAAGAGTCGAGTTAGAGACCGTCAAAACAACAAAGCTTCGGGATTCTTCTTAGCAATGGTCAGGAGTTTCAAAGCGGCGTCTCCGGGTTCGCGAACACCCTGTTCCCACGCCTGCACCGTCTTGAGACTCACATTGAGCAAGCGGGCAAAGACAGCCTGAGAGCAATTCAGCTCCTGACGCAATTCCACAATTTGAGATCGCGACATCGGTGATGGCGGGGCTGGCAGTACAGTGACGCGTAGATCGGCGCGCTTACCGCGCGCATGTTGCAGAGCCTGCCCCAGAGACTCCTTAAATTCACCAAACAGCGCATCGCTCATATGCTCTCTTCTTTGTTTCTTCCTGTTGCGTACGGATTTCATGTTACCTCTCGCTTGATTGCTTCGACCAACTCTGCTACCTGCCGAGTCTGCTTTGGCGACAGGTCGGCTTGTTCAGTCTTACCAAACATCAGTAGAAGATAAATTCGTCCGCGGTGTTTCAGATACAAGTACACGTATCGGAAACTGCCGCGCTTTTCCCCGTGAGCTACGCGGGTCGGCAACGCGTCCTTTGCGCGCGCCTTTGGTTCCCGGAATCACCGGCCATCGTTCAGGGTCAGCCAACAAATCTGCCTGGATCGCATATAACGTCTCGATTGAAGCCAGGTCTTGCAATTGCCTGGTAAAGACCACCGACTCCACAAACGTGTAAAGAACCGGGTTCTTCGCGCTCACCACTCAATTATCCGACACAGTGGGACGGCGAGCAAGCGGGTCTGTCCGCTCTTCTTACTTGACGATTTTGAATTCTTTTTGTATATCTTCGATAGATTTTCGATTACTAGATATAAAGACGGGTCGCAGGATTTGAATCATGTTCGCGTGCATTCATAGCCCCGGTCACCAGAAAGCGCATAGAGCGGCCCTGGTGAATTGCGCTTACGCGTTCTCGCCGCTGGTTGAAGAGACGGCCGATGACACGGTCACGCTCGACATCGAAGGCTGCGAGCTGCTGTTCGGCTCGCCGCGCGATGTCGCCAAGGCGGTTGCGCGCCACGCTGCGGAGCTTGGACTGAAAATCAACGTCGCCGTGGCTCAAAATCCCGACGCGGCAATTCACGCGGCAAAAAGATTCACGGGCATAACAGTAATAGCTCCCGGCAATGAAGCAAAACGTCTCGGCGATTTGCCGCTCGACGCCCTCGATTTCAATCTGGCTCGCGTTGAGGCTGATCGGGCGGCGGATATTTTAGAGACGCTCGCGCTTTGGGGCATTCGAAGCTTCCGTGATTTCGCCGCCTTGCCCGAAGCCGGAGTCTCAGAGCGGCTCGGGCCTGAAGGTGTGCGGCTTCAAAAACTCTCGCGCGGCGAAAGCGATCGCCCGTTGTTGCTCTCGAAACCCGCGCCCGAGTTCGAGAAGTCCATCGAGCTGGACGATCCAATCGAGCTGCTCGAACCGTTGTCGTTCATTCTCGCGCGGCTCTTGAATCAGCTCTGCGCAAACCTGCAAGCGCACGGTCTGGCGGTGAGCGAGTTGAAGCTCAGGCTGACGCTTGAAGATCGGACCGAGCACGAGCGAGCGATTCGCCTGCCGTTCCCGATGCGCGACGGCAGAATTTTTTTGAAGCTTCTATTGCTGGACATCCAGTCGCATCCGCCCGGTTGCGCGATCGTGGCGGTGTTGCTCACCTGTGAGTCAACCAAGCCTCGCTCGTTACAGAGCGGGCTGTTTCAACCGCTCGCGCCCGAGCCTGAAAAGTTGGAGCTTGTTTTAGCGCGGCTGGCGAGGCTGGTCGGACAGAACAACGTCGGCTCCCCTGAGCTGGTTGACACTCACCGGCCGGGGGCTTTTCGCATCAAGCGCTTCACTGTGAAGAGAGAGATTAACCGCCGAGGACGCCGAGGAGCGAGGGGGCGACAGGGTGACAGGGCGACGCGGCGAAACAATCCGCAATCCGCAATCCGCAATCCGCAATCCGTTCTGGGTTTCAGAGTTTTTCGTCCCCCGCTCTCAGCGCAAGTAGAAGCGCCGAGCGGCTGGCCGGCTCGAATCAGAGCGCAAGCCGCCGGCCGAAGCATACGAGGCAAAGTCGTTTGTTTGGCGGGGCCGTGGCGCACATCGGGTGATTGGTGGAGCGAGGAGGGCTGGGCTCGCGATGAGTGGGACGTTGCGGTTGCCGGGTCTGATGCTTCACGAGAGAAAGGAACCTTGTATCGAATCTATCACGACCTGTGGAATGACGGCTGGTTTGTTGAGGGAGTTTATGACTGATTGTCAGGTCTCTTAGCGATCTTTGCGAGTCTTGGCGTTCTTTGCGCGAAACACGGCTCGCGAGAAGTAACGTTTCGCGCAAAGCCGCCAAGACTCGCAAAGACGCAAAGCCGCCAAGTTGTTATGACCGAAGACTACGTTGAATTCCATGCGCGCTCTTCTTTCAGTTTCTTGGAAGGCGCGTCGCTGCCTGAAGAGTTGATATCCGTCTGCTCGGAACTGGGCGGCTCGGCGATGGCGTTGCTCGATCGCGACGGAGTCTACGGCGCGCCTCGGTTTCACCTCGCGGCGAAGAAGCTTGGAATCAAGGCTCACATCGGCGCCGAGATCACACTGGCATTAGAAGACCGTCACGCCTCACGAATCGCGCATCCCGGCTCACTCGTCACTCTTCCCCTGCTAGTCGAAACCCGCGCCGGTTATCAGAACCTTTGCCGCTTGATCACCCTGATGAAACTTCGCGCGCCCAAACACGCAAAGCCCGGCGAAGTGTCGGCGACCTTAAACGAGCTAGCTGTGCACGCCGAGGGCTTGGTTTGTTTGACTGGGGGAGATGATGGCCCGCTGGCGCACGCGCTTGGAAGCGGGGGGCTGGATGAAGCAATCATTACAGCCAAAAAGCTGGTTGAAATATTTGGCCGAGGCAACGTCTACGCCGAGATTCAGCGGCACTTCAATCGCGAAGAAGAATCGCGCAACCAGGCGGTGGTTGAAACGGCGCGCCGGCTCGAGCTGCCGCTGCTTGCAACCAACGGTGTTTGTTACGCCGGCGCCGCGCGTCGTCAGCTTGCAGACGCGCTCACTTGTGTACGCAATCACGTGCGGCTTGATACCGCCGGGCGTTTGCTCGCTCGAAATTCCGAGCGATATTTGAAATCGGCTTCAGCGATGTCGAGGTTGTTCGCCGACCTGCCCGAAGCGATCGCGCACACCCGCGAGCTCTCTTCCCGGCTTGATTTCACGCTCAAGGATCTCGGCTATGAATTCCCGAAGTACCCCGTTCCTTCAGGCGAGACGATGGACTCGTTCCTCCGCAAGCGCACCTGCGAAGGGGCGCGGCGGCGCTACACCGGGTCGAACGGAACGCCGACTTATCAGCGTGCGCTTCAGCAGATCGATCGCGAGCTTGCGTTGATCGAAAAGCTCGGCCTCGCGGGTTACTTTCTAATCGTCTGGGACATCATCAACTTCTGCCGCGATCAGAAGATTCTCGTTCAAGGGCGCGGCTCGGCCGCCAACAGCGCGGTGTGTTACTCGCTTGGAATAACCGCCGTCGATCCGGTCGGCATGGAGCTGTTGTTTGAGCGCTTCCTTTCCGAAGAGCGCGGCGAATGGCCGGACATCGATCTCGATTTACCAAGCGGCGATCAGCGCGAACGTGTCATTCAATACGTATATCAGCGCTACGGCACGCACGGCGCGGCGATGACCGCCAACGTCATCACCTATCGCGGGCGGTCGGCCGCGCGCGAGATAGGTAAAGTGCTGGGCTTCGATGAAGAAACGTTCAGCCGTCTTTCGAGTCTCGTTCACACCTGGGAGTGGAACGATCCGAAGGACACAACCGAGCGGCAATTCCGCGATGCCGGGCTCGATTTGCTCGATCCGCACATCAAGAAATTCTTCGAGCTGTACATCGCCGTGCAAGACTTGCCGCGCCATCTGGGTCAGCACTCCGGCGGAATGGTTATCTGTCAGGGGCAGCTCGATTCGGTCGTTCCGCTCGAGCCTGCAGCGATGCCCGGGCGAGTGGTTGTTCAGTGGGACAAGGAAGATTGCGCCGACATGGGCATCATCAAAGTCGATCTGCTCGGACTCGGCATGCTGGCTGCGATTGAAGAATGCCTGATATTGATTCGCGATCATTATGATGAAGAAGTCGATCTCGCTCATCTTCCTCAAGACGATCCTGCGGTGTACAGCGCTCTTCAAAAAGCCGACACGATCGGATTGTTTCAGGTTGAAAGCCGCGCGCAGATGTCTTGTCTTCCGCGGCTGCGTCCGCAGAAGTTTTACGACATCGTCGTGCAGGTGGCGATCATTCGGCCCGGCCCGATCGTCGGCAACATGGTTCATCCTTATTTGAATCGGCGGCTGGGCCGCGAAGAAGCTACGTGTTTGCATCCTTCGCTCGAGCCGGTGCTCGCGCGCACGCTGGGAGTGCCGCTGTTTCAAGAGCAGTTGCTGCGCATAGCGATGATCTGCTCGAACTTCACGGGAGGCGAAGCCGAAGAGCTGCGGCGCGCGATGGGCTTCAAGCGGTCGGAAGCGCGCATG
>Ga0114129_10004845_pt1 | contig 19000 bp, 14 predicted proteins | sample RhiMetdeltSRZDD1_FD_80071 | JGI IMG/M metagenome (GOLD analysis project Ga0114129, IMG submission 80071) | Populus rhizosphere microbial communities from Tennessee, USA - Rhizosphere MetaG P. deltoides SRZDD1 (version 2) (version 2) | ecosystem: Host-associated > Plants > Roots > Rhizosphere >...
GCTCTTTGCCCCTTTGCTCTTTGCGCTTCGCTCCGCTTGACCGCGACATACGCGAGTGAGACATTTAAGCGCAAACAGCCAAGGGTTAACCGCAAGGGACTCTGTGTCCGTTGGCGCCCTAGCTCTTCGCTCTTAGCATTATGGCCACACCCGATTCCCCCGTTTTTCATGACCCCGACGGTCGACGTTGGCGACGAGTCAAGCGAACCTGGTTAGCGTTTGCAATCATCGTCACATCGTTGGCGGCAATGTTTATCTTTAGTGTGCTGGCGAGCCCGGCCCTTCTGCCTTCCAATTTTAATTTACGTCAGATCGTCAGGCTCCCGCACAAAGAAGACTTAAAGCCGAAAAGACCAAATTTACCGACGAATCCCGAAGAGCAGCGAGCGAAAAAATCAAAGGCTGAACTGCAAAAAGCTTTGGCGGCCACAAAACGCATCGTGCCCGGTAAGGGACGATCACAGATCGCAATCGTGTCGCCGCCTCCGACGCTGCCAACGCCAATCGTCCCAACTTCTCGTCCCTTGTCTGTTGGCTTCTACACTAACTGGGACGATTCCAGTTATGAATCTCTAAAACGAAACCTCGATCATCTTGATTGGGTAGTCCCTCAATGGATACAACTCCAGAGCGATCCCAAGCTCTCCGATCCGATCGAAATTGATATTGACGCTCCCGCTTTGAACTGGATTCGCGAAACGCGTCCACAAGTGCGAATCCTTCCGATGATCCAAAACCTGCTTAATGAAAACTTCAATGGGACACTACTGGCCCGCGCCATCACCGACGAGCAGCATCGCAAACTCTTGATTGATTCGCTCGAGTCATTCGTTAAAGAGAATCGATTTGCCGGACTCTGTGTGGATTTTGAAGAACCTCCTGACAGTGCTCAGCCAAATCTATTAACGTTTGTCAAAGAATTGCACGATAGGTTTGCACCCAGCGGTCTGCTGGTCATTCAGTCTCTTCCAGTCGACGATCCAGCTTGGGACTATTCTAACTACTCGTCAGCTACTGACTATCTCGTCCTGATGGCTTATGACCAGCATTACTCAAAAGGCGATGCCGGTCCCATTGCTGCACAAGACTGGTTCGAAGAGAAACTGCTTACTCGAATGCGCGATTTGAATCCGTCTAAGACGATCATCGCGCTGGGTAACTATGGTTATGACTGGTCTGATCGCCACGAAGAAGCCAAAGAGTTGACGTTTCAGGAAGCATTGATTACAGCACGTGACTCCGAAGCGAAACCATTATTCGATCCCGCGTCCCGCACGCTCTGGTTCGAGTATGACGAAGACGACGGATCTCATCACACTGTGTGGTTCCTCGATGCGGTAACTGCCTACAACGAGATGCGCGCAGCCAGCGGTTTCAAGCCCGCAGGCTATGCGGTTTGGCGCCTCGGTTCGGAAGACCCATCGATTTGGTCCATCCTGGGTTCGACCGTGGGATCAGCTGATGATCTCCGGCAAATCAATTATGGATACCTTGTTGACTTCGAAGGCGATGGCGAATTGCTGCAAGTCACTGATCAGCCACGGCCCGGAGCCCGTTCGTTCGATTTCGATCCGCAAACCGGCTACATCAAGCATGAAGAAATCACGGCGATTCCAACGTCGTACGTGATTCAGCGCACAGGCGATCATCCAGGTATGCTGGCACTAACCTTCGACGATGGACCGGATCCGCGTTGGACACCCGCGATCCTCGACATCCTGCGACAGGAGAATGTACCTGCAACCTTCTTCATTGTTGGCAAGAACGGCGAGGCTTATCCGGATCTCATTCGGCGTATTGTCAATGAAGGCCACGAGATCGGAAATCACACCTTCACCCATCCGAATCTTGGTGAAGTGCCGTTATCGCTGACAAAACTTGAATTGACGGCGACGCAAAGACTGATTGAATCATTAACCGGTCGCTCGACTGTCTTGTTCCGCCCACCTTACTTTGGCGACGCTGAAGCTGATAAACCTCAGGAAGTCGAACCGGCGTTCCTCGCACAAAAGCTTGGTTACCTCGTGGTTGGCGTGCGCATCGATCCCGATGACTGGCGACTCCCCGTCAACGCTGACGACGTCGTAAAGCGGACGATCAGCCGAGCGATGGACAACAATCCGGAAACACGAGGGCAAGTAATTCTGCTACACGATTCCGGAGGGGATCGATCGGCAACAATCGAGGCTCTACCGCAGCTGATTCACGAACTCAAAGCACGCGGGTTTCGTTTCGTGCCCGTTTCCGAATTAGGCGGTTTTAGTCGTGATCAAGTGATGCCGCCCATACCTGCGAGCGAGAGGGTATTCACACGCGCTGATGCTGTTACCTTTTTCTTCTTGTCACTCGGTGGGTGGGTGCTTCAGTGGGTGTTCATAATCGGGATCCTATTGGGTCTCGGTCGTTTGTTGTTCGTCGGTTCGTTGGCGTTTGCGCAATGGCTTCGCTCCCGGCGCCGTGAGCGTTTGCACTACGGAAGCTCGTTTGCGCCGTTTGTCTCGATAATCGTGCCTGCCTACAACGAAGAATTAGTTATCGTAAGCACTATCAAGAGCTTGTTAGCTTCAGAATATGAGCGTTTCGAAATAATCGTCGTGGATGATGGCTCGCAGGACAACACCAGCGATGTAGTCCGTCAGCAGTTCTCCGGAGATTCACGCGTTCAGCTCTTTACTGTTCCAAACAATGGAAAAGCTGAAGCGCTGAATACGGGACTCAGGTATGCGCAGGGTGAAATCATCATCGCGCTGGACGCTGACACGCTGTTTGGTCCGCAAACGATCAGTGCGCTCGCCAACCGGTTTTTCGATCCGCAAATCGGCGCGGTCGCGGGAAACGCAAAGGTTGGTAATCGAACGAATATTGTGACGCGGTGGCAAGCGCTCGAGTACATAACGTCACAGAACATGGACCGGCGGGCTTTCGCTAGTTTGAATTGCATCACCGTTGTTCCCGGTGCCGTAGGAGCATGGCGCCGTGACTTGCTCGAGACCGCCGGAGGGTTCTCGGCCGAGACTCTCGCTGAAGATCAAGATCTGACCCTAAGCATTCGCCGGCTGGGCTTCAAAATTGGTTATGAAGAAACGGCCGTCGCGTGGACTGAAGCGCCGGATCGGCTTGCCACCCTCGCACGGCAGCGCTTTCGGTGGGCCTATGGCACGCTGCAGTGCATGTGGAAACATCGCGACACTCTGTTTAGACCTAAGTACGGAGCACTCGGATTTATCGCCATACCTAATGTTTGGATCTTCCAGATTCTGTTCGCGTTGATTTCTCCCGTCATGGATTTGATGTTGCTTTATACGTTGATCTCAACTGGGATGGATCGCTTACAACAACCCACTGGTTATTCATCGACCAACCTCCAACAAGTGCTCTTCTATTACGCGCTGTTCCTGGCAATCGATTGGATCTCAGCGTGCTTTGCCTTCATGCTGGAACGAAGAGAACGGTGGCGTTTACTTTGGTGGCTGTTCTTACAGCGGTTCTGTTACCGGCAGGTGATGTACTACGTGATGATTAAGTCAGTAGGTATGGCTTTACGAGGTCCAGTTGTCGGTTGGGGCAAGCTCGAACGTAAAGCTACCGCTGAGGCACGGCCCTAATCTTTGAGTTAGTACAGCTCCGTACATGCAAAGGGTGCCGAAGATATGGATTGTATGGCTACTGCTGCTACTCCTCTCGTTTACGTTTCGCTTATTCATCGCCGTTCGGCTGCCAAACGATACGCCCGATGATGGTCGCGTATATGCGCAATTCGCGCGCAACCTTCTCGAGCATCACGTTTTCTCAGCTGACAGCGAACCTCCTTACGCGCCTTCACTGATAAGACTTCCAGGTTATCCGCTGTTTCTGGCAGCCACTTATTCAGTATCTGGACACAACAACAACACCGCGGTACGAGTTGCGCAAGCTGTGATCGATACGGTGACCTGCGCTTTGATCGCGTTCGTGGCCTACCTTTGGATCCCCGATCGCAGACGCAAACGCTTCGCGGCAACCGCCGCGCTTACGTTAGCGGCGGTATGTCCGTTCACTGCCATCTATGTCTCCACCATCCTCACTGAGGTTCCGACCAGTTTTTTTGCAGTTCTCGCATCTTTGACCGCGACATTAGCTTTCAAGAGTTCACGCCGTTCGAACGTGCTATGGGTGATCACAGGCTTGATTTGTGGCATCGCTGTTTTGTTTCGGCCGGACAGCGGTCTATTTGCAGCCGCGATCGGTTTCACAATTCTTATATCGGCAATCGCGAAACGGGGTGAACCGCTGTTGCGGAGGGTTTGGGCAGCGATACCGCCGGCGGCGATGTTTGCTGGGGCCTTCTGCGTGGTACTGATTCCCTGGACGATTCGCAACCGGCGTCTCTTTCATGTATTTCAACCACTAGCGCCTGCACACGCGGAAATGCCGGGAGAATTTGTTCCGCGCGGTTATTTGCTTTGGCTGCGTAGTTGGCTGGCCGATGGACGTTACATCGGCCCGGTACTTTGGTCGCTGGACACTAGTCCGATCGACATGGATTCATTTCCGGACCAGGCTTTTGATTCTGATGAGGAGCGCGATCGGGTTGCTGCACTGATTCACAAATACAATCATCCGGACGAGGAAGAAGCAGACCAGAGCAGTGATGATGAAGAAAGCGCTGACGAGAATGAGTCTGGTAATGAAGAACAGCCTACAACGCCGGATAACACGGCGACAGATAATTCAGAGCAGAACGTCGAGATGACACCTGAGATTGATGCACAGTTTGCGCAGATCGCTCGCGAGAGAATCGCTCGTTCACGGCTCAGGTACTATCTAGTGTTGCCATTCAAAAGAGGGATCTCACTTTGGTTCGACACCCATTCGCAGTACTACCCATTCGAGGGCGAAATATTTCCCTTGGATGACATGGACTACACCATTCACCAGCATTTGTGGCTTCCGTTCTTTGCCGGGTTAACTTGGATTTACACACTGCTGGGTGCGATGGGAGCGTGGTTCCTATGGCGCGCTCGTACATTTGAAGCTCGCCGCTGGGTGATTCTGGCACTGCTCATCATTTTTCTGCGATGGGGCTTCTTCTCAACACTCGAAAATCCAGAACCTCGCTATGTTGTCGAGCTGTTTCCATTTCTGTCTGTCCTCGGTGCCATTGCGATTGCTCGTCTAAGCAGCCTCACGGCGTCGGCGAAGGCTTCGGAGAAGGCGAAGGTTGTTGTTCCGACGGCGGAACGCTAGCGGGATTCGGTGAGTCAGGTGACGTGTGCAGATGAATCGCCTTCCACGAGTTGCCCAATCGTTTGAAGACTAGCGTCATGCGCCCTGAAGCGGTTTCCGGCGTTCCCTTGTACACCTGCGACTGAGTCCACAAACAGTTAACCACCGCTCCGTCGCGTCCGAGCATTGTGACTGACAAATCACGGACGTCGAGTTTGGCATTCTTTATCTCGGGATAAGAGCTCAGGCGATTCTGACGGACCTGTTCCCAACCTTTGGTTACGGTTCCGTTGTAGTTGAACAGCGTAAGTGCAGGCGAGTTCCAATACACACTCATGACTTTTTCAACGTTCGCTGTTTGAATTCCATCAATCAAATGATTAAAAGCCGCAACGACCGCCTCGGAGCCCGGAACTGGCGCCGGCGTTGATTTCGGAACGGGCTTCGGTGTGGGTGTTGGTGTCGGGGTTGATTTTGGTCGTGCGCCGGTTCCAGTCGGTTTTGGTGGCGGCGGTGGAGTTGATCGATTCGTATTCGGGGTTTGAGTTCGCGTCGGAGTGGTTGTTGATGAGTTCGTGTTCTGGCCGGCAACGGTGAGGGTTGTCACCGTTAGAAGAAAGATAAGCGGCAAAGTTCTATTCATACCAATCCTCCTTGTCGTCTAAGTTCCCCATCGATGACATTATGCGCTACTAGCTTGTGGTGTGTCAGTCTTTATTGTGGAGGAGGTCTTATTTACTCAACTCAAACCAAGGCACGCCGCTTCGTAACCGCGCCACAGATCTTTCACAGCCGATGGCCTCAAAAACTTCAAACATTGATGGTCCCACAGCCTGACCGGTTAGCATGGTGCGCGATGCGTTAATCAGCAGTCCCGCCTTCACGCCCGCTTCATCAGCAAAAGCTCGCAGCGCAGCTTCAGCTGTTTCAGCGTTGAAAGGCTCGACAGTCTCCATTTTGTCAGCGAGCTTCGGTAATAGCTCGCGCAGCTCAGGAGCTTTCTTCAGGTTCTTATTGACCGCAGCCGGATCGAAGTCAAAGTCGTCGGAGAAGTACGCACGGCCTTGCGATGAGAAATCCTTCAGCGTGAAGAAGCGTTGACGAATCAAATCGATAGTTTTCAATAGCCACCCTCGATCATCGTCTTCATATTCTTCTCGCCAGAGCTTGTTTTCACGTAGCTCAGCCTTCACCATTGGCAGTAGCTCTTCCAGAGACATCGTGCGGATGTATTCGGCATTCATCCAGAGCGCTTTGTCATCCGTCCATCGGCGGGGGTCGTTTTCCTGAAAGTTGAAGACAGCATTAGCCCGCCCGATTCCTTCAAGAGAGAAGTTGTCGATCAGTTCCTGCTTCGTCAGGATCTCTTTTCCTTCCGGTGGCGACCAGCCGAGCAATGCCAGGAAGTTTCGAAAAGCTGCCGGAACAAAACCTCGGTCGCGATAGGTTGTAAGCGAAACTACTTCACCGTGCTTGCGCTTCGATAGCTTGCCCTTGTTTGGCGCGAGGATTAGCGGCAGGTGCGCAAACTTCGGAATGGGCGCACCGAGTGCTTCATACAACAGCACCTGCTTGTGTGTATTGGTTAGATGGTCCTGGCCGCGTATGACAGTCGTGATTCCCATCTCAATGTCGTCAATCACCACTGACAGGTTGTAAAGAGGATGACCGTCAGATCGTAACAAGACGAGATCTTCTATCTCTGAGTAGCTCCTTTCCTGTGGACCATAAACAGCATCTTCGAAACGGGTTTGACCGGTTTCCGGCACTTTCAAACGTACAGCGAACGGTTCGCCCGCTGCAGCACGACGATTCGACTCTTCAATAGGAAGATCTCGATAGGGATTGGCTCTTTGGTCGATGCCTTGCGCCGCTTGTGTGCGTGCGCGGTCGGCAATGCCCTGTTTTATTGTCGCGTCGTCACGTTGTTCCTTTGGAGTGAAGTCGCGGTAGGCTTTTCCTTCTCTCACGAGCCGGTAGGCAGCCTCACGATGCATGGGCGCGTTGTTCGATTGGAAGACCAACTCTTCGTCGTAATCGAGTCCCAGCCATTCGAGCCCTTCAATTATCGATCGCGTTGATTCGTCGGTTGACCGCTGAAGGTCCGTATCTTCAATGCGCAGCAGAAACTTGCCGCCGGTTTTTCGGGCATAGAGCCAATTGAAAAGGGCAGTACGGGCGGCGCCGATGTGTAGGTAGCCGGTGGGTGATGGTGCAAAGCGAACGCGAACGGTCATAAAAAAAGTAGTCAGTGGTCAAGAGTCAGAATTCAGTAGGAAACGATTGTCTACTGATTACTGGCTACTGACTACTGACTACTGGAAGAACTGGCGGAGATGACAGGATTCGAACCTGTGAAGGGCTTTTGACCCTTAACGGTTTAGCAAACCGCCGCCTTCAGCCACTCGGCCACATCTCCGCGCCGTAAACAGGCGGAAACCATTCTAGTCGGCAGGACGTTAATGTCAACTCTTCAATTTGGAATGATATCGGACCTATAGGACCTATATCCCTTGCAACAATCCGCCTCACACTGAATCATTCAGTTTGGTGAGGCGCTCACGATCCCGTTGCATCTGCGGGTTTGCCGATAGACCTTCGCGCATCTCACGAAAGATTTCGGCGGCGTAAGCATCTGGAGGCTCGATCACTCGATAGCGCATCCACTTACCTTCACGTCGCGCTGACACGAGGCCCGCTCTTCGTAAGTAGGCGAGATGTCGAGAAATTTTTGGTTGATTCAACTGCAGCGCCTTCACAACTGAACAGACACAGACTTCGTCAGTGCCCAACAGATGAATTACACGCAACCGGGTGTGGTCGGCCAGAGCCTTGAAAAAGTGCTCAAAGCTAAAATCTTGATCTCTCATTCGCAGCTTAATTAAATGGGGGCTGAAATTGAGTACGATTCTGAGGGAACAAGAGTTCGCCGAGGAATTCTTAGCCGGATTTTCGGGGATAGATCGCAGACGTTCAAGAAGGCACAGAACTCAATGTGGGTTGGTTACGCCGACAACTTTACTTCGTCGTTCCATGAAAACCGTGTTGCGCCACACACCGTTCAATTGAGCGATGCGTTCTCGATGGCCGACTTCCCGGAAACCACACGAGAGATGTAGTTGGATGCTGGCAACATTCTCAGGAAAGATACTGGTCTGAAGCATCCAAATTCCGTTTGCCTCTGATTGAGCGATCATTGCTTTGAGCAATCCTCGACCTAAACCGAGACGTTGAGCGTCGGAGGCCACGTACACGCTATCCTCGGCCACTCCTCGATACACTTCGCGCGTAGATACCGGGCTTAGCGCCGCCCAACCTTTGACTTCATCGTTAACCAACGCCACCAGCCGACCAAACTTCAAGTGCGTAACGGCCCATTCGTGCCACGATGGAGCTTGTGTTTCGAATGTCGCGTTCCCCCCAGCGATGCCGGCGAGATAGATCTCGCGCACGCTGGGCCAGTGTTCACTCGTCATGGAAGTGATTTGGGTCATGTCAAGAGAGACCGCGAATTGGAGACGCGCCTCCTATCATCGCACGTCTACCCAGACGGTTGGCTAGTGGTGGCCAGCATCAGATCTTTATTGACAACTCAAGGCAGACAGAGTACTTTATATCGCCAAGTAGCCCGCGCGCGCAACGTACGCTCGCGGACATTCGTACGAGAGATTAGGGAGGGGCGGAGTCAGAAAATCCGAGCTTTGCGGTACAATGCCGAACACGATGAGCCTTCTTGAAAGCATTAACTCGCCTGCCGATCTGCGCCGTTTACAATTAGATCAACTTCAGCCCGTCGCTGACGAGATTCGCACTTATATTCTGGAAACTATGTCACGCGTGGGTGGCCACACGGGTGCATCGCTTGGCGCCGTGGAGTTGGCCGTAGCGCTGCATTACGCTTTCGACACACCGCACGACCGGCTCGTTTGGGATGTTGGGCACCAGGCATACGCTCACAAAATCCTGACAGGGCGCCGCGATTTGCTGCCTTCAATCAAACAATATGGGGGGCTCAGCGGGTTCCTCAGACGTGACGAATCTGGATACGACATGTTTGGCGCTGGCCACGCCTCGACATCGCTTTCGGCTGCCTTGGGAATGGCGATCGCACGCGACCGGAAAGGCGAGGATCATCACGTCGTCGCCCTGATCGGTGACGCATCACTCGCTGGCGGCATGGCCATGGAAGCGATCAATCAAGCAGGACACTTAAAGAGCCGGTTGATTGTCGTGCTTAACGACAACGAAATGTCGATCGCTCCAGCGGTAGGTGCTTTGACCGGCTATTTGAACCGCATTCGCGGCGCGCATGGATATCACCGGTTCAAAGATGAGGTCGAGGAGAGGCTCCTGGCGATTCCTTCCGTGGGCGAGAGACTGCACCATGCTGCGAAGACCATGAAAGATGTAATCGCAGCGGCAGTGCTTCCCGGCGCACTCGTTCACGAACTCGGTTTCAAATACATCGGGTACGTCGATGGGCATAATCCGCGCGCATTAGTCGCTGCCTTACGTGAAGCCAAACAGATTAAGGATGGCCCAGTGATCGTTCATGCTTTAACGATCAAAGGAAAAGGCTTTCCAGGTGACGAAACTGATTACTACCGTTGGCATGCGACGGGACCTTTCGATCTAAAGACCGGAAAGCCCATCAAGTCAGCAGCCAAGGCACCAACATACACTTCAGTTTTTGGCGATGCGCTCTGCGAGATCATGGAAAGGAATCCGAAGGTTGTTGCTTTAACTGCGGCGATGCCCGACGGTACGGGCGTGTGTAAAGCGCTTGAAAGATTTCCTGACAGAGCTTTCGACGTAGGAATTGCGGAACAGCATTGCGTCACTTTTGCAGCCGGCCTGTCGTGCGAAGATTTGACGCCGGTCTGCGCGATTTACTCGACGTTCCTGCAACGCGGCTACGATCAGTTAGTCCACGACGTTTGTATTCAGAATCTCAACGTGAAGTTTTGTCTCGACCGTGGAGGAATTGCCGGCGGTGACGGACAAACACATCACGGACTACTAGACATCGCCTACTTGCGAGCGGTGCCGAACATTATTCTGATGGCGCCGAAAGATGAAAGTGAAATGCGCGATATGCTGCTGACGATGATTGAACATCATGGACCGGCAGCGATGCGCTATCCTCGGGGGAACGGCGTTGGCGTCCCGCTGGATCGAGAGCCACAGTTGTTGGAGATTGGCAAAGGTGAGATTCTCCGTGATGGTGGTGAGATTGCGATTGTTGCCTATGGCTCCATGGTTCACCCGTCGCTGGCAGCGGCAGAGAATCTGGCAAAAGAGAATATTGAAACTACCGTCGTCAATGCGCGATTCGTGAAGCCGCTCGATGCTCCACTGCTGCTTGCCTTGGCCCGCACCAGACGCTTGATTGTAACTGTCGAAGAGGCTTACCTTGCGGCAGGGTTCGGCTCAGCTGTGCTTGAACTGCTTGAAGAGAATGGTCTCCAAGACAAAGTTCGATTCGTCCGCATGGGCATTCCTGATCGGCTGATAACTCACGGGGATGCGAAGCTGCTGCTCGCCAAGTATGGCCTGGATGCCGACGGAATTTACAACCGCATCAAAGAAAGCATCGATGTTCTCGACGAACGACGTGCTCTTCCGCACCGCGTCAAATCCTAGTTCTAATCGGCAATCGGCAATCGCCAATCGGCAATAAACCTAATCTGGGTAATCTGTGGATACTCTTCTACAGCTGTACGATTATTCCGTATCATTGATAGACGTGAGGCGTCGCTTTCATGCACGAAATGGTCAGCTTTTCCATCTTAATGCGGGAAAACCGCCCCTATTTATCTAAAAACAACTAAAAAAGCCCGCAATAACTCTAACCTACGCGTGGCCTCATGATTGCAACTCGAAAGGCTACTTACTCCCCGCAGTGTGTGAAGATGGAAAGAGATCAAGGATTGGAAGACTCCTGGTATCCCGATCTGGAGACGGCAGAACCGCATTTTGACGACGAGCGGACAATTCTTTCTGCGCAGCCTGTTGTACCTCTCAAGGCTGTTTCCAAAGTACAAACGCGCCGGCGATTAATATTTGTTGGTGCCTTTGTGGTAGCCGCAATGCTCGGTGCGGTTGCCGCTCTTGCGCTGGTTCGTGTCCGGCAACCGACAGTTGCCGGCTCTACAGGCGAGGCCAGTGCTGCTCAAGATCCGGTTCAGGAACCCGTCGCACAAACGGCTGGCTCAAGTGAAACATCGGAATTCGGAGCTTCAGGCGCCCAACCAGGTATTGACGCGGAATCAGGAATCGAATCTGTGCCAGTAACTCGTCACAAGAGACGAGTGCATCGATCTGCATCCGATCGGCCATTTTCAACGCCTGACGTGAAAATCACAACGAGTCCTGGCCAACAGTCGTCCGACGACGGAGAGGCACGTCTGGTTGGTCAATGGCGGGAGCAGCGGCAGCGGCGAGTGAATCGGAAGCCCGATAATCATCACCGAAGCGACTTGTTTAGGATTCGCGAGATATTCGAAGGCCCGCGTGCGTCTCGACGGCCAGACAATTAGACTTAGTGATCATCTTCGGCAACGCCTCCAGCGAACACGCAAGGAGATTTACCTTTGTGGAGAATTTCTTCTGCGGGTGTTACGAAATTGCAAGACCACGGCAATGTTCAACATGTTGACGAATTCTTAAACGAGTGGCATTATCGCGCGAAAGCGATCACGGGTCTTCTCTCCAGACTAGCTAGTTCGCTCCCGGTTGGGATTTCACTCTCTAGATAACAATCCCCGACGTCTTACTAACGGTTCATATTTCGCGCGATGCGGCGCGAGGAAATGGTGAATCTTTATGGGAAAACAGGTGTTTCGTGAGCGGGAATGTATTCACCGAGACGAAGGCGCCGATGGGGGATTTTACAACGGGGTGTTCTACGTGCAGGCTCTTCAGCGGCTCCGTGTTGACCAGGCGGTCCAGGTCGCTGGAAGGATCAGTTCGTTTTTCTGGGCCGATGCCCCCCACATCCTTGTTTGGCTTTGTCAGGATTGTGCCGGCGAACTTCACCTGAGCGACACGCCGCGTGCACTGATACACGCATCCAGGCGTCAAGCTTAATCAAGCGGGACACGCCCTCCGCAGCGCTTTATGGTCTAATTGCCGGTACCGTGAAGCGCGAACGCATCGATAGATTACTTGTCACAAGAGGCTTGGCCGAGTCGCGAACAAAAGCGCAAGCCATGGTCATGGCTGGAGTTGTGCTTGTAGACAACCAGCGGGTAGAGAAGCCGTCCGATCAGTTCTCGTTTCATGCTTCGATACGGATTAAGGACGCGGATAATCCTGCTTCAAAATACGTAGGTCGTGGTGGTCTAAAGCTTGAGGCGGCTCTTCGCGAATTCCAGATTGATGTGACGGGTTTGACTTGCCTCGATGTTGGGGCCTCAACCGGCGGCTTCACTGACTGTTTGTTGCAGCGCGGTGCCGCTCGCGTCATCGCGATTGATGTAGGTCACAGCCAGATCGATTGGAAGCTGCGGCAGGATCCGCGGGTCGAAGTGCGTGAAGGGGTTAACGCTCGCTACCTGCAACCAGAAGATTTTCCAAGGTTATTTGATCTGGTAGTTGTCGACGTGTCGTTTATCTCACTGACGAAATTATTGCCGGCGTTAGTTCCTTTGATGACGGGCGACGCAAAATTAATATCCCTCATCAAACCTCAGTTTGAAGTAGGACGTGGTGAAGTAGGAAGCGGTGGGATAGTTAGAGACCCCGAGCAACATCAACGAGTAGTTGAAGAGATCATCGCCTGTGCCGACGCTCTCGGTCTAACGCCTCAACAAGTTGTTGAGTCACCAATTCGCGGCGCTGAAGGAAACGTTGAGTTCCTGGCTATCTTTGGAGTGCGGTGACTTGTCACCGCTTTGGTTTGCTGCGACTTGTCGCAGCAGACGATGCAGCAGCAAGCTGCCATAGGTTAAAGCGCCGACAAGTCGGGCGCACTCCAAAGAGGTACGAGACATCCACAGATTAGACAGATTACACGGATTAGAAGTGAACGAGTTAGGTTGAAGCTTTATGCTCAACTTTACTTTTACGCTCTTAATCCGTGTAATCCGTGTAATCCGTGTAATCTGGATACTCTTTACGTGCGAGCGAGGGGCAGTCTGAAAGCGGCCATTTCCTCACCATTGCGAACCAACAACATGTCGTGAACCAACACCGGATGGTTCCAGGTCTTCCCTTTTATCGCTGGAATGCGGGCCAACTCTGCGAACTGATCCGGCGCCGCTTTGACAAGCGCGATCTCACCCTGTTCCGTCAACACCACCAACAAACTTTGGTCTCGCAGCAACAGTAGCTGCCCGTGCCCGAAGTTGCCGCCCTTCCATTTCAGTTCGCCATTCTTTAGGTCTATACACACGATGCTACTGCCGGAAAACCCAAAAGCATTTTCTCCGAGGACTACGAAATCGTTGAAGTATGGATTTAGCCCATCGGACTGCCATCGTTCTTGCACACTCCACGCGCCGGAATTGTTCGCGACAGCGATACGCCTTAACGCATTGCCTTCGCCTTCGTTGACAAGGACGTCGCCATCTGCCGTCATGGCCGGCTGGGTAATTCGGGCGCTCGATGATAGTGGAAACTGCCAGAGCTTCCTGCCGTCAGCTGGCGCGACACTAATTGCTCCCTTGCTGTTCAAAAGTAGAACCTGCGCGACGCCGTTAATCTTCACCAGTTGCGGCGAGCTGTAACCACCACCGCCATCGAGTGTTGACCAGCGGGGTTCGCCGTTCGCGACGTTGTAAGCGATGAGATTGCCGGCCGCAGCCACAATTACAAGATCATCAACAACCAAAGGTGACCCCGAGAATCCCCAACCGGGAGTCTTCGTCTTAGTATCTGTTGCTGCATTGCGCGTCCAGATTACTTGCCCGTTGCCTGCGTCAAGAGCATTGACGATTCCTGTCGCACCTAGCGTGTACAGTCGACCCTTGTTGAGCGTTGGAGTTCCGCGCGGACCAGCACCGGCATTCGACTCCCAGAAGCGAGCCGCATCGTGATGTCGCCAAATGGGCTTGCCGGTATTCAAATCGTAGCAAGTGACTTCTTCGTCATCACCTCGCTGTTCTTGCGTATAGACAAGATTACCGGCGACAGCGAAGGAAGACCAACCAGGTCCGATGGGCCGTCGCCACATTTCAACGGGATGAGATTTGGACCAGTCAGTTTCTATCCGCACACCGGTTACGATACCGTCGCGTTCGACCCCGCGAAACCCGGGCCAATCAGCCATCGAGTTACTGGCTACTGTAGCTGCTGTTGCTGAATTAGCGACTGGTTCGTCAGCACCTTGAGCAAGAAGTCTCTGCTCCGGTGTCTTGGTCCAGCGCCAGTGGAAATCATTATCGAAGTCACCAGTAAACCCACCAGTCCGAATTAGCGTAAACGCGCCACAAGTTAGGAGGAGCACTGCCGCCATCGACAAGCGCTGAGCACCACGAGACAGACGACGGGAGCCCACGGCCCAAACCACCAAGGCAACAGTTAAGATTGGAACAGCGAGAACGAACAACAAGAAGCCCATTGCTCCGCCTGAGATCGATTTGTCCACAAGGCGGTAGGTAAGAAAAAGTCCGGCGATCATCAACAGGATTGCTGCGAGCCTTTCCAGCCATGGCGCCCGACTGAAGAACAGCCACCAGCCAAGAATGACGAGACTCATCGCCATTCCTCCCATCACCGCGACAAAAGCAAGCGGTAATGGTCCCAACATGACGTCAGGTGCAATCGCGGGAACAATGTATCGGAGCAAGACGAGCAGCCCAGCCGCGACCACACCCGGCCAAAGCCGAAACGGTTTTCGAGGTTTCGATCTGTCGGTTGCAGTGGTCAGGGGTTGCGTTTGAAGAGCAGGGTCGTGGGTATTTGAGATTGCCATGAGACCAATACGTTCATTAAGGGGTCGTTTGTTTCGTGGTCACGGCCGCGACTTCCATGTTTCGCCGCTCAAACTTGGATCCAGCTCTCCCAAATTCAAGATTGGAGCTCTCCGTCATTGCAGCAATCTGTCTTAGCAGCGTTTCCTTCTCACCTGGCGATAATGGATTACGTTTAAGTTCGACCGGATTTCGTCGGTTTTTGCTGATGCGATCGACCTCATTCAAGGCAAGAACAAACCCGCCGAAAGTAGAAGCTAATAGCTCCTTATCCCATCGATCCTGACCGTGAGCAGCCGTGAACACCGGTAGAGTTGAATGGCTGAGATCTACAAAGATTGGATCGCCGCATAGATCTTCGTGACCGATCACTAGCCAGTTGGGGTTCCAATCGCCTTCATTGATTCCCCGTAAAATCCTCTCCAGTTTCACTCGCTCGGTAACCGATCTGAGCATCATCGAGTTCCTCCGGGGAGAATAACGTCACCGTGAGGTAACCGCATGACACTTTCTGAATTGTGGAGGCCTTTCTAGCTTTGATGAACAGTTCGATGTTCACGGGATTGAGTCAATCGAGCGATCGCTAAGCGCCGTGTGAAAAGATGCCTACCTAACTAGATTATTTAGCTACTGAGCCATTACTCAAATACAGAACGGGGGCGCCAGCGACCGATTTCAACGGTAATTGCGCGCTTGGTTAGTTGAAATCGGTCGCTGGCGCTCCCGTTCTGTATTTGAGTGCATCATGAGTTTGTTGGACCAGGTTGCTACCTGCTTGGGCACCTCACTCGCTTCCCAAAAGCTTCAGGCCTTCAACAAGCGGGGGGAAGTCCAGCAATGCGTCCTTTTCTACTCCCCACGTGGTGAACATATGACCAAGCAGTTTTGGCGATGCGTGCAATCTGCTGTACTCGATTAACGCCTTTGTCGCTTCGACGTTTTTCCAGCCCGCCGGCAACACACGAAAACCTTTTTCGAGAAACATCGGAATAGAGGGATAACTATCCCGCTGCTCGTAATGCCAGGGACAGATGATGATATCTTTCGGAATCATGTCGATTGCTGAGGCGGTGCCGTTCATCGATGCTTCCCACTCTCCGAGACCAAACTGTTTGCTATCGATCAACCTATCGCCCCACATCAACATTTCAATGTGACGTTTCCCAACGAGATGACTGTGGATCTCCTTTACGGCGTTCGCAAAGAGTAACGCCGGATCCTTGCCTTTCGTGGATGGCGACTGCTCCGAGCCAAGTAGAAAAACCTCATCCATGCCCACGTGAAGGGCATCGGCGTGGAACGCATCAACGATCTCATCCATCAACTTGAACACGACCTTCCAGACTTCTGGGTTGAGTGGATCCCATTCGCGGCAATAGATCCCCTCGTTGTTCGGAAAAGCACCTGGCGTGAGATCAAACTTCGGATAAGCCGTTAAGAGTGGAAAAGTTTCAGCTTTCCACGACTGATGACCAAGCGATTGAAACTCCGGGATCAGGCGAATCTTAAACTTCTTGCACAATTCAGAGAGTCGTCTGGCTCCCGCACTCGTAATCGGATTCGTTCCGCGGCTGAGTTCAGGATGAGACTTGAATGCGAAGTTGTAATTAACTTCGAGAACAATGACATTGATTCCCCGCCTCGCGAGAGTTTCCAAGCTCGTTCCGAGAAGCTCCAGATCGGCATCAGTGTTGTAATTGAGAAGGTGTAACGCGCGCCACGGTTTTGGCTCTTTTGACCTTGCGAAGGTAGAAATACACGTGGAAGCGCAAAGCATGACTGCAATCGCGAAACAGACGCTCAGTTTCATAATTAGAGTCTTATTCCATCGGCCCGGTAAGTTTATCAGTGGTTTGTGCATCTTTACGCTCAACGGTTTGGAGCGAACACGTTCACCGTTTCGCGCATCATTGCAAACGGAAAAATCAACTCTTTGTTTCGCTGTTTTTCAATCTTCCGATTAGTGCCGCCGCTTCGGGAATGATATAAACTGCGGCGATCTAACACCCCACCTCATGGAGCGACTCACGCCATGACACGCAAACTTCTTCCGGTCATTTGTTTAGTTCTAGCTATCACGATCGCAGTCGCCTGGCCGTCGGCGGTAAACACAAAAGTGAAGGCAAACACAGCAGGGCCTGTCCCTACACCTACTCCCTGGCCCGACTTAACGAAGATCAAGATCAGCAAATCTAAAAAGTGTGGTATCGACGGCGCTGCTACTCCGGGCACAGAGAAAGCAAAGCTCAACAGATTAAAAAATCGATTTCGACTGCCATCAGGCCAATTTGAACCGATAACGTTTGATGACCTGCTCGCCTTAAACCAAGGGCATATACAAGGAAACGCGATAGTTGGTTTTCCAAAGAGCAATGATCCAGATAACAAACGTGCGGTATCTCTCGTCGGGTTCGTAAGAAGCGTCTTCACAGCCGGCTGTACAGTGCATGAGCACAGCCAGGGTGAATCCTGCAATTGCAACACGATTAATCCGAATCGGTGTGATGCCCACATAGACGTGCTACCGTCAGAAAACGTCAACACAAATGATGGGCGCAACGTTTACGTCGTCGAGATCACGCAGAGGATTCGCTTGTTGGCGGCGCAGGGCTTACTCGAGTCAAACATCGGAAATGATTGGTCAACTCAAACGCTCAAGACGAAACTTGAAAATCATCGGGTTCGCTTCTCCGGCTTTTTGTTCTTCGATACCGATCATGCTGATCAGGCGTGGGTAAGTGATCCTTTAGACAAGATCCATAGTGGCCCTACAGGTAATAACTTTCGGCAAACCGCCTGGGAGATCCACCCGGTTATGAAGATTGAGGTTCTGAATTAGCTCTGGCAATTCATCGACTTGACTGGGGAGCTGCTTTGGATCTTCTTAGCATCCAACTGTAAAGCCACACTATCACTCCAACGAAGCCAATAAGACCGAGCCATGGGCCAAGAGCAAAATCCTCCGGGACAAGACCAATTGGCGCCTCTTTTGATAGGCCCACGATTAGTCCAGCATTGATGACGCCCCATAAGCTTTCGCCGACAATCAGGCCTGAAGCCACCAGTGTGCCCAAGCGTTCAGCACGTTCGGGATTCGGCAGCCGACGGATCCGATGATCGTACCAATAAGAGAGTACTGCCCCGACAACCACAGCGAATGTCGCAGACATCGGCAGGTAGATGCCGATTCCAACCGCAAGGGGTGGAATGCGCAACTTGTTCATCGCGCCAAGTAAGGTATCGAGGAGAATCAGACCAACACCAATTAACGCACCGATTCCGATCATTTTCCATTCGAGATTGCCGCCAATCACTCCCTGCGCAAGCGCAGAGATTAACGTAGCTTGCGGAGCCGGCAGCGGGTTAGGAGCGACAACATTCAGATTGGCAGCGCCAGCGAATCCGTATGCGGTCGCCAGGAGATTGAGCACAAAAGGGATTACTGATGCACCGGCGGCAACACCGACGATCAAGGCGATCTGTTGGCGCATTGGTGAGGCTCCGACAAGTTGACCGGTCTTCAGATCCTGTAAGTTGTCGTTTGAGATCGTAGCGCATGCGAAGACAATGGCGGTTACGAAGAGCGCAAATGCGATAAGCGCCGGTTGGGTTGCCGCGTTAGGAGACACAACCAGGATTAGGATCGATGCACACAACACGATCGACAGAATCCCAACTCCCGAAATCGGACTGTTCGATGCTCCAATTAATCCCGCCATGTAGCCGCAGATCCCGGCGATCAGAAAACCGCCGAGTAACACAAAGGGCACTGCCACGAGTGTAAGTTTTAGTGCGTAAGGTGTGAGCACGCTGCTGCGCGCAAACGTGAACGCCAACAAACCAGACACGATGAGGCAGGCGGCGGTTAGCGCGAAAATCCA
>Ga0114129_10004846_pt1 | contig 18999 bp, 12 predicted proteins | sample RhiMetdeltSRZDD1_FD_80071 | JGI IMG/M metagenome (GOLD analysis project Ga0114129, IMG submission 80071) | Populus rhizosphere microbial communities from Tennessee, USA - Rhizosphere MetaG P. deltoides SRZDD1 (version 2) (version 2) | ecosystem: Host-associated > Plants > Roots > Rhizosphere >...
ATCGTATTCATCTGTTTCACATCCGTGTGATTCAACCAAGAAGCGAATACGCGGAGGCCGCGCAGTTCGCGCCGGTGTTCATGGGGCACGATATCATTCGGGTCGTCGCTTCTGGTTCCTTTGTAGTTGAACGGGCCTACGAGATCTCCGGCGATCCAGCGGCTGGCGAGCGCGCGATACGAACCGCTGGAGTCCTTTGGCTGTAGCTCGAGCATCTTATCGATCACCCGCTGCGTGAGTGGGCGTTTCTTTCCGTTCGCGTCACGCCAGAAAACATCTTTCCCAATCGTGAGGTTCTCGCGACTAAAGCGAACGACGTAGTCCTCCGGCGTGTTATAGCCGAGCGCGTAAAAAAATTTGCTGGAGATCACATCAGCGGCAGAAGCTAGCTCCGGAAAATCTGGAGGATCGAATTTGAGGACATAGCGATTCTTCTGCTGATCCTCGATCACAAACCCGGGAGAAATGCCGTCGCTCTTAGCGCTGATGACTTGCCACGTTCCCTTCGGGTCCGGCGGTGTCGTGTTGCCGGTGCCACGCTGAAGTTCGGCTACAGACATCCGCTTTCGCCAATGCCGGTTCGTGTACCAGTTACTGTCCGGGACTTCGCCGAGAGTGTTGATGTTGCCGGCGGGAATTGGACCTTCCTTTTGAACATTTTCCTGTACTCTTGGCGTCACAAACCGGTTTTCCACGAAATCGTACAAATCATCAACTTTTCGCGTGGTTACCTTTGCCGTTGCGCGCGGTTCCGGCTCCCGCCACAGAGGATCGTCCGGATAAAATTTCTTCGACGCGCGATTGATGGATTGGGCCTGTACCAAGAGTGCTAGCGCCGCGGCAAACAAAAACCCGAACGCCACTCTGCGCGTGTTTAAAACATGTTGCTTGCGCGAAACCATACTTGAAATCCCTCATGACTGAAGCCAGTCTCGAGCCGGAACGCAACCTTCGACTCCGTCCTAAACGCGAATCCAAATCCGACATCACTCTCGGCGTTGTGTAAATTCCACTGCGCCCACCGATCGAACACTCTTCCGGCATCCACGAATGCCAAGACACTGAAAGTCGGCGAGGCTTCCCAGTAATACTCCGCATTTACTAAAACAGAGTTATTCCCATAGAAGCGGAGAGTTCGGTATCCACGCAGCGTCTCTGCTCCGCCAAGCGTAGGCTGCAAATAAAAGGGGACCTGCTGGGTGCCGTTGGTCTTCGTCAAGGACGTGGCCGCATGTAAAGCGATGACTCGTGTGTGATTGACGAGCGGAATGTATTGGGCGGCATCAAAATCGAGCCGCAGAAAACTGAACTGGTCCAGGTTTCGGTCCAGATAGCGCGTGTATTGGGCGGAATATTTTCCGCCGCTGCTGGGGGACGAGTCTCGATCCCGCCAGTCGTATTCCAGAAAAGCGCCGCCGCGCCAGAACGCCGTTTGCCTATCAATGCCGGGCGTTGTCTCCGGCGTGAACTGCCGCTCCGTTGAAATATAGCGGGTGGCGTGGCCCGGCCCCACATTGACTTTCAGGAAAGCTCCGGTAAGGCCTGCGCGAACATGGCGAATCGGTGTGATACCGGGCTGAACTTCGACAGTCGTGTCTTCTAAACGTTAATCGCTCCGTCCCGACTTTAGCGAGTCCGGCCCCGCGCCGTAATAAGGCATCTCCGAAAGATCGCGATGCGCGGCGCCGAAATTCAAAAAGGCGTGGCCACCGAACAAGTCATGAAAGGAAACATCGAAACGACCGAGATATGATTGATTGGTGCTGCCGCGAGCGCCGATTTTCAGGCTCATCTTCCCGTCAAGAAAGTCACTTCGCGAAAACTGCGGGCCGAGAGCAAACCCTGCGCCCGCTGCGAGCTGGCCAACTCCTATTCCAAACCCCTTCAGTTGCGACGTCATCAGCCTGTAAGGAAAGCTGCGTCGCACCCACACGAGATCGTGTTGCGCTTTCGGCTCAGCTTCAGGTCGTAGATTCGCTTCTTTATCGTCGCGAGCGGATTCGATCTGTTGGCTTCGAAGTTCGATGCCTGGTGTTTGCGTAGGGGGAGCGCTTTCATTGTTCTGCGCTACTAAGTCCTGTTGCGGCTCAACCGGACTCCCGTAAAGAGACCAATTCAAACACAGCAGCGATCCAACAACTAAAATCTTGATCATCGTTCACCTTCGCACGCGATCAACCTCTACACGACGTGCACCAGGTGAAAACCCCGAGAGTATTGGCCCAAGTCGTCGTACGGCGCCGCGAGACAGACCTTCAGCGTCGCGTTTTTTCAAAAGCTTCGCAGACATTGTACAGGTAGAAATGGATTCTCAGATCCTTGAAAAATCGCAAACGGTCCGTAGGCAGCCCTCTTAATAGCGACGCGATTATTCCCGCGATCAACCGAATTTGAGCCTGAAATTGATCAGCCTGAAGATCAGCGTTCTCGGATCATTGGGGCGTCGACTTTCTGCGCGTCGCTGGCGAACTCCCACGTGGCGCTACTGACTAGAAATCGGGCAGCTGATTTTACCAGCAATCCAAGCGTTTCCCGCCGTTCTGATATGTGCAGTGCGGTTGCTCAAGACGCAGGAGTAAGGGGAGTGTTCAACGCGAGACGCTCGAGTGGAAAACTACGGTAAAGCCAAGCCGGTCGGACTAGACGCGGCGCTTCATCAAGCCGTGCCAGAATCATGTGATATGCCCCATACCCCTTCGCCTCGGCATCTCGCGAATAAATCGTCGGCATCGCATCCACTGTCTTCGCGATTAGGATTTTCAAGCCGGTCGCTGAACAGAGTTCGATGAGTTCGTTCGCCGCGTACTCTCTGTTGTGGCGGCCGTGAATGCCGTAACCGGAGACGGGGTCGCTGAAGCTCGCCCGATCACGCAGCATTTTCTCCAAATTTTCTAATCGGGCAGGGTTTGGAGTAGTGAGCAGCAACAGGCCGCCGTGCCGTAGAGTGCGGACAACGTTGAATAATGCCCAGGCCGGATCAAAAGGCAAGTGCTCGAGCACTTCACAGAATAGGCAGACGTCGAAGTTCGCTAATCCGTCGAGATTGTGACGCTCGATGTCTGCGTGAAAAAAAGTCACCTCGCTCAAACGGCCACGCGGATCAGTAACAAACTGCTGTTGCATCGACTTTGGCGAGAATGCGCCTTCAAAATAGTTCACTCCCATTCGGTCCAGTTGCGGAAAGCTCTCTTTGAGCAACAGCGTGAGAAAGAAGGGATTACTTCCGATTTCCAGCAATTTGCCCTGTGCTACACGAAGGACATATTTCTGCAACACTTCGATTGTGACGCCAAAGCGCAGCGCTGCCTCGCCGATGTATCCGGACATTTCCGCCGGCGTTGCCCCTTCTGGAGTACAACCCTCTAATCGATCGAGGATGGATTGCCGTAGACGATTGCGTTCCGCTGCATACTGAGGATCTGCGGCAAGGCCGAGGTAAGCAGTTAAGTTGTGGTGCACGGGAGTCGTTGTCGGTGTCTCCGGCGGCTGGGTAGTCAGTTTTCCATTCGCACCTTCATTGTTAACAAGCTCTTCTAACACACGCACGACAAGTTGATTTATCTCGCGCTGCTGATCCAGGTGTCGCAATATCAGCTTGCGCAGGCCTCGCTTTGCCAGACGCTCGAACTGCCCGAGCACACCTTTGCGTCGCGCAACGACATTACCGTAATCGGCCCCGCTTCGTTTGAGTTCAGCCAATGTTTGTGCCAATAACTGCGCGTCATTCATACCACGCTTCATAAAGACTTCATCCACGTCATTCGGATCCGACTCAACATCATCGTCAACTTTGGAGTTTTTTACGAACGCGAGCAGCTCGGCATTGACCTGATCTGCGGGGCTTCGGCCATGCTGTGCGGCGCTCCCTGGCGCCGCGTTTTATTGTACTCGTACTAATGAATTCTCAAATCGGGTTTAAAGTTTGAGGCAGAATCATTCATACTGCGTTTCCTGGAAAGAGCACCTGTAGTTCTTAAATTGCTTTATCGCAAGATCAGATCAGTACATCGGCAGCCGCCTCCTGATTCTCGCAAATCACGACGACAGTCACGGATAGTTGGCCATGAGCTTTGAGACGCTTAGAACGACTTGGGAAAAACTGGGAGAGATTGATCCATTTTGGGCGATCCTGAGCAACCCGGAGATGGAAAACAACAGATGGGAGCTTGAACAGTTCTTCAGATCCGGCCGGCTTGAAATCGAGCACGCTCTCAACGAAATCCAATATTTGGGTTTTTCGCTACGTTTTGGAAGGGCTTTGGACTTTGGCTGTGGCGTTGGTCGCAACACCCAGGCCCTTGCCTCTTATTTTGAACGAGTCGATGGCGTGGATATCGCGTTACCCATGATTCAGCGAGCCAATCAGTTGAACTCTTCGGGCTACAAAATCCGCTTTTCAACGAACCAAAGACCCGACCTAACGCTGTTTGAGAATGAGACTTTCGATTTCATCTATTCAAGAATCGTTCTCCAGCATATGAATCCGGTTTTTGCGAAGAAATATCTATCGGAATTCATTCGGATTCTGCATCCAGGCGGACTGCTGGCCTTCCAAGCGCTTGTTGGGCCGGCAACACAAGAGTCACCAGCGCCAATAGTTGAGCCATACCTGCGTCAGTCCGGGTTCTGCAGCGCTCTCATTGAAACCGATTCCAAACCACTTATCTTACGGCCTAACCAGGACAGGATAGTGTCGGTCAGAGTCAAGAACACGAGTCAAATGGTTTGGAACGCACTCCGTGAGTCGAGCGGTCAACATGAAGTTTTGCTGGGCAACCATTGGTTGCTGCCAAATGGTTCGCTATTGAAACTGGATGATGGCCGGACTTCAATTCCGCGCATGATGAGTCCACAGGATGAAGTAATTCTTGATTTGCTCATCCGTGCACCTGAGACCGCCGGCAACTACGTTCTCGAGCTAGATATCGTACGAGAGCAGGTGGCCTGGTTTAGCGAGAAAGGAAATAAAACCGTCCGAATTCCGGTGACCGTTGAGCCGCCCATTGATTCTCATACAGAGTCCGAAGTCCGTGGATCGCCGGTACGTGCCTGGTTTTCCAGCATCAGGTCTGCCGTCAGTCGAAAACATGCGCAACAAACGCCTGCTCCGAATGACAAACCCCAATTTGAAATGCATGGCATCCCGGTAGCAGAGGTGTTCACAACGATCGAGGAGAGCGGTGCACGAATTTTTGCCATACAGACGGATGGTTCGGCAGGACCCGCCTGGAGAAGTTTTTTCTACTATGCAGCAAAATGACGGCGCCCTAACGGATAAGCCTCTTACTAAATGCGAACGGTGCAAACCGTTTTCTTACAATTAGGACTCTATCCAGTAAGGGCTCTTCGGTTTTGTCGTATTGAAAAACTGCTGTCCGGAATTTTCCAGTCTGGTTAATCGCATTTCGAAAGGACACGTACACAACGTTATCTAATTGATACAGGTTGTAGTCCTTATAGAGCGTTTGGTCTTTTCCATCAAGAACCAAACTGAAATGGTGCCAGTCCGCCGATACTTGCATATTTATAGATGGTGTTCTGGAGAAGACTATTCTTAGGCCATTGGCCGCAGCGGACGCCGGCAAACTGATCTCGCTCGAAAATTTCTTTAGATCGGAGTTATAAATCTGAGAAACGTTTCCAGCGAGTGGCGTTGCAGGCGAGACTGTGGCTACAACGATCTCCTTCCATCCGACGATGAGTACAATGAGCACCCCCGCAACGATGCCGACAACGGTTTTTCGTCTCCCAACGGCAGTTGATGATCGGGTTAGTGTCAGATACGCGCACAATCCCAAATATGGGAACACCCATACGAAATAACGATATCCGGCATAGTCAAAGGTATTGGAAGGCACCTGCGCATTGAAGCTGATGTAGATCGTAAGACAGACGACGATGGACGCCATCAGGAACCATGACTTCCCGCGCGTGCGTTTTCCCAACAGCAGCATCCCAGGAATACACAGCATTAGCCAGGGCATCTGGGGAAGAAGCATTGACTCTTTGTACCCGTGGATGGGCAATCCGTCAAAAAAAACGACATAAAACTTAAAAGGTAAGTCGTACAGGCTGAATCCCTGGTTACGTATACCAAGGTCATACGGACTGAGCAGGCTATGGAAGATGGCCCACTTAGAAATCAGTACGATTGCGAGGACGACCGAGCAAGGAACGATAAGAATCATTGCTCCTCGCATCTTTTCTTTGGCTGTCTTCAGATCGGTTAAGCCGGCCAGATAGATCAGTCCAAGAAACAATACATCCGGCGGCCTTGAAAAAAACGCCAGTGCGATTGCTGCGCTAGCAATCCAGAGTTTTTGAAAATCTGCTTTATTAAAAACGAGTAGCCAGCTGGCCAGGTACGCGGCAAAGAATACCGGAATTAAGTTCCAAGGAACTATTAGCGAATCGGACCATATCAAGCCGCCGGGCGGGGCTGGAGCTCGAGTGTGGGCAAAAGCGGATAGTATGACTAAGATGAACGTTAATGCCGCGCTTTCCACCCGAGTAATCAGCTTCCGGCACGAAGCGTAGAATGCGAGTACGATTCCGACAGAGAGAAACAAGTTCGGAATTAAGAACGGATGCCGAGGCAGCCACCGTACGAATGGCACCGCTAATATGGGATAGCCGAGTGGATAAACATAGGTATCCGATGAAAGCGTTCCGTGAGCCATGGCCCTGGCGGATTCGAGATACCTTGTCTGATCGGCCCAGCCAAGCCAGCCCATGAAATCGACGTTCCAAATTCCTGGTGTCCCTGGAAACGAGACGTACGCGATTAAATATGCGGCGATGGCCATAAGCGCGATAGCGTGATACTCGCCGGATATCGCATAAAAGAAGGAAGAAGATTTCTTGAGAGATGATTGATTGATTGCAACCTTGCTCATTGGAGCTTGAAACCGGCAGCTACGGCATCATTCCTGAACAGTTTGACGGTTTCGAGTGAAAACGAAACTACTGGCCACATCTTCAAGACAACACGATCTTCGTGCCCTCAAAGTCAAATCGAAACCGAACTTCTTCCAGCCCTGCGCGTCGCATTGCATGTCTCAGCTTGTTGCGATCGCTTGCATAAAACATCAGAAAACCTCCACCGCCTGCCCCAACGAGCTTGCCTCCAGCGGCACCATTACATCGCGCCAGTTCGTACCATTCATCAATGTGCGGGTTGCTCATTCCCGCGGACCGTCGTTTCTTGTTTTCCCAGTGTTCATGCATGAGTTCGCCGAATAGTAGAGGTTTACCGTCTTCAAGAGCGCGTTTGCTTTTCACGCCAAGCTCTTTTACATAATGCAAATTCTTGAGCATTTCCTCGTCATTTGACTTGGTTTTGACTAGCTGCTCTTTAAGTAGGGTTCCTGCACTCCGGGAGAATCCGGTAAAGAAAAGCAAAACGTTGTCCTCGAGGTCGAACAATGTATCCATATCAAGCTTGAGCGGTTCAGCCTTGACCGTTCCGTCTTCGTTAAACGTGAAGCAGGTGAGTCCGCCATAAGCTGCGATGTATTGATCCTGTTTGCCGATCGGTTCTCCGAGCACGTCGATTTCAACATGACACGCAAGTTCCGCTAGTTCGCCTGGCAACAACAGACGTTTACGGTGCGCATAAAGAGCCTTCAATAGCGCGGTCGTAAAACTTCCGGACGATCCCAAACCAGTTCCAGCCGGTATATCTGTAAGCGAGGTGACTTCGATCTGCGGCGTGCGAAACCCGAGCAGATGGAGCGACTCTCGAAGAATGGGATGACGCACGTCATCGATTCGATTCACTCGCTCCAGTTGCGAGTACTTGAGGAATATGCCTTCTTCAAACGGCCGATTTACTGTGACGTAGACATACTTGTCGATCGCGGCCGCGACCAGGAATCCACCGTATTCACGATAATAGGAGGGCAGATCCGTTCCGCCGCCTCCTAGAGTAATTCGTAAGGGACTCCGCGCAATTATCATTGACTACTCGGTAATCGCGGCGACGTAGACATTGCGTCCACACAGAAACTGCAATCCGAGTCGATCGAGTACTCGGCTGAAAGGCAGCACTCTGCGGTCGTAGAATCGCAATGAGTCCGCCGTTTCCGCACTTCGCCGCGATCCGCACAGCTTCAGAAAGGCTATTGCAAAAAACCCGAGCGAATCACAGTATTTGGATTCGACGACCTTCATACCGCATTGATGGAGTAATTTAGATAAAGTCGATCGCGTGTACCGTCGAAAATGTCCGACCTGATCATCCATTTCAGTCCACAGAAGTGTGAAAGCCGGCACGAGCAGGAAGAGACACCCGCCTGGCCTTAGACGACTACGGAATTCGTCTACAATGACGCGATCCTCGCGGATGTGTTCGAGAACGTTTGATGCAAAAATGCAGTCGAGATTGGCCGGCACATCTTCCCAATGCGTGAAAGTCTCGTAGCCGCGCTGTCGAATAATCTCGGCTTGCTTTTCGTCGATTTCAAACGCCATGGGTTTGACCCCGGTTGCACGCTCGAACTGAATCGACAGCGTGCCGATTCCGGCGCCAAAGTCGAGAACCCGTTTTGGATTCACTCCCGTTTTTCGACTCGCTTTTAAAACAAGCTCGACAATGAAACGGTTATAACTCTCCATGACCTCGAGACGAACCAAATCCTCGGTCCCGGAGTATTGAAAACCGTTCAGGTGGCCTGCAGCTTTTAGTTCCCTAGCCATTCTTGCGCGATTCAGTATCCAGTAAAACGGCAGCGGAGCAGCATCAAAAACGAGTGGAAAGCATCGTGGAAGAAACGAATCTTCTTGCCCTGTTCAAACCCGCGCCCGTTATAGTTGACCGGCACTTCGTATGGGCCGAACCCTGCTGCCGCCAATTTACATGCAAGCTCGATATCGAGTTCGAAACCATTACTCCTCAACTGGAAACGCGAAAGACAGTCACGCCGGAAAACTTTGAACATCGTATTGATGTCCGTCGTCTTTTGGCCAAAGAGAACGTTGTATACACGGGCGAACATCACTTGAGCAAAGTTCATCAGCAACCCCTTAAGAGGAGTTGCACTGTACCGCCGCACTTTCCATCCACCTAATCCAAGAGTGCGGGAGCCTAATACAAATTCGGCTCGGTGCGTGAGTATCGGCCTCAGCAAGGATGAGTAGTCTTCCAAGTCGTATTCGAAATCTGCATCTTGGATCAGCACAATAGTTCCGGTAACGGCGCGCAGGCCGGTCCGAACAGCGTGGCCCTTGCCGCGCGGACGTTCTTCAAAAATAACCTTCAATCGTGGCCGCCCTTTGAATGTCTCGACGATCTCACGTGTGCCGTCCGTCGAGTTGCTCTCGACGATGATAATTTCATGTTCAATTGACAGATTGAGTGTCAGCAGGGCTTCGAGAATTCTTTTGGCATACGCACGTTCATTGAAAATCGGAACCACGATTGAAAGCATTTCGGACTGCGATTGCTGCACCTCGATCAATGTCACGGTTCGACCGAGAGGAACCTTAAAGCGGATCGAATCAAAAAACTGAAGCATCCTCGACGTGCCGAAGCCCGGCACAAAGCGGTGCAATGCGGTGCTGAGAGTCTGGCGGGTCCAGACCTCAAAGCTTGTACGCGGCCAGGCACCCGCCCGTCGCGCTAACGCAACGACGTTTTCGCGCCAGAAAAAGGAAGTTCTGCCCGCGGCATAATCTCTCCACCAACGACGCAGGATCCGCGCGGCAGGCGCCGCATTATCACTATAAACAACGGCAACCCAAGCCGCGTGCGGCAGCGAACTCAAAATCGCTTGAAGAACTCGATCGGGCCGCATCGCGTGGTCTAGTAATTCGTGCAGGATCAGCAGGTCAACATCCGCCAGCAATTGCCGCAGTGAAATGGCGTCGCACCGCCAAAGCAAGGAAACAATCTCTTCATCAGATAGCAATATGACTTCAACCGGCAGTTCGCCTGCCTGTGCACTAGAAAGAATTTCTGGCGTAACAGCGCCAAGAAGTACGACCCGCGACGGCTGTCTTGCGTGAGCGCGCTTGAACGTCTCGATGGAGCGATCCAGCAGCTCCTTCACCTCTTTAACCAGGAGCGCTCTCTTCATCGGGATTCTGGTGGTCAGATCTTTGCTGAGCGTCAATGCCGAGGGTGGTTCCGTAGGCACAGGATTCACAAAAACAAAACCACATCCCCGGCATCGTACGTGGCGACCGGCATCATCGTAAAACAGATAGTCGTCGTCACGCGCTGCGCAGACTGGGCAGTCGAGGAACTCCACACGTTCCCGCGCACGTTGGACTGCGCGAGAACTCGAAAACGTATGCCATTCCTCTGCGGAGGCCATATTCTCGCTGGGCGGGATCCTCTCTGGCTTCGCTTTCATGAGCGAACTTCGAAAACCCAAGGGTTCTTGAGGAGGTATTGTACGGTTCGTTTTATTCCGTCCTCGATAGACACCTTTGGCTTCCAACCGAGTGAACGAATGCGCGATGTATCCAGATAGATAAAGGGATTGTCTCCAATCCAACCACGGTCGCCGCCCGTATAGTCTAAGTCGGGCGAAACGCCTAGTATTTCGCAGATCCAGCGGATTGAGTCATTGACCGCGCAGTACTCGTTGGTTCCCAAGTTGAATATGTTGACTTTACAATCCGCTTGTTCGATCGCGGTTAACATTGCACTAACGCAGTCCTCAACATCAAGATAGGATTTCCGCTGACTGCCATCACCAAGCACGACCAACCGGTTAGGACTCCTCTTCAGTTGGCCGACAAAGTCGAAAACGTGCCCGTGAGTATACCTGTCACCTAGAATGGAGACGAAACGGAAAATATGAGCCTGAAAACCAAAACCTTCGCAGTAAGCCGCAATTAAGCCTTCTCCGGCAAGTTTCGATGCGCCGTATAGAGAAGTTTGTATCGGAAAAGGCGCATCTTCGGGAGTCGGAACAAGGGTGCTCTCACCGTATACGGATCCCGTCGATGAAAATGCAATTCGTGAAATGTGATTGCTTCGCATCGCCTCCAATACGTTGAAAGTGACGATCGTGTTCTGCTCAAGGTCACGGCGCGGGTGCTGTGTTCCGAAACGGACATCTGCGTTGGCAGCAGGGTGGAAAACGTACTCAACACCCTTGAACACATCAGCTTTGACGTTCGTGAGATCCGCCTCAACAAGTGAGAATGCTGGATTTTTCATCGCCCCTTCGAGAAAGCGCCATTGACCCGTCGAAAAATTATCGATTCCGACAACTTCGTGACCGTCCAATAAGAGGCGATCAACCAGCGTACTCCCGATGAAACCGGCACAACCGGTGACGAGAAACCTCACGGAATTCGTTTTTGTCACAAATCTGAAAGACCTCACAAGGACAATATGTGACGGCTCCCCAAAAACAGGTCCATGCCTCGTTTGGAGAATCGCGTTGGAGCACACGTGGCGCAGGAGAAAAGGCAACGAGACGTATGAAGCCAAATATTCACGGCGCTCTTTCCAATTCGCAAAGCCACAAAGCTTTGTCCGGCACACAGCGGACGCCGGGTTGCTTCTCCAGTTGCTGGTGCAGGCTGTCAGTGGTCAGATAGAGTGTGTCCGACTCTAAATGGCCCGCCCGTAGTTCGTCGTCCAACCATCGGCAGTAACGATGCGTGAGATCTGCATTGACGCGCGCTACGTACCCGCTATTGAATCTGAGTCCGAGCAGATAGGCGCGGAATGCCCAGATTTGCAAGTCACGAGGGCCCATGTCACATCCACGTCCTGAACCATCAGTGATCATAGGCGGCCAGACGACGAGTGTTTTCCGATTCCTCGCCAACTCGGTAAATGCGGCCGATGGCGGGCCGATCCAATCGTTGCCCTGGACGAGAAAATGCCGCTGTTCCAAATTTACGTCCAGGGTCTGCAGGACAAAAGCTATCACCAATAGGACTCTGCCCAATCTAGCGCGCTCAAGCCGTAGAAGTACCCCAATGGACCCGACTAGAAGGAGATAATACAGCGGCCACAAGAATCGGCCTGACGAGCGAAACATTTCCGCATGGGGAAGAAAAGGCCGGTATAAAGATGACAAGTCCAATACGACGCTCGAACCCAGTGTCACCCATTGCGACAGCGCGAAAATAAACATTAACACCGACACCGACAGAACTGGCGCCCACATGTGCCAACCACGAGAGAAACGTCGCTGGCGCGCCAAGGTCATCACCGCTGCAACCAGGGCAAAGAGCCCACCCAGCCCAAGGTAACCGTAGCCCTCGTATTGCGAGTTGTTCCAGCGGGAAAGTGCAGGCAGCATTCGGGAAAAGTTCTGATCCCGAAAGCTCAGGGGGTTAATGAAAGTGTTAAGGTTCGCGGAAAATAAGCCGAACCCGCCGGCGTCGAGCGAGATCCCGCCGGAAAAATAACCAAAACTAGTTAAGAGCAGTCCTACCGAGATGACCGCGCCGCACGCCACGCCCGCCGGCCATGTCCAAGGCATGCGCCGTTCGAGCGCCACACGGCCACAAAGCGCCAGAACGAGCAGCAAAACCATCACCGCAAGCACTGGGTGAACTCCAGCAGCAATGATGCACAGAGAGAGGCCAGTCAACAGCAGCCAGCGTGAGTCGCGCTCATCAGGGGACGGCACGAGGTTTAATCCCAGAGCGATTAGTATCAGCCAGTGCGCGCTGAGTGCATCGTGCGCCATAGACATGCGCGCGAACATTGGTGGTGATAAGACGAGGAAACCTCCCGTGATGACCTGCCAAACGGTGGCGACGCCGAACCGGCGTGCAATCCATGCTCCCGCTGCGCCCTGCAGCGCGGCCGACAAACCCATCCAAGGACCGATGTATTGGAAGTGTGTGGGAAGTAGGTTCGATACTACCCGGAATATCAGCCCGGCCCACGGTATAGAGTCCGTAAAGCCGAGCGTTGTTCCTAATGGATAGATATAGCCAGAAATACGTCCCAAGGGCCACCCGAGGGCCTCATTACGGAAGAAGAGCCAACCAAGAAAGTGGGGGCTGAAGTCACCGTTGATGAGCCATCCTACATTCGTAGGATTCAGTAATGTTAGATGGTTGGTAAGGACGAACACCAAGAGACCTACCGCCGCCGCGAGAAGAGGTCCGATCTGTACTCGCACCCGGCGCGTGTTCACCTCGGATCTTTCATCCTCTCCGCTTGGCGCGACTGGTTCCATTCGTGCTCAAAGCAACACGCTTGCGAGTCTCGCGACGGATTCGTACCACGTCATCGTTTTGATGACTTTGGGCCGCCGCAACTCCTTGCATCGAACTCCCTGATCGATGAGAGAAGCTAACGCCTCCACGTCACCGACGGGAAAATAACCAGCCTCCTCGCCCGCGATCTCGTGAAACACCGCAATATCACTTAACAAGAGCGGTATTCCCTGGCTACCGGCCTCCACGACTGGGAGGCCGAAACCCTCGGCAATGGAGGCCTGAATTAATGCCGTGGCATCCTTCATCAGGCAACGTACATCGCTATCGGCTGCTCCTTTAAGCCAGAACAAACGATTTCCATATTCTCGATGCTGCTCGATCCGGCTTGCTAGTTGGTCTACGTTCCAACCCTTCTTGCCGATCATCACCAATGCCACGTCACAACCACGAATCCATAGTTGATCAAAGGCATCAAGGACAGTGTGATAGCTTTTGCGGGGCTCGACAGTGCCAAGCGACACGAAGTAAGGATGTCCGTGTAGACACTCTAGAACGTTCAAGGCCCCGTCGCTGGGTTTCCCCAGATTTTTCAAATCAAAATCACTGCCCAAATGAACGCTGCATGACCACGGTCGACGAGCGCCAGGATTCAATATTTCATCGATGAATGCCTCAAGCTCGGCCCGAGTAGCCTCCGAGTTGCAAATAAAACCGTCTGCAGTATGCACGGCATGAGAAAGCCAGGCTCTGAACGCCGGTGGCATTCCAGGATCACACGTCTCGGGGTGCTTAATCGGTATGAGATCGTGAACCATCCACACTACTTCACCACCGAGTTGCCATGTTCGGTGATGAAAGTGATCGAATCTGTCTGGCGACCACCAAGATGAATCCAGCATGAATACAAGGTCATTCGGACGAGACTCGACTTCGTCATCAACTTCCGAACATTCCAAGCCAAGTTTGGTTCGGGCGTATTGCCGCGCGTACCGCATTCCTGCTTCCGTCCACACGATCGGCTCCACACTAAAGCGCTTTGTTGTACGAGCAATCTCGGCGAGCCCGACACAGAAGTTCCGCGTCACACGCTGTATCCCTGTTTGCACATCGAGCCGCACGATTTCGGTTATATCGATGAGGACACGCCGGCGATCGCGGTTTTCAATCATCTTCAGCCCATCTTCCAAAACCTGCTCGCCGTACCTGCCCGCATCCAGGCAAGCGCCTGCCAGCATAGAGATGTCGCTGTCATTCGGCCAAGTCGAAGAAGCAAGCTTCGGTGGCGCAGCGTGATTTTTGATCGCCTGTAGCGCCGCCTTCGCACAGCGTTCCCAGGTAAACTGCATCGCGTGTTCCCTGGCATCCGCTTTGAGGGACTCACGGAAAGTTTCGTTTTGCAAAGCGTGTTGCAAGATAGCAGCACTTTGTTTTCGATCTCGTGGATCAAACAACATGTCGCGATTGTGTACTACCTCCGGCAATGACCCCAGGCACGACGATAGTGTGGGCGCCCCCATTGCCATGGCTTCGAGCACTGGCAACCCGAACCCCTCGTAGAAAGAAGGAAAGAAGAAAAGGCGGCAGTTTGAATAGAGGAATCCGAGATCTTCCTCGGGCACCCTGCCAACCACTAAGACTTGATCCCGCAGGTGTCGATACTCGTTTTTGAATGCCTCGACGACGTCGTCCCCAACCTGCGTAAGCACGAGTTGATGGGCGCGACGCAGTTGCTCCGGCAAATCTGCGAAAGCTTGAACTGCACCAATCGTATTCTTTCGCCAATCGCCATTGCCCACCGTGAGAACAAATGGCTGGCGTATTCCGAACTGGCTCAACCTGCCGTAAGCAGTCCCACCCGAGCTGGGCAAAAGCGTCTGGTCAAACCCGGCACCTATAACCTTGATCTTGGATGGATCGATTTTCAGATGTTGAATCAGATCCTGGCGGGTTACATCTGAGATCGCCAGCAACAGATCAAAGTTTTTTAATTGTCTCAGTTTTTCTAAATACCAGCCGGTTCTGGGGATCCCTTCGGGCAAATACCTTTCTGGAAAAAGCAAAGGAATAATGTCATAAGCGATAACAGCCGAAGGAATGCCTGATAGATGGCTCCAGTCAAGTGCAGTGCTATAGCGAGTGCCGAATTCAAAAAAGCTGGTTATTAGCACAAGGTCCGGACAGAGGGATTCGAAGAATTTCGTTCGCAGCTGAGCAGCTGCTGCCAGAATGCAAGGCGATAATTCCGACGCATTGCAGTATGGATACCCATACACGGCAACCCGCCGTCGGATACCTCGTTTGCGGAGCACGTTTCGCACATCGCGCATACGCTGAGTCTCCGCGGTATCAATACAGATGATTAGTTCATCGTCATCTTGCATCGCCTTTGACATCGCCTCGATGAGGCTCATCGCGTATCTACCGATACCGCGATCCCGCGAGTCGGTCTGACAGGCTTGCAAGTCGACTGCAATTCTCATTTCGAGGTAAGTCACCTCCCGTGCGTCAGCGGCGGGCATCGGATTTTAGCGTGTCAAAGACGGGTTTGAAAGAGTGAAGAATCATCGTGGAGGTGCCAGGGGTTTGTGTTAGGTTCTGCAGCATGAAAAAGAAAGCGCTCATAACCGGCATTACAGGACAGGATGGAAGTTACTTAACTGAGCACTTGTTGAATGCGGGCTATGAAGTTCATGGCTTGGTGCGCAGAGTCGCGCTGGAAGAACCGGAACAGAGACTCGGAAGAATTCGCCACCTTGTGAATCGCGTCACGCTTCATCCCGCCAATTTGGATAGTTATCCCAGCATTTTTCAGGTAATCAGCCGCAATAAGTTTGACGAATGCTACCATCTCGCCTCCCAAAGCTTTGTCGCCGAAAGTTTCTCCGACGGCTTTAGCACAATGAATACGAATATCAACGGAACTCACTTTGTCCTGGCTGCACTTAAGGAGTTGAGTCCGGAATGCAAGTTCTACTTTGCGGGCTCGAGTGAGATGTTCGGCAGAGCGCAGGAAGTACCGCAGACCGAAAAAACGCCGTTTCGACCACGCAGTCCTTATGGCATTAGCAAAGTCGCCGGATTTCATTTATCTGCAAACTACCGTGAAGCATATGGAATGTTTTGTTGCAACGGCATCTTGTTTAACCATGAGGGACCGCGTCGAGGATTCGAATTCGTGACCCGAAAGGTTAGCAGTTCTGTTGCGAAAATTAAGCTCGGCCTCGCGAAAGAAGTTCATCTCGGCAACTTGGACGCGAGACGCGATTGGGGACATGCGGCGGACTATGTGGAAGCCATCCATCTGATGTTGCAGCAGCCTGAGCCGGGAGATTACGTGATTGCAACCGGAGAAACGCACAGCGTGCGAGAGTTGTGCGAGGTTGCATTTTCGCATGTTGGATTGGACTACCAACAATATGTGAAGGTGGATCCTGTTTTCTATCGACCAGCAGAGGTCGATCTTCTACTTGGGGATGCCAGCAAAGCCGCGCGCGTATTCGGGTGGCGGCCGCGCCGCCTATTCGTCGATATCGTCAAGGAAATGGTGGACGCCGATTTAAAAGCGATTGACCAAGCCAAACTGCTCACTGCGCGCATGCGTTAGGACGCGTGAGATTGGAAGCCTAATGCTTTCACGATCGTCTTGGCCGTCGTATCCCAAGTCGTACCACGAACATGGCGCCACCCATTTTCCCCAAGTTTGCGCGCGATTGCAGGCGACGAGTACAAGGTGTCAATTGCACGCGCTACGGACTCCGGCGTCGGATCACAGATTAAACCTGCGTCGTATGCCGTCGTCATTCTCGCCGGCTCTCCCGAGTCGCTGCATGTTATGAGCGGCTTGGCACTGTGAAATGCCTCGACAGCGACGAGTCCAAAATCTTCCCTGTATGGAACGAAGGGAACAGCGAGCGCGTCGGCATAGTAGTTCAGCAATTCCCCGTCGCTAACTCGCCCAAGGAAGACGATCCTAGGATTCGACTCTGCCAATTCCTTCAAACCGGCTTCGTCCTCACCAACTCCGGAGATGAGGAGTTGGACTGGTGCTCTGACATACGCCATGGCTTGGATGACGAGGTCCACACGCTTCCACCGGTGAAGCCGCCCGGGCATGAAAAGATAGTCGAATGCTCCATGCCGGAAACCGGTGAGCGTTGTTGCCTGATACAGGACCTCGGAGTGGATTCCATTGAACTTGAGGAGCCTGTCCTTCACCTCTTCACCAATGGTGAACACGCGTTTGATGTTAGGGCTCAATAGTGACGCGGTATCCAGGTATTGAACCCATTCACGCTGTTCTTTGAGGCTCGTATCGGCTGCGGGAAACTCCACATCGAACATGTCATAGAAATACCGCATCGTGTGCTGCAGGTAACAAACGTGATTCGGGTGTCGTGCGACGTACGCGGGCGCCTTCGTTGTAATGATTCCGTCGAACATAGTGAGATCGAGATCGTAGCATTTCAGATACGACTGGAGGATCGCCTGGAAGGTAGATTCGTCCGGAATCACAGGAACGATTTTGGCGTCCACATCATAAGCTCCCAACGAATTCCGGAGACCGGCATGGAAACGTTCCGCCCCTCCCATTTCCCCAGACGCCGATGCGGTAGCAATGATTGCGACTTTTTTGCTCATTTGGGCTTAAGGACGGGTGGCAACGATCGCGTAGTCAGGAGCCGCGTTCAGCAAAGCGAGCACGGCGTTAATGGATGCAGCGCCAGGTGCGTTGTCTGGAAGCAATGGCGGAGCATGCAAGTCGCGAGCGGTTGTCAAACGCTCAATGCGACAACCTTGAAACCCGCGTGCTTCCACGATCCAGCGTAGCGCCTCTGGCGGCAGGGGATTTCGGTGTGTCGGATCCAGATAGAACCAATGGTGTGCCACGGTGAGATTTTCTGGATTTGGCGTTTCGAGAACAATTAGACCACCCGGCCGCAACACGCGCTTAACCTCGTCCAACAGAGCAATCACATGATCGAACGGAAGATGTTCGACAACGTGCAAAGCAGTGATGGCACCTGCAGAAGCGTCGTGCATTGCCCTCAGACGCTCGATGGCATTTCCTTCGATCACGTCCAGCCCTAGACCGCGGCACGCATCGAGAAAAACGCGATTCAAATCGATACCACGTCCAACGAGGCCGTTGTCGCGAAGCACCTCCAGCCACTCACCCCGACCGCAGCCGATATCGATAACCGGTGCCTCTACGGTTCCAGCGCCTACTTCCCGCACCATTGCAAGATAGGGTTCGACACGAGCACGTATGACCTTACGATCCCCCCGAAAATGGTCTTCAAACGTCGCATAAAAGCTATCGAGCGCGCTGGACAGTTCGGTGCTCTGCTGCTTATTCATGAGGAGACGCTGAACAGCGGCCGTCGTGAAATCCAACCCGCCCTTCACGTGTTCCAGCTCCTCTTCCTCGCTCCGAGCCAGATGTTCTAATTCATTCAACCTTCCCGCATGTTCGTCTTTCAATTTTTGAAGCTCAGCAGCCGTGGGGCGAGCCGCAACCTGCAACTTCACAGCTGCGATCCGTTGCAAAAGGTATTCTGCCAACAGGTTGAGGACGCGGCCGCTTTCCTGCAGGTCCCGAGCTTGGTTGGCTTCGGACGCGGAAAAACGCTCCGACAGGGCACCTAACCGCAGAAAGGCGTGAACCCACGAGACTATAGGACCGATGAAACGTTTGCGGCGCCATTGTTGCAGCGTGTACGGCAAACGCAAACCGGAAATACGCACACCAGCGTCCCGGCCCTCCTGGCATGAACACAGCGTCCACAAGATCTCCACCTTCGTTGCGGCTTCAGTTCTCAACAGGTGCAAGTAGTGATTAAACTCGTTTTCAGCTGG
>Ga0114129_10004847_pt1 | contig 18997 bp, 15 predicted proteins | sample RhiMetdeltSRZDD1_FD_80071 | JGI IMG/M metagenome (GOLD analysis project Ga0114129, IMG submission 80071) | Populus rhizosphere microbial communities from Tennessee, USA - Rhizosphere MetaG P. deltoides SRZDD1 (version 2) (version 2) | ecosystem: Host-associated > Plants > Roots > Rhizosphere >...
GACGATGGAGATTCATCACGGCAAACATCACAACGCGTACGTCACGAATCTGAATGCTGCACTCGAAAAACATCCCGAGCTGCAGTCGAAGAGCATCGAGGATCTGATCCGCGGCATCAACACCGTGCCTGAAGACATCCGCACCGCAGTGCGCAACAACGGCGGCGGCCATTCGAACCACTCGATGTTCTGGCAGATCATGGCGCCGAAGGCCGGCGGCGCGCCGACCGGCGCAATCGCGGACGCAATCAACGGATCGTTCGGCGGCTTCGACGCATTCAAGGAGCAGTTCGCCAAGGCGGGCGTCGGCCGTTTCGGCAGCGGCTGGGCGTGGGTGATCGCCAGCGGCAACAAGCTGACGATCGAGAGCACGCCGAATCAGGACAGCCCGTTGATGGAAGGGAAGAAGGTCGTGTTCGGCCTCGACGTCTGGGAGCACGCCTACTATCTGAAGTACCAGAACCGCCGACCCGACTACATCGCTGCGTGGTGGAACGTCATCAATTGGGCGGAAATCAACAAGAGCCTTCGCTGAGGAGTGATTCTCTTTCTCTTTCTGACTCACCTCGGCCTCGGCATCGTGTTCACGCTCGTGTTCGTCTCGCGCGACGCGGGCGTGAAGTTCTTCCGCTTCAATGCGGGCCTCGCCGCGATTCTGATTGCGGTCGCGTTTCTGTTCCGGTCTCCCAACAGCGAGACGGTGTTTGGAACGGTCGCGATTCGAGCGCTCGTTGTCTGTGAAGCGGCGATTGTTCTCTACTGGGCGACCATCGGGCGTGCGCTGGCGCGCATCCGACCGGCGATCGTCGGCCTCGCCTGCGGCTCGGGCCTCGTCGCGGTCGTGGCGCAGGCGATCGAGACGGCGTCGGCCGGAGCGGCGGCCACGGCAGCAACCCAGGCGCTGACGATCGCGAGCTTCCTGAGCTCGTCGGTCCTGCTTGGCGGCGCTTGCACCGCCATGATTCTCGGGCACTGGTACCTGGTGATTCCGTCGCTCCAGGTGACGCACCTCCAGTCGATCGTCAAACTGCACATGGCATCGATGGTCGTGCGCATCGCGGTCGTCACGGCAGCCGTGATCTTTGCGATCGCGACGTGGCAGCCCGGGCTGGGGCCGAGCTTCCGCCACTACATTCTGTCCGTGAGCGGCATCTTTTTCTGGCAGCGGGTGCTGTTCGGGCTCGGCGGGCCGGCACTGCTGTCGTATTTGACGTGGGAAACCGCGAAGATTCGATCGACGCAGTCGGCGACCGGGATTCTCTACGTCGATTTCTTCACGGTCGTCGTCGGCGAGGTGCTCGCGAAGTATCTGCTGCTCGCGACCAATGTCCCCGTATAGTAGAGTGAGAGTTTGCGGATTGCACCGCGGTCCGGAACCTGTGCAATTTCAGCCTACGAACCGCGTCAGGGCCGGAAGGCAGCAGCGCTAAGTAGATCCTGACATGTGCCGCAGGCCCTTCCGGGCCGCGGTTCAGTCTGCAATGTTTCAGAGCTGCCCGTCTGGTGAGCCAGGTAGGTCGGGTGGGGTTATCCAAAGCTAAAAGCCGAACATCAGAAATCTGAAATCTGAAATCAATCTAAAATCTAAAATCTAGAATTTCAGGATGTCGTTCCAGGTTCTCGCTCGAAAATGGCGGCCGCAGCGGTTCGATGACGTCGTCGGCCAGCAGGCGGTCACGCGGACGCTGAAAAACGCGCTCGTCAGCAAGCGTTTGGCGCAGGCGTTCGTATTCGCGGGACCGCGCGGCGTCGGGAAGACGACGACCGCGCGGATTCTTTCACGCGCATTGAACTGCGTGAAGGGCCCGACGCCTGATCCGTGCGGGCAGTGCGATGCGTGTATCGAGATCGCCGAAGGCCGTGATATCGACGTCCTCGAAATCGACGCGGCCACGCACACGCAGGTCGACAACGTCCGTGAGGTGATCATCGCCGGGCTGGGCATTCTTCCGGTCCGCAACCGCTACAAGGTCTTCATCATCGACGAAGTGCACCAGCTCTCCGGGTCCTCGTTCAACGCGCTGCTCAAATCGATCGAGGAGCCTCCGCCGCACGTCGTGTTCATGATGGCCACGACCGAGCTCGACAGGATTCCGGAGACGGTCCTGTCGCGATCGCAAGTCTATGAGTTCCGCACGATCAGCACGAAGATCATTGCCGACCACCTCCGCCGCATTGTCGATGTGGAGGGGATCCAGGTGGGCGACGATTCGCTGCAGCTCATCGCGCGGGACGCCGAAGGCAGCATGCGTGACGCGCAGAGCAAGCTCGATCAGGTGATCGCGTTCACCGGCAAGACGGTTACAGCAGCAGACGTGGCGACCGTCCTCGGACTGGTCGGGCGGGATCTGCTGCTCGACGCCATCGAGGCGGTGGCCGCGCAGGATGCTCCGGCGGCATTTTCGCTGACAGCGACCGCGGTGGAGATGGGCTACGATCTGCGGCTCGTCTGCCGCGAGCTGTCGCGCGTCGTTCGCGATCTGCTCGTGCTGTCGGTCGACCCATCGCGAATGGACGACCCCGAGATCGCCGGCGAGAACGAACGGGAACGGCTGACGGCTCTTGCCAGGCGTTTTTCGCGCGAGGATCTCCTCCGCGCGTTCGATCTGTTGACGAAAACCGAAGCCGATATCCGCACCGCGGCCCAGCCCCGGTATCACCTCGAGATGGCGCTTCTCAAGTGGATCTACCTGCAGAAGCTGATGCCAATCGAGGACCTCATCGCGGGAGCCGCGTCCGGGAAAGTACCGACCGGGCCGACGACGACGCAGCCGCGGATTTCACCGGCGCCTTTGAAGCCGTCGCCGGTCAGCTCCGGCTCGGGCCGAAGCCCGCAACCACCACAGCCCGCGCCCGAGCAGGCTCCGCGTCAACGAACGGCCGCAACACCTGAGACCTCCTTCAAGGATGCGCTGCTCGCCGAGGTCCGTAAGGCGAAGGTCGTCTTTTACCAGACGGTCGTCGCGCAGGCGCAGAGGATCGAGGTGACGCCTGACCGGGTGACGTTCACCTTTTCGGCGTCGCAGCGCGCGTTGCGCGAGATGTTCGAGCAGAATCGCGGCTGGCTGGAATCGCTGGCGCAGCAGGTCTCGGGGCGAAAAGTCGTGGTCGCGAGCGCAAACGGCGCCGATTCCGCGACACCGCCCGCTGCCGCCGAGCCGCCGAAGCCCGATAAGAAGGCTGCGCTCAAAGAGCAGGCGCTGGCGGACGCCGGTGTCCAGGCTCTGCTCGATGTATTCCCGGCCGAGATCCGCGACGTAGAGGAGATGTAGCAGGAACTCCTATGGACATGCGACAGATGATGAAACAGGCGCAGCAGATGCAGGAGCGCCTGCAGAAGCAGATGGCGGAGCTCAGGGTCGAAGCGTCTGCCGGCGGCGGCATGGTGACGGTGGTCGTCAACGGCGCCAAGCAGATCCAGTCGCTCACGATCGATCCCGAGGTCGTCTCGAAAGACGACGTCGAGATGCTCCAGGATCTCATCGTTGCAGCGGTGAACGACGCCCAGCGCAAGGCCGACGAAGAGCTCGCGCAGAAGATGGGAGGGATGCTTCCCGGGCTGCGCTAACGTCTCACTTTCTCTCGAATGTCTCTCCCAGATCCCCTCATTCGACTCGTAGAAGAACTGCAGCGCCTGCCCGGCATCGGGCCGAAGGGCGCGCAGCGTCTTGCTTTCCACCTGCTCAAAACGCCGCGCGAGGAGACCGACCGGCTCGTGAACGCGGTCCGCGAGATCAAAGAGCGCGTCACGTACTGCAGCGTCTGCAACAACATCACCGAAAGCGATCCCTGCGGGCTGTGCCGGAGCGACGAACGCGATCAGAAAGTGATCTGCGTCGTCGAGGAGCCGCAGAACATCGGGGCGATCGAGAAGGGGCGCGGATTCAAGGGCGTGTATCACGTTCTGATGGGTGCGCTCTCGCCGCTCCAGGGCATCGGGCCCGACGATCTGAAGATCAAGACGCTGCTGACGCGCATCGGGGGCGGCGTGATTGAAGTGATCCTCGCCACCAATCCGACCGTCGAAGGCGAAGCGACGGCGATTTATCTGACCAGACTGATCAAACCGCTCGGCGTTCGCGTGACGCGCATCGCGATGGGCGTGCCGGTCGGGAGCGATCTCGACTACGCCGACGAAGTGACGATTCAGAAAGCGCTCGAAGGACGGCGCGAGGTCTGAGAGCACGTTGATGCTGCCGCACGCGTACCAGCTGCCTGCTGCGATCCTGTTGCTCCTTGCCGGAGCGCTGACCTGTTTTGCCGGCTATCGACTGTTCCGGATCGTGCTGGTCGTCTGGGGGTTCATCCTCGGCGCGTTCATCACCAGCTCGATGATGGGTGTGGGCAGCGCCATGGCGATGCTCACGGCCGGTCTGGTCGGCGGCCTGGTCGGTGCGCTGGCGCTCGTGTTCATGTACTTCATGGGCGTCGCGCTGCTCGGCGCGGCGCTCGGCACGCTCGTCACCGTCGTCCTCTGGAGCCAGCTCGCCTCCGCGGATCCGCCGGGCGCCGTCGTGGTGATCGCATCGATTGCCGGAGCGATCGGCGCCATGCTCGTGCAGCGGCACGTGGTGATTGTCGGCACCGCATTTTTCGGCGCGTGGATGGTGATCGTCGGTGTGCTGGCAATTGCCGAGTCCACCGCTGTCCGAGCGGTGCGTGCGACGAACGACGTCTGGATTCTGTACCCGTTGTCGGTGTCTCGCAATCGCTGGGCCGTTGGCGGCTGGATCGTTGTCGGCCTCATCGGCATGGTCGTGCAGCTTGGTGTAACCGGAAAGAAAAACTAGTGTCCGCGCGCAGGCGGACCTTGGAGGCGATCAATGACTTTCGAACGGCACGTTGATGTGGACTGGCGCGGATCGGTGATGGAAGGGAAAGGCGAGGCGAAGGCAGGCAGCGGAGCGTTCACCTTGCCGGTGACGTTTCCATCGCGCATTGGCGAGCCCGCCGGCAAAACCAGCCCCGAGGAGCTGATGGCGGCGGCGCATGCCGCCTGCTACGCGATGGCGTTGAACGCAACGCTCGGGCGCAAAGGCGCATCGGCCGATCGCACCGCCGTGACGGCGACGGTCACGGCCGACCGCAGCGACGCCGGAATCAAGATCCAGTCATCGAAGTTGTCGGTGACCGCTTACGGGTTGAAGGGCGCCGACCAGGCGCAGTTCGCGGAGATCGCCAAAGAAGCAGAGAGCCGGTGCCCTGTGTCGAACGCGTATCGAGGATCGATGCAGATTACGCTCGACGCGAAGGTGGGCTGACGAGCACGATTCTTGCTCCTTGATTCCCTCGCGTTTGATATGGATGGGGTAGCGCAGGCGAACAGCCGATATTCCGTACGTACGGCAAATCGCGAAGGAGAAGCTCGAATGACGAAACAGCTCGCGTGTCTGGCGGTTGTGATGGCGCTCGGCGCCGCCTGCACCCAGCAAAGCCCGCAGCAGACGCCGGCCAGCGGTACGGATAGCGCAGCGGCGCCCGCCTCTGGATCATCGTCCGCGCCGCCGTCCAGCTCGGCACAGCCGACATCGTCCGGCGCGGCGGCGCCAGCGGCGTCGGCAGTCGGTAAGCCGAGCGCGCCACCGAAGCCGACCTTGAAGGAAATCACGATCCCGTCCGGCACGTCCATCAACGTCACGCTCGATTCGGCCGTCGCGTCCGACACGAGCAAGGCGGAAGACACGGTGCGCGGCAAACTGTCGAAGCCGATCGTCATCGGCGGCACGACGGTGGCGCCGGCAGGATCGGAAGTCGTCGGCACCGTCATCTCGGCCGCCCCATCGGGGAAGGTCAAAGGGCGGGCGTCGATCGCGTTTCGCTTCGATCGCCTGATGGTGCGGAACGAGCGCCTAGACATCCGCACCGCGCGCATCGCGCGTGAGGCTGCGCCGACCAAGGGCGAGGACGCGAAAAAGGTCGGCATCGGCGCTGGCGCAGGCGCCCTGATCGGCGCGATTGCCGGCGGCGGCAAAGGCGCTGCGATCGGTGGGGCCGTTGGAGCCGGTGCGGGGACGGGCGTGGTCGTGGCCACCAAGGGCGATGAAGTCCGCCTCGGGCCGGGCGCGGCGGTGAGCACGACGATTCAGGAAGCGGTCAAGGTTCTCGTGCCCATCGACTAGCTGCAGAGTCCGCGAGCTCGAAACCCGCCCGGCCGGGCGGGCGCCAACACGACGATCGACGGTAACGGGCGGACGCCACCTGGCTCCGCCCGTTTCGTTGTTCCTGACCCGGGCAACCCTTTCTCGCATCCAGCCGTCTAACCTCGGTGCGCTTGCGGCCATGCCGGTCTACAAGCGCGTCAGCGCTTGTAGACGACGGCATCGGCGAGCGGGGGTGGAGCCCCCCGCGAGAAAGTAAATAATGTCCATCGTTCGCGACCTGCGTCACGCCATCCGCGCGCTCACGCGCGCTCCCGGGTTTGCGCTCGTCGTCGTCCTGACGCTGGCGCTCGGCATCGGCGCCAACACGGCGATCTTCTCGGTGGTCAACGCGGTCATCCTGCAGCCGCTGGCGTATCCGCAGCCCGAGCGTCTCGTCCACATCTCGAGCCAGTTTCCCAGGCAGGGTTTTGAACAGTTCTGGATCTCGCCGCCTGAATTCCTTGAGCTGCAGGATCGCGCGCGCTCGTTCTCGTACATCGGCGCCTTCTCGATCGGCCAGTCGAACCTGACGGCGCCCGATCGGCCGCGCCGCGTCAACTCGGCGCGTGTGTCGTCGGAGCTGTTCCAGGCCTTGAATGTTCCGCCGCTTTACGGACGGTGGTTCGAGCTCGCAGAAACGCGGCCCAATGGCGCGCAGGTCGCGATTCTTTCGTACGACGTGTGGCGCTCTGCATTTGGCGGCGATCCGGAGCTGGTCGGGCGCACCGTCGAGGTCACGGGCGTGCCGCGCGAGGTCGTCGGCATCATGCCGCCGAAGTTCGATCTGATGGATCGGCACGTCGAGGTGTGGATCCCGCTCGTGCTCGACCCGGCGGCGACGAATCGCGGCAACCATTACCTTTATCTCGTCGGTCGGCTGCGCGACGGCGCGACGTCCGCGTCCGCGCGCGCGGAGCTCGAGACGCTCCTCGCCGCGTGGCCGTCGTCGGTTGCGCCGATCAACCCGAATCAAGGTGTGCACACGCCGGATCCGAAGGGACACCGGCTCCGCTACGACGATCTGCAGACTCAGCTTGTCGGATCGGCAACAACCGCGGTGCTCGTGCTGCAGGGCGCAGTGGTGCTCGTCCTGCTGATTGCCTGCGCGAACGTGGCGAGCCTGCTGCTCGCCCGCGCGGAGTCGCGGCATCGTGAGTTCGCCGTGCGCACGGCGCTGGGCGCCAGCCGTCGCCAGCTACTACAGCGCTTCATGGCGGAGGGTCTGCTGTTATCGCTGGCTGGAGCAGCCATTGGCCTGGGACTTGGCGTGTTCGGCGTGCGTGCGTTGATCGCTGCGTATCCCGACAGCATCCCGCGAGCCGCGAACGTCACACTCGATCTCGGCGTGCTCGCTTTCACACTCGCCGTCGCGATCGGCAGCGCTGTCGCCTTTGGTTTTGCACCGCTCCTGCACCTGTCCCCGAAGGCGACCGCAACCGCAATCAAGGAAGGCGGACAGCGCAACACCGGCGGGGCCCGCAATCGCGTGCGTCGAGCGCTGGTCGCCGCTGAAGTTGCTCTCGCGGTCGCGCTCGTCATCGGCGCAGGGCTGTTGTTGCGCACGGTGCTGAACCTGACGCGCGTCGACAGCGGATTCAATCGATCCGGGCTGGTGACGTTTGGCCTCAGCCTGCCGCCGGCGAAGTACACCGACGCTCAGCGGATTTCGTCGTTCTATCAGCAGTTGATGGAGTCGCTGCGCAGTACGGCCGGCATCAAGGGCGTAACCGCGATGACCGGGCTGCCGCCGCTTCGCGACGTCAACGCGAACGACACGCGCATCGAGGGATACGTTCAGGCGCCGGGCGGGCCGGGTCAGAACGTTACTTACTACCAGACGGTCACCACCGGCTACGCCGAGACAATGGGCATTCCAGTCGTCGAAGGGCGGAGCTTCCAGCCGTCCGACACGCCTGGACCACCGGTCGTGCTGATCAACGAAACGATGGCGCGGACATTTTATAAAGGCGAGAGTCCGCTCGGCCGGCGCGTGCAGCCGTCAGCCCCCGGTAATCCGCCGTGGTACACGATCGTTGGCGTATTGAAGGACGTAAAGCAGGGCGGCGTCGACAAGCAGACCGGCACCGAGCTCTATTTCAACTTCGAGCAGTTTCCCAACACCCGGCCGCCGGGCACACCGGTCTCGATGAACGTCGTCCTGCGGACGACGCTGCCCGCCGAGTCGCTGTCCGGCCCGATTCATCACGCCGTCGCCGCCCTCGACGACACGTTGCCCGTCGTCCGCTTGCGCGGGATGAACGACGTGTTCGACGAGGCGATTGGCAGACCACGCCTCCTCGCCGAGCTTCTGGGGATTTTTGCGGCGCTGGCCGTCGCGCTCGCCGCCATCGGCAGCTACGGCGTCCTTTCTTATATGGTGACCGAGCGGCGGCGTGAAATCGGGATCCGGATGGCGCTTGGGGCCGGGCGCGACACCGTGCTGCGCATGGTGCTCTCGCAGGGCCTGCGGCTCACGATCGCCGGGGTCGTCGCCGGTCTGGTGATGGCGTTCGGGATGAACCGCGTGCTGTCGACGTTGCTCTTCGGCGTCGAGCCCTCCGATCCGCTCACCATCGGCGCGGTCGTCGCGTTGATGACAGCCGTGGCTGCATTCGGATGCTACCTGCCGGCTCGCCTCGCAACCCGCGTCGATCCGATGATCGTGCTGCGAGAGGACTGACTCTCTTCCGAGGGCCTCCGTCTTCCAAGAAATCCTGGACCTGGACGACCCACTCTGGTCATCGCAGCGGTGTGGAGCTAGACTGGCGCAAGAGCCATCAACGCGCGGACAGGATCACCGCGTCGTGGTTCAACAAAGGAAGAGGCCATGCGTGCGAAACATCTGCTGATTTGTGGTCTCGTGCTTTTCGCGACGGCGGTCGAGGCTCAGCAGTCTGGCAAGCGAAGTGGCGGCAGTATCCCGCGAACGCCGTGGGGCGATCCGGATCTGCAAGGGGTCTGGGACTACTGGACGTTTACTCCGCTCGAGCGGCCCAGCGAGCTGGCGGGGAAGGCTGTGCTGAGCGATGCCGAGACCGCGCAGTTGGCGCGGCAGCTTCAGGCGCAGGCGCTTGCGGTTGATAAGACCGGTCCGCGTGCCGGAGACCCCGGCGCATACAGTCAGGAAGCGTGGACCGATCGCGCGCGCGCAAAAGTATTGAATCAAACCTCGATCATCGTCGATCCGCCGGACGGCAGGATTCCGCCGATGACCGATCAGGCGCAGAAAGCAGAGGCCGCGCATCGTGCGGCCGGCGGCCATCCGGTCAGGACTCGCACCGACGGCGTGTCGTCGGATGGTCCGGAGGATCGCGGGATCTCCGAGCGTTGCCTGCTCGGGTTCAGCACCGGGCCACCGTTCCAGCCGGGCGGGTACAACAACAACGTCCAGATCGTGCAGACGCCAGGCTTCGTCGTCCTGCTCCTGGAGATGAATCACGACGCGCGGATCGTCGCGATGGATGGACGACCGCACCTCTCGGGAAGTCTTCGCGGCTGGCTGGGCGATTCACGCGGCCGTTGGGAAGGCAACACGCTGGTCATCGAGACCACGAACTTCACGCCCAAGATGGCGAGCTTCAGCGCGCGCCGCGGCGCGGGCGGCACCGAGTACGGATCCGGTGAGAACCTGCGTCTCGTCGAACGCTTTACGCGCGTCGATGCGAAGACGCTGCAGTACGAATTCACCGTCAATGATCCGGCGACGTTCACGGGGCCGTTCAGCGGGCGAATGCCGATGAACTGGAGCGATGAGCACATCTACGAGTACGCGTGCCACGAAGGCAACTACGGGCTGCAGCACATCCTGCGTGGGGCACGTGCCGCGGATCAGCGCGGCCAGACGAAATAAGCTTCGTCGGGGCAGACGCATCACCTGACCTCAGCGGCCAGATCGCATGATGCGCCGCCCGAGACGATATGATCGCGTAGCGGTGGCAGACAACTCGAGCGACAACACACCACGCGGATGGCGGCGTGCGGTCTATCAATGGCTGACGAAGCAGCCGCCATCCCCGAATCCCGACTCCCGTCAGGCGGCGGCCCGCTCCGGCGACGGCCTGCCCGCGCGCATCGGGCACTACGCAATCGCGCGCAAGCTTGGCGAGGGCGGCATGGGCGTCGTCTACGCTGCGCGTGACGAACGCCTCGAGCGGACGGTCGCGCTCAAAACCATCTCGGCGCTGGCCGACGGCGAGACCGCGCGCAAGCGCTTCTGGCGCGAGGCGCGCGCGGCAGCCAGCGTCAACCATCCGAACATCTGTCAGATCCACGAGATCGGCGAGGATGCCGGGACGCTCTTCATCGCGATGGAGCTTCTCGAAGGCGAGTCGCTGGCCGACCGCCTGCAACGGGGGCCGCAGCGCGTTGCCGAGGCGGTTCCGATTGGCCTCGGCATTCTGGCCGCGCTCGCTGCGCTGCATAGCCGTGGTCTGGTGCATCGCGATCTGAAGCCGTCGAACGTGTTCCTCACGGCGCACGGCGTGAAGCTGCTCGACTTCGGCCTGGCGCGGCCGGAACGGATGGACCTGCCCACGGCGGCGGCAGCGCTGACGCGTAGCGGGATCGTGATCGGCACGCCGCATTACATGTCGCCGGAGCAGGCGATGGGCGAGCCGGTCGACGCGCGCGCGGATCTGTTTGCCGCCGGCGCCATTCTGTTTGAAATGCTCGCGGGACGGCAGGCGTTCACCGGCCGCACCATCGTCGACATCCTGCACGCGACGCTGCACGAGCAGCCGCCGGCGCTGACCGGCTCGCCGGGCATCGCGGCGGTGGACCGGGTGATTCGCCGGGCTCTCGCCAAGCGTCCCCAGGACCGGTTTCCCTCCGCCGACGCATTTGCCGAGGAGCTGCGCGAGCTTCGCGGAGACAGCGACGACTCGCGCGCCCTGGCGCGCGCGCTCACGCGCGTCGTCGTCCTGCCGTTCCGGGTGCTGCGGCCCGATCCGGAAACCGATTTCCTCGCGTTCAGCCTGCCCGACGCGATCGCGACGTCGTTGTCGGGGGTTCAATCGCTGGTCGTCCGCTCGAGCGCGACCGCGGCGCGCTTCGCCGGCGATCCGCCGGACCTCAAAGTGCTGGCTTCCGAGGCCGACGTGGACCGCGTCGTCATGGGTACGCTGCTGCGTGCGGGCGACCAGGTGCGCGCGACGGCGCAACTCGTCGAGGCGCCGGGCGGAACGCTGCTCACCTCACACACAGTCAATTCGTCGCTCGGAGATCTGTTCGCGCTGCAGGACGACATCGCGCACCGCGTGGTGACGGCGCTGTCGCTGCCGCTGGCAGGAGACGCGATCTCGCCGTTGCCGGATGCGCCGCAGAATCCACGCGCCTACGAGTTCTACCTCCGGGCCAATGAAATGGCACGTTCGTACGCAAGGCTCGGTCAGGCGCGCGACCTCTATCTGCACGCGCTCGAGCTGGATCCAAACTTCGCGCAGGCGTGGGCTCACCTCGGCCGCTGCCACCGCGTGATCGGCAAGTACGTCGAGCGCGTTCCCGACAGCGAGCGGCGCGCGCAGGAGGCGTTCCAGCGCGCCCTGGCGATCGATCCACGGCTGTCGATTGCCCACAAGTTCTACGCCGCATTGGAAGCAGATATTGGCCAGGCGCCTCAGGCGGTCGTACGTCTGCTGCGAGAAGCAGCGCGTCGTGGCAACGATCCCGAACTGTTCGCCGGGCTCGTTCAAACATGCCGCTACTGCGGATTGCACGAAGAAGCGATCGCTGCGCACGCTGAGGCACGCCGTCTGGACCCGACTGTGGCGACGAGCCTCCTGCAGACGCTGCTGATGACCGACGACTTCGACCGCCTGCTGGCAGTCCCGCCTACCGCCGGCGGCGGCGACGAGGGGATTCAGGTGATGGGTCTCGGCCTCGCCGGACGCCGCGACGAAGCGCGTCAGTTGCTGCACGTCGTCCGCCAGTCGATGGGACTACCTACGTTCCAGATCTGGTCCGACTACCTGATGGCGTGGCTCGATCGACGGCCGGACGACATGCACGCGACGCTTGCGGCAAACGACGGCCTCAAGATTGAGGACGATCCAGAAGCAATTTTCCTCGAAGGCTGGCTGTTGTGCGACGCCGGCGCGCTCGAAGCGGGCCTCGCGTATCTGCAACGTGCTGTTGCCAAGGGGTATTTCGCAGCGTCGACGCTCGCGCACAGCCGACATTTCGACGCGCTCAGGCGCGACTCCGCGTTTCGCGCCCTGCAGGCGGAGGCGGACTCCGGCCGCCAGCGGGCGCTTCAGGCATTTCGAGAGGCCGGCGGTGAGCGCCTGCTCGGCCGCCAAGCCGTCCGCGCGGCCTGACGTTCCCTCGACGAGCGAGGTCCTCTCACCGGCTCTTCAGTAGCCCGGTCGGATCGCTCGATTTCAGAAACCTTGACAGCGTAGCGACGGCGTCCGTATTCTTCGCGGGCGTTCGAGGGTTTCCTTCGTTTCGTGACCGTCTGGAAGGAGGACGTGTTTCATGCGAAACGCGACGAAGTGTCTGACGATTCTGGCCGTCTTGCTGCTGCCCGCCCCTCTCTTCGCACAAGCGTCAGTGACCGGCACCGTTCGCGATTCGTCGGGGGCCGTTCTCCCCGGCGTCACCGTTGAAGCGTCCAGCCCGGCGCTGATCGAAAAAACGCGGTCGGCAGTAACCGACGGAACGGGCCAGTACCGCATCATCGATCTGCGTCCCGGCACCTACCTCCTGACGTTTACGCTGCCCGGCTTCGCGACCGTCAAGCGCGACAGCATCGAGCTCACGGGCACGCAGACGCTGACGATTCCGATTGAAATGCGGGTGGGCGCGCTCGAGGAAACGGTCACGGTCACGGGTGAATCGCCGGTGGTCGACGTGCAGAACGCGAAGCGTGAAATCGTGATGAACAGCGACATGATCCAGGCGCTGCCGGCGGCGCGCGCCGCCGGCGCACTTCTCAATGCGACGCCTGGGCTGGTCGTCGACACGAACGGCCCGGCGTTGTCGCCGACCATGACGTTCTTCAACGCGCGCTCCAGTAATACCAATTCAACCGCGGTCGCCGGCGAGGGCCGCATGACGGTCAATGGGATGACGGTCGCGGCGGCGAGGAGCGGCGGGGTCTCGTCGTACGTCTACGACACGCCGAACTCCCAGGAAGTCGTCATCACGGTCGGCGGCGGGCTCGGCGAAAGCGACATCGGCGGCCCGGTGATGAACCTCGTGCCGAAGTCGGGCGGAAACTCGTTCCGCGGCACCGCCTTCATCAACGAGGCCGGCAAATGGTCGCGCGGGAACAACCTGAACGACGATCTGCGCGCGATCGGCCTCACGCAGACCCCGGGCATCATTCAGGCGTACGACGGCAGCGTCTCGTACGGCGGTCCGATCATGAAAGACCGTCTGTGGTTCTTCGGCAGCTATCGCAACCTCGATACGCAGACGGCTCTGGAAGGCATTACGGCGAACGCGAACACCGGCGACGCGTCGCGGTGGGACTGGGTCGGCTCGCCGACCAACGCCCGCCTGGTTCAGGACCGCCAGATGATCATCGGTCGCCTGACGAGCCAGCTTGGCAAGAGCCGCATCTCGTTCAACTCCGAGTATCAGCATCGCTGCGAAGGCACGCCGCTGAAGCGCGAGACCGAAGGATGCCACAAACGCGGCGACGACTGGATCGGCTTGGGGAATAACGTCGCACCGTTCCAATCTCCCGAGGCGACGTCAACGGCGGCGCGCGGCTACTTCGACGTGCCGTTCTACCTCAACCAGCCTTTCTGGACGATGCCGCTCACCAACAAGATTCTGCTCGAGGCTGGCTACACGGCGTTTCGTTACAACCCGATCTTCGGCCATCCGCCACCTGACGGCATCACCGGTCTCATCGCCGTCCAGGAGCAGTCGAACGCGATCAATCCCGCTACCGGCCAGCGCTACGCGCCGCAGCCGAACTATCTCTACCGCGGGGTGGAGTCCTGGGGATGGGCCGTCGGCAAGACTGACGGATGGCAAGCGACGGCGTCGTACGTCACCGGCGCGCACAGCATGAAGGTCGGCTACCAGGGGAATCGGTTGGACCAGCTGGATCAGACGATCTCGAACCAGCCTCAACTCAGTTATCGCTTCAGCCAGGGCGTGCCGAACGCGGTCAGCTATCGGCTGCCTGACTTCGGGCGCCGCACGATCACGAAGCTGATGGGGCTCTTCGTCCAGGACAGCTTCACCCGCGGCCGACTGACGCTGCAGGGCGCACTGCGCTACGACCGCGCATCGAGCTACGCTCCCGTCGAGCAGAACGGCACGACGAACACGTCATTCCTGAATCCGTCGCCTATCACGATCGCAAAGACGGCGGGAGTTGACGCATTCAACGATCTCACGCCGCGCGTGGGCGTCGCGTACGACCTGTTCGGGAACGGCAAGACCGCGCTCAAGTTCAACTGGGGCCGCTATCTGGCGTACGCCGCCAACGATTCGCCCTACACCGCGACCAACCCCGGATTCACGGTCGTGCGGGAAGTGCTGAACCGCAACTGGACAGACGGGAACAACAACAAGATCGTCGACTGCGATCTGCTCAACATGGCGCTGAACGGGACCAGCGGCGACACCTGCGCTGCCGTGACCGGCAACCCCGCCAATTTCGGGAAGGCCGGCGCGGCGACGATCGTCAATCCGGAAGCGCTCAGCGGCTGGGGCGTGCGGCCCAACGATCGTCAGGCCACGTTCACCGTGCAGCACGAGATCATGCCGCGTCTTTCGGCGGAAGCGAGCTACACCCACCGCACGTTCCTCAACTTCTTCGTCACCGACGATCTCACGCGTTCGGTGACCTCGTCGTACGAAACCTACACGCTGGTTGCGCCGGCGGATCCGCGCCTGGCGGGCGGCGGCGGTTATCCGATCACGGTCTATGTGCCGACTGCGGCCGCCGCAGCGGTTCCGGCGAGGACGTACCTGACGAAGGAAAGCGACTTTGGCGCCGAGCGCGACAGCCACTGGGACGGCATCGATCTCACGCTGAACGCGCGGCTGCACGGCGGCCTCACGGCGTCCATCGGAACGACCACCGGCCGTGGGTTCGTCGACACGTGTGCGACGGTCAAGAAGTTCAACAACGTCACGGCGGCCTCGGGCGTCGTGAACGGCCCCGATCCGCGCGGCTGCCATAACGTCGAGCCGTTCCAGACACAGTTGCGGGGCCTGGCCAGCTACACAATCCCGAGGGTGGACGTCCTTGTCAGCGCCGTCCTTCGTTCGCAGCCGCCGGTGCAGCTCAACACCGCCGCTCCGGGCTTCAATGGCGCCAACTCGGCTCAGTGGATCGTGCCGAACTCGGTGATCGCCGCGACGCTCGGCCATCTGCCGCCTGGGGCGACGGCGACAGGCAACACGACCATCCAGGTTGCGGACAACGAGCACAGGGTTTACGCGGATACGCGGCGAACGCAGATCGACGTGCGCTTCGCGAAGATCCTGCACTTCCACCGGACGCGTTCGGACATCGGTATCGATCTCAACAACCTGCTGAATACGAATTACGCGACGGGGTACAACACGACCTATACGTACAGCGCGGGCAACACCGCGAACGGCGGCACGTGGGGAAATCCGACGGCGATCTACGCGCCGCGGTTCGTGCGCGTGAATTACACGGTGAATTTCTAGGAGTTGGAAATCAGAGCGGGCTGCTGTAGGGCGGGTCTTGTTTTTTAGACCCGCCACGGAGCCGGGTCCGAAGGACCCGGCCTACACGACAAGAGCGAACGATCAATCGCGAGTGAGTTTGAAGTCGCCCTTGGTCGCGCCCTGCGACCACGTGCCGGTGAGCGTGCGGTTGTAAGAGCCGAGATTCGCCAGCTTGCCGTCGATCACGTAACGCAACAGCGCGCCCGGCTTTGTTTTGTCCGGGCGCTCGGCCTCGATGTGCACGGTCCACGTGCTCGAGTCGAGCGTCGCAGCCTTGAACGGCACCGCGTCCGGTCCCGGATCGACCGTTCCACCGATCGTCTTGCCGTCCCACGACATGACGATCGTGACGTCGTGGCGCTCTTTCGGCGACGGACCCCAGTCGCCGTACCACGTGCCAACCAGCGGATGACCCTCCTGCGCGAGTGCGGTCGCCACGAACGACAGCACGACGCACACGACGCTCAGGCTCTTCAGTTGAGTCGCTCGCCTGCCAGCTCGCTCAGTCGTCACGGGATGATTCTCCGCTGCCGCGACACCGAGCCGTCCGCACCGACCATGCCTTCCGGCGATCGGTTGTTGTCCTGGCAGATGTACTCGAAGAGCTCGGTGCCCGGACTCCATCGCAGGATGAACCCGCCGGTCCACACCGCGGTATAGGCGCCCGGATCGTCAATCGTCGCCTCGTACTTCAGCGAGTTGAAATCGGTGCGCGTGAAACGCTCGACGAGATGCAGCCGCTCGGTATGGGGGCTTCCCTCTCGGTCCATCCAGAATTTGGTGTTGAAGCCGATGGTGTCGACGACCAGCGCGTCGCCTTCCCACCGTCCGACGGAGTGGCCGTAGTAGCTCGGCTCGAGGTCCGTGGGATGAGGCCGGCCGTCCATGTAGATCGTACGGAAAGTGTGCGGCCCGCCGATGTCGAAGATGTACACGCGCTTCATCTCCGGCACCTCCACGAATTCCACGCCGTACGGCGTGATGAACTCGCGCGGTCCGCCCGAAGCCTTGCAGCGCGTGTGGGGCTCGTCGCGCTCGAAGTTCGCCTGACGTGCAGCGTGCAGCGCGCGCGCCCATGGCTGGAAGGGGACAGCTTCCAGCGTGATGTTGTCGGGCAGGTGACTGGTGGGGTTCGCGCGGTTGACGCTCTTCGGGTTGAGCGACAACTGGACGATACCCGCCGGCGTCCACAGTCCGGTTTCACCCGGAAGCGGTCCGAGATTGACTCGGCCGTCCGGCAAGCGCGGCGTGGGCTTGGCCGGCGGAGGCGGTCCTCCGCCGCGCCGCTGCGCCTCGGCCGTCGAGATCGACAGCGCCGCGGACGCCAGCAGACTGAGCGCCAGCGCGATCGTCAGCCGGCGCGTCATCGCGTCGTCGGGTCGCCGCTCGATGCGGCACCGAGCGTTTTGCCGTCGGCAGTGGTCACGGTCCTGGCGTTGGCTCGCCGGCTGCCGTCACGCGCGAGGCTGCCCTCCACAGTGACCACATCGCCGATTTTCATCGTGTCGCGCAGCCACCCGCGCGTTTGCAACTGGTGCGGCGCGCCCATCTCGCATCCCCACCGTACCGTTTTGTCTTCGTCCTTCACGTTGATGTAGAACCACACGTGAGGATTCGTCCAATCGATCCGGGTGACGACCCCCTTCAACGTAATCGGGCGGTTGGCGTCGAATTCCGCGGCGAAGGAATGGTGGGCGTTCATCCGCACGGCTCCGAGCGCGATCACGGCTCCGAGCGCGATGAGTGCGAACGCCAAGTGTCTTGGTTTCATGGTCTGTTGTCCTGGCAAAAATACTCTGGCATGTCCTCGCCGGGAACCCAGCGCAGCGTCCAGCCGGCGGACCACTGCCGTGTGTAGGCGCCCGGATCGTCGATCGTCACCTCGTAGCGCAGCGTATCAAAATCGGGTCGCGTCAGCCGCTCGACCAGATGCAGCTGATCGGTGTGTGGCAGGCCGCCGTTGGAGAACCAGAAACGCTCGTTGAAGCCTTTCGTGTCGACGGTGAGGGTGTCGCCGTCCCAGCGTGCGACGGCGCGGCCGAAGTAGAGCGGGTTGTCGGCATCGCCCTGGACCTGGCCTCGCTGTTCGCGCGCGTCAGTGTGAATGAGACGCCAGTTCCGGTTGCCGCCTCCCATCATCACGAACACACGCTGGCGATCGCGCTGCTCCAGGAACTGGACGCCGTAGCGGTTCTGAAACTGGCGCGGTCCGCCCGGGGGCAGGCAGTTGATGAACATCGGATCGTCTTTGAGGAAAGCGCGCTGTCGATAGACATATAAGTCGCGCGCCCAATTCTGGAACGGTGCGACACGCGGCGCGTCTGTCACGCGGCTCAGCAGGCCGTTGACGTCGGCCTGCACCTCGACCCCGCGCTCGACCAGCGTCGTGGCGCTGGGATACGCCCAGTAGCCGGTTTCGCCGGCCGGCGCACCCAGACGCGGCTGACCGTCGGGCCACCGCGGCGTTGGCTTGTGCGTCGCAGCCGGCGGCGACACCGGGCGCGCGAAGAACACGCGCTGTCCGGTCCGCGCGACCGTCATCGACAACAACCACGCCTGCCTGCTGCCATCGCGCGCGGCGATTCCTTCCACCGTGACGACATCACCGATGCTCAGCGCCTGCCGGGTCCACCCCTGCCGCCGGAGGTCGACCGGGCTCTCGAGCTCGATCGCCCAATTGGCGACCGGCCCGCCCGATTCGGCGACGTTGACGAACACGTGCACGTGAGGATTCGCCCAGTCGATGGCAGTCACCGATCCGCGCAAGCTCACCTTTTTCGTGCTGTCGAACTTCGCCTCGATCACATGATGCGCAGCGAGCGGCGCCAGCCAGAGCAGCATCGCCGTGCAACTGGCAAGCCAGCGCGAGAATCCGCGTGTCACGATCGAAAGCGTATACACAAGATGCCGGAGGGTGTCAATTCGCGCGGAAGAAACGACCGGCGCGCGCGTCGCCGGTCGAGCTGGAGGCGTGACGTCTGGCACTACTTCTCGAGCGCGCGTGCGCCGCGCAGGATGCCCGGGAGCCCGTAATTTCCTTCGTGGCACGCGTACTCGAACAGCGGACCTTCGAACCGCCGAAGTGGGATTTCCCCCGACCACTTGCTCGTCCACGTCGTCGGATCGTCCACCGTGAACTGATACTTGATCCGGTTGGCATCGATGGGCGTGAATCGCTCGACCACGTGCAAGGC